>Ga0181536_10004050_pt1 | contig 15699 bp, 13 predicted proteins | sample PEATcosm2014_Bin_41_FD_121105 | JGI IMG/M metagenome (GOLD analysis project Ga0181536, IMG submission 121105) | Peatland microbial communities from MTU Mesocosm Facility, Houghton, MI, USA - PEATcosm2014_Bin17_60_metaG | ecosystem: Environmental > Terrestrial > Soil > Wetlands > Peat | place... | reverse complement strand
GGCTTCGGGCACCAGGACGACGGCGACGCCGAGCCTTGCCGCAGCCGCTTCGATCCCGGCCTCGCCTTGCTTCGCCGCAGTCGTAGCGATGATATCCAGCGCCTCCGATGCAACGCCCGCCCGCGCCAGCGCCGCGCGGATGGCCGCTTCGATGTCGGGGGCCGGCGCGCCCCGTCTGCAGCCTATGCCTGCGACGATCATGGCTTTGTCCATACCCACTGCGTCACCGGCATCGCGGCCCGCCAGCCGGTTTTTTCTCCAATCAAGCCGGATCGCGAAATCGCGATGCGGATCAGTTCGCCGCCAAGCGCGGCGTGGCGTGCGAGCAGCAGCGCCTCGGTCTCGAGCGTCACCGCATTGACCACGAGGCGGCCGCCGGGCCGCAGCGCGCGGGCCGCAGCGTCAAGCACGCCGGCATCGCTCGCGCCGCCGCCGATAAAGATGGCGTCCGGCGTTGCGAGGCCAGCGAGCGCAGCAGGTACGGCATTCTCTACGATCTCAAGTCCCGGCACGCCGAAAGCCGCTGCGTTGCGGCGGATACGCGCCGCACGGTCCGCGCGCCGTTCGACCGCGATCGCGCGCATCGTTGGGTCGGCCAGCATCCATTCGATCGCGACCGAGCCGGAGCCGGCGCCGATGTCGCACAAAAGCTCGCCCCGACGCGGCGCGAGCGACGACATCGTCACAGCGCGGATCTCGCGCTTGGTGATCTGGCCGTCGTGCTCGAACAAGGCGTCGGCGAGCCCGGGCGTCCGCGGAAGAATTCGTGCGTCCGGCGCGGCATCCACTTCGATTGCGACCGTATTGAGCGCGTCGACCGCGCCGAAGTCGAACGCGGCCGCGTTCGTACTGCGGATACGCTCACGCGGACCGCCAAGCGCTTCGAGGACCGTCAAACGCGAAGCACCGCAGCCGGTTTCCGCCAGGAGTTTTGCCAGCGCTGCCGGCCCGTCGCCGTCGGAGGTCAAAGCCAGAATGCGCGCTCCCGGCTGCAAATATGGGCGCACCAGATCGAGCGTCCGGCCATGCACCGATAACAGTACGGTCTGCGGCAACGACCAGCCGAGCCGTGCCGCAGCAAGGCTGAATGCCGAGGGCGCCGGCACGACAATCATCTGGCGCGCATCGATGCGGCGGGCGAGCACTGCGCCTACGCCGTAGTGGAACGGGTCGCCCGAAGCCAGCACGCAGATTTGGCGTCCGCGATGACGCATCACCTCGTCGGCGGCGCCGTCGAACGGGCTCGGCCACGGCCGCGCCGCGCCGCGAATGAGCGGCGCCGCGAGGCCGAGATGACGCCGGCCGCCGAACACGATTTCCGCCGCGCTGACGAGCCCACGCGCCACCGGGCTCAGACCCTCGACGCCGTCCTCGCCGATGCCGACGATGGACAGCCAGCGCGGCGATGCGGCAGTGTCGCGTTCGATCGCATCAGGAAGCGGCAAATTGGTATTAGACATGCCACGCATCCTCATTCTCGGCGGTACCGCGGAAGCACGAATGTTGGCCGGCCACCTGGCCGGGCGCGCCGGCCTCGACGTCACGGTTTCGCTCGCCGGCCGCACCGCGTCGCCGGCGTCGCAACCCGTGCCGGTTCGCGTCGGCGGGTTCGGCGGTACTGCAGGCCTCGCGGATTTCCTCGTCAGTGAGCGCATCGACGCCTTGATTGACGCCACGCATCCCTACGCCACCGTCATCTCGGCGAACGCTGTTGCAGCCGCGCGTCGAAGCCATGTGCCGTTCGTGGCGCTGCGACGGCCGCCATGGGTTGCAATCGCGGGCGATCGGTGGACCGAGGTGAGCGATGTGCGTGAGGCGGTGCAGGCGCTCGGTCAGGCGTCGCGCCGCGTCTTCGTCACGCTCGGCCGCAGCGAACTCGCGCCGTTCGTGGCCGCGCCGCAGCACCACTATCTCATCCGCAGCGTCGATCCTGTCGATCCGCCGCTGCCGCTGCCGCATGCGGTCTATGTGACCGGCCGCGGTCCATTCGGCGAAGCCGAGGATCGCGCGCTGATGACTGCGCATCGGATCGACCTGGTGATTGCGAAGAACAGCGGCGGAACCGCAACCTACGGCAAGATTGCCGCGGCGCGCGTGCTCGGCATCGGTGTCATCATGTTGCGCCGGCCGCCGACGCCCGACGGTCACGCCGTCGAGACGGTGGAAGATACGATCGCCTGGCTCGATCATGCGCTCACCTCCGCAACGGCGCGCGGGGTGTAGACAAGAGGAAGACGCCCGGGGCGCTCGATCACGCGGGTTTCGTGTGAGCCGACGATCACGAGCGTGGCCATGTCGGCAATCGCCGCATCGGCGGCATCGAGTGCGGTGACGGTTACGTGCTCCTCGATCCGACCGACGGCGCGGCCGAAGACGACCGGCGTTGATTGCGGCAGATGCCGGCGCAGCCGTTCGATCGCGCTCCGGAGCTGCCATGGCCGCGCCCACGAGACCGGGTTGTAGAGCGCGATCACGAAGCCCGTGCTCGCCGCCGCGTCCAGCCGCCGTTCGATCAGCTGCCATGGCTTGAGATTGTCGGACAGCGAAATCGCACAGAAATCGTGGCCGAGCGGCGCGCCGATGCGCGCTGCGACCGCGAGCATCGCGGTAATGCCCGGGACAATGGTGAGGTCGAGCGCACGCCAGCTCTGCGGTCCGGATTCGATTTCTTCGCAGATTGCCGCCGCCATGGCGAAGACGCCCGGATCGCCACCGGAGACGACGGCGACGCGCGCGCCTTGCGCGGCGTGATGGAGCGCGGCGGCAGCGCGCGCACGCTCCTCGCGATTGTCGGAAGCGTGGCGGCTCTGGCCCGCGCGCGGCGGCACGCGATCGAGATAAGGGCCGTAACCGTAGAGCGCTTGCGCGGCCGAAAGCGCTTCGTTGGCTTCCGGCGTGAGGTAGCGCGGATCGCCCGGTCCCAATCCGATGACGGCAAGGTGACCGGTCATGTCTTTACTCCTGGCCGTCGCTCCCAGCCCGGCACCAAGACTACGGCGAAATAGGGCGCATCGTCGTCGGGCTTTGCGGCCAGCGGAATCATCTTTGCATCCGCCATGGTGCCGCGCTCGACGTAGATAGCGCGAGCGAGGCGGCCGCTGCGCAAGAGCGCGCGGCGCAGTTTAGGCAAATGCCGCCCGACCTTCATGACCACGGCGGCGTCGGCGTCCGCGAGCCGGCGCGTAAGCTCGCCTTCCGGGAGCGTGGCGGGGAGCACGGTGAAGACATCGTCGCCTTGGGCGATGGGCAATCCTGCCGCCGACCAGCAGCCCGACATGCCGGTGACGCCGGCGACGATCTCGGTCGAAAAGCGCGGCGTGAGCCGCGCATGCAGATGCATGTAGGAGCCGTAGAACAGCGGATCGCCTTCGCAGATCACGGCCACCACGCGGCCGGCACTCAGATGCTTGGCTATTTCGGCGGCGGCTCGATCGTAGAAATCGCGAATGATGTCGCGATAGCCGGCGCTGCACTTCGGCAGTTCGGTCGTGACGGGATAGTAGAGCGGCAACTCGGCGACTTCGGCGCGCAGGTGCCGGGCCGCGATCGCCCGCGAATGGCTCGGCTGTCCGGCTTTGGCAAAAAACGCGATCACGTCGGCTTCGCCCAGCGCGCGCATCGCCTTGAGCGTCATCAACTCCGGATCGCCCGGCCCGACGCCGACGCCCAAAAGTCTTCCTGTACTCACCAGTTTTCCCGCGCTCACAGCCCGGCCCTCGCTAGCGCGTTGATGGCGGCGGCCGTCATGGCGCTGCCGCCCATCCGCCCGCGCACGATGATGAAAGGCACGCCGCGCGGATCGGCGGCGAGCGCCGCCTTCGCTTCCGCGGCACCGACGAAGCCGACCGGAATGCCGAGTATGGCCGCCGGCTTTGGGGCGCCCTCGTCGATCAGGTCGAGCAGGCGGAACAGCGCCGTCGGCGCATTGCCGATAGCGACCACGGCGCCGGCGAGGCGATCGGTCCATAAGTCGAGCGCCGCCGCCGAACGGGTCGTGCCGCTTTTGTCGGCGATGACCGGCACGCGCGGGTCGTTGAGTGTGCAGATCACCTCGTTGCGTGCCGGCAACCGGGCGCGCGTAATGCCGTGCGCCACCATCTCGGCGTCGCAAAAGATCGACGCGCCGGCAGCGAGTGCGCGCCGTGCGGATTTGACGACGTCTCCGCCGAACACGATATGCTGCGCCGCCTCGGCGACACCACAGGCATGGATCATGCGCACCGCGACTTCGGCTTCCTCCGCAGAAAACCGCGACAGGTCGGCCTCGGCGCGGATGATGGCGAAGGAGCGCTGGTAGATCGCCGTGCCGTCCCGTAAATAGGCAGCGCGTTCAGACATGGCCGCCCTCGTGTTTAATGTCGCGCGCTAGTATTGCGATTGCGGCGGGCAGTTCATCCGCTGGAAGGATCTTAAGCGCGGCGTCACGGCTGGACCCGTTGGCGACAAGTGCGCATCCCGCAGGCGTGCCGACAATCGTCAGCGCTGCCGGCGCAGGATGCGCGCAGCCCTTGGCGCAGCCGGAAATGTGAATTTTGAACGAGCCATCGAGATGCGGGGCGGCGGTCGCGGCGATCAGAGGTCCGATGGCGCGAGCCGCAATTTCCGCTGACGCGCAATTCGGCGCTCCAGGACAGGCGACGACATGCCGGCGAGGATCGTCGCCGCGCACGATAAAGCCAAGATTTTCGGCAACGGCGGCAAACGACGACGGTGTCTGTTGCGTGAGACCGATTGTGATGAGCGTTCTGCCCGATGCCGCGCGCATCCCGCTCGCTCCCGCCGCCCTGGCAGCTTCGGTCAATCGTTCCAGCGACGTTGCATCGGCGTGGCCGAAGGCAAGGCCAATACCGCATGCAAACGACCCATCCCGTAGCCGATGCACGCCGATCGCTTCCGTGGTTCGGCGTGCCGGATGCACTCCCCGCTCATTCCCGCGTAAGCGGGAACCCAGATGAGACCCCATGTTTGCGGCAGGACTTGCTGGGTCCCCGCTTTCGCGGGGACGAGCGGGGGTTAGGAGAAAATCAGCGATGGTCGCGCGGAATGCGGCGCTCCCTTCCATCGCAAGAACATCACGTGCGCGCGCATCCCGGCCGCCCTGCGCCAAAACCTCAAGCAACCGCGTGACGGCAGTGACGCCATCGGTGGGAGCAATAAGGCCGAGTTCGGTTGCGTCAGCGCCGTGGCCACCTAGGCCGACGCGAAGCGCCGCGCCATCATTTATCGCCATAGCGCAGAGGCGCACGTCAGCAGCAAGACTGTCGAGATTGAGCGGTCCGCCGCCGTCGATCGCAACGGAGACTTTGGCGCCAAGCCTTGGGGCCAGCGAACAACGCGCGAGTGCAAGGCGCAAATCGGCGGCGAGCGCTCCGGCATCGATGATTTCCTCCGGATCGAGCCCCGCCAGCGGATTAATCAGAACTGAAAGGCCGTCCGCTGCCGCGATATCGAGCGCAGCGACGGAAGCCGCGAATGACGACGCCGACGCTGCGTTCAAGCCGCGGACCTGGATATTGCCGCGTGCGGTAACTTCGATGATGCCGTTGCCATGCAGCCGCGCAGCCGCGCACAGTTCGGCGAATGCATCAAGCGGCATGGTGCCGATCGGCGTCAGCCGCACGAGTAACCCATCGCCGGTCGCCATCGGAGCGGAAAGCCCCGGACAAGCGCCGCGACGCAATCCGCGCTCCCCTCGCCCTTGTGGGGAGGGGTTGGGGGTGGGGGTCGGGAGGTGTTGCGAATACGTCATCGCTTGCGCACCCCCTCCCGACCCCCCTCCCTGCCCTCCCCCACAAGGGGGGAGGGAAGAAGCCGCAGCGCCGCAAGGCCCGCATCGACATCATTGCGGCGCGGATGCCAAAAACCGCGGCGCCGCGCCGCGTCGAGCCGCTCGGCAATCGCGGCGGCGGCTTGCGGATTCTCTCGCAACAGGAACTCGCGCACGTTGGCGTCGGCAACGTAGGCCTCGTGCAGGAGATCGAACAATTCGCCGGCGACCGCGTCGGTCGTTTCCGCAAAGCCGAGCAGCCGATCGACGGTTTCGGCAAGCTCGGCGGCGCCGCGTGGGCCGTGACGCATCTGGCCGGCGATGAATCGCGGATTGACCGCCCGCGCGCGCACGATGCGCGCCAAGGCCGCCGACAGCGCCCGTGCGCGCGGCCGCTGCGGATCGGTCATATCGAGCATGACGAGATCGGCTGAGCGGCCGAGGAGCTTCGCTGCCGCTGCAAACCCCCCGACGAACGCGACGTCCTCGGCGCCATCGAGCAGATCGCGGCCGGGATCGTCGCTGGTATGCAAAAGGGCATCGGCGCCCGCGACACGCTGCGCAAACGCTCCAGGCGCGGTGCTGGCTTCGCCATCCGCGCCAGCGTAGGCATGCGATGCGGCGGCGAGATAAGCCGCGCCGATGGATTCGCTGTCGGCGTTTTGGCCGAGCAAATCTTCAACGCCGGCACCGTACACGCCGGGCGCCGTACCGAAGATGCGGTCGAGACGACCCCCTCCCGCGCGCCGGGCGGCCGCAAGCGGATTTTCGTCGTTGTCTTCTTCGCGCGCGGCGACCGCCTGAACGGCGGCATCGATGAGCGCGATCTGCGCCGGGAAAAGATCGCGAAACAGCCCGGAAATGCGCCAAGTCACATCGACCCGCGACCGTCCCATGGCGGCGGTCGGCAACACTTCCACGCCGGTGATGCGGCCGCTCGCGTTGTCCCAGACCGGCCGGCAGCCCATCAATGAAAACCCCTGCGCGATCTCCTCGCCGCCGGTGCGCAGCGTCGCGCTGCCCCACAGATCGATGACAACCGCGCGCGCCATTTCGCCGTGCGTCTGCAGATGCGCACGCGCGAACTCATCGGCGGCGAGCCGGCCAAGCTCCATCGCCGTTGGTGTCGGCAGCGTGCGTGGATCGGCGGTGAACAGATTGCGTCCGGTCGGCAGCACGTCGCGCCGCCCGCGCGTCGGCGAGCCCGCCGGGCCCGGCGCGACGCGACGGCCGTCGAGCGCTGCGATCAGCGCGGCGCGTTCGGATTCCCCGCTCGCCTGCCATTCCGGATCGTCGACATTGCAAGGAGCGCGGCCATAGACGTGAAGGCCATCCCTGATGGCGAGGTCTTTCAGGTCGCACAGCCAGGCGTCGATGCGGCGCAGGGCCTCGTCGGGAGCAACCGCAGTTTCGACGCCGGCCTCTCGTGCTAGTCCCGTTCGCTGCGCCGTCTCAACAATGAGCTTCGCGAGTCGCTCGCGCCGCCGGCGGTCGAGGCCGTCGGCCTGCGCATATTCATCGACCAGACGTTCGAGCTCACGGGCATCGCCGCTGAGCCCGTCGGCAACGAGCGGCGGCGGCAGATGACCGATGGTCAGCGCCGCAATGCGGCGCTTGGCCTGGGCCGCCTCGCCCGGATTACTGACGATGAAGGGATAGATCACCGGCAACGAACCGGTGACGATTTCAGGAAAGCATTCCGCGGTGAGCGCGATCGCCTTGCCCGGCAGCCATTCCAGCGTGCCATGCGCGCCCATGTGAACGAGCGCATCGACCTTCGCGATGTGCTGAAGCCACAGACCGAAGGCGACGAGCGCATGCCGCGGCGGCAGCAGTGGGTCGTGGTAGTCGGCGCGCCGCGCCGACGAGCGCCCGCGATCGGGCGGCAGCGCGACCAGGAGCTTGCCGAATTTTTCCGCGCGGAAGCGGAACGCGCCGTCGCGGAGATCGGGATCGTCTGCGGGCTCGCCCCAGGCCGCATGCAGGCGCCCAACCGCTGCGCTGGGCACCCTGGCCAGCAGGTGCTGGTATTGCTCAATCGTGAGCTTTAAGTCAGCGGCGCCGGGAGCAAGCGCATCGAGCAAGTCGCGCGGCGTTTTCGGCCTGCCGCTCACGGCGTAGCCGGCGGCAGACAGATCATCGATGAGCGCGATCACGCTCGCCGGCACGTCAAGGCCCACCGCGTAACCGGTGCGGCCCGGGGCGCCAGGATAGTCCGGCATCAGGATGGCGACGCGCCGCTCGCTGCGCGGCAGTGCGCGCAAACGGATCAGCGCGGCGATACGGTCCGCGACCATCGCTATGCGATCGGGCTCGGGGCGGCTTGCGAGTGCGGTGAACGCGAGCCCGTCCTGCGGCGGCAACGGATCCTTGAATGCGATGGCACCGGCGAGCACGCGGCCGTCAAGCTCGGGCAGGACGACATGCATTGCAAGATCGGCGGCGCCGAGACCGCGTGCGCTGTCGCGCCACGCGGCGCGCTTGGTGGTGGCGCTGATCACCTGCAAAACCGGCACGCCCGGCGCGTCGAGCACCGTTGGCCCTTCGGCATTACCGGCGGCGAAGGCCGTCGTGGTGACGATTAATGCGGGATCGAGCTGGGCGAAGGCTTCGCGGAGAAACGTTGCGGCCGCGCTGTCCTTCAAGCTGGTGACGAGCAGCGCCGCCGGCGCCAGGCCCCGCGCGGCCAGCGCCGCGCAGAGCGCATCGATCGGTGCGGTGTCGGCGGCGAGCAGCATGGCGCGGTAGAAGATGATCGGCACCACAGGCTTCGTGATTTTCCGCTCATTCCCGCGCAAGCGGGAATCCAGCTCTGGGTCCCCGCTTTCGCGGGGACGAGCGGTCCCATGCTGTAGCGAAGCGATCAGGCGGTCGAGTTCGACCGCGCCGTCACCCGGCAGATAACCCGCCAAACGCGGCACTGGCGCGGGGTCGCGCGATTCCAGGTCACGGCCGGCATGGCGCGCCAGTCGGCGCAGCAAGGCGCGCAGGTTTTCGCGGCCGCCTTCGCGGAAAAAGCGCAACAGCGCGTCGAGTTCCTGATGCGGCAGCGTCGAGGCGGCTTCTAATCTCTTGTCGTCACGATCTTCGCCGGGCAGCACCGCCAGCGCGATGCCGCGTTCGCGCGCCAGCACCGCGAGCCGCTCGATGCCGTATCTCCACCAGTCGAGGCCGCCGAGGAGGCGAACCAATATCACTTTGGCATGCGCGCCGACGCGATCGATCCATAGATCGACCGACATCGGGTGACGCAGGTCGCGCAGATGCGCGAGCCGCACGCTCGGCAGTGCGGCGCGCTCGGCTTCCCAGGCGGCGGCGACGCCTGCAAGGTCGCTGTCGGCGAATGACAGGATGGCGATGTCGCCCGGCGGCTGGCCGAGATCGACCGCTTCGACGATTTCGTCGAGGCCGGTGGAACTTGTCGTGAGCAAATGCATCACTCAGTCCAAAATGTTTATCCAGTAAGAGTGTTTATCCAGTAAGAGTCTCGGCAACAGCAGCGCGATCCAGTCCTTTCAAGCCAATCACGACAAGACGGCCCTCTCGCGTCTCGGACGCGGCCCAGGGCCGGTCGTATTGGTGCGATACGCGCGGTCCGACGGCTTGGACCAGCAAGCGCAGCGGCTTGTCGATCACAGCCGCAAAGCCCTTGACGCGCAGCACATCGAAGCGCTCCGCGAGCGCGGCCACGCGCGCGACCAGCGTCGACGGGTCGGCGATTTCGCCGAGCGGCACGACGAAACTGTCGAAATCGTCGTGATCGTGCTCCGCCTCGGCATCGTGCCGGGTGCGGCGATTGGCGATATCGTCCTCGGTGCCGACGCCAAGGCCGAGCAGTAACGCCTCATCCACCTTGCCGTCGGTGACGGTGACGACCTTCACGTTGCGCGGCAGCACGTCGGAAATCACCGCCAGCGCCTTCTTGACGCCGGCTTCGTCGAGCAAGTCGCGCTTGTTCAGCACGACGAGATCGGCGCACGCGATTTGATCCTCGAAAACCTCCTCGATCGGATCGTCGTGCGCGAGCGCGGTGTCGGTGGCCCGCTGCTGCGTGAGCGCATCGAGATCATGTGCCACACGTCCATCGGCGAGCGCCGCACCATCGACAACGACCACGACGCTGTCGACGGTCACGCGGCTCTTGATCGCCGGCCAATGGAACGCCTGCACCAGCGGCTTCGGCAAAGCGAGGCCGGAAGTCTCGATCACGATGTGCTCGACGCCGTCCTTCGCCAGGATGGCATCGAGCGCCGGCACGAATTCGTCGGCGACCGTGCAACACAGGCAGCCATTGGCGAGTTCAACGATGTTCTCCTCCGGGCAGGCGGCGTTGCCGCAGCCTTTGAGGATTTCGCCGTCGATGCCGACGTCGCCGAACTCGTTGACGATGACGGCAAGACGGCGGCCCTGGGCGTTGGCCAGCACATGGCGGATCAGTGTGGTCTTGCCGGCGCCAAGAAAGCCGGTGACGATGGTGCAGGGAACGCGCACGAGCGAGCCAGTCATTCGTCAACTCCTTCGAAGTCGATCGGCGGAACGCGGGCAATCAAGCCGCGCTTGAGCGGTTCCGGCCGGCCGCGCCACGGCAGGATGCCGTCGACGGCGCGGGCGAGCAGGCGCGCGCCTTCGATAAGCGCTGCCGCGCATGTCGCATCGAGCCCGCCGAACACATAAGTCCAGGAACCGTTGCAGCGCATGGCTGCGCTCGGACCGCGCGTGCAGTTGGCAAGGCAGCGCAGCCGCCGGACGTTGATTTCCGTTCCGGCGGCCGCGCGTTCGGTCGCCGCGGCAAGGATCGCGCCGGGGCCCGGTTCGCTGTCGGGCTCGCCGGCGCGCTTACAGGTGATGCACACGTAGATGATCGGCGCGTCGGTCGAAGCCGCTTTGCCCGCAACGGGCGTGCTGAGGGAGATTGTCATCTAAGCGCGCTCCACGAGCGGCCGGTCGAGGCCCTGCCAGCGGTAGAAGAGATACGAGACGGCCCAGCTCGCGAGGAAAATCCCGATGACGAGATAGCCGAAATTGGCGAGCCCGCCGTTAATATTGCCGATCATGTCCCAGAAGCGGCCTTCCAGGCCAAGCTGGTCGGCGATGAGACCGAGCGCCTCGATCCCGCCGATCAACAAAGCGACGACGACGGAAATGGCTGTGATGGTGAGATTGTACCAAATCTTGCGGATCGGATTGAGGAACGCCCAGCCGTAGGCGCCGACCATGAGCACGCTGTCGGTGGTGTCGACGAGCGTCATCCCCGCCGTGAACAATGCCGGAAAAATCATGATCGTGCCAAAGGTCATGCCGCCGGAGGCTTGGCTCGCGGCGACGGCAAACAGGCTGATCTCGGTCGCGGTGTCGAAGCCCAAGCCGAACAGGAAGCCAACCGGGAACATTTGCCAGCTTCGTGACACCATGCGGAACAGTGGCCGGAAGATGCGGGCGAGAAGGCCGCGGCCGGAGAGCAGCAGGTCCAGCTCCTGCTCGGCGACGGGCTCGCCGCGGCGCGCCTTAAGGAAGCTCTGCCAGACACTGCGCACGATGACGAGGTTGATGACGGCGATGGCGAGCAGAAAAAACGCGGAGGCGCCCGTGCCGATGGCGCTGCCAATCGATTTGAACTCTTGAAAACGCCCCTGAAGAGCGAACGCGGTCGCGGCGATCGCCGCGACGGCGAGCGCAATGGAAAGCGAATGGCCGAGCGAGAAGAACAGGCCGACCGAGAACGGTCGCTTGCCCTCCTGCATGAGCTTGCGCACCACATTGTCGATCGTCGCGATGTGGTCGGCGTCGACAGCGTGGCGCAGGCCGAGCACATAAGCGAGCAATGCGGTGCCGAGCAGTGTCGGCCGGCCGGCCAAGGCGATCATGGCCCAAGTCCAGACCAGCCCATTCGCAGCCAACAGAACAACATAGACCGCGCCGATCTTGGCGCGCTGATCGGCCGACGCGTCATCGACCGCTGTTCTCAGGAAAGTGAACACGAATGGTCCTCGCGTGACCTGTCGTCGGCGCGAGCGAGGACCAAAAGACTTTCGTCTTTCAGATCATCCACCGGTACACCCCGACCAGTGTTTGTCGCGTCGACTCGGCCGACGGCAGGTCTCCTGGCTCGCGGATCGGCGCCTCGTCCAGCCTTCCCGGAGGCAAGCGTGCCTCCAGTGGCCTCTGCGGACGAGACTTCCCGCTCGCAGTTGCGGGGGCAGCTGCGGATTAGGCTCACGCTTGCGCGAAAACCTCACCGCATTCCCTTTTCACCCTCTCGCGAGGGACCATCGGTACGCTAGTGATAGATTTCGGCGGCCCGGCCTGTCAATCTGGCCGCCCGGCTTTCGTTGCCCGATCGCAGAAGTGATGTATAGCGTACCAATGCTGACCCTCGTGCTCGGCGGCGCCCGCTCGGGCAAGAGCCGCTATGCCGAGAGCTTGATCGCCGCCCTGCCTCCGCCTTGGGCCTATGTGGCGACGGCGGAAGCGGGCGATGCGGAAATGGTCGAACGCATTGGCGTCCATCGGACGCGCCGCGGTCTGCGCTGGCGAACTATCGAGGCGCCATGCGATCTCGCGGCGGCGCTTAAGGCATGCGAAAAGATGCCGGTCCTGATCGATTGCCTGACGCTGTGGCTCTCCAACCTCATGCTTGCGGACGCGGATGTCGATGCGGAAATCGCGCGCCTCGAAGCGGCTTTGGCGGCGGCCAAGTCGCCGGTGGTGCTGGTCGCGAACGAGGTCGGCTACGGCATCGTTCCGGATCATCCGCTCGGCCGGCGATTCCGGGATTTACAGGGTGTTCTCAATCAGCGCATCGCCGCGCGCGCGGACCGCGTCGTCCTCATGGTTGCGGGCTTGCCGCTCGCCGTAAAAGGCGCTGTGAAGGAGACGCCATGAGCGAAACGACGGAAAAAACCGAAGCCGAACGCCATCGCGCCAAGATGGCGAAACGCAAGGCCATGCAAGATGCAGAAGTCGCGCAAAAAACCATCGAGAAGGGCCTGCTGATCGTCCATACCGGCACCGGCAAGGGAAAATCGACGGCGGCGTTCGGGCTCGCGCTGCGCATGCTGGGGCGCGGGCACCGCATCGGCGTGGTGCAATTCATCAAGGGCGCGTGGCACTCGGCGGAGCGCGATGCGCTTGCCCGGTTCGGCGATCAGGTCATGTGGCATACCATGGGCGAGGGCTTCACCTGGGAGACGCAGGATCGCGCGCGCGATGTCGCCGCGGCCGAGCGCGCGTGGTCAAAGGCGCGCGAACTCATGGCCGATCCGAGTTTTTCACTGATCATCCTCGACGAGCTCAACATCGCGCTGCGCTACGATTATCTCGATCTCGATGCCGTCGTTGCGGCGCTGGCCGCGCGGCGGCCCGGCCTGCACGTTGTTGTCACCGGGCGCAACGCCAAGCCGGAGCTGATCGCCGCCGCCGATCTCGTCACCGAGATGACGCTGGTCAAGCACCATTTCGCCGCCGGCGTGAAAGCCCAGCCCGGCATCGAGTTCTAAAAACATGCCCGCGCGCGCGCTCATGTTTCAGGGCACCGGCTCGGACGTGGGCAAGTCGCTGATCGTTGCCGGGCTCGCGCGCGCCTTTACGCTACGCGGTCTCAAAGTCCGGCCATTCAAGCCGCAGAACATGTCGAACAACGCCGCGGTAACCGTGGATGGCGGCGAGATCGGGCGCGCCCAGGCGTTACAAGCGCGCGCGGCCGGCACGCCCGCTACCGTTCACATGAATCCGGTGCTGCTGAAGCCGCAGAGCGAAATTGGCGCGCAGATCGTAGTGCAGGGCCGCGTCTACGGCAGCGCCAAGGCGGCGGCCTACCAGCACCTGAAACGCGACCTCCTGCCGTTCGTGCTCGATAGCTACGCGCAGCTGCGGCACGAGGCCGACATCGTGCTTATCGAAGGCGCCGGCAGCGCTGCGGAAGTCAACTTGCGGGGAAACGACATCGCCAATATGGGTTTCGCGCGCGCGGCCGCCGTGCCGGTGGTCATCGTCGGCGATATCGACCGTGGCGGCGTCATTGCGAGCCTCGTCGGCACAAAAGCCGTGATCGCGCCCGAGGATGCAGCGCTGATATGCGCCTTCATCGTCAACAAGTTTCGCGGCGACGCAGCGCTGTTCGCCGAGGGGATGGAACGCATCGCGCAGCTGACGGGATGGCAGGCGCTCGGTCTTGTTCCGTTCTTTGCCGATGCGCGATTGCTGCCGGCGGAAGATGCGTTGGCGCTCGATGCAGAGCGGCCGACGAAAACGCAGGCGCGTCTGCGCATTGCGGTGCCGATTCTGCCGCACATCGCCAATTTCGACGATCTCGATCCGCTCGATGCCGAGCCCACGATTGATCTCGTCCACGTACGGCCGGGAGCGGCGCTTCCCGGCGACGCCGATCTCATCTTGCTGCCGGGCTCGAAGGCAACGATCGCCGACCTCGCGGCCCTGCGGTCTGCCGGATTCCATATCGACATTGCCGCGCACCTGCGCCGGGGAGGAATGGTTCTCGGCCTGTGCGGCGGCTACCAAATGCTGGGGCGCACGATTAACGATCCGGGCGGCATCGAAGGTCCGCCGGCGATCGTCGAGGGCCTCGGTCTCATCGACGTCGAAACGACGCTGTCCGCGGAAAAACGCCTCGAACCGGTGTGCGGGACGACGAACGACGGCATTCCATTTTCCGGCTACGAAATGCACATGGGCGTAACCGAAGGACGAGATCGCGCGCGGCCTTTTGCACGGCTCGCCGACGGTTCGCCGGAGGGCGCTATCTCGACCGACGGTCGGGTGATCGGCAGCTATGTCCACGGGCTATTCGCCAACGACCGGCAACGCGCGGCTTGGCTCGAACGTTTTGCAGGCGGGCCGGCAAACGTCGTCTATGAAGCCCTGGTCGAGCGGACGCTCGACGCGTTGGCCGCGCACCTTGCCGCGCACGTTGATCTCGATCGTCTGCTCAAACTGGCGCGATGAGGATTGCGGCTGCCACGGCGACGAGCGCGATGAGAATCGCGTCGGCGCGACGATAAAGGATAAGTGCGCGGCGAATGTCGGCGGCAGTGGCTTCTCGACGCCCATCACCCATCCTGGCGTCGTCGATGCGCACGCCGCCATAGACGCGCGGGCCTGCGAGCGACAGGCCGAGCGCTCCCGCCATCGCCGCCTCGGGATAGCCGGCATTGGGCGAGCGATGGCGCGACGCGTCGCGCGCCACGGCGCGCCACGCCGCGGCGGCCGACGCCTCCTTGCTCAGTGTGGCAGCCGCAACGAGGAGAAGCGCCGAGAGCCGCGACGCCGGCAGATTGACGAGATCGTCGAGCCGGGCCGCCGCCCAGCCGAAGGTCTCGTAACGCGGAGTGCGGTGGCCGATCATACTGTCGGCGGTGTTGATTGCTTTGTAGAGTGCAGTCCCAGGGAGCCCGGCAATGGCCATCCACAGGACTGGCGCTACGACCGCATCGGAGAAATTCTCGGCGAGGCTTTCGATTGCCGCTCGGGCGACGCCGGCTTCATCGAGCGCATCGGTATCGCGGCCGACGATATGCGATACCGCGGCGCGGCCGGCATCGATGCCGTCCTGTTCCAATGCGATGGCGACATTCGTCACGTATTGGTACAGGCTGCGCTGTGCGACCAAGGTGCTGGCGATGACGGCTGCGGCTACGAACCCGAACGGCAGGCGCAAAAGTTCGCGCTCGACGACGAATGCGATCGATCCGACAATGCCGAGGAGAACCAAGACCGTGACGACGCCGGCCGCTCGCCGTCTCCCCTCCCCACCCTTCCCCGCTGGAGGGGGGACGTCGCGATTAAGCCGGCGGTCGAGTGCGGCAACCAGGCGGCCGATCCAGATCACGGGGTGGCCGATCACGCGCAGCAACGCTTGCGGATAACCGACGCAGAGCTCGATCAGCATGGCGAAGAGTGCTAGCGCGACAGACATC
>Ga0181536_10004049_pt1 | contig 15702 bp, 14 predicted proteins | sample PEATcosm2014_Bin_41_FD_121105 | JGI IMG/M metagenome (GOLD analysis project Ga0181536, IMG submission 121105) | Peatland microbial communities from MTU Mesocosm Facility, Houghton, MI, USA - PEATcosm2014_Bin17_60_metaG | ecosystem: Environmental > Terrestrial > Soil > Wetlands > Peat | place... | reverse complement strand
TCGATGGCGTGCACGCGCCGCAGTTTCATGGTGGCCGTAAGTTCGCCGGCTTCGATGGAGAAATCGCGCGCCAGCACGCGGTACTTGCGCACCTGTTCGAAAGGCGCGAGCTGGTTGTTGACGTGGCTCACGGCTTTGCGGATTTCCGCCACCACGGGTGGCGCCGCGGCCAGCTCGGCGGTTGCGCAGCCCTTCCATTCGTCCATTCCCTTGAGCGCCTGCGCGGCCGCCGGGTTGAAAGAGATCAGCGCGGTAAGGTAAGGCAGACGGTCGCCGATCAGCAGCACCTGGCTGACAATCGGTTCCATCTTGAACAGGCTCTCCACCCGCGACGGGTAGATCTTCTTGCCGGTGGAGGAAACAATCAGCTCTTTCTTGCGCCCGGTGATGAAGAGGTAGCCTTCGTCGTCGGCATGCCCCACGTCGCCGGTATGCAGCCAACCGTCGCGCAGCACTTCGGCGGTGGTGGCGGCGTCGTTCCAGTAGCCGGAAAACAGGCACGGGCTCTGCAGCAACAGTTCGCCGTCTTCGGCGAAGCGCACCTGGACGCCGGGGAGCGCTTTGCCGATACTGCCCGGTTTGGGGCGGTCCAGCGGGTTCATCGTGGCCACCCCGCCTTCGGTCAATCCGTAGCCTTCCACCAGCGGCATGCCGATGGCTTCATAGAATTCAGCCAGGTCCTTGCTGAGCGGCGCGGCCCCGGATGCGGCCACGCGGAGCCGGCCGCCGAACCGGCCGCGAATCTTCTGGAACATCAGCCGGTCGGCCGCCCGCAGCGGGACGCGGATGCGCCACGGCACGGGTTTGCCCTGGTGCCGGTAGCGGGCCGCCGCCAGGCCCAGCCCCAGCGCGGCGTAGAACGCCTTGCGTGCCAGCGCCGGACGCTTGCGCAGTTCCGTGCACACCGTGGAATAGATGCGTTCCCACATACGCGGCGGCGCCAGCAGCAGGGTGGGCCGCACCGTGCGAATTTCCTGGGGCAATTGCAGCAGGCTCTCGGAGAAGGTCACCGGCATGCCCGCGGGAATCGGCAGGAATTCCACCACCACGCGCTGCGCGATGTGGGCCGAAGGCAGGAAAGCCAGCGTGGAATCCTCGGGCCCCAGCGGCAGCACGGCCGGCCCCATGGCGATATTGGCGCAGATCGCCTGGTGCGTGACCAGCGCCATCTTGGGCTCGCCGGTGGCGCCGGAAGTGAGGTACAGGATCGCGGCATCGGCCGGTTCGGCGGCGCCCGGTTCCTCCCCGCGCTTCAGCGCCGCGCGGCCCATGGCGCGCAATTCTTCCAGCGAAAGCGCTCCTTCCGCCCGGCCGGTGAGCAGAATCCAGTGGCGCACCGGCGCCGAGCGCAGCGCTTCGAAGACCTTGGGATTCTCCACGAAAACCGCCCGCGCGCCGGAGACTTCCAGGTTGTGCAGCAGGTCCTTGGTCGGATAGCTGGGATAGAGCGCGGAGGCGATGGAGCCGTTCGCCATGGCCCCCAGGTCGGCCAGGTAAAACTCCAGGCGCGTTTCCGAGTTCAGCGCCACCACGTCCCGTTTGCCGATGCCCAGCGCGCGCAGGCCCAGCGAGATCTCGCGGACCGCTTCCAAATACTGGTTCCAGGAGAGCGTCAGGTAACCGTCGCCGGCCGGCTGGCGCAACGCGGGGCGATCGCCAAAACGGCGCGCGGCTTCTTCGAGAACCTGGTACAGGGTGCGAGACGGCACTCCCAGCAATTTAACACGAGTGGCCTATAGGTCGTCCGTCGATTCCGTATCCACTGGGGGCTCCGAATTAAACGCGGAGGCGCCGGGGCGCGGAGAAAACGCGAGAGAACCAAGAATCTCGACAAAAGTTCCGCCCGATCCCTTGGTCTTCTCCGCGTCTCCGCGTTGAAAACGATCGTACCGAAGGTTACGGCCTATACGCTGATCACCGGGCAAGGCGATTCCCGGATAATGGCGTACGCGTTGGTCCGCAGGCGGCCGAACACGCCGGCGGCCGAGCCCCGGCCGATCACCAGCACATCCGCTTCGAGACGTTTGGCGGCGGCGCAGATCTGGCGGGAGGGCTCGCCGGTTTCGACGTCCAGTTCGGCCGCCGAGGCGCCCACCTGGCTGCGCAGGCCGTTCAGGGCGTCTCCCGCGGACGACCGGAGTTGCGGGTCGCAGGCGGTCACGTGGAACAGCGTGAGGCGCGCGTCGAACTCCTTCGCGAAGTGCGCCGCCCAGGCCAGGGCTTTGCCGCTTTGCGCGCCCAGATCGACGGCGCACATCACGTGGTGGAAGGGCGCAGCCGCCACGGCGGGAGTCTCGGAGAGGTGCGTGCCGGTCCACACCGGGCAATCGGCGTCGTGCAAAACCTTGGCCGTATTGGAACCCAGAATATAGCGGCGGAACGGGCCATACCCGTGGGTGGGCATGATGATCAGGCCGGTCTGCTCGCGGTGGGCATACTCGACAATGGTGGTGGCGGGGTCGCCTTCCAGCACGGCGCGGCGGACGTTGAGGCCGTCGAGCTCCGCGGCCATAAAGGTGCCCAGTTCCAGGGTGGCCTGCTGGGCGCGGTCGCGGCACAGTTCGGCCAGCATGGACCCGGCGACATCCACGGCCCCGAACTCGTATTGCGGCGGCACCAGTACATGCAGCAGAGTGAGCTCGGAGCCAAAGTGGCAAGCCAGCGAGCGGGCACAGTGGACCGCGCCGGCGGAGCGTTCGGAAAAATCCACCGGTAAAAGAACGCGGGCGAAGGAATCCATGTCACGCCTCCTATCTATTAGGATAAAACGATTCTGAAATCAAAACCTTCAACGCGGAAGGCGCTGAGGAGCGGAGAAAATCGAGAAGAACGGAAGTTCTTTCTTTTGCGGGTTTTCTCCGCGTCTCAGCGCCTCCGCGTTGAGATTCTGTTGGTTTTGGCCGATAGGTAGAATAGGATAAAGATCGGACCCCGATTTTGCCGGCAAGCGTCACTCCCATCTCGGCGCGGCGGAAGGGCACCTACGTGCTCCTCCAGGCCGCGCTGCCTGCACGGCCCGTCCAGACCATCGGCGTGCTACTGGTGGACCCCGCGGCGGACCGCGCCTGGGTGCGCCTGCGGCAACGCTATGAGAGCATCGCCGCGCCGGAAGACGCCGAAGTGCTCGAAGCCCTCGAACAGGACATTCGCGCGCGCTCCGCGGAAATGGGAGCGGAGGCTTTTCTCGCGTGGCTCGAGGATTCGCTCTCCAACGCGCTGCGCGTGAGCGAGCGCTGCAGCGTGGACGTGGACGCCTTCTCGCGCGTGCTGGAGCGCCTCTTCAGCGAGCACGTGGAAAAAGTCGCGGTCCAGCCGTTTCAGACGCACCTGCCGCTCTACAGCTTGCGGGCGGCGGCGGGCAGCCTGGGCGAAGAGATGGAATCGGCGGCGGAAGATTGGGTACCCGCGCCCGAAGGCATGCGGCTCTCGCCGGATCTCTTCGTGGCCCACGTGGTGGGCCATTCCATGGAGCCGCGCATCCCCGATGGCAGCCTGAACCTGTTCCGGCTGCACCCGGCCGGATCCCGCCAGGGCAAGATTCTGCTGATCCAGCGTTCCGGCGTCACCGATGAAACCGCGCGCTACACCGTCAAGAAGTACACCAGCCGGAAAACTCACAGCGGGGAAGACCAGTGGCGGCACGAGCGCATTCGCCTCGAGCCGCTGAACCCCCGGTACGAAGCCTGGGATGTGGAACCGCGGGATTTTGCGGTGGTCGCCGAATGGCTGCGCGTCATCGAGTGAAGCTCGCCCGCCTGCTCCTCGACTGGTACCGGAAAGGCCACCGCGACTTACCGTGGCGGCGCACTTCGGACCCCTACCGCATCTGGGTTTCGGAGATCATGCTGCAACAGACCCGGGCGCGCGCCGTGGTCCCTTACTACCAACGCTTCCTGGAGCGCTTTCCCACCGCGCGAGCCCTGGCGGCGGCCTCCGAAGAAGAAGTGCTGGCGCTGTGGAGCGGCCTGGGATATTACTCGCGCGCTCGCAACCTGCGCCGCGCCGCCCGGCAAGTGGCGGAGGCGGGCGGCTTTCCACGCGAGTATGAGGCCATCCGCGCGCTCCCCGGCGTGGGCGATTACACCGCCGCGGCCATCGCCAGCATCGCCTTCGGCCTGCCTCGCGCGGTGGTGGATGGCAACGTGTTGCGCGTGGTGGCGCGCCTCCAGGCGGACTCGGGCGACATCGCTTCGCCGCGGACGCGCGAGCGCTTCCGCGCGACCGCGCAGGCGTGGCTCGACCGGAAGCAGCCGGGCGCCTTCAACCAGGCGCTCATGGAATTGGGCGCCACGGTCTGCCTGCCGAAAAACCCCTTGTGCCTGCTCTGCCCGCTCGAGGCCCGCTGTCTCGCGCGCCAGCAAGGCATCGCCGCGCAACTGCCGGTGAAGCTGCGCAAGACCGAGCCCGTCAAGATCGCCGCCGTGCTGCTGTTAGTGCGCCAGGGTGGCCGGGTGCTGCTGCGGCGAACCGAAGCCGGCTCGCGGCGCATGGCCGGTTTTTGGGAACTGCCAACGCCCGAGCAATTGCGCGGCGCGCGCATCGGCAAGCGCATCGGCGAATTCCGCCATACCATCACCTATCATCGCTACACCTTCACGGTGAAGACGGCTGCGGGCCGCGCGCCCGGCCCGGAGTTCGCATGGTTCGCTCCCGCACAGTTGTCGGAAATCCCTCTCAGCGCAACGGCCCGCAAGGCATTGAACACGGCCCGAATCCCATAGGCCGCTCCGCGCATTAATAACTGTAGGCACCGAGTCGACTGCGCGGATACGGGGTTAAGCATAGTAATGGAGAGGAAGCGGAAGCTGTCTTGGGCCAAAGCGGCCGTAGTGATGGGGGCCTTCTCGGTTTTGCTCTGGGCCTACGAATACGGCCCCAATCCCGGTGTGTGCGGCGTCCCCAACGAGGCCGGCACTTGCACCCAATCCGGATGTCATACGGGCACCACGAACGACCCTAACAACAGGGGTAGCCTGGCGATCGGCTTCCCCACCGGCCTGACCTACACGCCGGGCGTCAAGCAAACCCTCACGGTGACCATTTCCGACCCGGCGCCCACGCAGCAAGCCTGGGGATTCGAAACCAGCGCGCGAACCAGCAACCCCGCCGCCATGGCCGGCACCTTCGCTCCCGTCGACCAGTACACGCAGATTGTGTGTTCGCGAACCAACCTGCAGATTTTCGACGTGGTGTGCCTGCCGGGCGCCAACGGCAACGGCTCCGATCCGGGGTGCAACCTACCGTCCAGCGCCCCGGCGTGTCCCGCCAGCGAGCCGTTGCAGTACATGGAACATAGCGTTGCCGGTTACTCGCACACCTTGGGGCTGGTAGCGGGTTCGGGCACTTACCAGTTCGATTGGACACCGCCCTCGACCAACGTGGGCCCCATCACGTTCTACATCGCGGGCAACGCCGGCGTAGGCGGCCCGCCTAACCAGAATGGCGACCATATCTACGCCACCACCTTCACGCTGGCGCCGCCGGGCAACGGCATCCCGCCGGCCCTATCGGCGGTTCAGAACGGCGCCAGTTTCCAGCCCGGGTTTTCACAGGGCTCGTGGATCACCATTACCGGAACCAACCTTGCCGCCACCACCCGCATCTGGACCGCCGCCGATTTCAACGGCCCCAATCTGCCGACACAACTCGACGGCGCCAGCGTCACCGTTGACGGTAAGCAGGCCTACATTTACTACATCAGCCCCACCCAGATCAACGCTCTGGCGCCGGCCGACACCGCTCAGGGTACCGTGCCGGTGCAGGCCGCTTTCGGTGGCTTGACCAGTAACATCGCCAGCTCCACCGAAGCCGCGTTCTCTCCGGCCATGTTCATGTTCGGTCCGTTAGGGCAGAAGTACGTGGCTGCCGTGCGCTCGGACGGACAATATATCGGCCCGGCCAATTTGTATCCCGGCCTCACGGTGCCCGCTCAGGCGAACAATATCATTCTGCTCTACGGCACGGGCTTCGGCCCCACCAGCCCAACCACCAGCTTCGGCGAGACGTTCAGCGGCGCGCCGCCCACAGTGAACCCGGTGACCTGTACCATCGGCGGCGTCCCCGCCTCCGTCCAGTTTGCGGGGCTGGTGGCTCCCGGCGAGTACCAGCTCAACATCGTGGTGCCGTCCGGCCTTCCCTCGGGCGACAACCTGGTGGTGCTCAAAGTCGGAGGCGTCGCCACGCAGGCCAACGCCTACCTGACGGTGCAATGAGTCGCGGTACCATGGCTCGGTGGAGCAAATCGGGCTGGAGTTCGGGCCGCCGCCGCGGCGAATCTTTTCCGTCGGCGAGCTGAATAGCGCCATCGCGGCGCTCGTCGGCGCGGAGTTTGCCGACGTCTGGGTTTCCGGTGAGATTTCCGGCTTGAAACTGGCGTCCAGCGGCCATTACTACTTCACCCTCAAGGACGCCGGCGCGCAGTTGAAGTGCGTGGCCTTCCGCTCTTCGCACCGCTACTGGAAATTCAAGCCGCGGGACGGCCTGGCCGTGCTGGCGCGCGGCCGCGTGGATGTTTATGAAGTGCGCGGCGAATACCAGTTGCAGGTGGACCTGCTGGAGCCGCAAGGCTTGGGCGCGCTGCAACTGGCCTTCGAGCAGCTCAAGAAGAAGCTGGCCGGCGAAGGCCTGTTCGCGCTGGAACGGAAACGCGCGCTGCCGCGCTTTCCCCGGCGCATCGGGATCGTCACCTCGCCGCGCGGCGCCGCCATCGCCGACATGCTGGAAATTCTCTCCCGCCGCTTTCCCGGTTTGCACATCCGCGTATTTCCGGCGCAGGTGCAAGGCGAGGGCTCGGTGGAGGATGTCTGCCGCGGCATCCAGTACTTCAGCGCCGGCCGCTGGCCGGACGTGGTGATCGTGGGCCGCGGCGGCGGGTCGCTCGAAGATCTGTGGACCTTCAACGAAGAGGCCGTGGCGCGCGCCATCGCCGCCTGCGCCGTGCCGGTGGTTTCGGCGGTGGGGCACGAAACCGATGTCACCATCGCGGATTTCGTGGCCGACCTTCGCGCTCCCACGCCTTCGGCCGCGGCTGAAATGGCGGTGCCCTCGCGCGCGGATTTGCTGGAACGGATCGCCTGGTCGCGCTCCACCGCGGTGCGCGCTATGCGCTATCGCCTCGCGATGCTCCAGAAACGCTTGCGCCAGCAAGGCGTCGAACGGGCCCTGGGCGTGCTGCACCGCCGCGTGGGGCGCGGATTGCAGCGCATGGACGAGCAGGAATATCGCCTGCGCGAATGGGTGCGCACGGAGCTCGACCGGCGGGAACGCCGCCGCCGGGACGTCGAGCAGCGCCTCCGCCGCTTCGACGCGCGGCCGCGCCTGGCCGCTTCCCGCCGCCGCTTGGAAGCCGCCGAAACCGCTGCCGCGCAGACCATGCGCCTGGCCCTGGCGCGACGCAGGAGCGCGCTCGATCAGTGCGCCGCCAAGCTCTCGCAGTTGAGCCCGCTGCGGATTCTGGAGCGCGGCTATGCGATCGTCTCGAACCAGCGTGGAATCGTGAAAGAGGCAACCGCCGCGCCGGCTGGTTCGGGCATTCACGTGCGGTTGGCGAAGGGCGAACTGGACGCCCTAGTGAATGTCCTTTGATCTCCAGCCCATTTTGAGAGGCGAGCTCCTCGGACTCAGGCCGCTTCGACCAGATGATTTTCATGACCTTTATGCAGTAGCGTCAGATCCGCTCATTTGGGAACAACACCCGAGCAAAGACCGTTACCGGGAAGAGGTTTTCAAGGGGTTTTTCCGCGAGGCCCTGGAATCCGGGGGAGCCTTGATCGCCATTGATTCCAAGGATGGCCGGGTCATCGGGTCGTCCCGATTCCACGGATACGACAAGGAGAAAAGCGAGGTCGAAATCGGTTGGACGTTCTTGGCCAGGTCCCACTGGGGCGGCGCCTACAACCGGGAAATGAAACAGCTCATGCTACGGCACGCCTTCCAATTCGTGAACCGCGTTATCTTTCTTGTTGGTGCGCAGAATTTGCGCTCGCAGAAGGCCATGGAAAAAATTGGCGGGGTTCGTATGGGATCAAGGCGCGACACCGGTGGCCGGGACAGTTTCGTCTTCCAGATCACTGCTCCAATCTAAATTCGGGGACTCAACCCCTCAATAGCCGCCTTCACTCGCCCTGCGCCCCCACACGCGCGGCGGCGGCGCTGGCCGGGCCTTCCAGGGAAATTCGGGCCCAGTCTACCAATTCCCGTCCTTGGAATTGGATAACTCTCCCCGGTTTGCCGGAGCGGCCGGCAACTGGATGCCCTCGCCCAACTTCGCCTCGCCCGGAATCGAGACCGGGAGATGGCCGCGGATATCGATTTCCCCCCAGAGCGCTTTGACGGCGGCAATCTCGGAGGGGACCACGGAGCTGAAAGTGGCCAGGTAGGCCGCGGCGTTCGGAAAGTTGCGCAGCAAGTAAGGATTGCCGAGCGCCACCAGCGCGACCGGTTTTGCGGCGGCTATCACGGATTCGAGCGTGGGCGCCAGTTCGCCGCCCAGCCCGACCGATCCCCGTCCGGAGGTGACCGTGGAAAAGGCCGCCACCACATAGCTTTCGCATACCGGCAGCTTTTGCAGCGCTTCGTCGATATCCTGGCGGGACATGGAAGGATCGAGCGTCGCCAGCGCGGCGCGGGGCAGCCGTTTGCGGACTTCCTGGGCGAAGACCTGGCCCTCCAGGGAATAGCGGCCCTCGGTAAAGACCAGGTAACAGGCACGCCCTGGAGCGGCCAGGGGTAGGAAACCGCCGGAATTGCGGACCAGCGTGACGGCGCGCTCGGCAATCTCCTGGGCGCGATCGTTCACGCCGGGATCGTCGAGGACGTCGCCGATAGCTTCGAGGTCGGTGAAGCGGTTGTGGTCGAGACCGGCGCGTTCCTTGGCGGAAAGAATCCTCGCGACGCTTTCCTGGATGCGCTGGCGGGTGAGGCGGCCGCTCGAGACGGCGGCCACCACGGCCTTGATGGCGGCATCGGCATCGGCGGGCATGAGAAGTGTGTCGGCGCCGGCTTCCAGTGCGCGCACCGCGGCGTCGCCGGTGCCGAAACCGTTGACGATGCCACCCATGCCGAGTGCGTCGGTGATCACCAGGCCCTTGAAGCCGAGCTCGCCGCGCAGCAGGCCGGTGAGAATGGCGGGAGAAAGCGTGGCCGGCAGGTCGGGGGGCGCCAGCGCGGGCACCGCGATGTGGGCCGTCATCACCGCATCCACGCCGGCCTCGATGGCGGCTCGGAAGGGCACCAGTTCGAGGTTTTCGAGACGCTCGCGGTCGGCTGTAATCGTGGCCAGGTTGAGATGCGTGTCGACGGCCGTGTCGCCATGGCCGGGAAAATGCTTGGCGGTGGTGAGCACCAGGTTGCGCTTGTCGGAATGAGCCCCCTCAATGAAGGCTTTGACATGGGCCGCTACGTCCCGCGGGTCCTCGCCGAAAGAACGGATGTTGATGATGGGATTGTCGGGGTTGTTGTTGACGTCGGCCACCGGGTAGTAGACCCAGTGGACGCCCAGGGCGCGCGCTTCCCGGGCGGTGACTTCCCCTTCGAACCGCGTGAACGACGCGTCGCCGGTGGCGCCGAAGGCCATCGCGTGGGGGAAGGGCGTTGTGCCGGAGACGCGCATGGAGGCGCCCCGTTCGAAGTCCCCGCCCACCAGCAGCGGGACCTTGGCGATGCGCTGCATGCGGTTCAGGAACGCGCCCAGCGCGTAGGGCTCGGCCTTCTGCACGCCCCGTCCGTTGGTGACGTTATTGAGGATCAGGCCGCCGACCTTGGTTTCCCGGATGAGCCGCACGAATTTCTGGTAGTCGCGCGAACGGGTGTTGGGGGAGCCGCCATGAAATTCGATGAAGACCAGTTGCGCCACTTCATCCCGCAGCGTCATTCCCTTCATCCAGCGGCGGACGGCGGCGGAGGTCTTCATCGGCGCGGGGTTCTTCGCGGGCGTGGCAGCAAAGGCGGAAACCGCCAGCAGGCCCACCAGGATTGTGGCGTACGCGCTCGTGCGTGCCGCGCCGGCGCTCATGCCGGCGTCCGGCCCCGAAAGACTTCGCTTGTCCCGCCGGGGTGTCGGGAAGAGTCTCGGCACGGCACGCGCGAGTGCGTGCGCCGCTTCGTCGGGCCACCCGTAAGAAATGCGCGTTGCATGAAATCGGGACACGTTTTCCAGTGTGCCAGATTAGTCTGCCGCTTTGCGCGCCCTGGCGCGCACGGCCTTCTGCGCCGCCGGAGGCTTACGCGCCGGAGCGCGGTTGGCCAGGCGCTTCACCCAGCGCAGCAGGTGGGCCGGTTCGCTGCAACTCTTGGCGATCACCGCGTCCGCCCCGGTATTTTCTTCGGTGAGGCCCAGCGGCTCGACGAAACCGGAGAGCAGGATGATGCGGGCGTTGGGATTCCGCCGGCGAATCCGCTGGATCAGCTCCGTGCCGTTCATGCGCGGCATGCGGTAGTCGGTGACCACCACGTCGAAGTTGGCGGCTTCGAAGAGTTTCAGGCCTTCTTCGCCATTGATCGCGATCACAACCGTGCAGCCGGCTTCTTCCAGCAGCGCGCGGCGAACCAGCAGGCCGTCGCGATTGTCGTCTACCAGCAGGATTCTCGGGTTCAACACGGGGACGGGTTTCATTACGGGACGAGTGCGAGGGTAACAGAGCCGTAACCAGTCTGTCAACGGTTTTGCATAGTCTTGGAAAATGGCTAGATCGAGTGCTTGACAAACCCCGGATCGACGAGTGTGTCAGGCCATCGTCTTTCGCGGCCTGTCGTGCCCTACTCGATTACGCGCGGCGCCTTGTAGCCCGCCTTCGCTACAATCGTGTACTTGATGGGCTTGCCCTTGTCGTCTTTGACCGGCAGCGGATTGCCGTTGAGGTCGACGAGCTGCACCTTGATTTTGCGATAGGCGCCGTCGTGCGTTTTGTTGCTCGGCGAGTACGTCAGAACGTACTGGTTGCGCAGCGCCTGGTGAATCTCCTGAAAGATTTCCCCGAATTCGCCCTGGAAGCGGGGGAAGAACGACTGGCCGCCGGTTTCCGACGCGAACGTGCGCATCTGGTTGTCGGCCTGCAGAAAATCCATCTGTTGTAGCGCGCCCATCCCCCTGGCTTCCATCAGGATGCGCAGCGTCTGCATCAGGCCGATGGCGTAAATTGGCACGCCGTCTTTCTGCAGAATCTTGCGGGTCTTGTCGAAGGTGAGCTTGTTGAAGGTATCGACGCCGGAGGAGATCAGCACAATGGCCTTGCGGCCTTCGATGCCGGACATCCTGTCTGCCGTATCGGTGATGGCGTCAAACAGGTTGGCTTCGGACCATGCCGGGATGGTGAGGCGGTGCAGGGCTTCCTGGGTCTGCATGCGGTCGGTGGTGAAATCCGAAAGGATCTCCGGCTTCAGATCGTAGGCCACCACCGCGATGTAATCGTCGGGTTTCAAAGTGCTGCAGAATCCATACGCCAGCTGCAGCGTCTGAAACCAGGTCGAGCCATATAGCCGCTGGAACCGGTTGCTGAACTCGACCACCAACGAGACCGTGAGGGGCGCTTCACCCACGTTGTAGCCCTGAATCTGCTGCGGCACGTTGTCTTCCAGGATGCGGAAGTTGCCCCTGGGAATGCCGGGGATGAAGCGACCCTTGTTGTCGATGACGGCCACGTCCACCGTGACGGTGTCCACTTCGGCCTTGAACTGGGGCAGCGTGCCGAGGTCCATCTTGTCTTTCTTGTAAGCCGAGGGGATCTTGGGCAGGTCGCTATCGGCGGGCGCATCGGGCGCGGTGGATTTCTTCTTCGCGACGGTCCCGGAAGTGTCGCGGACGGGACCCTGCTGATCCTGTCCGGCCCGCATTCCGGTCAGCGCGATGGTAAGTGCGGCAACGCACAGTACAGCGGTGATCCAGGCTCGCATAAACGTACTTCTGACGTAACTATACCAGAAGACGGCGCCGCAAAACCGGGACTGCTACCTGTTCCAGCCTTTGGAATTGGGATCGCTCCCCGGCTTGCCCAGCGTCGTTAATTCACCCACGGCCCGCGCCCGCCCTGTTTGCGCATGTAAACCTGGAACTTTTTCTTGGCGCGTTGCATGCGCCACTGGCGGTACCAGCCGCCCAGGTCGGGGAGATGCAGGAAGCGCAAGCGCGGCATGGGGCCTTTGAGGTAAATGTACCCGACCAGCATGCCGCCAAGATGCGCCACGCTGCTGATGCCGGTGTTCGGTCCAAAGGTGGAATAGAGTTCCACCGCGGCAAAAATCATCACCATGTACTTGGCTTTGATGGGGAACAGGAATCCCATCAGCACTTGCATGTCCGGAAACAACACGCCAAATGCCAGAATGAGGCCCATAATGGCGCCGGATGCGCCCAGCGTCGGCACGCCCCAATCCCCCACTGCGGCATTGATCAGCACCACGCAGATGCCGGCGCCGATGCCGCAAATGAAATAGTACTTGAGGAACTGGCGCGTTCCCCAAGTCTGCTCCAGCGTGGTGCCGAACATCCACAACATCAACATGTTCATCACCAGGTGCCAGATGCCGCCATGGATGAACAGGTAGGTGACGAACTGCCATAGCAGGAAATTCTTCAAAACCGCTATCGCCGAGAGTTCGAACAGGGCCCGCTTGTTGATCTCGAATGCGACGGGGTTTCCGGAGAGCCGCTCCAGCACGTCGAGCAGGATGTAGATTCCGACGTTCAGGATGAGGAGCCACTTCACGCCGGGTGTGAAACGCCTGTAGATTATCGACCTGCTCAACCGGTTGGGCTGTGGCATGGGTGGGACCTGTTCTTATTAGAATAACAACCCGCCTATCCGGATGCAGCGGTTTGTCCGGTCCTCGCGTACCGGTTGAGCACGCGGGCGCAGAATTGCAGAAGGGCGGCGGCCGCCAGCCAGACTTGCCAATGGGAGAAGAAGCCGGCGGAGATAGCGAAACTGCCGGTCCAGTTGAGGTCCGCGGCGATGCGCCAGAGGGCCAGCACGGCCGTCACGGCGGCGGCGGGGGTAAGCAGGCTGGCGGCAGCCAGCGCGATCCGCCGGTTTCCCCGGGTCTTTTTCCCCACCTTGGGGCCTGTGCCAAACCGGATCCGAAGCACCATGGCTGTTTCTTTCACCAATCTAACAGCTTTCGCGCGGGACGATTGTCTTTTGTGGTTTGTCGGGCGGCCCGGAATTTAACGCGGCATGACGGACCGCGAAGCCCGGTGGTCTGTCCGACGAACCCTATCCGCTCACCTTCCACAGAATCTGCCGCAGCATGCCCAGCAGCACCGGTGCATCGCGCGCGGCGATGTCGAGACGCCGCACCAGGCGGCGCACCTTCGCTTCCGTGGACACGGCCGTCGTGGGGTTGATGTAGCCGCTTTGCCGCAGCACGTCCATCAACAGCGCGGTAATCTGCTCGGCCTCCGAGGCTGCCGCCCGCGCGATCGTTCCGGGTCGGGCCTTCACCGCCTTGGGATCGCGAGCCAGTTCGTAGAGACAAAGCGCCACGGCCTGGCCCAGGTTCATGGAAAGACCGGCATCCACTGTCGGAATGCGCATCAGCCAGTGGCAGTGGCCGAGGTCCTGGTTGGAGAGTCCGAACTTCTCGGAGCCGAACAGCAGGGCCACGGGCGCTTCCGCGAGGGCGCGCTGGATGAGACGGGCGCCGTATTCCAGGCGGCGCATGGGGTGCTGCAATCCGCGATGGCCGATCGAGGTTGTGCCCACCACCAGCCGGCAATCGGCGATGGATTCCGCCAGCGTCGCATAATCCTCGGCATTCTGGAGTAGCGGAGCAGCGCCCACGGCCGAGCGCGCTTCGCGGAAAGCCACGTCGTAGGGGTTCACCACCCGCAACCGCGCGAACCCGAAGTTCGCCGCGGCGCGCGCCGCCGCGCCGATGTTGAGCGGGTTGCGCGTCTCAACCATCACCACGCGCAGGTTGTCTTTCCAATCGTTCGGGATGCTCTGATCGTATCGCAAAGAGGCATAATGGAAAGAACCGCCTCGGTGAAGATGGCCGCCCCGTAACCCGATTTGACAATCAACCCCTAATCCCAGTAAGCTTAGTGTTTTGCAGTTCGAGAAACAGTTGGAGACGTGTGTCGATGAGTACCCAGTTCCCTTCCCAGGACAGCATTATCCGGCAGTGGCATGTGATTGACGCCCAAGAGGCGATTTTAGGCAAGATCGCCAGCAAGGCGGCCATGCTGCTGATGGGCAAGACCAAGCCCAGCTACACGCCGTTTCTGGATACCGGCGATCACGTCATCGTGATCAACGCCGACAAAGTGAAAGTCAGCGGCCGAAAAGAAGAAGACAAGATGTATCGCCATTTCACCGGATATCCCGGCGGGTTGGTGGAGAAGAGCTTGAAGCGCGTGCGGGCCGAAAAGCCGGTCCGCCTGATTGAGGACGCCATCTTCGGCATGCTGCCGAAGACCAAGCTCGGCAAGCAGATGTATCGAAAACTGAAGGTCTATGCGGGCGACAAACACCCGCACGCGGCGCAGAAACCGTCCGCGTTGGCCGTGAGATAGAGGTACAAGTTTAGTGGCAGCGACGATGGTTCAATATTTGGGTACGGGCCGGCGGAAACGGTCGGTGGCCCGCGTGATTTTGCGGCCCGGTAAGGGCGAGATTCAGGTGAATGGACGCGCCTTCGAGAATTATTTCCCAACCGAAAGTTCGCGCGCCGTGGTCCGGCAGCCGCTGGCGGCCACCGAGTCCATGGATAAGTTCGATCTGCTGATTCTGGCCGACGGCGGCGGCGTGGCCGGCCAGGCGGGTGCCATCCGTCTGGGCATATCCCGGGCATTGGTGGAGTTCAACGCGGAACTGCGGTCCAGGCTCAAGAAGCTCGGCTTCCTGACCCGCGACCCGCGCTCGCACGAGCGGAAGAAGTACGGTCAGAAAGGCGCCCGCAAACGGTTCCAGTTCTCCAAACGTTAAATTTTTCCCGGGGGCCGCGCGGCCCCTTGCAGCAACAACGGCCATCCGTTCCGATCCGCCCACAAATCTCGCTTTGGGCCGTGTGGCGCGCGACGGTGGCTGATTAGGAGGTATTTTGCCGGCAATATCGATGAAAGAATTGCTCGAAGCGGGCGTTCACTTCGGGCACCAGACCAAGCGCTGGAATCCCAAGATGAAAGAGTACATCTTCGGGGAACGTAACGGCATTTACATTATCGATCTTCAGAAGACTCTGAAGATGTTCAAAGACGCCGCCCGGTTCGTGGGCGAGATGGCCGCGCAGGGCAAGAACGTGCTCTTCGTGGGCACCAAGCGCCAGGCGCAGGAAGCCATCGCCGAAGAAGCCAAACGCTGCCAGATGTACTACGTCAACCAGCGCTGGCTGGGCGGCCTGCTCACCAACATGCTGACGGTGCAGAAATCCATCAAGCGCCTCAAGGAACTGGAAGCCATGGCCTCGGTGGAAGGCGGATACGCGGGCCGGCCGAAGAAAGAAGTCATCCGCCTGGAACGCGAGCGCAAGCACCTGGATCAGAACCTTTCGGGCATCAAGGACATGCCGGGGCTGCCGGACGTGCTGTTCGTGATCGATTCCAACAAGGAAAGCATCGCGGTGAAGGAAGCCCGCCGGCTGGGCATCCCGGTGGTGGCCATCGTCGATACCAACTGCGACCCGGACGAAGTGGACTACGTGATCCCGGGCAACGACGACGCCTTGCGCGCCATCCGCCTGTTCGCCAGCAAGATCGCGGACGCGGTG
>Ga0181536_10004047_pt1 | contig 15705 bp, 15 predicted proteins | sample PEATcosm2014_Bin_41_FD_121105 | JGI IMG/M metagenome (GOLD analysis project Ga0181536, IMG submission 121105) | Peatland microbial communities from MTU Mesocosm Facility, Houghton, MI, USA - PEATcosm2014_Bin17_60_metaG | ecosystem: Environmental > Terrestrial > Soil > Wetlands > Peat | place... | reverse complement strand
GTCGCTGCTCAAGGATGCGCCGATGAGTCGAGCGGTCCAGCGATATGGAACCATTGCCGCAACGCCTGTTCTCTCGGGGCTGCATCATCGGTACGCGCGCATATGATTTTCGGAAAGGACAGGGCGGACGAAGCGCGCGGCGTTACCCTGCTAGGCCGCTACGTGATCGAGCGCGGCAAGCAGATAGGGCCGGAATCCTGGATAGTTCTCGACCATCGGGAAATGCCCCATGCCCTTCATGATGGTCAGGCGCGAGCCGGGAATGGTGGCGGCGACCGCCTCGCTCATCGCCGGCGTACACGAATAATCGTATTCGCCGGTGAGCAACGCCACCTTGCAGCGGTTGGTGTCGATGCGCTTGATGTCGTCGCGGCCGTCCCAATCCATGCTGTAGAAGTAGACGTCGCCCTGATAGACGCCGGGCCCGGACTGGCTGTAGTACCACCAGTTCTCGCGCCGCGAGGCTTCCGGGCTGAACGGCGAGTTGAGGCCATAGGTGTATAGCTCGCCGCCAGCTCGCCGCCGTGGATGGCAGGATGATGAAGCAGCTCGTTGTAGCGTCCCGGTGCGTAGGCCGAGCTCTCGAGCCCGACGATCCCGGTGAGTTCATCCTGGTACTCGGCCGCAACTTTGAGCGCGATCGCGCCGCCCATCGAGCAACCCATGACGACCGGCCGTTTGAGCCCGAGCGTGAGCCACACCGCGCGGATCATTTCGAGATATGACGCCGTCGTTAGCCGGTATTTTTTCAACCACCAGCCGTCCGGCGGCGTCGAGCGGCCGTGATAGGGCAGGTCGAAGGCAATAATTCGGAAACGCTCGGTGACCGCCGTGTCGTTCAACAGATGGCGGTATTGCCGGCTGTCGGCGCCGGCCGTATGTAGGCACAGCAACGGGATTCCCTTGCCGGCTTCCTCGACATAGACGCGATGCTCGGCGCCATCAATTCCGACGGAGAAAAATCTTCCGATGATCGGCTCAAATTCAGGCATTGGGTGCTCCGGTCTCACGCATGATGTTCATCATGCGATGCAGCGCGCGGGCGTTCTGCATTGCCACCAGCCCGTCGCCTTCGAGCACAAACTCCGGCACCCGCATTAGCATGGCGAAGAAGTCGTGGAACAACGGTGGCGGATTGGGGCTCAAAAACTTGCGCCAGACTTCAACCGGCGCGTGAAATCCGAATAGGGCGCGCACGTCGAACTTCGGCGCGGCTATGATATCGACAATGCAGCCTTTTTCGACTTTCAACGCATAGCGGCTGTCACCGAAGGCCAGCGCAAACGTCGTGGTGAACCAGTCGCCGATCACCTTGAGTTCGGGATCGGCATTCACCCGCTCGCGATAGCGAGAAAGCCAGGTGAGGCCCGGATAGTCCTTCATGGTCCCTCCCGTTTTCGCTGTAGTGCGAGATTCGGGCGTCCGGCGAACCTTGACGGCCCGAATGCATCAAACGTAACCTGACCCAAAGTGCCGACACAATGGGCGGATGGAAAATTGAGCCATCGTGCGCTCATCAGCGTCGCCGGGGGGACGATGCATGAAATTGAGAAATAGTCGCCGTTCGGCGCACGATTTCAATCCCATACGAAATCGCGGCTAGGTCGCCATATGCCGACCCCGCGAACCGCTCCGATGCCTGATCGATGGCGCGGCACTTGCGTCCCCGCCGGGCCGGCGAAATTCTTTCGCTGACGGAATTCGACGCGGCATCGACGCCGTTGAGTGATGCCGGCCGCCGAACGCCGGGTCGACGCCCAGGGATACGATCGTGACCGACTGGCAATGGCTTCTTATCGACTTCTTTCAGGCGCTGGCGGCGGGCCTGCTGGTCGGCGGCACCTATGGCCTGATGTGCGTCGGGCTCGGCATTATCTTCGGCGTGATGCGGGTCGTGAACTTCGCGCATGGCGACTTCATGATGCTCGGCATGTATGTGGCGTATTATCTTGTCACCGGCTTCGGCGTACTGGTGTTTCTCGGCCCCTATATCGGCCCCGTTGTCGGGGCGGCGCTCGCGGGGCCGGTGGTCTATGTCATCGGCTGGCTGCTGCATAAGTACCTGATCTCGCGCGTTACAGGCGCGCGCGTCATTTCAGCCGAGGCCGAGGGGCACTACGCGCAGATCATCCTCACCCTCGGCATCGCGCTGGTGCTCGCGAATGGCGGCCTGATCCTGTTCGGATCCACGCCGTTGTCAGTCCAGACGCCGCTATCGCGTGAATCCTGGGAGATCGGCCTCATCTTCATCAATCAGGCGCGCGCGGTTAGCTTCGTCATGGCCGTCATTTGCGCGATCGGACTTTATCTCTTCCTTACGCGCACTTATCTCGGCAAGGCGTTGCGCGCGGCCGCCGACAATCCGATCGCCGCGGCCTATGTCGGCATCGACGTCGACCGCTCGCACCGCATCGCATTCGGCCTCGGCGTCGGCATCACGGCGATCGCCGGCGGGTTGTTCGCGATGTCGCAGTCGTTCCAGCCCTACATCGGCTTCGACTTTGTCATTGTGATGTATGCCGGGGTGGTGCTCGGCGGTATGGGCTCGATCCTCGGCGCCTTCTGGGGCGGGCTGACGATCGGCCTGGTGCAGCAGATGTCGACGCTGGTTCTGCCCTATCAGCTGCAGAACACCGCAATCTTTGTTGTCTTCCTCATTATCATCTTTTTTCGGCCGCAGGGAATGTTCGGCCGCGTCTGGGAGCGGACTTGATGTCGGGCAAACGACGCGCGTACATGCGGCAGTACGCGGCGATCGCGATCTTCGTGGTCTTCTATCTCGCGATCGGTTTCGTGGTGCGAAATTCCTACTACCAGCTCATAATGACGCTGGTGCTGATCTGGGCCACGATGGGCCTCGGCTGGAACATGCTGTCCGGCTACAGCGGCATGATCTCGTTTGGCCACGCGGCGTTCTTCGGGCTCGGCGCCTACACGGTGACGATCGCGTTCGTAAAGTTCGGCATGACGCCGTGGCTTGGCATTCCGCTTGGCGTTCTCGTCGGCGTGATTGCGGGCGTGCTCATCGGCATCCCCACGTTCCGCCTGCGCGGCCATTACTTCGCGCTCTCGATGCTCGCCTATCCGCTCGCCATGCTCTATGTGTTCGAATGGCTGGGCTATCAGGAAGTCTCGCTGCCGATGAAACGCGAGAATCCGATCGCGTACATGCAGTTCACCGATCAGCGCACCTACATGGTGATCTCGATGATCGTCATGGTCGCCTGCATGATCATCTCGCTGCATGTCGAGCGTTCACGCTTCGGCCGCTCATTGCTCGCGATCAAGCAAAATCAGCCGGCCGCGGAAGCCGCCGGCATCAACGCCATGCGCTGGAAGATGTTCGCGATGATGCTCAGCGCCGGGATGGCAGCGGCCGCCGGCGGCTTGTACGCTATTATTCTGCTCGTGGTCACGCCGCAGACGGTATTCGGTGCCCTCGTTTCCGCTCAGGCGCTGATCGTCGCTCTGTTCGGCGGCGTCGGGATTTTCTGGGGGCCGGTGATCGGCTCAGCGATCTTGATACCGCTTGCCGAGACGCTAAACGCCGAACTTGGCCACATTCTTCCGGGTATCCAGGGTGTGGTGTATGGGCTGGCAATCATCGTCATCGTCCTGGTCGCGCCCGATGGAATCTATTGGAAGGTGCGCGACCGCGTCATGGCGCGCCGCGCAACTCCTGCGAAAGTAGGTGCACAGCCTCGTCTCGTTGAACAAATTGCCGTCGCGACGGACGCGGCACTCGTGCCCCGCCCTGCCTTTGGCCAACCGATCTTGCAGCTTGACGGCGTGTCGCGCTCGTTCGGCGGCCTCAAGGCGATCGATGACGTGACCCTGAGCGTCCCGGAGGGGGTGATCTACGGCATCATCGGCCCGAATGGCGCCGGCAAGACCACCTTGTTCAATATCCTCAACGGCTTTCTCGTGGCGGACAAAGGCAGCATGCGTTTCGCCGGCGAAGATATCGGCGGTCTGAAGCCGCACAAGGTTTGCGCACTCGGCGTCGGCCGTACCTTCCAGGTCGTGCGCTCGTTTTCCCGCATGACGGTGCTCGAGAATGTTGTGATCGGCGCCTTCGTCGGCTCCAAGACCGACGACGAGGCCGAGCGACTCGCCTACGAGGCGCTCGAGCGCGTCGGATTGGCCGATCAGCAGGCCCATGCGCTCGCCGGCGGACTTACCACCAAGCAACTCCGTCTGATGGAGCTTGCGCGCGCGCTCGCGCCGCGCCCCAAGCTGCTGTTGCTCGACGAGACGCTTGCCGGCCTCGGACATGACGAACTCGAAGATATCTTGCCGATCATCCGGCAGGTGAACCGCGAAAGCGTTACCATTGTGATCATCGAGCACACCATGCACGCCATGGTGAAGCTTGCGGATCATTTCAGCGTGCTCGACCATGGCCGGCTGATCGCGAGCGGCACGCCTGCCGACGTGGTCAGGAACCCGGCGGTGATCGAAGCCTATCTCGGCAAGAAGTGGATGGATCGTGCTAAAGATCAGGTCGCTTGATGTCGCCTACGGGGGCTTGCGCGCGTTGAGCGGCGTTTCGCTCGACGTGGAGCGCGGTCAGTTCGTCGCCGTCGTCGGCCCGAACGGCGCCGGCAAGACCACGTTGTTCAAGGCGATCTCGGGCGTCGTCACCCCGGTTGCGGGCGAGATCACCTACAACGGCCAGAACCTGCTCGCCGTACCGCCCGCCGAGCGCGCACATCTCGGCATCGCCCATGTGCCCGAGGGGCGACAGGTGTTCGCTTCCATGACCGTCATGGAAAACCTGGAGATGGGTGCCTATACGCGCAAAGGGCAGGACCGCTGGGGCGAACTGCTGCCGATGATCCTAGAACTCTTTCCCATTCTCTCGGAGCGCCGCGACCAGCTCGCCGGCACGCTATCCGGCGGCGAGCAACAGATGCTGGCGATCGGGCGCGGGCTTGCCTCCGCGCCCGAGCTGTTGATGCTCGACGAGCCCTCAATGGGTCTCGCACCGACCATCGTCGATGCGATCTTCGAGCGTATTCATCAGATCCACACGCAGCACCATGTCACCATTCTGCTGGTCGAGCAGCGCGTCGTCGAGGCCCTTGAAACCTGCGATCGCGGCTATGTGCTCGAGACCGGCCGCGTTGCGATGGAGGGTACGCACAAGACACTGATGTCCGACGAGCGCGTGCGCCGCGCCTATCTCGGAATGTGAAGCATTTTTTGGGAATGCGGCGCTGCGAGGCGTCGAAACGAGACGAAACTGACGAGCAATGAAACACGGAGAAAAGTCATGCAAATACGATCACTGACCCGACGAGGCGCCGTTCTAGCGGCGAGCGCGATTGCCATTGCGGCTCTCTATTCGACCCCGGCCGCCGTTCAAGCGCAGTCAAAGAACGTCAAGATTGCCGTCATCGTCCCCCTGTCGGGCCCTTGGGCGCGCCAGGGAACGCTGGTCAAGTTCGGTGCCGAGACCGCCATCAATGAAATTAATGCGGCGGGCGGTATCAAGGCGCTCGGCGGCGCCAAGCTAGAGCTGGTCGCGATCGACGCCGGTGACTCGGCCGAGAAGGCAAAGAACGCCGCGCAGCGTCTGGTGGCGCAGGAGCCAGATGTGGTCGGCGGCATGGGGGCGTGGCTCTCCACGTTCACGCTCGCCGTGACCGAAGTGACTGAGCGCGCGCAAATCCCGTGGCTGACCCTGTCTTATTCGGACACGATCACCGATCGCGGCTTCAAATACGTGTTCCAGAGCTCCCCAACGGCTGGCGTGCAATCAACCAACGCGGTGCCGACAATTCTCGAACTCGGGAAGGCAGCGACCGGCAAGGCGCCAACTACCGCCGGCATCATTGGCGACAACACCGCCTCACCGGTGAGCTTTCTCAAGCCGATGCGCGAGGGCGGGCTGCAAAAGCTTGGTATCAAGACCGTGATGGACGAGACCTATACTCCGCCGCTTTCGGACGCCACGCCGCTGATCCAAAAGGTGCGCTCAACCAGGCCGGAATTCCTTCTGTTCATCTCCACCACGATCTCTGATTTGAAGCTCGGACTGGAGAAATTGAATGAGTTCCATCTCGCCAAGGGTGCGGTTCCGATCATCGCCAACGGCGCGCACATGGGCGCACCGGAAGTGCTCAAGAATGTCCCCGCCGACCTGATCGAAGGCGTGTTCTTCATCGTCGCCAACTGGGAAATGAAAGGCCAGGAGCGCATCGCAGATCTCTACAAGAAGCAATCAGGCGAGCCGTGGCTCACGCAGGACGGCCTCGCGGGCTACGGTCACACCTGGATTATCAAAGAGGCGCTGGAGCGCGCGGGCGTCGCCGACAAGGTTAGGGTGAACGAGGAGATCCACAAGCTCGATCTCAAGACCGGTCAGGCCGCCGATTCTTTCCCGGGCGGCGTGAAGTTCGACGCGGCGGGCCGCCGCGTCGGCGCGCCGGTGGTGATCGTGCAGTGGCAGAACGGCAGGCCGCTCACGGTCTATCCGATCGACCGTGCGCTTGCGACGGCAAAATGGCCAAAGAGCTAAAGCCGTGTCCTGCACGCGGTTCAGCGTGAAACGCTGCGCTACAAATGCGGGATCCCGATTTCTCTTCCCCGCCTCACCTTCCCCCGCTTGCGGGGGAGGGAAAGGGAGGGGAACCGGGCTCCCTGGTCTACAGCGCATCACTTTGTGCTGCGCTATGACCGCGAGATAGGTTCGAGCAACGAGAAAAAGAACACCACCATGCCCAGACTGAAAGGCAAGGTGGCGATCGTCGCCGGCGCCGGCTCGATCGCTCCCGGCTGGAGCAACGGCAAGGCGACGGCCGTATTGTTCGCGCGCGAGGGCGCCAAGGTGTTCGCAGTCGACCGCGATCTCGCCGCGGCGCAGGAGACGCAAACGGACATCGCGGGCGAGGGCGGCGAGCGCATCGGCCACCGCTGCGATGTGTCCATCGCTTCGGAAGTCGATGCGATGGTTGCGGCCTGTCTCGCCGCCTATGGCCGCGTTGACGTGCTGTTCAATAATGTAGGCATGCAGGTCGTCGGCGGTCCGCTGGAGGTTAAGGAGGAGGACTGGGACAGGCTGATGACAGTCAACGTCAAGAGTATGTATTTGACCTGCCGCGCCGTGATCCCGCACATTATCCGTCAGGGCGGCGGCTCGATCGTCAACAATTCGTCCACCGCCGGCATCCGCTTCACTTACGCCAACGTCGCCTACGCGGCCTCGAAAGGCGCGGTGAATCAGCTTTCACAGAACATCGGCGTGCAATATGCCGCCAAGGGCATCCGCTGCAACTCGGTGATGCCGGGCTATATCGCGACGCCACGCATCACCAATCGTCTGAGGAAAAGCAATCCGAATGATTACGACGACAAGCTCAAGGAACGGCAAATGAACGTGCCGAGCGGTAAGCTCGGGTCCGGCTGGGATGTCGCCTATGGCGTGCTGTATCTCGCCTGCGACGAATCCCAATTCGTGAATGCGACCGAACTCGTGATTGATGGCGGACAGACTGCGTCGGTCACCGGAAAAGTCTGGGAGCAGTGATGGCCGGCACCATCGCTTTCATCGGCTGTGGCGCGATGGGCGCGCCGATGGCGGAGCGTCTCATCGACGGTGGGTTCGCGCTGCGTATTTTCGACGTCAACAAGGAGGCGATGCGGCCGCTGGTCGAGCGCGGCGCGGTGGCGGCGGATTCCCCGCGTGAAGCGGCGGCGGGAGCCGACACCGCGTTCGCCTGCCTGCCGTCGCCCGAAGTCAGCCGCCATGTGGCGTTCGGCTCCGACGGGGTCGTTGGATGCAAAGGATTGCGCGTCTATGTGGAAATGTCGACGATTGGTTCCGCCACGATCAAAGCAATCGTCAAGGAACTGGGCCAAGTGCGAATCGCCGTGCTCGATGCGCCGGTCAGCGGCGGGCCGCGTGGAGCCAAGGCAGGCACGCTCTCGACCATGGTGGCTGGCGACCGCGCGACTTTCGAGCGCACGCGGCCGCTGTTCGAGGCGATTGCGCGCAATGTTTTCTACATCGGCGCTGAGCCTGGCCTCGGGCAAATCACCAAACTTGCCAACAACATGATCTCGGCCGCCGGCATGGCGTCCGCCTTCGAAGCGGTGGCAATGGCGGTGAAAGCCGGCGTGGACGCGCGTACGCTCATCAATACGATCAACGCCAGCACCGGCCGCAACACGGCGACGACGGACAAGTTTCCCACCTCGGTGCTGCCGCGCACCTTCGACTATGGCGGCAAACTTGCAACTATGTACAAGGACATCGACCTTTGTCTGGCCGAGGCGAAACAGCTTAAAGTACCGATGTGGGTTGGTTCGGCGGTGGTGCAGCTCTGGTTCCAGGCTATGACTGAGGGGCGCGGCGAGGACGACTACACGACGCTCATTCAGATGATCGAGAAATGGGCCGGTGTGACGGTCGGCGGCAATGAATCAGGGCCGGTGAAATAGGGCTAAAGAGGATTAGTTATGTGCGAGCCGGTGGCGAATAAGTCTCATGGCTGGAAGGGATGGCGCAATTTGCCTGCGCCTAAGGTCTCTGGCGCGCTCGGCGCCTTTATCGACCTCTCGCACCGGATTACGGAAGAACTCTCGCGCATCCCGTCGTTTCCGCAACCGCGTATCCGCCAGATAACCCCGATCCCGCAACATCGCGCCAACGTGACTGAGGTGCACATGGTCGTTCACCATGGCACCCATCTTGATGCGCCCCGGCACTTTATCGCCGACGGGCCGAGCATCGACCAGGTTCCGCTCGAACGGCTCTACGGACCCGGCGTGGTCTGGCGGATCGACGTCGCGGATCGCGGTGTGATCGATGCCGCCGACCTGGAACTAGCAACGCCGAGAATGCAGGAGGGCGATATCGTGCTGCTCGACACCGGGCGTGCCCGCCACATCAATACCGACAAGTACACGGATCACGCTTCACTCACCGCCGAGGCGGCGGAATGGCTGGTCAAGCACGGCGCCAAGATTGTCGGTGTGGATTTCGCAACGCCGGACCTGGCGGCCAAGCTGCGGCCCCCAGATTTCGCCTTTCCGGTGCATTACACTCTGCTCAGCCAGGGGGTGCTGATTGCCGAGCACGTCACCAATCTCGGCAGCCTTGCCGGAGCGCGCGCCGAGATCATGTTCCTCGGCCTCAACGTGGCGGGCTCGGACGGCGCGCAGGCGAGGGTGATCGCCCGCCCGCTGAGCTAGAAAGCCGCAAGGAGAATCGCATGCGCCTCGTCCACGCCATCCGTATTCACAAGAAAGGCGGTCCGGAGGAGCTTCGTTACGAGCAAGTGCAGGTCGGCGATCCGGGTCCGGGCGAAGCCCGCGTCCGGCACACGGCCATTGGTCTCAACTTTACCGATATCCACCATCGCACCGGACGCTATCCGGTCCCGCAGTTTCCGCACTTAATCGGCATGGAGGCGGCCGGCGTGGTGGAAGCCGTCGGAGAGGGCGTGAGTGACGTCCGCCCCGGAGACCGCGTGGCCTACGCGTCGGACAAGCCGCGCGCCTATTCGCAAGCGACCGTCATGCCGGTTACGCGGTTAGTCAAGTTGCCGGATTTCATCGGCGACGAGACGGCGGCGGCGATGATTCTGAAAGGCCTGACCGCGCAATATCTCATTCGCAGCTCTTATCCCGTCAAAGCCGGCGAGACCATCCTGATCCAGGCCGCGGCCGGCGGCGTCGGCCTGATCATGTGCCAGTGGGCCCGCCATCTCGGCGCACGCGTGATCGGCACGGTGAGTACGGCGGAAAAGGCCGCGCTTGCCAAGGCGAATGGTTGCGAGCATCCGATCGTTTACACGCAGGAAGACGTCGTCGCGCGCGTACGCGCCCTAACCGACGGCGTGGGATTGCCGGTCGTCTACGACGGCGTCGGCGGCAGCACCTTCGAGATGTCGCTGCAATGCTTGCGCCGGCGCGGGATGGCTGTGTTTTACGGCTCGGCTGGAGGCGTGATCCCGCCGTTCGACCTGTGGCGCCTCAACCGCATGGGATCTCTGTATGTGACGTACGCGGGCCTCGCGGATTATCTGTACGACCGCAAGGAAATTCTGGAACGGGCCGCCGACTTGTTCGCGGTAGTCAAGAGCGGGGCGGTGCGTATCTCGGTCAAGCAGCGTTATCCGCTCGCCGACGCGGCGCGCGCGCACCGCGATCTCGAAGCAAAGCGGACGGTCGGAAGCTCGATCCTGCTGCCGTGAAAACGTGCGAGCGCCGTTTAGCGCTGCCGATCGGCGATCGATACGTAGACGTTGCGCTTAAAATTCTTGAACTGCGATTCCATGCGCTTCGTCTACGCCGACTTTCCGGCGCCTATCAGATGACGATAGGCTGGGGTTTCGAGAGCGGCTGGCGATTCCAGATCGTACAGCGCCAAGTAATTCGGCGAGCCTTCGAGCGCCGTGAAACGTTGCGCCCGCAGAAAGCCGGGCAGCGCCATGCGCTCGGTAAGATGTTCCTGCTCGTTGTCCCTGTCGCAAACTTAATACGACTGGCGAACAGCAGCGAATCGGGTGAAGCTTCGCCCGATGATTAATCTTTGCAGACTGATCTGGTTTGCGTTCGTCGGACTGTTTCGGTCGCGCGCCTCGCTGGAAGCCGAAATCCTAGTGCTTCGCCACCAACTTAATATCCTGCGGCGCAAATCACCGAAGCGGCCGACCCTCGGCAGCATCGACCGGCTGGTATTTGCCAGGCTGTATGGTTTGGCTCCTGGTGTATTGAGCGCCTTAGCAATTGTTAGACCAGAAACCGTTATCCGTTGGCATCGCGCAGGTTTTCGGTCGTATTGGCGGTGGAGATCACGGCCGCTTGGCGGCCGGCCGGAGGCGCCGTCAGATCTGCGGCAATTAATCCGTGACATCAGCGTTGCCAACCCGTTCTGGGGCGCCCCAAGAATCCACGGCGAACTTCTCAAGCTTGGTATCAATATCGGCCAGACGACGGTTTCCAAGTATATGGTCCGGGGTAGACGACCTCCATCCCAAGGATGGAAGACGTTTCTTCGTAACCACGCTGACGGCATCGCGTCGATGGATCTGTTCGTGGTTCCGACGATCTCGTTTCGGCTATTGTATGGGCTACTCATCCTTCAGCATGGCCGCCGTGAAATCCTGTGGCTTGGGGCAACTACGCATCCAACCGCCGAATGGATAAGTCGCCAACTGACGGAGGCTTACGGCTGGGAGCAGGGGCCACGCTATCTCGTTCGCGATCGGGACAGCATCTACGGCAACGTCTTCATCCGACGTCTTCGGACGATGGGCATTCGGGATCGGCCAACGGCGCCGCGATCGCCATGGCAGAATGGCTATTGTGAGAGGCTGATCGGCTCGATCCGAGAGGAATGCCTTGACCATGTCGTCGTATTTGGTGAGCGGCATCTAGGGCATCTGCTTCGCTCTTATGCAAACTACTATAATCAAACCCGAACACACCTCTCATTGAACAAGGATTCAGCGGTAAGCCGCACTGTAGAGACCGTCGGCCGCATACTGCCAGTGCCCATTCTGGGCGGGTTGCACCATCAATAAGTGCGGATTTAGTTTCCGACAGCCACAACGAGCCATGATGCAAAATGCCGCAAATATCGCATCTGTTGTTGCAGTTATGCTGTACATTGTTTGGATTGTAAGTCGCACACCTTGGGATAGAAAGAGTTGACAGCCGTCAAACACGCAGCAGCGTTCTAAGAGGGCGGCTAGTATCGCACCCCAAGAGCGGAGACTGTCTTTTTATTTACGCCACGAGCAGCGACGGGAAAAAATCTTTTATCGCTAGGGCGTCCGCCTCGGCATCTGCTGGCATACAAACCTCGATTTCGAACCGATTGCCGCAGTTTGTGCAGGTCCAAAGATTGAGCACCAGCCCCTCACTCACGAATTCCGACCATTCAGGAGCAATAAGCGGCTCACCGCATTTGGTACAGGTCGTCTCGAATTCGGAGTGACGGAAGGATGTTACCGTTGTCACGACGACCTCCTTGTTATTGTTTCTTGCCCCTCTGAAAGCAGGGAAAGTTTTGTAATTGACCCAGTCGAATTTCTTTCTCCGCGCTTTGCGTTGATACAGATCAAAAGACACAACTACTTTCTTCGACCAGCTATTTTGTATTGCACTGCCGCGCGCAAAGCCGCGGCCATCGCGTCGAAATGCATTTCGATGTCGGCTAGCGGCGGAGGAGGTGGCATCGGAACACTGCAAATAAGGACACCCCCTCGACTCGCTGATCTAAACTTCGCGCGCCTACGGAGCTAAACACTCGAAAACAAATTACATTTGTTAGCGAGTTGCTCGGGTGGGATTTGACCCTCACCGAACCTTGCGCGAATGATCAAGTTGGCATTTCCCAGATCAACTCTGGAACAGTGTAATCGATAGAATGCGACGTTAGAGCACCAGACTTCGAATCTGGGGGTCATGGGTTCGAATCCCTTCCGGCGCGACAAAAATCAAATAAAATCAAGGAATTAGCCACGAATCGGGACATCGGTCCTTCGGCGGCTTAGTGATACACCGTGATACACTCTTTAAGGCACCCGGCACTCGCTATGACCCGATTTTCGGAACATGATTTGGACGGCTCCGCAGGACGTTCTGGATAAAAGCTAGCGTCGACGGTCGACAAGTTCGCGCTGAGGGATACTCCCGTCCGCGCATATGAAACAGGAACGCTGAACCATGCGACGAATTGTGCTCCCATGCGTCTTCGCTGCAATAACATTAGCGGCACAGTTTCCGGTACTCGCTCAGCCTGTTAATGGCAGTCCGTCACCTGGGCGCCAAATCGCGACAACGATATGTGGCAATTGTCATAAGGTAACTCCGACGATGCCTCCGAGTACCGTAGCTTCTCCGACCTTCGAGGACATTGCTAACCTACCATCGACCACGGCGCTTTCTTTGAAAGTGTTCCTTCGATCAAACCATAACAAAATGCCTAATTTTATTATTTCCCGTGCCGACACAGATGATGTGATCGCTTATATCCTTAGCCTCAAGCGGAGATAAACTTCAGCCTTGCAAAGACCACAGGTATTTCTGATGACCCGATTCTACCAACCAGACCTGAGCCAGAATATTGATAGCCCATTCATTCGAGACGGTAACAATAAGCTGGTTCGGCGCTCCTACTGGATGGATATGGATGATCGCACCCTAGTTATGGTGATGGTCAACGGCATCGGCGCCAACCTAACGAATGATGAGAAAAGGGCGCATCTAACGGACCTGCGGCGAGAGCATCTGATTGACCAGGTCTGTGTTCAGGAAATACTGCCGCCCGATAGATAAATTAGCGCCCGCATCGCCATAAAAGCCCAGTTAGTGAAATTTCTGCCATCCGAGGATTTTGAAGGAACATCGCATTAGCCAGATTTTAACGTTATCAGAGTATTAATTTCCATATCGTGTGGCGTAACAGGGGTTCAATATGGGTGTCATCCGAGTTTTAGGCGGCACAGCTAGCTCAATAGCGATCGCTGCCACAGCAATCATCTTGCTACAGTCTGTTGGTCTTTTAAGTTTTTAAGTTTGAGACTTTGTACGATTATGTTTTGATTTGTGCCTGAACTGCCTTACCAGCGTTTCTTATGATTACAAAATATTATTCCGATGCCCGACCGACTTATTTCGTAGGTCGGCGCCAATCGTCCAGCCTTGTCAAATCAACCGATCACTCACTGTCAAAAACGAGTGACATGTCGTTCATCTTCTGCACCGGAAGACTTTTCACATCTATACCACTGTGCATTTGAAGAACGTTCATGCTGATACTCGGGACAAACTGTATGTCCGCATCTGCTTGCCTAGGCGGAAACAAAAACTGCTTCGCTCCCAACCTGTCCTTTCCGAAAATGCCATCCGGCGTAGATTCGCGTCGTGAGGCAGAATCATCGCATCATTGAGAGCGATGTTTGCGATCCTGCACGCGCTCGGAATGTTTGTAGCCGACCTGTTCAAGTCGCGGAGCCGACTTGAAGCCGAGAATTTGTTTCTCCGTCATCAGCTCAACATCGCTTTGCGGCGGGCACCACCTCGTCTTCGACTGCGTAGCAGTGATCGCGCGCTGCTTATATGGATGACCAAGCTCTGGCCGACCCTGCTCGGAATGGTCCAGATAGTTCAGCCGGAGACTATCCTGCGGTGGCATCACGCTGGTTTCAAAGTCTTCTGGCGTTGGAAATCTCGAAATAGGGCAGGACGGCCGCAGATTAATCGTGGCCTGCGTGATCTGATTCGGCGGATGAGCAGGGAAAACGTGCTGTGGGGTGCACCCCGGATCCATGGCGAGCTTCTGATGCTTGGCTTCCAGGTCGCCCAGTCGACGGTCTCGAAATACATGGTGCGCTGCCAGAGTCCGCCGTCGCAAACTTGGAAGAATTTTCTACAAAATCACGCTGAGGCGATCGTCGCTATCGATATGTGCGTTGTACCGACACTGACGTTTGATCTCTTGTTTGCGGTTTTGGTCCTGGGCCACGGCCGGCGACAGCTATTGTGGTTCGAGGTAACGCGGCATCCGACCGCCGAGTGGCTGGCCCGGCAGATCACCGAGGCTTTCCCTTGGGCATCAGCGCCGGCTTATCTGGTGCGCGATAATGACCGTGCTTACGGGCATATCTTTACGTCCAGGGTAAGGGCGATGGGCATTCGCGATCGCCCGATCTCACCCAGGTCACCGTGGCAAAATGGCATTGCGGAACGATTGATCGGTACCGTACGGCGCGAGTGCCTGGACCGCATACTAATCTTTGGTGAGTTGCACCTGCGGCGGGTGCTTGCTTCGTATGCGGCGTATTACAATCAGACGCGCACTCACTTGGCATTACAGAAAGATGCACCCTTGCGTCGAGCAGTCCAACGGTCCGGTTCCATTGTCGCTATTCCCATCTTGGCAGGGCTGCATCACCAATACGTCCGGATATGATTTTCGGAAAGGACAACTCGCCAGAGGCTCTGCATCTGGATAGCGACACATAGCGTTCGGTTATTCCGCGCGCACGCGATTTTCGATGACGCCGACACCCTCGATTTCGCAGCGCACGATATCGCCGGGCTGCAAAAAGCGCTGCGGCTTCATGAAGAAGGCGACGCCCGCGGGCGATCCGGTGGCAATCATATCGCCGGGATAGAGCGTCATCGATCGGCTTGCATAGGACACCAGCGCTTCGATGCCAAAATACAGGTCCGACGTGTCGCTGGCTTGGCGGATTTCGCCGTTCACCTTCGTGCTCATTTTTAGCGGCTTGCCCCATGTGAATTCGTCTACCGTGACGAGAGCCGGACCCGCAGGACAAAACGTGTCGAAGCTTTTGCCGATGTAATGGACGCGGAAGAAGGCATTCTTCTCGTGTTCGGCGAGCTGGATGTCGCGCGCCGAGACTTCGTTGATTACCGTGAAACCTGCCACATGGTCCTTCACGTCTTTCTCGCTGATGCGGCGTGCCTTCCGTCCAATGATGACGCCGAGCTCGACCTCATAATCGAGCTTTTTCGTCTCTGGGGGGTAAACGATGTCGTCGCGCGGACCGCACAGGCTGGAAGTAGCCTTGGCGAGCAGCATCGGTTCGCGCGGCGCGACAGCATCGCCGAGCACGCTGCCCGCCTCGGCAATGTGGCTCTTAGTGTTTGCACCGGCGATGATGAGGGTACGCGGTACGGGGACTGGTGCGCCGAGGCGCACCGAGTTTGCCGCTATCGGCG
>Ga0181536_10004046_pt1 | contig 15707 bp, 14 predicted proteins | sample PEATcosm2014_Bin_41_FD_121105 | JGI IMG/M metagenome (GOLD analysis project Ga0181536, IMG submission 121105) | Peatland microbial communities from MTU Mesocosm Facility, Houghton, MI, USA - PEATcosm2014_Bin17_60_metaG | ecosystem: Environmental > Terrestrial > Soil > Wetlands > Peat | place... | reverse complement strand
GGGCGATTTCCTCGATCTGCTCGCCGAGGCGCTTCTCGTCCAAGCCATGCGTGATCGCCAGCGACTTCGTGTGGTCGGTTATCGCGATGTACTCGAGACCGGCCGCTTCTGCGGCGTCGGCCATCTTCTCGATGGTCGCACCGCCGTCGCTCCAATTGGTCTGCACCTGCAGGTCGCCTTTGAGGTCGCCGTACCCGATGAGTGCCGGAAGCTTCTTCGTCTTCGCTGCCTCGATCTCGCCGGTCATCTCGCGCAGCTCGGGCTCGATGTACGGCAAACCCAAGCGGGCATAGATACCCTCTTCCGTGCTCCCGGCCAGCATCTTCGTACCGTCGAAGAGACCGTACTCGCTGAGCTTCCAGCCATGCCGTTGCGCCAGCGTGCGCAGCGCGATGTTGTGCGGCTGGGAGCCGGTGAAGTAGTTGAGCGCCGCACCCCACGAACGAGCCGGGACGATGCGAACGTCGACGTCGATGCCGGACTTCAGGCGGAGGTTCGTTTTCGTCGGACCTGTGCCGTACACGTGGGCCACGATCGGCAATGCCACCAGCTTTGCCATGACCCGTTCCGGATTGGCCGCTACGACGAGCACGTCGATGTCGCCGATCGTCTCCTTCCAGCGCCGGAACGAACCGGCGACCTCGATGCGCTCCACGCCCGAGATCTTTCCGATGAGGTGACGGAGATGCTCGACGTCGGCGGCGACGAAGCCCAGGATATGGCGCTGTCCGCTCGCGCGCATGAAGTCGATGCTCTTGAGCATCTTCTGCTCGGTCCGCTTGCCGAAATGCGCGATGGTGCCGATCTTTCCGGCGCGCGCTGCCTTTTCGAGATCGGCGACGTTCTTGATGTGAAGGGCCTCCCACAGCGTCTTGACGGTCTGTGGCCCGACGCCTTGGATCGACGTCAAGCCGATGATGTCGACCGGCACTCGCTTCTTGAACTGCTCGTACTCTTTGAAATGGCCGGTGGTAAACAACTCGGCAAGATGCTCGGCGATACCGCTTCCGACGCCGGGGATCGCGTCGATCGCCTTGGCGCCGTGCTCGGTGAAGAGGTCCTGGACGCTCTCGCCGCACGATTCGACACCGTGCGCGGCGCGCTCGTACGCGCGCGGCTTGAACTCGACGCCTTGCATCTCGTAGAGTACCGCCATCTCGAAGAGGATGTTTGCGAGTTCCTGGTTCGAATAGCTATGCCGCACGGTCATGCCGGAATCGCGGCTCGCCCCGCGCTTGTCCGCTGCCGGTACATAGCGAGGATCTCGCGCACCGTCGTTGCCTGCTCGGCGGTCTTGTCGTCGCGAATCCGCAGCAGCCGAGGAAAGCGCAACGCGATTCCGCCCCGTTTCAACGTCGTGCGCGCGACGGTGTGAACCGGGCTGATCGTCAGATCTGCACCCGAGATCTCCAGCACCACCGCCGGTTCGAACCAGACGTCCATCTTCATCCCGGTCTCCACGAGACGGTCACGTTGCGGGATGAGGTAGGGCTTCAACTTCTTCGGTAGGCTGCGCAGGAGTGCATCGCTGAAGCCGGCGCCGATCTTCGTGAAGGAATAGTACTTGTTCGTCGGCGGATCGAACGCAGCAACGAGCAGTGAGCCGTAGGTTCCGGCGCGTGAACCTTTACCAAAGACCGCGCCGACGACTACGACATCGAACGTGTCGGCCAGCTCCTTCCGGTACTCTTTCTTGAACTTGATCCAATGCCAGCCGCGATGTCCGGCTTGATAGGGGCTGGACGCGCCTTTGATCACGACGCCCTCGGCGCCGTGCGCGATCGCCTCGTGGAAGACCTCTTCGGCCTCCGCGATCTCGGCGGTACGCACGAACGTACCGATCCCGGCCGTCCTATCGGACTTGAAGTGGCGCGCGAGCAGGCGCTTACGCTCGACGAGCGGCGTCGCGAGCAGGCTTTTTCCGTTGAGGTACAGCGCATCGAAGAGGAAAAGGGCGACGGGGACATGCGCGCGATAGTGCGCGATGTCGCGCTTGCGCTTGCGCTGCATGAGGAGTTGGAACGGCAACAGGTGCCCGGTCTTGCGATCGATCGCGACGACCTCGCCTTCGATGATCGCCGATCGCGCGGTCAGGGCTTTGCGGACGTGCTCGATGACCTCGGGGTATTGGTGCGTGATATCCTCGAGGCGGCGCGAGAAGACGCGGATCGTGCCGCGCGCGTCCTTGTGCACTTGAGCGCGTTCGCCGTCATACTTGTACTCGACGAACATCTCGCCCGGGATGTGGCGCGGAACCTCATCGAGCTCCTCGACGCGCGTCGCGAGCATCATCCTGACGGGGATGCCGGGTTTGGGCCCGATCCGTTTGAGCGAGCGCAGTCCACCGCGGGCAACGCGAAAAGCAACCTCTCCGAGGTCGGAGAGCACGTTGTACGCCTGCTCGAGGGCCGGCTTCTCGTCTTTCGAGCCGCCGAACGCTTTGGCGAGGCCGTGGAGGAACGTCATCTCCGCGGCACCGATCCGGTGTCTTCCCGAGACGGTGCGCACGATATACTTGGCCTCCACGGCCTCGCTCGCTCGCAGGAGCTCGGCCAGCGTATCGATCTTGTCGCGCTGGCTGCCTGCGCCGGAGATCCGCGCGATCCGGGAGAGCTCCGTGAAGACCGTTGCGATCGAAAGGCGCCCGCGGCGAGCGGGGGCGAGCCGTTCGGCCACGTCGCCCAAATCGCCGGAACGTACCGCCATCGTGTCGATGCGTTCGACCGGGACGCCGAAGGCCTGAGCCATCGCGCGCGCGATCAGCTTGTCGGCCATGCCGAACTCGGGAGCGGAGAAGCTCGGCCCGACCTTGCCGGACAACAGATAGGCGGTCTCTCGAACCTCCTGCGGTGAAAGTCGCGGCAAGAAGCGTGCCAGGATGCCGATCATCGCCGTGCTCGATGAGGTCGCCCCGAGGCGCTCAAAGACCAGCGCGAGTTCTTTGAACGCGCTCACTTCACAGCGCTGGAGCCTCGAAGTTCCATAGCGCGGCGATCTCGCGCGGCAGGGCTTTGCCGACTTTCTCGTCCTCGCCCCAGCTGATATGGCGCCGCAGCACGGCAAAAACGGCCTCGCAGCTCTCGACGAGGTCGGCTCTCCCCCCACGGTAGCCTTCCATCGAGACGTTTACGTGGTCGAGGAATCCGTCGATCGACCGATCGCGGCTGGGGAGCGGCTCCGGATTCCAATTCTCGAAGTAGAGCCCGCGAATCAGGAGCGGGAGCTGCGCTGAGAGATGGGCACTCTGATCGATCGTCAAGCGGTCGCGCAGTGCATGGAGAACGCCGCGCAGCGCCTGCAGAGCGAAGTGTTTGTCGTTGTAGTCGAGCGCATCACTGATCTCATTGAGCCACTGGTGCGCGTCGGCGACGGCGGAGTCAAAGACGGTGATCGTATTCGTAGACATGATAACCTCGAGAAAGGGCCGCAGCCCCTAGTTATTCGTGAGAATGGTGTACCAAGGTCACGGTGCTCGCCTGAGGCCCTTGCTCGCCCTCTTCCTCGGCAAAGCGCACGGTCGAGCCGACCTCGAGCCGGTCAAACGCGCCGTCGAGAACGCTGTTGCGATGGAAGTAGACCTCATGATCGTCACCGGCGCGTAAGAAGCCGTAGTCGTCCTTCATCACGCTGACGGTTCCGGTCGGCGCCGCTTCGTGGGTCTTCACGGCACCGTCTAGCCGGCGAGCGTAGTCCTGGAGTCTGCGGCCTGCGAGCCGGAACGCATCGGAAACGGCAAGCGCGGCATGCTTGTGAGCGGCCTCGAGCTCGTCGCCTTTGTGCTCGACTTCACCGCGCACGAGCGACGCGCGCTTGGTCGGCGTGTCGCCGACGATGATGACGTTGCCGGGAACGTCGAGTTCAATGCGGACGTGATAGGGTATGCCGTGGAGCTGGTGATGGTGCGGCTTCTCGACGAGCACGCGGCAACGCGTGATACGGCCGTAGAAGCGCTCCAACTTCGCCGCCTCCGCGGCAATGAGTTCGTCCAGGACGGCGCTCCGCGGCATGTTCTTGAACGTAGTCTCGACCAACGGTATCATGGCATCAGGATGGTCCAGGCCTGTCGATCTCCCGTGAACCCCGTCTTCACGTTCCGTTCAACCGGGGCAACCGGTCAGGGTGACACGAGGCTCTCCAGTTCATCGATGAAATGCCGCTGCGCGCTGAGGATCTTCTTACGAGCCGTGGTGAGATCGAACCAACCCGCGCGGTCGACCTCCGGAAAGCGTTGCATTCGGCCCGAGCGCGGCGGAAACTCGATCTCAAACGTATTGCTCGTGATCTTCGAGACGTCGTAATCGCCGGCGACGGCCCAGGCGTGGACCACTTTGGCGCTTTGCTGGACGGGGGCAAGCGGCGTGAACGGGCCGGCCACGCGAAGCCCTGTCTCTTCGAGTAGCTCGACTTGCGCGCGCCCCAAGAGGTCTTCGCCGCCTGAAACCTCGCCTTTCGGGATCGACCATGCCCCGAGATCCCGCCTCGCCCAAAACGGACCACCCGGATGGACGAGCAGTACCTCGATCCGTGCGTCACGCCGACGATAGAGCAAGAGTCCGGCGCTCACCTTGGCCATCTCGCGTTCCTCATTACGGTACGGAAGTTTTCGCAGAGACGCTCGGACGCTATTCTATATCGACAAGCGAATGCCAGCGTGCCAGGTCGCTCCGTCGTTTCCGGACGCCGCCCTAACGGCCGGCGCAGTCGTCGACGATGTTTCGTGAATCCGCCATCGCGATGCGGTATTGCTTCGCGCCCAGCGCCGCGAGGGCGCCGCGATACTCTGCCTCAGCGGCCTTCGGCGCCACACAACCCGCCATCGCTCGATGCGCCAGAACGACATACTTTTGCGCGTTGGCCGCAGTGGCGGGCACCTCGTCGGGAATCATGTAATATCGTGGTCCCGGAAAGCCGGGCGCCACGACCGGCGGGTGCGCCACGGGTGCGACGGACGGCGGCGCTGCCGCCTGGCTCAGTGCCGATAACGCGCTTGCCCGCGCCTGTTCGTACTCGTGCGCACGGTACTGCTGAATGGCGGCGTTATAGGAGAACGCGGCGTTTTGCGCCGCTGTCGGATTGGTCGCCGCTGCCCGTTCGATCGCCAGCATCGCATCGCGAATGGTCGACGCAACGGGTGTTCCCGGCGGCGGAGGGGCGGGTAGCGGCACCGGCGCCGTGCCGGCGGCCGGCGCGACATTCGCCACGCTGAGCGTCATCGCAGTCGCTATGAGGGCTGCCGAGAGCAAGCGCATCGTCCGCTTTAGGGCGCCAGTGCCGGGACGGGCCACAGGGGCGTGGTGCGCAGGCCTTGGTCGGCGATCCAGATGCTCTTGCGCACCGCGGGGACCGATTTCATCGCCCACAGCGCGGCCGGGCGCGCGAAGCGCAGCGGGCCCGGCCACGAGCGCGTGACGTAGTCGTAGCGTACGGCCCAGCGCTGCGTGCAGTCGCTGATGCCGCGCACCGCCCGCTCCCAGCGCGGCAGCGCTTCCTCGATCGACGTCGCGTCGCGCAAGACGGCGACGAGCGCGCGCGCGTTCATGACGGTGAGGCCCGCGCCCTGACCGAGGGTGGGCGGCAGCGCGTGTGCGGCGTCGCCGAGCAGCGCGATGCGGCCGGCGTGCCACGCGCGGCAACGCACGACCATGTAGTTCGACGTGATCGACGGCGCGTCGCGCATGAGCTCGAACAGCCGGCTCAGCCGCGGGAACGCGGCCGTCCAGAACGCGACGTCGGTCGGCTTTTCGGCGGCCGCTGCGTCGGATTGCGGATAGACTTGGAACGCGTACGAGCGGTCGTCGCCGCACGGCGCGGTGGAGACGCGGTAGCGGCCCGACCAGTTCTCGGTCATCGCATCGTCCGGCGCAATCTCGCGGGTCGGCAAGACGTAGCGGTTGATGCGCGTCGGCAGCGTGATGACGGTGCCCGGAATCCGCAGCGACGCGCGTACGCGCGAGTTGAGGCCGTCGGTTGCGACGACGAGGTCCGCTTTGATGCGCAGCCCATCTTCGGTGGTGATCTCGCCGCTCGCGTCGGCCGCGACGACGCGCGAGCCGAGGACGACGTCGACGCCGGCGGCGACAGCGCGGTCGTAGAGCGATTGCATGAGGATTTGGCGCGTCGTCGCGTAGAGGCGGGCGGGACCGTCGAGCCGGCGTTCCTGCATGAGGTTGCCGTTGCGGTCGACCAGGCGCATGCTGCCGAGACGAAACGCGCGCGTCGCGAGCTCGTCGAACATGCCGGCTTCCTCGAGCACTTCGACGAGGTTGTTCTTGAGAAAGATGCCGGTGCCGGCTTCGCGGATCGCGCCGGCCTGTTCGTGCACGCGCACGGTCCAGCCGCTCTTCGCGAGCATCATGCCGAGACTCAAACCGCCGACGCCGCCGCCGGCGATTTCCGCATGGCCCCTCACGCGGCGGCCGGGCCGGCGAGCGGTTCGTGCCAGGCGTCGTAGCCGTAGAGCCAGTCGACGCCGGCACCGCGATGGCGCAGAAACGTGTTGCCGCGCGAAAGTTCTTGCACGTCGGCGGTGCGTTCGCGGCGGGTCTGCGTGAAGCGCCCGAAGGCGGCCGCGCAATCGCCGCCGGCCGCCTCGATGCAGCGCACGAGAACTGCGGCGTCTTCGAGCGCCATCGCGGCGCCTTGGCCCATGTGCGGCATCGTCGGATGCGCGGCGTCGCCGAGGACGACGATGCGTCCGGCGTTCCACTGCGGGAGCGGATCGCGGTCGACGAGCGCCCACTTGTGCACGCGCGTGACGCGGTCGAGAATCGCACGCACGTCGGGATGGAACGACGCGAAGGCGTCGCGGAACGCAGCGACGTCGCCTTCCGCGGACCACGATTCCAGGGTGAAGCCGGGCTCGTCGAAGGTGCCCATCACGTAGAGCTCGTCGCGCGCCGCGGTGATGTAGCACATGATCACGTGGCGATCGGCAGACCACCATTTGGTGTTTTCGTCCGGGGTGAGGCCGGCGAGTGCGCTCGCCGGAATCGTGGTGCGGTAGCCGACGCGGCCCGTATAACGCAGCGGTGCGGTACCGAAGAGCTGCTCGCGTACCGCGGAGTGGACGCCGTCGGCGGCGATCAGCGCGTCGGCCTCGGCGGTCGTGCCGTCGGCGAAGGTGAGTTTGACGGCGGACGCAGCTTCGGTGACGCCGGTGAGGCGTTTGTTGCAGACGATGGCGTCGGGCGGTAGCGCGGCGAGAAGGGCGTCGTGCAGGTCCGCGCGGTGCAGGAGCAGGTACGGTTCGCCGTAGCGTTGCCTCACGGCGTCGCCGAGGCGAAGCTCGTTGGTGACGTCGGCGGTGCTTGCGTCGCGCGAGAGCATGGCCGACGGTTGGAAGCCGCGCTGCTCGAGGCGGCCGGCGATACCGAGCTTGCGGAGCACGCGCACGGCATTCGGGCTCTGCTGGATGCCGGCGCCGACGCGCGCGAGTTGTGCGGCTTGTTCGTAGACGCAGGCCTCGATGCCCACGGCGCGCAGCGCGATCGCGGTGGTGAGGCCGCCGACACCGGCGCCGGCGACGGCGATGCGCATCACGAAATCGAGGCCTCGAATGCTTTCATGAAGGCTTCCAGCGATTCGCGCGCCGGCTCGTCGGTGAGCGCACCGCCGGCGTCGAACTTGTTGCGAACGTCGTTGACGGCGATCTCCGGCAGCGACAGCGCTTTGGCGCCCATCGATGTCAGTATCAGCTGCAGGGCGTGTTGCGCGTTGATACCGCCGTGTGGTCCCGGGGCCGTGCTGACCATTCCGGCCGGCTTGTCTTCGAGCAGTCCCGGCCTCCCGTGCAACCACTCGAGCGCGTTCTTCAGCGCTCCGGGGACGGAATGGTTGTACTCGGGCGTCGCGATCAGGATGGCGTCGGCGGCAATGACTTGCTCGCGCAGCGATTCGGCGCCCGGCGGAAAGTTGCGTTTCGCGTGGTCGTCGGGACCGAACATCGGCACGTCGTGCAACCGCCGGATGTTCAGGTCCGTTGCCGGCGACGCGACGGCCTTCAGTGCTTGGAGCACGAACAAGCTGTAGGCGCCGTCGCGGAGGCTGCCGCAGATTCCCAGGATACGCATTACGATGCGCGTTCGCCAAGGCCGGGCCGCCGACATGTCGAACGGTTCGCAGATGGTCAACATGACGGAAGAAGATGACGCGGCAGTCGACCGCACCGAGTGGACGATCACGACGACATGCCGCCGCTGCCGGGCGGCGTGGAACTTGGCTCCCAGCGTCATCGGCACCAACAGTGACGGCAAGGCGTTCTTCCGGCGTCAGCCGGAGTCCGAGGCCGAACTCATGGAGGCATGGCGCGCCGCGGTAGCGTGTCCGACCGGCTCGATCAAGGCGCCGCGCGGACTGAAGGTACCCGAGGACGTGTTCCCGCAGCTCTTGTCCGAGAATTTGTGGCGTCTCGGTTATAACGACAACAGCAGCGCCGGCGCGCATCCGTTTTTCATCCGCAGCAAGAGCGGTCTCAACTTCATGGTTGACGGCCCACGATTCGTTTCCAAGGTCGTCAAGTTCATCGAAGAACAGGGTGGATTGGACCACGTGCTGCTGACGCACCGCGACGATGTCGGATCTTCGGCGCGCTACGCGGAGCACTTCGGCGCGCGTTTGTGGATCCACGAGAACGACCGCGCGGCTGCGCCCGAAGCCACCGACATCTTGACCGGTTACGACACCTCGGAGCCGATCGCCGGCTGCACGGTGATTCCGATTCCCGGTCACACCATCGGCAGCGTCGCCTTCCTGATCGACGAGAAGCTGTTCGTCGGTGATTCGCTCGGTTGGGAATTGTCCGCAAGCCAGCTCTGGACCAACCCGATTTTCTGCTGGGACGATTGGGAGATGCAGCGCCGTTCGCTGCGGCGCCTACAGGATGTTCGCTTCACCTACGTGTGCTCCGGGCACAACTCGAGCATCGAATTCTCCCACGAACGCATGCAGACCGAGTTGGCGAACACGCTGGCCTACCTTGACACCCTGCCGTGGAGTCCGCCGACCCATCTGCCGACCGGTGCGGCGATTCCGGAAGCCCGCATTCAAGAGCGCGATCGCCGGGTCGCGCTGGTCAAGAACGATTTCTACGCAACCTTAGCTCACGCGGGATAGTGCTTAAACGATCGGCGTTTCTTGTCACGACGGCCGCCGCCGCGGTGGTGCCGCGAGCGCTCGCGGCGCAGTCGATGACGACGCTGCGCATCGCCTCGACGCCGCAGATGTCCGTGTCGGCGGCGCTGTACGCGCAAGCCAGCTCGGCCTTTCAGAAGAACGGAATGGACGTCTCGATCGTCTCGATGAACAGCGGTGCCGCGATGATCGCCGCGATCCTGGGCGGCTCGCTCGATGTCGCCAATATCAGCCTGTTGAACCTGGTGGAAGCGCACGCGCGCAATCTGCCCCTCGTCGTCGAGTATGCTGCCACGATCTACGATGCGGATATTCGCGATGCCATCGGGATCATCGTCGCAGCCGACTCGCCGATCCGATCCGGCCGCGACATGACCGGCAAGACGTTGGCCGTCCCGGCGCTCGGCGATACGTTCACGATCGCGAGTTCCACCTGGATCGACAAAACCGGCGGTGACTCGAGCACGGTCAAATTTCTCGAGTTGCCGAACGCGGCTGCCGCCGATGCCATCGCCGGCGGCCGCGTCGATGCGGCGGTTCTCGCGCAGCCGACCCTGAAAAACGCCGTCGCCGCCGGGAAATGCCGCATCATCGCCGACCCCTTTGCGGCAATTGCGCCGCGGTTCGTATCGACGGTCTACGCGTGTTCGAGCAATTTCGCGGCCACAAAACCGGCGGTCGTGGCGCGCTTTCGTAAAGTCATCAACGACTCCAGCGCGTACGTCAATCAGCACGTTCCGGAGGTGCTGCCGCTCATGGCGAAGTTCACCGGCGCCGACCTCTCGGTGCTGGCCGGTTTACCGTTCACGCGCATGGGCACCAGTACCTCACTCAAAGATGCGCGAGCCACGATCCAGCCGTTGATCGACGCCGCCGCAAAATACAAAACGATCGCGCACACCTACGACGCCAAAGAGATGATCGACCCCACAGCGTTGGCGTAGTTACTATAGCTCGAGAAACTCGGGCTCGATCGTGCCTAGCCGCTGGGGCCCGTTGGGCGTGATGATGACCGAATCGCCCCAGACGACGGGGACGTAGCCTTCGCGCGCGACGACCGGCTTGATGATATAGGACGCGTTTTCCTCGAGCATCCAGCGCTTCGTCTGCTCGTCGGCGGAGAAGACGTACATCGGCGCGTCGTCACCGACACCGCGTCCGTGCATCAGAAAGCGGATCGTGTACGGCGTACCCTTAGCGACGGCTTCGGTCCGCGCGGCGAGATCTCCGAGCGCTATGCCGGGGCGAGCGAGGTCGCTGCACACCGCTAACGCCTCTTGCTGCACGCGCCACATGTCGCGATATGCGGCCGGAAGCTTCCCCAGTACCAATTGCACCGTCACCTGTCCGCAATAGCCGAGGCAACGGCCCTCAACTTCGATCCGAATGAAATCGCCTGAAGCGAAACGGCGCGACGTCGGAGGCCCGGCGGAGAACGACGGCTCCGGAGGTCCGGCCGACCACATGATCATCGCCGGTATCTCGCTGCCGCGCTCGATCATCGCGCTCAGCATCGCTGCATAGACCGCGTTCTCGGTGGCGCCGGGTTGAGCCGTCACCTGCACCGCGCGGATCGCTGCCTCGGCGTACTCGACGCTCGTCCGCAGAGCGTCGATCTCTTCCGCTCCTTTAGTGTAGCGAGCGAGGTCGAGCAAATGCGTGCAGTCGGAAAGCGTTGCGTCCGGAAACGCCGCGCTCAGCTTCTGATAGAAGCCGTACGCGACGATGCCGTCGGCGAAGCGCGGGACGCCGGAAAGGCCGGCTAGGCCGATGCGCGGACGCGTGAGGCCGAGCTCGTTGAGGCGCTCGATGAGGCCGTCACCGAAGGCGCGGCCGCTGGTCCGGATGTCGCTGATCCAGTCCTGTTGCGCGCGCCATTTGCCGGCGGAGACGTCGGGCACCACGATCGCGGTCGCGTCGCCGGCGAGCGGGAACACGGCGCCGACCTCAAACGAGTATCCGCCGATCCCGGTCAGATACCGCGTATACGCCGAGAAGTGATCGTGATGGCCGGTGTGCGGCGGGGCGACGATGACGTCGAGCCCGTCTTTCGCCATGAGATCTCGCACGCGTCCCCAACGCCGGTCGCGCTCGGCCGTGGAAAACATCTCGGGTTAGGGTACCGGGTGTCCGCCGGGGGAACTCGAGGAGTCGAAACGGTTCGCAGCCGGATTCCAGTGGACGAGGATGAAGATCGTCTGACCGGCGCCGCTCTGATTGCCGAACCGGAAGTCGAAGATGCCATTCGGCACAACGAAGTGATCGATGTGCGCGATGTAGTTGCGCACCTGCTCCGCAGTCGGGTCGGGCGGCAAGTGGCGCAAGGCGTCGATCACGACCATCGTGATGTCCCAGTCGCTCGAATACGCGCCGTCGCTCGGCAAACCCGCAGCGTGCATCACGCGCCGGAAGATCGCTTGCTGATCTTTCACGGCCTTGGGCACGCGCGAGTCTTCGGCCCAAATCGGACTCACGAGGAAGTGCATGTCGGTCGGCATGAACCCGGCGAGCGCTTTGACCTGGGTGGCACTCGCGTTGCCGCCCGCCTCGATCAGGGGTAGCGCATCGAGGCCCGCATCGTGGAGTCCGTGCGCGACGGTGCCGAACGCGGTTCCAAGGTTCCAGCTGATCAGCGCTTGCGGGTTGGCGGCCTTGATTTGGGCCACTTGCGCCGCCACGCTGACGTCTTGCGGCGAGAAGTGCAAGTGCGCTACCAGCTGCATCGAACGGAATTCGGGGTAGCTAAAAGCCGCTTCGGTCGCGCGATCCAGGGCCTGTCCGGTCGCGTCGGTGGAATCGAGCATCGCCACCCGCCGCAATCCGCGCGCTTGGAGGTAGCGCAGCGTGACCACGCCGCCGTCGATCGGGTCCCCGCCCTGCACGAACATGTAGCCGCCGGACGGCGGGTTGATGAACGGGGACACGCAGTACATAACCGGACCGTGCGCGATGAGGCCGATCACGGCATTGCACGACGCGGTCGCCATCGGTCCGATCGCGACCGCAACTTGCTTCGCAATCAACCCGTTGACGAGCTGCACCGCAACTTGCGGGTTGGTCTGGTCGTCGAGCACGGTCATCTTGATCGGCCGGCCGTGGATGCCGCCGGTCGAATTGACGTAGCCTTCGATGGCCTTGAAGGCCTGGGCGGCGGGTGCGCCGAGAAACGCGGCGGGCCCGGTGACCGCGAAGATGCCGTTGAGTTCGTAGGGGGCGCGGTCTTGCGCCCGTGCGCCGGGGCTCGCGGACGCGGCCAGCAAAGCGATGAGCGCAAGCGCGAGCAGCGAGCGGAAGGCGATGGCGTGCATCAAGCCTCGTTGCGCAGTGCGGCCGCGATCTCATCCCAGCGGATGCCGTCCAGCGCAAGTTCGGGCGCGGGCTGGGCGCATGTCGGGCACGCCCGTCCGGCCAAGTTTTCGGTGTACCACCGGCAACTGCGTGCGTAGCCGTCCTGCGGGATCGTCGTCTCGTCCCACTCGATGCGGTGCAGCCGGGTGCCGCAGCGCTCGCAATACCAGGCCACGCCTTCGCGGCCCGGGCGCAGCGCCTTGTAGCGCAGGTGCAACGACGGTTCGCTCGGCACGATGCGGTGCGGCGTGCCCGCCGGGACGTAGACGAAGTCCCCCGGCAGCATGCGGTGCCAGTTCACCGGCGAGTCCTTGAATTCGACCCGGGCTTCACCGCTGAGCGCAACCAGCATCGTGTCCTTGGCGCAGATCAGATGGAACGGCTGGGGGCGGTCGTTACGGCTGAGGTGCAGCTGCGGATCGATGTGCGCGAGCACGATCGGCTGCTCGTCGTACGGTCCCGCGTCCGCTTGCAGCTCGAAGATATCGAGAAAGCGTTTACGATCGAGTGCAAACGCCTCGGCCGGTGCGCTCACGCGGTCGACTGCGCGCGTTCGAGGAGCGCGGCGCGAGCCTGGGCGGCGGCGTCGTGCGAGCGGGTATTGAGCGTCCACCCCCAAGCCTCGATCGGAAACCGGTCGGCGACCTTGCCGCAGCGTTTGCACGTGCGGTTCGCGATGTCGGCGTTGAACCGTTCGGCCGCTTCGCTCGAGTACCGCGTGGTGAGCAACATCTCGCTCGCGTGTGGATCGTACTCGCCGGACGGCGTCGCGTCGTACGCGAATTCGAACAAGATCTCGTTGCAGCCGCAACGCCAGAACACGCGCTCGCGCTGCTCGCGATCGTCGGGCTGGCGCTGCGTGATGACGATCAGCAAGTAATTTTGCGGATCTTTCGGGTCTTTCAGGAAAGCCTGCACGCCGTGCAGCAGCGGTGCGATCATCACCGTACCGGTCGGCTTCATCGTGCCGCGGCCGCCCATCACGAGCGCCACCTCTTCCTCGGTGTTCTCGTGGAAGAAGTGGCCGTACTCGGCGTCTTCACCGCCCATGAACAGCGTCACGCCGGGGACGATCGAACCGCGATGCACGTACGGAAACATCGTCGCCAAGGACGTGTTCGCCATCCAGGCGGCCTCGTAGACGTTCGTGCGCAACGGCGGCCGGTCGGGCGACGGCGGCGGAATCTGCGCCGAAAGCTCGGTCGAGAAGTCCGATTCGACGATCACGAGCGGGCCGTCTGCGGCAGGCGGTGGAGCGCGTCGTAGACGCGTTCCGACGTGATCCCGAGCGCGGTGAGCCGCACGCCGCAGGCGGCTTCGATCGCGTTCGCGATCGCGGGCGCGACGCCGGCGACGTTGAACTCGCCGGCGGCCTTGGCACCGTACGCGCCGGGGCCGCCGGTCGGCGGCAGCTGGATCACCCGGAACGGCGGCATGTCGCGCTGGGTCGGGAGCTTGTAATCCGAGAGCGCGGCGTTCACGATGCGTCCGTCTTCGAGCACGATCTCCTCGGTCAACGCGCTGCCGAGACCCATGAGGAACCCGCCGTCGATCTGCCCTTTGTGGGCGAGCGGGTTGATGATCTGTCCGACGTCGGCGACGAACACGATCTCGTGCACTTTGATCGTTCCGGTCTCCGCGTCGATCGAGACGTCGGCTCCGTACGCGCCGAAGTTCAGATACATCGCATGGCCCGGCGCGTGCACTTGCGAGCCCTCGGCGGTGAAGGTCACCGGCCCGCTTTTCGTCACCGCCCGCACCGCGTCGTTCCACGGCAGATGGCCGGCGCCGGCGCCGGCAAAGAGCGCGCGAATCTTGTTTGCGGCATCGACGGCGGCGTGACTGAGAATGTTGGTTCCCTTGCTACCGCCGATTCCGGGGTCCAACGGGACGTCGCGCGTGCTGCCGCGCGTCACCGTGATGCGCTCGGAATCGATGCCGAGCTCGGCGGCGAGCACGCGCTGGATCACCGTGTGTTGGCCGACGCCCGGTTCGACCGCGCCGGTGTGGACGGCGAGCCCGCCATCGGGCTGCACGGTGACGATGAAGCTCGTTTGGCCGCCGGCGATGTGCCGCGCGCTCAGCGCGAGTCCGCGACCGCGGCCGGCCGGGAGCGGCTCGTCCCAGTGCATCGCCTCGCGTAAGGCTACCAGAACTTCGCGCGAGCGCGACTCGGTCACCGGGTTCCCTTCGATATCGGTATCACCGTCGGCAATCGCGTTCTTCAGGCGCAACACGAGCGGATCGATCCGAAGCTCGTGCGCGACGACGTCGATCATCGATTCGAGCGCAAACAGGATCTGCACGTCACCGGGTGCGCGCATGAATGCGGCCGGAACCGTATTGGTGTACACCGCGGCGCGTTCCATCCGCATGTTGTCGAGCTGATAGGGCAGCTTCGGCGGCCGGCCGGGCAGGACGCCCGGCGCCGGTTTGTTCGCGCCGTATGCCCCGCCGTCGAAGATCGTCGTGAAGTCGAGCGCCAGCATCGTGCCGTCGTTGGTCGTGGCGATCCGAACGCGGGTCGTCGAGGCGTGACGCACGTGGCTCGAGCGCACGTCTTCGAGATACGAGCGAACGTGTTTGATCGGCCGGCCGGTCGCACGCGCGAGAAACGCCAGCGCGGGGCCTTCGATGCCGAGACCCTTGGCGCCGAACTCACCGCCGATATAACTCGGATCGACGACGACGTGGTCGTTGTCGAGCTCGAGGACCTGCGCCATCGTGTCGCGCAGCTTGAACGGGCCTTTGTGACTCGAAACCACGTGCAGCACGCCGGCGCCGTCAAACCACACCAGCGTCGCGCGCGGCTCGAGATAGCCGGCATGATACCGCGGCGTCGTGAAAGTGCGCTCGAAAACGCGATCGGCCTTGGCGAACGCCGCGTCGGGATCGCCCTTCACATGAATCTCGTGGCCTTGCATGTTGGGGTGCGGCATGGGCGAGCGCGGCGGCCCGGCGTACTTGAACGACGCGACGTTCGGGTGGGTGAGCGGCGCACCGGGCGCGATGGCCGCCATGGCGTCCAGTTGCGCCGGGAGCTCTTCGTACGTCACGTCGACCAGGGCTGCCGCTTGGCTAGCCGCTTCGCGCGTCTCGGCCGCCACCGCGGCGACGAACTCGCCGACGAACGTGACCTCACCGTAGGCCAGCACCGGCCAATCCTTGAGGAGGTTCCCGAAGCGGCGCTCGCCGACGTCTTGACCGGTGAGCACCGCGCGCACGCCCGG
>Ga0181536_10004045_pt1 | contig 15715 bp, 18 predicted proteins | sample PEATcosm2014_Bin_41_FD_121105 | JGI IMG/M metagenome (GOLD analysis project Ga0181536, IMG submission 121105) | Peatland microbial communities from MTU Mesocosm Facility, Houghton, MI, USA - PEATcosm2014_Bin17_60_metaG | ecosystem: Environmental > Terrestrial > Soil > Wetlands > Peat | place... | reverse complement strand
TGTAGCTCAGTTGGCAGAGCATCGGATTGTGGCTCCGGCGGTCGAGGGTTCAAATCCCTTCACTCACCCCAAACATCCTGCTAGGTAAACGTGGCTTCGACGGTGGGCCGTTAGCTCAGTTGGTAGAGCAGCTGACTCTTAATCAGCGGGTCTGGAGTTCGAGTCTCCAACGGCCCACCAAAGAACACCCGAGCGCGCTGAGTGGCCGTGTGGCCCAGCGTCGGGGCGACACGTCTCGGGGCCCGGGCGCAAATCGGCCCGAAAATTACGCGCACCTCGGGTAGCGGATGGTGGCGGATAAAGCGGGGGATTTTCGCGCTCGTTTGAGGCCAAGTCAGGCCAAGATTAGCCGCGCGATCGCGGGATAAATGGCATCAGGGGATTTGTAATCCTCTGCGTGGCGGGAAAGCAGCGCGATTCGGCGACGATGGCGCGCGAGAAGGCGGCGGGCGCCGCTTTTTTTCATGCGGCCGGATCGTTGTGGGCTGAGTGTTGTCGCTCAGACCCGCGGAGAATCGGGCTCCCAATGAGCCTAAATTAATAGGCTGGCATCTTATCAAGGGCCTCCCCGATTCCTTGCCACAACATCGCCCGTCCACTCGTATTCCAATCGGTTATATCCTGCTCGATAAACAGCCACTTGACGATTTTCAAATCGCGTTCAGCTCGCAACCTCCAAACGTCATCATTTAAGTGTGAAAGGAGGCCAGTGCATACGACATTAACATCTTCGCAATTCCACACTCGTTCGATGGAGGCGCGGATTAGTTGGCGCAATTGCGGGTGCGTCTCTGTTATCGCGCAAAACTCGGTAACGATGTCTGCATGCGAAGGCCGGCCTTGAAGTTTGCCACCATCACGCAAAATAGGGTCTTCGCAGCGTACCTCGAAGTCGCATCCTTTATTTTTCCAAGCTGGGCGATACAGATAAATGCGCGTGCCGTTGCACAGCGTTTCAACATCATAGCGATACCGCTGATGGGCGCCAGCGCGGCCATGTCCCTCTTCTGCCCACTTCATCAAGACGGCAATGCGTAGTTTCTCGCGGGCATCCTCTTCCAATTGCCACTCAATTATTGTGCGTTCAACAGGCATCTTATGCTCACTAAATCCTGGCAGGGGAATTAGGAAGGGTCAGGCAATCCAAGCCACGCCAGCGGTAATGAACCGAATTTGTAGTGGCAATTCACGCTATTGATATAATCCAGCACGTCCTTGTAGCGCGGGTCTTTGAACCAGTCATTCAAGACATAGACGTATTCGACTTTTAGACCAAGCCCGACCACAAGTTTGAGATACTGCTTCCGCTTGAAATCACAAGTCTGCAATTTTTCATCAACCGAACCTTGAACCTGCTGATACTTTACCTCGATGATGAACAATGTCTCGCGCACGATGACCAGCAAAGCATCATCGGGCAGCAGTTTCTTTGAAATTTTCGGTTGCCAGTCAACGCCCTGCTCTTCGAGGAACTTGTAGAACTCATGTTTGCGAAAGCATCTGGCCTCAAGTTTTCCTTTGAAAAAAACGCCCCTGCCAGCTTTGCCCGGAATCATTTTTAATTCGTAGCCGTTCTTGGCCGCGAGCAATTCTTGAAAATCAATTTCGCGCTCGAAGTTCAAGCCAGTAAGCGTGCTTGCACCTCCGAAGCCACGGTGTTTCATGAAAACAAATTTCCGGTCTTGTTTTTTGCCTCTGCTTTGATTCGTTGAATTGCGAGGCTTGCGTGCGCTTCGTCCAATTCGATTCCGATGCACTTACGCTTAGTTCTTAACGCTGCTACCGCCGTTGTTCCGCCGCCAAGAAAGGGGTCTAAAACCAAATCGCCTTCGTTGGTCGAGGCGAGCACACAGCGTTCAACCAGCGCGACGGGTTTTTGCGTGGGATGTTTGCCGTGGGTCTTTTCGGCATTACCCGGTGCAGCCATAGTCCACACGGTCTTCATCTGCTTACCGGTGATTTTCCGCATTTCCTGATAGTTGAAAGTGTGTTTGCTCTTTTCGTTTTTCGCTGCCCACAAAACGGTTTCGGTGGAGTGGGTGAAGTACCGGCAACTTAAGTTGGGCGGCGGATTGGGTTTTTCCCACGCGATTTCGTTGAGAATTTTGAAGCCGAGTTGTTGCATGGCGTAGCCGATAGAAAAGATGACGTGATGCGTGCCGCTCACCCAAATCGTGCCGTTGGGTTTGAGGACGCGCTGGCAGCGGCGCAGCCATTCGAGGTTGAATTCGTGGTTGAGTTCCACGCCGCGGGATTTGTCCCAGCCACCCTTGTCCACCTTGACCATGCGTCCTGCGTGACAGGTGATACCGCCATTGGAAAGGAAATAGGGTGGGTCGGCAAAAATCATGTCGAAGCGGCCTCTGGGATTTTCGTCGGCAATGGCGTCAAGAAGTTCGAGGCAGTTGCCGCAGTAAAGCCAGAGACCGTGCGCGTCGTCGTGGTGGATGAGGCGCGGTGGTGAAGCCAGGGTGGATTTCGGCTGTTCAACTTGCGGCGCGCCCTCATCGGCCCCAATATCCCCATCGGGTTTCATCACTCGCTGTTTTAGCAAATCGGCCACTGGTAAACACGCACCCAACAAGAAAATCTTCGCATCCCCCGCGCGTGGCAACTCCTGAAATTCAGACTGTATATGCGGCTGCTTCAGCGGGGGTTTTCGCTGCGGCGCTTACACCATGCGGCGGTACACGAAGACGGAATAGACTGCGACCAGCGCTATGGCGGGGATGAACCAGTAAAGGCCTACGGTGAGGCCGTAGGTTGCGGCGGCGCTGTTGTAAACCGAAAGCCCTGCGGCCGGATCGGTGCTCGACGGCAAAAGGTACGGATAGAGGCCGAACGCCGCGCTCGTCAGCATCCCGACGATGTACAGACAGGAGGCGAGGAAGGCGCCCGTCGCGCGCCCGGCGCCGTTCAACAGCTTCATCCCGAACATCCCGGTTGCCGCAGCGAGCGGAAAGACCAATCCCCAAGGGGCGTCCGCGAAGCGGTGGCTGACGTGCGGCTGGACCACGGGAACGATGATCACCAGGAGCGCGGTGATGACCAGCACCGCCCACCACACCATCTCGGCGGCTTGGTGGGCGCGCGCCGCGACAGCACCCGCAGTCTTCATCGCGACCCACAGGGCGCCATGCACGGTGAGCGCGGCGAGGCTTCCGAGTGCGACGATTATCGTGAACCAGTCGAGGATTCCGGCCGCGGGCATCAGACGCAGGTTGGCCCACAGCGGCAGGAAGAAGAAGCCCGAGCGGTCAAGCGGGACGCCGCGCACGAGGTTGCCGATCGCGGCGCCGAAGAAGATCGCGAGCATCGCGCTGGCGCCGGCGAACACCACGTCCCAGAACGGTTGCCACACCAGGCTCGAGACCTTGTTGCGGAACTCGATCGCGATGCCGCGCAGGATGAGGAGCCAGAGCACGATTATGAGCGGCAGATAAAATCCCTGGAAAGCCGAGGCATACACCGCGGGAAAGGCGAAAAACAGAAGGCCGCCGCCGGCCAGCAGCCAGACCTCGTTGCCGTCCCATACGGGGCCGATCGAGGCCAGCACCGAGCGGCGTTCGGCGTCGGAGCGCGCGACGAAGAGATGGACGATGCCGGCGCCGAGATCGAAGCCGTCGAGCACGGCGTACCCGGCGATCATTATCGCCACCAGGCAGAACCAGAGCGTTTCCGTATGCGCCTCCTTCAATCGTCCGCAAGCGGGTTGGAGCCGCTTTCGTTGGCCGCACCGTGCTCGTCGGCCGCGGCCTCGGGTCCCCGATCCACTTCGAGGTAGAGCAGGAACAGGAACAGCACCGCGAGCAGGCTGTACATCCCGGCAAAGCCGATCAGGGTGAACATCGCGTTGCCCGCGGAAACCTCGACCGAGCTGCCGACGGCCGTCCGCATCAGGCCGAAGACCACCCACGGTTGGCGGCCGACCTCCGCGGTTAACCATCCGGCGGTCGTCGCAATATAGGGGAACGGCGCGAGCAGCATCAGCGCCCACAGCAGCAGTGGCGTATCGTAAAGCCGCCCGCGCCAGAGCATGAAGGCCGCAAGCGCGAGCACCGCGACGAAGATTGTGCCGAGGCCCGCCATGATGTGGTAGGCGAAGTAGAGCAGCGGGATGTTGTCGGGCCAAGTGTCCTGGGGAAAGGCGTCGAGGCCTTTCACCTCGGCCTTCCATCGCCGGTAGGTAAGAAAGCTCAGCATCCGCGGCAGGTAGATGGGATTGTCGAGCTTTTTCTCGCTCATGTTGGGCTGCCCTACCAGCATGAGCGGCGCGCCGCGTTCGTCGGTGAACAGTCCCTCCATCGCCGCCAGCGTGACGGGCTGGTCATAGGCGATGTTCCTGCCCTGGACGTCTCCGGTCGGGAAAATCAGGATGCAGGAGGCGAGCAGGCCCGCCGTCACCCCCATCGCGACGAACATCCGTCCGTACTCGAGGTGCTGGCGGGTAAGCAGGTAGAAGGCGCCGAGCGCCGCCATCACCACGCTGGCCGTCACCACCGAGGCGGTCATGGTGTGCATATACTGCCACCAGGCCCATTGATTCAGCAGCAACGCCCAGAAGCTCGCCAGCGCGAAGTGGCCGTCGGGCAAAAGCTGGTAGCCGACCGGATGCTGCATCCAGGCGTTGGTCGCGATGATGAAGAAGCCGGAAAGCCATGCGCCGAGGAACACCAGGAAGGCGCTGAGCCAGTGCAGGCGGGGTCCAAGGCGCCTTTCCCCGAACAGGAAGGCGCCGAGAAAGCTCGATTCAAGGAAGAACGAAAACATCCCCTCCATCGCGAGCGTCTGGCCGATGACGCCGCCGCTGGCGCGCGAAAAAAGCGCCCAGTTGGTCCCGAACTGAAACTCCATCGGGATCCCGGTGACCACTCCCATCGCGAAATTGATCCCGAAGATACGGCCCCAGAACCGGGCGGCGCGGTTGTAGCACTCCTGCCCCGTCCTCAGCGCCTGAGTCTTCAGGATGACCAGCAGCAGCGCGAGCCCCATCGTGAGCTGGGGAAACAGATAATGGAACACCGCGGTGAACGCGAAGTGCAGGCGATGAACCGTAAGTGCGTCCATCCGTTCTTCTTCCTCCCGGCCCGTTCACTCGGGCCCGGCCAGCGGCTTGCGCCGCCCGGGGTGAAGGACTGTGCAGCGCAGGATATCTACAATCACTATTATAGGAACGATTCAAGGACCATCGTAGGTCCGCTACAAGGTGCGGACTATTTTTGAGTAGTCTATCTGGTATCAGCGAAATACTTCCGATTGAGGCTGTTCGTGTACCCATCTTCGCTTAGTTTGAGCAGTTCTTCATCGATCGCCCTGCGAATCGGGCTGTTCAACGGCAGCGCAAATCCGTATTGCTGGGGCTCGAACACAGCACCAACCTCGTTGAGCTGCAGGTCGGGATGCTGTTTGCTGTAATATCGCAAGATTGGCGAATCGTACACGATCGCATCAACCCGGCGCTTGGTGAGCGCCTCAACGGCGCCCTGGAGGCCGTCAAAAGTCTGCGTGTCAAACCCTGCGGATTCGCAGTAGGCCTCGCCGGTGCTGCCCGCGATGCTACCGACCTTTTTCCCCGCCAAATCCTGAAAGCTGACTACCTGACCACGGATTTTGTCGACCGTCATCACACTGGTCATACTCGAGGTGAAGTAAGCGATCGCGATCACGCCGCACGCCAGAGAGATCCCTGCCAGCAAGTGGCCGATAGGTCCGGCTATCAAACGCTTGTGAGATGAACTGCCGGCCGCGGACGTCGACATGACGTGATAGAATGATTCGGCCAATCCGCTCAGCCAGTCACGGGGAAATTCGGGGTCCAGTCTGCGGTCGAAAATCGCCAGTACAAGTGTCGCTACAATCATGACGCCGAACGCGATGGCGAAGATTCGCAGGTGGCCCCACTGATATAGGCCCCTGAAAAGTTCAGCAAGGCCGGCTCTGCGGTTGGAGTTGACCATCACCTGAAGGCCGGATTCAAAGTAGGGCTGGGAAAAATCTATTTTCTTGAGACGACTGCTGGTGATAAAAAGATCGGTCACCCCCACCTGCGCCTGATCTTCGCTCACCATGTCGATTAGTTCCGGCAGCGTCTTGGCTTCCAGGTATTCGATCTTCCAGCCTTTCGCCGCGGCAATCGTTTCCCATAGCTCGATTGCAAAGCCGCCAAAACCAGTCGAGGTTCTGGCGACGAACGGCGGGTCGACGTAAACGACCACTCTCAGCGCCGGCGCGTTCCCCGACGAGGAGGCCGCCGCCCATGCCCCGCCCCTCAGGACCACAATCAAGACAACAATAAGTGCTTTCTTCATCGCTCTATAATTTTTATTCCCGCACCATTGATTATCACGATGTAGCAGCGGCATCGCCGGCATCCGCGTCGACCTGGCTTTCAGACGGATGAAGAGCTTCGGTACCGCTGATCAAGTCGAGAATCTCCGTCGTCACGGCCTCCTGCCGGACGCGTCGCGCAAGTTGTGTAAGCTCCCGGGATTTGTTTCCGATGTTTTGATGCGCGGCTTCCATCGTGCGGAAACGAGTTGCGTTCTCGCTGAAGAAGGATTGCATTGCGGCGTTCTCCAACGCTGCGAAGAAGTACTCGCCGGCGATATCGTCGAAAAGACGGCGTGGGCTCAGGTTGATCAGAGGCGGCATTGCCAACGCGCGCCTTTCGACAACCGGCATCTCGAGCGGCAGAAGTCGATGCCGCTCGATGCGCGGGAACTGACTTCCTGCCTGCTGCGCGTAGACGACTTCAAGCCCCGCAATTCGACCATCACTGAACATTCGGTAGACCTCCGTCGCAACGCGCCGAGCCGCGCCCGTGACGCCCGCGCAATGAGTTGCCATCGGCAGCACCAGATCGGGCGTTAATCCGCGTTCACGGCAAATTTGGCCCCCGCGCGATCCGACTACGATCAGCACAAACCTGGCTGCGCGATCCGCCAGCGCACTTTCCGCGACATGCAGCGGGTGTTCATTGAAGCCGCCGCACAACCCGTGCTCAGCGCAAAATACGACTAACCCGGATTTGAACGGCGCCGGCGCCGGGGCGGCCGCACCGTCAGAGGGCAGCAACGTTGCGGCATCGGACAATGCCTCACGTACCATCTCGGAGTAACGGCGAATTGCTTCCAGCGACCGCAAGGCCTGTTGCATCTGCGATGCGGCGATCGCGCGGATTGCCGAGACTATGTCCTGCAATTCATCGAGCGACGCGATGCGGGTTGCGATTTCCCTTTCCTGCGCCATCCTCTATTGGCCTGACGCAGTCGCGTGGACAGTCAGTCGTTCGACGAGCTCTGTAATGGCCGCCACCAGCACCGCGCGCCCATCAGTGTCGAGGTTGCCGGTTGCGTTGAGTCGGCGATCAAATTCGCCGCCTTGTGTATTGAGCCACTCGCCGATCGCCGTGCGCAACTCGGCGAGCTTGTCGACGGGAAGCCGGTCGATCAGCTTTTCGTCAATCGCCACCAGCAAAGCCACCTGATGGGCTAATGAGAGCGGCACGTATTGCGGCTGCGTCAGAACGGCCCGAATTCTTCGACCGTGCTCGATTGTATTGTGCGTACGCTCGTCCACCATGCCTCCGAAGCGGGTGAAAATCTCAAGTTCGAGGAATTGCGCGTACTCGAGCCTCAGGGTCTCAGCGAGCTTGCGCATGGCCGGCGATTGGGTTTGGCCGCCGACCCGGGACACGCTCTTGCCGACATTGACAGCAGGCTTTTGTCCTTCGTGGAACAGGCGCGGATCGAGAACGATCTGCCCGTCGGTGATCGAGATGAGATTCGTCGGTATGTATGCGGAGAGATTGCCTTCCTCGGTCGCCGCGATGGGCAGCGCGGTGAGAGATCCTCCTCCGCGCTCGCGACTTAGCTTTGCCGCGCGCTCCAGAAGCCGGGAATGGATGTAAAAAATATCTCCAGGATAAGCCTCACGTGCCGGCGGATTGCGCAGCAGGAGCGATAACTGCCGATAGATCACTGCGTGCTTGCTGAGGTCGTCGATAATCAGCAGCGCGTCGCCGCCTCTTTCCGAGAAATACTCTGCCATTGTGCACGCTGCATATGGCGCCAGCCACTGGACGCCGGGAGGGTCGTCGGCTGGTGCGAAGACAAAGATGCAACGATCCGGAGCGCCGTAGCGTTGCACAGCATCGATCACCTGGCTGACCGACGAAGTCTTCTGTCCCACCGCGCAGTAGATACAGATAACGCCGGTATCGCGCTGATTGATGATTGCGTCAACCGCGATCGCGGTCTTGCCGGTTTCGCGATCGCCGATGATCAGTTCGCGCTGCCCGCGGCCCAGCGGCAACATCGCGTCGATCACCAGCAGGCCGGTGTTAAGCGGAGTCGCAACGAAGTCGCGATCGATGATAGCAGGCGCTGGTCTCTCCACCGGCTCGACGCTCGCCGCATCGATTTGTGGTCCCCCGTCAAGGGGGATTCCGAGCGCGCTTACGGTACGCCCCAGGAGCTTCTCTCCAACCGGCACGCTCGCCACCGCTCCGGTCCCTCGTACCAGATTGCCGGCTCCGACTCCGCTCGGCGTCCCAAGCATCGCGCATCCGATCAAGTCAGGATCGAGCGTAAGCACAATGCCCGCGACCGGCTCGCCTCCGTTGGAGCGCTCGAAGAGCAGCAGTTCGCCCAGTCGTGCCTCCGGCAGTCCGCGGACACTGGCGACATCGTCGCCGACTCGCTCTACCCGCCCAATCATGTCCAGCCGAGGCTCGACCTTGAGCTCGCTCAGCAGGCGGCTCGCACTCAACAGGCGAGCTGTTACCGATTCAGCGAGGCGGTTCATTCGCGTGGAGCTCTTTGAGTGCGGCTGACAGGCTATCGCGCCAGTTGAAACGCAGGATCGCGTTCGGGAATGTGATTTCGACACCGGCGATAAGGGTCGGGTCGGCGCTGAACTTGAGGCTAAAGTCTGCGCCGAGCCGCTTGGCAAGTTGCTCATGCCACTGCGATTGCTCCTGAACGCCGAGCGGATGGGCGGTTGCTACCAACAGGGCGCCCGCACTCGATTGCGACAGAAGCGTGGCGCGCTCTTGCGCCGTCAGCCGATCGAGATAATCGATCACTCGTCCAAGAAACGGCTGCTCCATTGATGGGACGGCCAGTTCGCGCAAGAGCCGCTCGGCAAGGTTCGTCGCCAACGCGATGGTCCGTTCGAGCAGCTCGTTGCCGGCGGCGATGCGCTCCTCATCGAGCCGTTTCAAGGCTTGGTCATTGATTTTTTCCGCTTCGCCGCGGGCTTCTTCGAGTATCTTTTGACGTTGCGCCGATACTTCCGCCTGTCCCCGGTCGAGCATCGTTTGACGCTCGGCCGCGATCTGGGATCTGTTTGCCTCGAGCTCTCGCTTCAGCCGCTCGGCATCTTCCTTTTCCGCCGACGCTTCGGCCAAAACGCGAGAAATCTCTTCCTTACGCCGCGCAACGATCGCCTTGACCGGCTTGAACAGGAAGCGCTGGAGCAGCCAGACCAGAATCAGGAAATTGGCCGCCTGCAGCGCGAATGTCCACCAACTGAAATTCATCGCACCGCGAACGGATTTGCGAACAACAGCAGCAGCGCAACCACGAGGCAGTAAATCGCCATCGTTTCGATCATCGCCAGGCCGACGAACAAGGTGCGCGCCAACGAGCCTGCGGCCTCGGGCTGACGCGCGATACCTTCCATCGCGGCCACGATTGCGCGGCCTTCGGAAAGCGCCGGCGTGATCGAGCCGACCGTAACGGCAATCACCGCGCCAATTATGCTCAGCATCTGAACCGTCATCATTCAACCTCCGTCACTTCGCAATTACGCCGATGCCGCCGCCGATATAGACGGCAGCCAGAACACTGAAGATATATGCCTGCACCAGCCCGACCAGTATCGCCAGCGCCATAAATGGGATCGGCACCAGCAGCCCCGCCAGCGCCACAACGATTGCGATCACAAGTTCGCCGCTCATGATGTTGCCGAACAGACGCACCGCCAGGGAAAAGGACCGGGTAATCTCGGACAGGACGTTGAGCGGCAGCAAAGCCGGATTCGGCCTGAGGTAGCCCCTCAGATATGGACCGAGGCCCTGGAACCGCACGCCGTAAAAATGCACCGACAGGAAAACGATCGAGGCAAGCGCGGCCGGGGTTTCTATCGACGCGGTCGGCGCCTTGAGCCCGGGGACGATTCCGGACAAATTCGCTACCACCAGGAAGATGAAGAGAGTTCCCAGCAGCGGCAGGAACGGAGCCGCATCGCGACCCAGCAGCGCCCGAATCTGTTCCTCGATTCCCGATACGACTGTTTCGATCACGGTCTGCCAGCCACCCGCTACGACCCTAAAGGCGCGTGTCGCAACCCAGCATCCGAGCGTCAGGACGGCCATCAATCCCCACGTCGTCACGACAGTACGGGTGATCGGGATGAAACCGGCATGGAACAGAACCACGGTCTCCAGTGGCGATTGGTTCATGACTTCCCACCAAGCGCGAGTATCTGCCGATTGACCGCGACCTTCCGCATCAGCTCAAAGCCGGCCACGCTCGACAGTAACGAGGACGCGCTTTGGCGGGCGCAGAGAGTGAAGACCGCGCCGATCAGGAGCAGTCGCGCCAGATGCAGGAGCGGCGCACTCCATGCGGGCCCGGAGCCCGCATAAAGGCGCACGTTCCAACCGAGCGCGGAAAAGTAAGCGGCCCCGAGCAAAGCGCCCAACGCGCAGTACGGCAGAACTCGCAGAAAAATCAGATCCATCATTCGCTATTCATCGTCCTCCAGACTCCCCAGAAGCCCGCCGCAGCTCCCGCGAAGACCAAAGCTGCGCTCCAGAACACTCCGGTGTTGAAAGTCCGGTCAAGCCACCGGCCGGCAAAAGCGCCCAGCAGAATCGGTGCGACGATGGTCCAGCCGAACCGGCCCATCATCGCAAGCGCCCGCCCCAGTGGCCATTCGCCGGTCCGCAACCAGTGATCGTGTCTGCGCTGCGCGCGCTCGACGGCTTCTTCCAACTGCTGCTCCTCGCGCTTGCGCTTGCGATCGTCGGGTTCTTTTCCGTTCACCACGAGAGGGTCCAGCGGCTACTCTTGCGGCTTTCCCTTAATCGGCCGATCCGCCGGCCGCAGGTAGCGATAGATCTGACGAATCGCCGCGTGTTCCAGCCTCAGCGCCCCGGATCTGGCAGACTGCTCCGCCTCCACGTTCTTCACCATCGCCGAAAGGACCTCACTGCGCAGATGCAGCAGGTCGTCGTTGACAACTGCCTCGCGCGTCGCGATCTCGACAACTTTTCCCTCTCGAACGCGAAGCACGCCGCCGCGAACCGCAACATAATGCTCGACGTTCCGGTCGTCACGCCATCTCACCACGCAGATCGCGAGCGTGGTCAGTAAGTCCGTGTGGCGAGGCTCGATTCCGAACGCACCGCTGGAGTCCTCGGCGCGAACATAGCGCACCGGCTCTTCATCGACCGCGATCTCGGTGGGCGTGGTGACTACCAGCTTCATCGGCATCGGCTCATGGCTGCGCCTTGGCCATAGCGAGCTCCTTGCGGCGCGCGTCCTCGAAAGTGCCGACCATGTAGAATGAGCCTTCCGCCCATTGGTCGCCTTCACCCGACAATATCGCGCCGCAGCCCTTGATCGTGTCCTCGATAGCGATTGACTTCCCCGCGATTCCGGTAAATTGCTCGGTGACCACGAAGGGCTGCGTGAGAAACCGCTCCAGCCGCCTCGCGCGTGCCACGATTCTGCGGTCTTCCGCGCTCAACTCTTCGACGCCGAGGAGCGAGATGATTTCCTGGAGTTCCTTGTAGCGTGCAATGGTTCGACGCACCTCCTCAGCGACTGAGTAATGCTCCGCGCCCACAACCCGTGGGTCGAGCAGCACCGAGGTCGAAGCCAGGGGGTCGATCGCCGGGTAAAGTCCTTCCGCAGCCATATCGCGCGACAGCACGACCGAAGAGTCCAGGTGACGAAAGGTTTCGACCACGGCCGGATCGGTAAAATCATCGGCGGGTACGTAAACCGCCTGCACGGCCGTCACCGACGCACCCGCGACGGATGCGATTCGCTCCTCCAGCTCAGCGATTTCGGTCGCAAGCGTAGGCTGATACCCGACCCTCGAAGGAAGCCGGCCGAGCATGCCGGACACTTCCGATCCCGCCTGTACGAAGCGAAACACATTGTCCATCAGGAGCAGAACGTCGCGGCGCATTACGTCGCGGAAATACTCGGCGACGGTCAATGCCGTCATGCCCACGCGCCAGCGTGCGCCGGGCGGCTCATTCATCTGACCAAAGATCAGGGCGGTTCGGTTGAGGACTCCCGATTTGCGCAGTTCGGCGAGTAGTTCGTGGCCTTCGCGTGAACGCTCGCCGATTCCCGCAAACACTGAAATGCCGGAGTACTTTTCGACCGTGCTGCGGATAAGTTCCATGATCAGCACGGTCTTACCAACGCCCGCGCCCCCGAACATCCCGGCTTTGCCTCCCCTGGCCAGAGGAGCGAGAAGGTCAACGACCTTAATTCCGGTGCGGAAGACTGCGCGCTTGTGATCTTGACGGTTTATCGACGGCGAGTCTCTATGAATCGGCCAGCGCTTAACGTCGGATGCGAAGGCTCCAAGATTATCGATGGGAAATCCAATCACGTTGATCAGGCGGCCGAGCACCTTTTCCCCGACCGGCACTTGAATCGGACCGCCTGTCTGCCGGACCACCGCGCCGCGGCGCAGACCCGCGGTGTTTTGCATCGCGACGCCGCGAACCGTGCGTCGGTCGAGGTGCTCCTGCACCTCGACCACAAGTCGAGCATCAGGATCGGACTCGACGATGAGCGCATCGTTTATCGGCGGCAGTCCCTCCGACGGAAACTCAACATCAACGACCGAACCGCGAATTCGAGTAACGGCTCCTCGCGATTCCTTCGCAGCCGCCATTGAATCTTGAAGAAGGTTTCCCATTACCGCTGATCCGAACGAACCCGGGACAAGGATACAATTCGATAGCTATTACCGCATCTGCTGATATTCCGGTTGCGATGGAATTTTCAGGAGGGACCGGGTCGCTTGCCTCCGACGATCGCGACGGTGCTCGCCTGCGGACCTTTCTCACCCTCCTCCTCGACAAAGCGCACCGCGGTTCCGGGCGCCAGATCGTCGAAATGCTCGTCGAGGACGCTGTGGCGATGGAAATAGATCTCGCGGTTGTCCGGCGTTTCGAGGAAGCCGTAGCCCTCTTTCGCGAAAATGCGGGCAACGCGGCCAACCGACGGTAGCTCGTGTACTTTGACGTCGCGCCTGAGCTCGCGAAGATGATCCTCGAGGCGACGCCGGGCGGCATCGAATGCATCTCTGATCGCGACCGCCAAATCATCGGCCGACTGCCGGTTGACGGAGACCTCCGCACGCGGCACGCGGAGATCGATCCGAACGTTGAACGGGCCTCCTTTGCGGTGGTGATGAACCGGCGCCTCGACCACGACGTGGCATCCGGTGAGCCGCGGGAAGTAGAGCTGAAGGTCGTCGGCGCGTTCGCGGATCTGCGCCTCCACGGCTGGGGTTAATTGAAAATCACGTGAGGTAATTTGAACGGGGCGCTGCATTTGAATTCACCATCCTGGGCGTCGAGTTTTTAGACACAGTCCGCTGAAGTTGCATCGGATGCGCCAATTTAAAGCGGTTCCTCCGGTCTTCCCTTTCTCTCTACCTGGTGCGCGAATGCAGGTAGGCCACGCAGCCGTTTAAGCTGGTCATTTGCGGATAGTCCGCTTCCGGAATATCGACTCCGGTCGCTTCGTGAATGGCGATCGCGAGGTTCAGGATGTCCATCGAGTCGAGGTCGATTTGCTCGCGCAGATCGACAGCCGGATCGATTTCGCCCAACTCGACCTCGGGCGCGATCTTGTGCAGCTCGCGCAGATAGAGCGCCTTTATCTCGTCGTCGGTCACAGCTTCTCCGGCGCCTGCAATAGACGCTCGATTGCGGCGAGGAACAATGCGCCGCGATGACCGTCGCTCGCGCGATGGTCGCCCGACACGCTCGCCATCATAACCGGCCTCGCGCCGACCATCGCGCCGCTGGCCCACGGGCGCTCGACGATCTTGCCGAAACCGACCAGCGCAACCTGCGGCGGATAGATGACTCCGAAGACGGTCTCGACACCCTCGTCGCCGAGACTGGTGACGGTGATTGTCGCATCGGCGATTTCGGAACTGCGCAGCACTCCCGCGCGCACGCGCTTAACCAGATCGCGCAGACTCACCATGATCTCGCTGAGGCTGTTCTTGTCAACATCGTGAATCGCCGGCGCGATGAGGCCGCCCTGCCGGATCGATATCGCCACGCCGACGTGAACCGCCTCGCTCGGTTTGAACGCGCCATCGATCCAGTAGCCGTTCATCTCGGGTATCTCATGAACGGCGAGCGCGACGGCCTTCAACAGCATCACGGAATAGAGCAGCCTCTCTGCCACCGGACGCTTGAGGTTCTCCGCCTGAATCCACGCCATCGCTTTGCTCATGTCAACGTGAGTGCCGAGATAGTAATGAGGTATCTCGCGCTTCGAGCGCGCCATCGCCGCCGCGATCGCTTTGCGCATCGTCGCACTACGATCGATCGGTGCGACCGCGGGCTTCGGCGCGGCTACCGCGGGCGCGGGAGTTGGCGCCGACGGAGCCTTCGCGGCGCGCTCGACGTCGGCCTTGGTGATCGCGCCTTCGGGACCGGTGCCCTTGACGGTCGCGAGATCGACCTTGAGTTCCATCGCGACGCGCATCGCCAGCGGCGAGATACGCGCGCGATGGGGCGCGGCAGGCTCCGGCGCCGGCTTCGCCACGACACGCGCAGGTGCAGGTGGAGTCGGCGCAGCGGGCGCGGGAACTACCGGCGCGTGCTCAGCGCGTTTGGCCTCGGGAGCGGCAGCGACAGCCTCGCCATCTACGGCAAGCACGGCCAGCAGCGTGCCGACGGGGACCTTCTCTCCTTCGGGCACGACGATCTTTTGGATGACGCCGGTCTGGAAAATTTCCACTTCGATAGTGGCCTTCTCTGTGTCCACGACTGCAACGATATCGCCGCGCTTCACCGCGTCGCCCGGCTTCACCAGCCATTGCAGGACGGTGCCGGCTTCCATATCGGCGCCAAGCGAGGGCATCAGGAAATCAGCCATGACCGCCCATCATCCGCGTCACGGTTGCGACGATCGTTGACGCTTGCGGCAGCGCGGCGTCCTCGAGATGCTTGGCATAGGGCATCGGAACTTCGGCGCTGCAGATGCGCTCGACCGGCAGGTCGAGTTCGTAGAACGCCCCTTCCATGATGCGCGCGCTGATCTCTGCCGAGATGCTGCCGCTGCGCCATCCTTCGTCGATAATCACCGCGCGATGCGTGCGCATGACCGAATCGAGGATCGACTCGGTGTCGAGCGGCCGCAGCGTGCGAAGATCCACGACCTCCGCATCGATCCCAGATGCCGCAAGTTGCTCGGCAGCTTGAATCGTCTTGCCCAGCGTGCCTCCGTACGTAATCAGACTCACGTCCGTGCCCGCGCGCCGTACTGCGGCCTTCGAGATCTCGACCGCGCCCGCATCGGCGGCCATCTCACCCTCCATGTTGTACAGCGTGCCGTGCTCGAAGATGAGCACCGGGTCGGGATCCTCGAGCGCCGTCCATAGCATCCCGCGCGCGTCTTCCAGGGTGGCCGGCGCGAGCACCTTGATGCCGGGA
>Ga0181536_10004044_pt1 | contig 15716 bp, 15 predicted proteins | sample PEATcosm2014_Bin_41_FD_121105 | JGI IMG/M metagenome (GOLD analysis project Ga0181536, IMG submission 121105) | Peatland microbial communities from MTU Mesocosm Facility, Houghton, MI, USA - PEATcosm2014_Bin17_60_metaG | ecosystem: Environmental > Terrestrial > Soil > Wetlands > Peat | place... | reverse complement strand
CCGGCTGCGGGAGAAGGCGAGGCGCCATAACGGCAAGGGGTAGGGTGCAAACGTTCACCGCGGTCTGATTGCGTGTCGCAACGCGGCTTGGGATTGGGCACCGCGGCACCCTCCCGCGGCGCCTCCCGCCGGGCTTCGCGTTTCGGCCAGGAACATCGACGGCGCGTGCGGCGTGTTTGGGTGAGGGAGCGCCCTATGGCAAACATGCGGCCATGATCGCCCTGTCCCACGAAATCGACGCGCTGGCACGGCGCCTGGCCGAGGCGCAAAGCGTTACTGTCGAAGACGCCATCCGGCAGGCGCTGGAAGCGCGTGCGCGCGCGGCCGGCATCGCACCGGAGCACAGCCGGCCTCGCGACCGATCCGCCGCCGCGGTGACCGCGCGGCGGGCGCGCATCGACCGCATCGTGCGCGAGATCGCGGCCATGCCAATCCTGGATCGGCGTTCCCCGCGGGAAATCATGGACGACCTCAACGCTGTATGATCGTCGTCGATAGCTCGGCCTTGGTTGCCGTCTTGTTCAGGGAGCCGGAAACGCAGGCGTTCGAGGACATTCTTGTCGGCGACGAGCCCTGTGTCATATCGGCGGTCAACGCCCACGAGACCGCGACAGTGTTGCGCTTGCGTCATGGCGCGGCGGCCGTACCGCGGCTTTGGCAACTGCCGGCGGACATGGAGATCGAGATCGTCCCGTTTGACGAGATACAGGTGCGTGCCGCCGCTGTCGCGTTCGACCGCTATGGCAAGGGCATCGGTCCCAAGGCAGGGCTTAATCTTTCCGACTGTGCCGCCGATGCGTTGGCGAAGACCATGAACGCGCCGCTGCTGTTCAAGGGCAACGACGTCACGCAAACCGACCTGCAAGCGTGCCTCTGAGCATCGCCTGAACCGGATCGCTTGGGCGAGGCTGCGGCGGGGCGATGCCTCACCGGTGGGGCGGAATGCGTCGCACGAGCGGCTTTGCTTGGCCCTCGGCGCATGGGTTGCCGCCACGCACCGCGCCGCTACGATGCCGCCAAACCGGAAGGCGGCCACATGACCCACCAGTACTGCATCGTCCACGACGGGGGCCATGTCCGCACCGTCACCCTCAACCGCCCGGAGGTGCTGAACGCCCTGCACGCCGACGCGAACGACGAACTCGCCACGGTGTGGGACGAATTCGCGGCGCGCGACGATCTGTGGGTGGGCATCATCACCGGCGCCGGCGACCGAGCGTTCTCCGCCGGCAACGACCTGAAGGTGCAGGCGGCGGGCAAGCGGCGGCCGAACGGTCCGAACGGATTCGCCGGCATCACGCACCGCTTCAACCTCGACAAGCCGCTGATCGCCGCGGTGAACGGCTGGGCGATGGGCGGCGGCTTCGAGACCGCGCTGGCCTGCGACATCATCATCGCCGCCGAGAACGCGCTGTTCGCGCTGCCCGAGCCGCGTGTCGGCCTGATCGCCGGTGGCGGCGGCGTGCACCGGCTGCCGCGTATGATCCCGATGAAGCGGGCGATGGGCATGATCCTCACCGGCCGGCGGGTGACCGCGCGCGAGGGTTTCGAACTGGGTTTCGTCACCGAAATGGTGCCGCAAGGCCAGGCGCTGGAGGCGGCGAAGCGCTGGGCCGGCCTGATCCTGGAATGCTCGCCCAAAGCGGTGCGTGCGTCGAAGCAGGCGGTGTATCGCGGCCTGGGCATGCCCACGCTCGAGCAAGCGATGCGCACGGTGTTTCCGGCGCAGCAGGAGAACATCGAAAGCCAGGACTACATCGAAGGCCCGAAGGCGTTCGCCGAAAAGCGCCGGCCGGACTGGAGGAACAAGTGAGAACCCGTCACGGCGCCGCAACTGTCATTGCGAGTTGACCACCGGCCGGAGGCGGCCGACCCGCCCTGAATGAAACTGCGGAGCCCGCCAGCGGCAAGAGACTCCCCCTCCCTCAAGGGGAGGGGGAGTCTCTTGCGAGGAGCGCAGCGCCGAAGCAATCTCCCGCCCGACCAGCCGCGTGCTGCTCATCAGGCGGGGGATTGCTTCGGCGCTGCGCTTCTCGCAATGACAGCTCGGGACGGCGCCGATAAGAGTCATGGAGATCGCATGCCACTTCGAGTTCACAATCTATATTGCGATGCCAACGGCGAATCGCACTGGCGCGACATCCAGATCGAATGGGCCGAGGAAAGCGAGGCGGGAAAGATGTCGGCGCGCCAGGCGGCGACCGGCATCATCTTCCGCCAGACCCGGGCGGAGCATGATCGTCCCTGGCATCCGGCGCCGCGGCGGCAATACATCATCAACCTCGACGCCGGCGTGCAGCTTACCGCGAGCGACGGCGAGGCGCGGGTGATCGGCGCCGGCGAGGTGATCCTGGTCGAGGACACCACCGGCAAGGGGCACCTGTCGAAGTCGGTGAACAACCAGATGCGGCACTCGATCTTCGTGCCGATCGAATAGGAGGAAACCAGCGATGCGGATTCATAACATCTATGTGGACGACGCGGGCGAGACGCATTGGCGCGACATCGAGGTGGAATGGGTGGAGGAACGCAACGGCAGCAAGCTGTCGAAGCGCCTGCCGGCGACCGGCATCATCTTCCGCGAGACGTCGGGGGATTACGACCTGAGCTGGCACCCGGCGCCGCGGCGGCAATACATCATCAATCTCGACGGCGGCGTGCAGATCACCGCCAGCGACGGCGAGGCGCGGCAGATCGGCGCCGGCGAGGTGATCCTGGTGGAGGACGTGCGCGGCAAGGGGCATCTGTCGAAGTCGATCGGCGGCCAGATGCGGCATTCGATCTTCGTGCCGGTGGAGTGATAGCAGGCGGGCAGCGCTGGCGGGCAGCCTCGGCTGCGCGCGAAGGACGCCACTGGCCACATCATGCCGCGCCACCGCCCGTCGGGTGCAGCCTGCCGCTTTGAAAGCGAGGCCGGGGCCTACACGTTGCGCAGGTTGGTCTCCAGGCCAAGCATGTGCTGCCCGACCGTTTCGAAATGCGCCCGCCGCCCCTGAAGCTGCTGCGATACGCTGTTGACGTCGCGCAGCCGCCGCTCGAACGGCTGGTCGTCGAAGATCGCGGTCGAGCCGGCCTCGTGGTAGATCGTGGTGACCACGTCGCGCGCCTCGTGGATCGCGTAGGTGGTCGCCTGGCGGATGGTGATACGCTGTTCGACCGTCAATTCCCCGGTGCGGCCGACCTCCGCATAGGTCTGTTCCAGTAGCCGCAGCAACCAGGCGCGAGCCGCTTTCAACCTGGCATCCGCATGGCCGATGATGTGCTGGATCGCATTGTTGTCGCGCAGCAGCGTCGGCGATTGCGCTGGCGCCTTGGTGCCGGCCATAACAACAAACGTGTCGAGCGTCTGCCGTGCGATGCCCAGCGCAACGCAGGCGAACCCCGACGCGTAGAGCTGCATCATGTGGAAGCGATACAAAGTGCCGGGCTCCCGGCGCTCACCCGCATAGTCGCGGGTGATGACATGCGCGTCGTCCACGAACAGGTCGGTCACCGAGTAGGTATCGCTGCCGGTGCCGCGCAGGCCCAGCACGAACCAGATGTCGTCGATCTTCGCCCGTTCGCGCCGGAACAGCGCGGTGCGTTCCCACGGCTTGCCGTTGGGGCCGCGCATCGGCGTCCCGTCCTGCTCCACACACAGGCAATGCGCGCCGAGCCACGTCGCATGGCGGCTGCCGCTGGCGAACGACCATTGGCCGGTGACGCGCCAACCGCCCTCGGTGCGCACCGCCCGGCCGTTCGGACCGTAGCCCCAGGCGAGCACGTCGCGCGCACCGCCGAACGCCTCGCGCGCCGCGTCCAGACCCATATAGGCGGCGGACATCATGCTCACCGAGCCCTGGTTCATGCACCAGGCGGCGCTGGCGTCGCCCATGGCGATCGCCTCGACGCATTGCACGTAGGTGGCCGGCTCCAGCTCCGCCCCGCCGCAGGACCGCGGCACCAGCAGGCGGAACATCCCGGCCGCGAACATCGCATCCAGCACGTCCGGCGGCAGCTCGCGCGCCGCGTCGATGCGGGGGGCGGCTTGTTGCAGCAGCGGGATCAGGGCGCGGGCGCGGGCGACGGGATCGTCCGTCGCGTCGGCTTCCCCTGGGTGCTGCATGTCCATCTTCGGTTTCCTCCGGCGTGTAATGCGCCCAAGTTACAACCAGGCGAACGCCGGGCGCAAAACCGCTCGTGCCGCCGCCGTGTCGAGTGGGCTGGCTCCAGGGAGGTCGGCATGACGACGCAGCAGGATTTGGTTGAGGAAATCGAGCAGGAGGCGAGCGAAACGGCAGGCTGGACCGGGCGTGACCGGTTCGATCCGCGCGTGCTGGAGGCGTTGCGCAAGGTGCGCCGCGAAGCTTTCGTGCCGCAGGCGTTGGTCTCCCACGCCTATGTCAACGCGCCCTTGCCGATCGGCTGCGGCCAGACCATTTCGCAGCCGTTTATTGTCGCGCTGATGACCGACTTGCTGGACCTGCGCCCGGAGGACCACGTGCTGGAGGTGGGCACCGGCTCCGGCTACCAGGCGGCGGTTCTGGCAGAGCTCGCCGACACCGTCTGCTCCGTCGAGGTCATCCCGGAACTTGCGACACACGCGGCGACGGTGCTGGCGGCGGAGGGTTACGGCAGGGTGGCGTTGCGCACCGGCGATGGAGCGCTGGGCTGGCCGGACCGCGCGCCGTTCGACGCGATCATCGTCACTGCGGCGGCGCGCGAGGTGCCGCCGGCTTTGGTGGCGCAATTGCGGCCGGGCGGGCGGTTGGTGATCCCGGTGGGCGAAGCGTATGGCGAGCAGGAACTGCGGCTGCTGTGCAAGGATGCGGCGGGAAACGTCACCTCGCGATCGGTGCTGTCGGTCGCATTCGTGCCGCTAACCTAAAACCTCTCCCGCGAGAGCGGGAGACGTCGACGGTCCGAAGCACCGAGCGTGATCGGGTCGCCCCGAAGCACCTTCACGTGTGGTGCCAGCCCGACCACCCTCGCCGCCCGAGGTCTCGACCTCTCCCACATCGTGGGCAAGGTTGACGTACCAACCGGGCTCCGACCATACTGATCGGTATATCGCTGCGGACAATGCCGGAGGATATCCATGAAGCTGATGTGGTTCCACCTGATGCCGTATACCGAGTTGCCGGACGATTTCCGCGACGCGAATCCCTCGGTGTGGGTGGACATCCACTCGTCGCTGTTCGATCCCAAGCGCGCGCATCACATGTACAACGACTTCATGGACGAGCTGGAATACGCGGCAACCTGCGGCTTCGACGCGGTGTGCGTCAACGAGCACCACTCCAACGGCTACGGCCTGATGCCGTCGCCCAACCTGATCGCGTCGTCGCTCGCGCGCCGCACCACGGACACGGCGATCTGTGTCATGGGCAATTCGCTGGCGTTGTACAATCCGCCGACCCGCGTGGCGGAAGAGTTCGCCATGATCGACGTGATCTCCGGCGGCCGGCTGATTGCCGGCTTCCCGGTCGGCACACCGATGGACACCTGCTACGCCTACGGCACCAACCCGAGCCAGCTTCGTCAGCGCTACCACGAAGCGCACGACCTCGTGTTGCGCGCGTGGACAGAGCAGGACACGTTCGCTTTCAACGGGCGGTTCAACCAGCAGCGCTATGTGAACATCTGGCCGCGTCCGGTCCAGCGACCGCACCCTCCGATCTGGATTCCCGGTGGTGGCTCGGTCGAAACCTGGCGCTGGTGCGCCGAGATGGACTACGTTTACTGCTACTTGTCCTACTACGGCTACAAGGCCGGCCGCGCGACGATGGACGGGTTCTGGGAAGAGATGAAGCGGCTCGGCAAGCCACCCAATCCCTACCACGCCGGCTTCCTGCAATTCGTCGGTGTCGGCGAATCCCGCCAGCACGCCTTCGATCTTTACGGCGAGGCGGCGGAGTATTTCTATGGTCGCTGCCTGCATGTCGATGCGCGCTGGGCCACACCGCCCGGTTACACCAGCGAAGGCAGCCAGCGCGCCGGCATCGAATCGCAGATCAAGCAGGCGGCCGATGCGAACGTGCGCGGCAAATCCACCGGCGAGCGCTTCGCCTCGGTGGCGCGCGAAATGGACGCGATCGTCGACAAGGGCTACGTCATCATCGGCTCGGCCGACGAGGTGGCGGAGCAATTGCGCGAGGTCGCGGTGAACCTGAATGTCGGCCACCTGATGCTGCTCTTGCAGTTCGGCAACATGAAGAAGGACCTGTGCCGCTATAACACGCAAATGTTCGCACAGAACGTGATGCCGAAGATGAAGGACCTGTTCTCCGAATGGGAGGACCGCTGGTGGCCGCAGCCGATGGCGGCCGCGCAACGTGCGGCGGTGCCGGCCTACATGCCGAAGCTGGCGGCGGAATAATCGTTTCTGCAACGGAGTATGTCGTGAGCGAACCAGAGACGTTGACCGTCGATGTCAACGGCTTTTCCACCCGCATCTGGCGCAAGGGCAGCGGCCCGAAGCTCGGCTTCCTGGCTGGGTTCGGCGGATTGCCGCGCTGGATGCCGTTCCTCGACGAGCTTGCCAGGAGCCGCACGGTGATCGTGCCGTCGCTGCCCGGTTTCCCCGGCGGCGATCGCGGCCACACCGTGCTGGACACGCATCTCGACTGGTTGCTCGCGGTGCACGGGCTGCTGGAGAAGGCGGAGCTGAACGGCGCCGACCTGGCGGGCAGTTCGGTCGGCGCCTCGCTGGTAGCGGAGATGGCGGCGCTATGGCCGCAATCGGTGCGGCGCCTGGCGTTGATCGCGCCATTCGGGCTGTTCGATGAAGCGGATCCACCGACCGATCCGTGGGCTCAGCGCGGCGATGCGGTGCCCGGGCTGATGTGCGCCGATCCGGCGATCTGGACCGCGATGAAGACGGCACCCGAGGGGGCGAACTCGATCGAATGGCCGATCGAGCAGGTGCGCGCGAATGAAGCGGCGGCGCGAATTTTCTGGCCGTTGGGGAATACCAAAATCGAGAAGCGGCTGGGATTGATCACAGCGCCGACATTGCTGCTGTGGGGCGCGCAGGACCGCATCATGCCGCGCAGCTATGCCGAGCGATTCGCCAAGGGGATCGCCGGAAAGACCGAGATACGCGTGATCGAAGGTGCCGGACACCTTGCCGAACTCGACAAGCCGGCGGACGTGGCGCAGGCGATCCTGGCGTTCATGCAGTAGCGCATGTTTTTTCCTCTCCCGCGCTTTGCGCGGGAGAGGGTAGGGTGAGGGTGATGCGTGCGCCCCGCATCACCCTCCCCTGACCCCTCCCGCAAGCGCGGGAGGGGGAAATAGCGGAATCGGAGACACCATCATGCCGCTTGATCCCGACGCCCAGTTCGTTCTGGAGATGATCCGCGTTGCCGGACGGCCGCCGTTCGAGACACTAACGCCGGCCGAAGCTCGCGAGGCCTACATCAACAGCCGCAAGGTGTTGCAGCCGCCGCCGGAAGACGTCGCCGACGTGCGCGATCTCACTGCGCCCGGGCCGGCGAGCGACATCCCGGTGCGCGTCTATCGTGCCAGCGGCACCACACCGGACGAGAAACTCCCAGCGCTGATCTACTATCATGGCGGCGGCTGGCTGCTCGGCGATCTCGACTCGCATGACGGCGTGTGTCGGCGCTTCGCCAACGTGGCGCGGTGCTGCGTCGTCTCGGTGGACTATCGCATGGCGCCGGAACATAAATTTCCCGCGGCAGTGGATGACTGCATCGCCGCAACGCAATGGGTGGTGGCCGAGGCCGACGCGCTGGGGATCGATCCTGCCCGTGTCGCGGTCGGCGGCGACTCCGCCGGCGGCAACCTGGCCGCGGTGATGGCACTGCTCGCCCGCGACGGCGCGCTGCCGCCGCTCACGTTCCAATTGCTGATCTATCCCGCGACCGACATGATGATGACATCGGTGTCCTCGCAAACCATCGCCGATGGCGTGCCGCTGACCTCGAAGACCATGCGTTGGTTTATCGACCACTACATGCGGGACGACGCTGACGCACGCGACTGGCGCGCTTCGCCGTTGCGCGCCGCCGACCTGTCCGGCACGGCACAGGCACTGGTGCTGACCTGCGCATGGGATCCGTTATGCGACGAGGGCATCGCCTACGCGCGCCGTCTGGAGCGTGAAGGCGTGCGGGTGTCGCACATGCACTTCTCCGACCAGATCCACGGCTTCATGAGCATGGGTCGGATCATCCGTGCCGCCGACCTGGCGATCGACATGATGGGGGCGGCGCTGCGAAAGGCCGTGTGGCCGCCGGGCCGTCCGGAGTAGGAGCGCGGCGTCATCCGTCATTGCGCGGCGCGAAGCGACGAAGCACGCCCCACCTGACGCGCCGCTGTCCTCGCAAGAAACAAGCGCTCCCCCCTCCCCTTGAGGGAGGGGGTTGGGGGGAGGGGGAGCCTCCTTCTCTCCCCCCGTCGACGCAGTTTCATTCAGGACGGGTTGGCCTCCGCCGGCCGGTGGTCAACTCGCATCGGCACCGGACGCCAGCAGCGTCGGATTGCGCGTATCGCCGTGGGACGCAGTACAGGTGCCGCTCCCGGGCGGGAGATTGCTTCGTCGCTGCGCCTCTCGCGATGACGGATCAGCCAAGCCCTGCCAGGAACCCCTCCAGCGCCTCGATGAATCCCTTGGTGTTCTGACCATGCACGTTGTGCCCGCAATCGGCCACCGTCGCCAACGTGCCATGCGGCAACGCGTCGCGAAAACGCTCGGCCCCCTCCGGCGTCAGGATGCGTGAGTTCGCGCCGCGCACCAGCAGCACGGGCAGATCGAACGCCCGTGCATCGTCCAATGTAATGTTCTCCAGCGGCCCACTGCCACGCACCAGCCCGAGCCGGCGCGGCGTGGCATCGCACTTGCTGACGTATTTGCCGTCGGCGCGTTGCAGCATGTTGTATCTGACGGTGCGTTCGATGTGTTCGCGGCTACGGTATGGATCATACTTCCGCACATTGCTGACAAAGTGCTCCAGGTCGTCAAACTCCTGGTTGGCCTGCACGAAGCCGGCGATCACCTCGCGTCCGCGATCCGACACTTCCGGGCCGACATCCACCACCACCAGCGCGCGCAGGCGCGACGGATCGCGTTTGGTCAGCAGCAGCGAATTGCGTCCACCCATCGAGTGGCCCATCAGGATCGGGCGTTGCAGCCCGAGCGCGGCTATGAATGCCTCCGCGTCGAGCGACATCGCGTGGTTGGAATACTCGACGTCGCGCGGCCATTCGCTGTCGCCATGTCCGCGTTGGTCGAGTGCCAGCACGCGATAGCGCTGTGCGAGGTACAGGCTCACAAGGTCCCAGGAATGCGCCGATTGGTGGCCGCCATGCAGCAGCACAATCGGCGGCGCGTCCGGCGCACCCCACTCCAGGAAGTGGAAGCGCAGCCGCCGCAACACGATATTCCGGGAGCGGTACGGCGTCGTGCGGGCATGCGGAATGCCAAGATCGGTCGCACTGGCAAGCAGGGAATCGAACTCGTCCGATGGCGCGAGGTCGAGCGGTGAGGCCGTGTCGGCGAAGTTGTTAAGATACATGAGACCCTATGACCCGTTGGTTGTCGCGGAGCGAGTGGCCGTCATTGCAAGCAGCGTAGCCAGTGGTTGGGCTTGACACGGCCAGACAGTCTCCCGCAGGACCGGAGGTGAATTCCCGGGCGGGAGATTGCTTCGTCGCCGCGTTTCTCGCAATGACAGGGACGGCGCGGGCCCGGTGTCTCTGAATTCCCCCTCGCCCGCCATCATCGCATAGGGCATTCTCCCCTCCCAGGAGGACGTCGTCGCCGTGAATAATACCAGCCTGCCGGCCGCAGTTGCGCAACCGCGCGGCTCGCCTTTTCGCCGGCTGCTGCTTTCGGGCCGAGACGATTTCTGGCGGCTCTGGTTCGTCGGCCTCGTCGTGTTCGTGGTGCGTTGGCTGGAGACCATCGCCGTCGGCATCGTGGTGTATCAGCGCACCGGCTCGGCCTTCCAGGTCGCCATGATGACCATGCTGCGCCTGTTGCCGATGGGCCTGTTCGGCGCCTTCCTCGGAGCCCTGGCGGAACGCATCGAGCGGCGCACCGCATTGATTGCGGTGATCATCCTGATGGGATCGACCTCCTTCACCCTGGCGGTCCTGGCCCATACCGGCCGGCTGGAAGTCTGGCACCTTGCGCTCGCCAGCTTCCTCAACGGAGTCGCCTGGGCGACCGATAACCCCGTGCGTCGTGTCATGATCGGCGAGGTCGTCGGCGCCGACCAGATGAGCACGGCGATGTCGATCGATGTCGGCTCCAACAACGCCAGCCGCATGGTAGGCCCGACCATCGGCGGATTACTGCTCGTCACCATCGGCATCGATGGCGCGTTCATGCTGAGCGTCCTGCTGTACGCAACCGCGTTGCTGGCCGCGTTGCGCCTGCGCTATCGCAATGCATCGCTCCCGATCGGCTCCGGCGCCGTGCTGCCGCGCATGATCGAGGGCTTCGCTCTGGTCCGCAGCGACAAGCGGCTGCGCGGCACGCTGATCGTGACGATCGTTTACAACGTGTTCGGCTGGCCGTTTACCAGCATGGTGCCGGTGATCGGTCACGATCGCCTCGGACTCGACCCCGGCGGCGTCGGCCTGCTGGCGAGTATGGACGGCATCGGCGCGTTCTGCGGCGCGATGCTGGCCGCCATGTTCCTGCGCCCCGCCTGGTACGGCCGCGTTTATGTTGGCGGCGTCGTACTCTACATGGTGATGCTGAGCGTATTCGGTCTGGTGCCCAATCCACTGGTCGCCGGCAGCGCGCTGCTGTTCACCGGCCTGGGTGGCGCTGGCTTCAGCATCATGCAGGCGACGCTGGTCTATCTCGCCGCGCCCCCCGACATGCGCAGCCGTCTGCTCGGTGTGTTATCGCTTTGCATCGGCGTGGGGCCGGTGGGATTTGTCGGCCTGGGCCTCCTGGCAGACGCGATCGGCGCCCACTGGGCAACCGCAGCGACCGGCATCACCGGACTGCTGGTGTTGGCGCTGACGCGGCCGTTGTGGCGCGCGATCTGACTAACGCAACGTCTGTTGCGACGGGCTGAGCCGCGCCGGCAGCCGCAGTACCAACACCAGTGTCAGCACGGACATGGCGACGGCCAGCCAGTACGCATTGTGCAGCCCGGACGAGACCAGCCCGGTCAACCGCGCCTGCGTCGCTGCGTCCAGCGTCTGGCGCGATGTCGGTTCCAACAGCCGGTTCACCAGACCCACCACCTCCGGTGCACGATGCTGGATCGTGGCGTTCAGCACCGCGCCGAACGATGCAGCCCCCAACGCCTGGCCGATGAAACGCAGGAACAGACAGGAAGACGTGGCAGCACCGCGCTTCGCCCATGGCACCGCCGCCTGGATCGAAACGATGAATGCCGTGTTGCACAGTCCCATGCCGACACCCATGACCAGCGAACCAGCCGTCGCCCAGGGCACGCCGCGCTCCGGCGTCAACAGCACCAGCACCACACTGGCGAGCAGCAACGACAACGCGCCGAGCGTCGCGGTCAGCCGATACGTGGTCCGCACCATGAAGCGGCCGCCGAAGATGCTGGCGAACGCCCAGGTAACCGACATGCAGCCCAGCACGAGCCCGGCCGTTAGCGGCGAGCGGCCCAGTGCCCCCTGCACGTAAGTCGGCAAAAATGCCGACACGCCCATCATGATCGCTCCGGCGAGGCCACCACCCAGGCTGCCAATGACGATCACCCGGTCGCGCCACAACTCCAGCGGCAGCATCGGCTCCCGCGTGCGCGCTTCATGCACGACCAGCGTGGCCAGCCCGAGCAATCCCGCCGCCGCGGCGGCCCATGCGATGCCGGACGGCAGGCTGCTGCCCTGCACCAGCACCAGCATCAACGCACCGATCGCCAGCATCATCAGCAGCGAGCCGACATAGTCCACCTGGTGCGCGCGCGATTCGATGCGCTCGTGGAGGAACAGCGAGATCATCAGGACCGCCACGGCCCCAACCGGCAGGTTCACCCAGAACACCGTGCGCCAGCCGACATGTTCCACCAGGAAAGCGCCGAGCGAAGGGCCGGTCACCGCCGCGACGCCGAACACCGAGGAGATCAATCCCTGCACGCGCGCCCGTTCTGACGGCGTATAGATGTCGCCGCAGATCGTCATGGCGATCGGCTGCACGCCGCCGGCGCCGAAGCCTTGCAACGCGCGGAACAACACCAGCCAGACCATGTTGGGCGCGAAGCCGCACAACGTCGAGCCGATCAGGAACAGCCCGGCGCCGGCATAAAAAACTCTCTTGCGGCCATAGATGTCGGCGAGGCGACCATAGACCGGAATGCTGACGGCCTGGGTCAGCAGATAGACCGCGAATACCCAACTGAACAGGCTGAACCCGCCGAGTTCGGCAATGATGGTTGGCATGGCGGTGGCGACGATGGTGCTTTCCACCGCCGCCATGAATGTTGCCATGATGCAGGCCGCCAGCACCAGGGAGCGGCGCGCGGCGACATGCGGCGTCCGGATCACGTCGGCGGATGCGTTTTGGCGGCCGGCAGCGGCGTGCCGGACGGTGGGGCCGTCGGAAAGCATTGTGCTGTCTTCTCATCCGCCGCCCGGCATGACAACCGCGCAACGCGCGACCCTGCTCTGCCGGCCTATCCGCTGACGGGCCGAGCCGCGTTCCGCGGGCCGCGCACCAGCCGCGATGTCGCGAGGCTGTTCTGTATCTGATCCGCGGCGCTGGGTTGCGGCTTGCTGTCACGCACGGACCAACTGTCACGGCACCAATCAAGAATGAATTCGATCAGCGCGGCGCGCAGTTTGTGCGTGCCGAGCGTGTGGTCGGCGCCTTCCAATACACGCATCGTCACGTTCGGCTGCTGCCGCAGACGCCATCCGTCGTGGCCGAAATATTCAGCAAGTTCCTCGACCCCGGGATCGTTGCAACCTAGTACGTAGAGCATCGGCAGCCCGCGATCCCCGAGCCCGCGAAGGGCGCGCCGAACCCGGCCGACCCGCGTCGTCGCCCCGGGCAACAGGTTCAGCAACGGATCGATACCGGCAAGAGCGCGCCGCACCTGGCGCGCGGCGACGACGCGAACCAGATTGGCTACGTCGAAGTCGGCGCGCAGCAGCCGAAGCCACGCTTGGGCGCTGAGGATGTTGCGCAGATAGAAGCGGGTCGGGCGCAGATCGGTGCGGCGCACGATGTCGGACGGATCGCCCTCGCGCCAGATGAACCGCTGCAGGTTCACCAGGATCAGGCCGCCCACGCGCTCGTCGCGATATGCGGCCTGCAGCGCGTGATACGCGCCGGAACATACGCCAAGCACCACGACAGGTCGCTGCGTACGCCGCGCCAGTTCCGCCACGGCGTCCAGTGCCCCGGCGGTTGTCGCTTCCGCATAGGGGCGGCCGACCTCGCCAGTCCGGGGCACCGTGTCGCCCATGCCCGCCGCATCCATGCGCAGCGAGATCACGCCATCCGCAGCGAGACTGCGTGCGAGATCCACCGCGATCCGAGCGTTGCCCCAGCGGGGATTGGCGCTGGTGTTGACCAGCAGCACGGCGGGCGCGCCGTGAGTCGGCCAATCGGGGATCGTCAGAATACCAAACAGCGATTCGTCCGGGCCGAAACAAATCGGCGTTTCGCGCGCGTGCCCAACGGTGAGCGATGCATCGCCAGCCAGATCGGCGACGCGCGGCGCGTTTGATGCGATGGGCCGGGCTTGCACCCAGCGCACGATCCGATCGAATGCGGCGCGCGGGACCCCAGCCGTATGCGAGTCGCGGTGCATAAGCTTCAGGTCTTCGTGCATCTGGAACATTGCCGCGGTGCCGACACTCCGCAACGATTCGGCCAGAGCGAGCACGGCCGGGCGGCTTTCTGACTCCATCAGCAGCGCCTCGGCTGCCGGCCGTTTCGTCAGCTTGCGTATGTCAAGCCGGTTCAGCTCATCGCGCGTTGCGTGGTCGATCCGCAAGCCGTGCGATTCAAACCATGTGCCGTCGTCGGCCTTATGGTTCGTCTGCCACACGCGCTGCGAGATGCGTGCGGCCAGGGTGAGTTCGTGCATGAACTGTCGGCCACTGATGGGGCTCAGAAGCACCAGGGAATCGACCGCATCGATGTCGCAAGCGGCACGCGTCGCCAGGCTTGCTCCGATTCGATTGCCAATAAGCGTCACCGATTCGACGCCACAGTGTTGGCGCAACCAGGCAACGCCGGCATCGATGCTGTGCAGCCATTGATCGAAGCGACCGGCTTCATCGTCATCGCCGGCGGAGTCACCGGTGCCGTAATAGGCCAGCCGCAGTGTCGGTATTTCTGCGGCGGCCAATTGCTCCGCCAGGAAGACCAGCGGCCGGTACGTGTTCAACGCCTCATCGGAAAGCGGGCCGCACAGCAGCGCACCGCGGCTTCCGCGGCCGGGGTGCAGAACACTGAAGCAGCCTGCAATGTATAACGGGATCATATCGCGCTCGGCGAAACCGGCGTTCTGATCTGTTCTTGGGCCATGCGGAAGACGATTGCGGCAGTGTCGAGGTCCTCGGCCTCGACAGGAATGTCCAAAATGAAGCTCGTGTGGCCCAACGCGAGATAGCGGGCGATCTCCTTCGCGACGCTTGCGAAATCGCCAACCAGGTACGGGCAGAACGTCCGGTGCTGTTCGAACGGCCAGAGCCAGTATGGGCTGCCATCCGCTGGCCGCTCGCGCGCCAGTTCCGACAGCGTGCGATGCCACGCCGAGTCGCTGGTCTTCATCGCCATCGCATGGCTCAGCCGGCCGCGACGGTCATCCGGGAAACGGGCGTGCGCAATCTTCCATGCCTCGTCCGCATCGGAGCGTGCAATGATGCCGACACGGATGCCGCGTCCGGCCGGTACGTGATCATTGTTCGGGATGCTATCGGGCGGCGCGGGATACTCGACAGCAATCGCGCCCATTTCGACCGCGGCGGCGCGACCCGCCGGCGAGGATCCGGAAATGAGCCACCCCGGCAGCAATTCTTTCGGCAACGCAGGCGTCAGCCTCACGCCACGCACATTATAGAAGCGGCCCGCAAGGGTGACTGGCTGGTCGCTCTCCAGCAGGCGCCGCATCAGCAGGGCATATTCGACGGTACGGGCATAGCGATCATCATGCGCAGTCTCGTCGCCAAGCGCGATGAGGTCGTTGCGGAAGCCGCCAGCCAGCATGTTCAGCCAGATGCGGCGTCCGTGTAAAGATCCCAGCGATGCGACCATCTTCGCAGCGCTGTAGGGCAGCATATAAACCGGCTGCACCGCCACCAAGGGGCAAAGCCGCTCGGTGTCCTGCAACACGAGCTGCGCGACCAGCCAGGGGTCGACGATGCTGTTGTCGGTGTAGACCAGCATCCCTGTACAGCCTGCCGCCTCGCTCCATCGCGCGACGCGCCGGACGTGCGGCAAGTAGTCCGCAGGTGCGAATTCCTTCGACTGCGGGCACGTGCTGAACAGCTTGATGCCGTCGGCCGGCACGGTAGTTACGCCGGCGCGGCGAACGCCGCGGCGAGACGCCGGAGGGTCACGCCGCTCTCGAAGTCCATGCCGTCAGCATCGAACAATCGCCCCGAGCCTTGCTCAACATCAAGAATCATGTCGAGCAGGGCTTGGGAGTCGATCAGGCCAAGTTCAATGAGGTCGGTGTCGGGGTCGATCCGCGCATTGCCGTGGCCGTCCTTGCGAAGTCGCCGAGCAAGGGCGTTGGTCAGCAGCATCAGCGGAGGGCTGTCGG
>Ga0181536_10004035_pt1 | contig 15732 bp, 11 predicted proteins | sample PEATcosm2014_Bin_41_FD_121105 | JGI IMG/M metagenome (GOLD analysis project Ga0181536, IMG submission 121105) | Peatland microbial communities from MTU Mesocosm Facility, Houghton, MI, USA - PEATcosm2014_Bin17_60_metaG | ecosystem: Environmental > Terrestrial > Soil > Wetlands > Peat | place... | reverse complement strand
CCCCGAATGTTTTTTCGAGAAGCATTCGGGGCTCGCTGTCTGCCGCAGCCTCGGTTTTTCAAGGGTTTGATTCGCTCACGGACAAGCGCCGGCTGTCGGCGTACAATTTCATCCGTAGCTCGTGTTCGCAATCGAGCGGGAGGCACCCATGCCCGTGTACGACTACGTCTGTAAGGATTGTCACAAAACCTTCGAATTAATTCTCACTCTGAAAGAACACGAAGTAGACGCAAAATGTCCCAAGTGCGGCAGCAAGAACGTGGAGCAGGAAGCAACCGCGTTCTACGCCGTTACCGGGAAGAAGAGTTAAGCAAGAAGCCAGGCTGAGAATAACCAAGCCGTGCCGTGTGGCGATTTGGGAGGCTTGGTGCGCCCCACGGATTCCGTTGGCGAGGGGCTTGACAATTGACGCGCAGTCGTTAAAGATGACGACTTCTTCCCCCTTGGGCCCCGCGACATTGAGGCGATTTGCGTCCGCGCCATAGACTGCATTCGCGAACCGCAAACTGACGGCACGCCCGCGCACCGTCTCAGAATGGCGGGAGCACCCTGTCTCCCAATGGCAAGTCGACTTCGGGATGAACGGATACCTGTTCGGCTGCCTCCTGCTGCTGGCGTTTTGGTTGCTCATCCGTCTCTTTGGTCTTGGCTTGACAAAAAAGCGTTGGATGCTCCGCGAATTCTGGTGGGCTAGTCTCACGTGCACCGCCCTCGGCTTCACAGAGCCTCCATTTGTACCCTCGTATTGGAGCCCCCCGTCCATCCTGAAGTTTGGGCGCTGGGATTTTGAGAGCTTTCCTTTCTGCTTTGCGGTCGGTGGAATCACGGCAGTCCTAACTGAACTCCCGCCGGTCAAGGGATTTCTCCTCGACCTTTATTACAGCGTCGAACGAATTCTGCGCTGGCTGCTCACCCTTGTCTCCAGGATCACCGGTGGCCGCATTCATCCCGCCATTCTCGACCGCCCCGCCGTCAGCATTCTGATTCCTCGCGACCAACTCCGTATCGAAACCATGCTCCTGGTCACTTTCTCCCTTGCCGTATTTGGAGTTACCGGACAATTCGCCATCAACATCATCTATAAGTCTGCCATCGTCTGTTTGAGTTCCGCCCTGTGGATCGCGTGGCGCCGGCCCAGTCTGCGCTGGCAAATCCCGGGAGGCGGGATCAGCTTCACTCTCCTCTACGCCATTGTTCTCGTGGTCACCGGCCTCCGTTACCCCGGTTTTTACGACCACTGGAACCTCCAAGCCCTCTCTGGAATTTTCATCCTCGGAGCTCCGGCGGAAGAATACCTCTACGCGTTCACTTTCGGAGCCTTCTGGGCTCCGCTCTACGAAGCGTGGAAGCAGACTCGAATTATGGAAGAACCTGCGGCCTAGACGCCGCAAACTGCTAGCGACTACCCATGAGCTTCGTAGCCAGAAACGACTTCACCGCAATCTGGTTCGGTTGCATGCCGACAGGGATGATGGTCAGCAGGGAATACTCTGAAGGCTCAAATTTCTTCTTCGGTGTGCGTTTCTGAATGACGGCGAGGTCTCCCGAGCCGGAGTCAAGCACAAGGAGATAGTTCTGGTTCTGCGAGAGCGCCAGCGCATCAGGATGGGTTCCTACGGGCAGATAGGCGATTATCTTGCCTAAGTCGATGTCGAAGACCGCTATGTTATTCGATCCGAAGTTGGAGATGTATAAACGCGAGTTATCTAGCGACACCACGCCGCGCGTGGGTTGCGCTCCGACGAGATAACTACCTGACACTTCGTCGGGCGTAGTCTCAATAATGGAGATGCTACCGGCGTCGAAGTTGAAGGCAATAAGTTCTCCGCCATCGGGTTTCAGTGCCAGGCTTACCGGAGATTTTCCTACATCGAGGAGCGCAAGCAGTTTGTCGTTCGTGGGATCGTCCTTCTTACGCTCGTCCTTCTTAAGCTCGATGCTCGCTACCTGCCCAGATCCGGAACAAGAGATGAATGCTTTCGTGGAATCGGGCAGGATGGCGATGTCCTCAGGATGAATGCAGATGTTGATGGCGGAGCGCACGGCGAGGCGCGCTGTATCGATGATGGAGACCGAGTTGTCGGCGCGATTGCTGACAACCACGGTGGATCCATCAGGCGAAACGCGGGCCAGGCCAGGACTTGCGCCAACGTGAAGCGTGGCTGCAACCGTGCGGCGGTCAAGATCAAGCACTGAAAGGTTGTTAGACCCGGAATTGGCAACATAGGCGCGGTGGCCGTCGGGAGAGACGTCGATGAAGAAGGGGCGTCCGAAGACGCCGATCGTGGCAACGACTTTGTTCTGCTCGGCGTCGATCACGCTGACATTCGAAGAGCCGGCGTTGACGACATATACTTCGTTTCGCTTGGGATTGGCCGCGACTCCGGTGGGTTCAGCGCCGACTTGCAGCGTTCTTACTGGGCGGAAGCTGCGCAGGTCGATGACAGTAACTGTGTTGCTCTTGCCGTTCGAGATGTAAGCATACTCGCGGTAGAGCGGTCCGTAGGCGGGGAGCGTGCGCTCGTGAAAGTAGTACCAGCCGGCGGCGAGGACGAGCGGGACGAGGACGGCGAGTAGCAGGAATTTTCTCAAGGACGAGTTGGCCTCACTGCAGGCAAGAGATTATCAGATGTGGAGCGGGCACCCCAGCATCAGTCGGCAGAACTTGTGACTTCGGCCTGAGCTTTGCTCGCTGTGGGGACGCCGCGCCCTAACACCGCCGCGATCTGCCGAACCTGCGCCATCAGCCCGTCAAACTGATCGGGGAATAGCGACTGCATGCCATCCGAGAGCGCGCGATCGGGATCGTGGTGAACTTCGACGATCAGGCCATCGGCTCCGACGGCGACGGCGGCGCGGGAGAGCGGTGTCACCTTGTTGCGCTTGCCAGTGCCATGGCTGGGATCGACGATGATGGGCAAATGGCTGAGCCGCTGGACGGCGGGCACAATGCTCAGGTCGAGCGTGTTGCGGGTGTGATCGGCGAAGGTGCGCACTCCGCGCTCGCAGAGGACAATGTTGTAGTTGCCTTCGCTCATGATGTACTCCGCGGCCATGAGAAATTCTTCTAGCGTTGCCGAGATGCCGCGCTTCAAAAGGACGGGCTTGTGGGCGCGTCCGGCGCGCTTGAGCAGCGAGAAATTCTGCATGTTGCGAGCGCCGATCTGGATCACGTCGGCGTACTGGTCGACCAGGTCGAGCGATTCGTAATCGACGGCTTCGGTGACGATGAGCAGGCCGAAGCGGTCGCGGATTTCGGCCATGATCTTCAGACCTTCTTCGCCCAGGCCCTGAAAAGAATACGGAGAAGTGCGGGGCTTGTAGGCGCCGCCGCGGAAGAACTGGGCTCCGGCACGGGCTACTCGCTCGGCTATGGTGAACGCTTGGTCGCGAGACTCGATGCCACAAGGGCCGGCGATGATGGCGAGGTCGGGGCCTCCAATCGTAACCCGTGAATTGGGAAACTTGATGACCGTGTTGTCGGGCTTGGTGTCGCGGCTGACCAGCTTATAGGGCTTGGTGACACGGATGACTTCCTGCACGCCGGGCATTTCTTCGAGCGTGCCGGATTCGACCTCGCCCTTGTTGCCGGTGATGCCGATGGCAGTGCGTTGCGCTCCGGGCATGGAGTGGGCGCGGTATCCGAGCGCTTCGATTTTCTGGCAAACGGCGCGGACCTGCTCTTCGGTGGCCTGCGCCTGCATGACGACCAGCATGGTTAGACCTCGAACTAAAAGTGTAGCGTCAGCGCACAGGAACGGCAATTGCAGTTGACGACCCGAGTTTGGGAGCGAACGCCGTAGGAATGTGCCCCGCAACATCGACTTGCAGCGGGGCGCATGCCGAACGCTCAATTTATTGCGGGTAGAAATATTTCGAGGGCGAATGCGCTATTGGATGACGCGGCGTACAGATAGGTGAGGCCCTGCGTGTGTCCATTCAGGGCGAAGTAATCCGAGGCGCTCTCGAACCCGAGGCCGTTAACATTGCTATACGGGCAACCGGCGCCAAACGAGAGCGAGACATCGAAAATATTCAGGTTGGCTTCGTTGCCTCCTTCCTGGCTGAATGTCCCGCTAACATCGCACAGCGTGCCGGAAGGAAGCCGGCCTGCGCCAGTAAGGTCCATGCTGTTGCCGCTCCCGCTCAGCGAGAGTGTAAATTCCCAAATGATAGGCTCCGCCTCGCCTTCGACCTCGCCTAACCATCCGCTTCCGCCAAGACCGACGGTCGCGCCGCCTAGAGGGGAATTCGGGGCAAGTGAGAAAGTGTTTCCGTTGGATATCGTGCCGGTAATGGAAGTGGCGGAGTTCACGTTGCCCTGCACCGTATCGCTCGCCGTGCCACCGCCGCTGGCCGGCGTGCCATAAGCATCCGCAGCCCCGGAAAAAGAACAGGTACCGGTGATGGCTGGAAACACCACGGTATCTCCAGGGGCGGGGGACGAGAGGCTAGTCTGAAAGAATACGGCTAACCCCGAGGTATTGATCACCCCAACTCCGGACGAAGAAGCGCCGCCGCCCGAGACATCAAGCGACCAATCCCCCACAACATCGTAAGGACCACTGGTGCAACTCCCCGTGCCGGAGTTAGAAGAACTACCGCAGCTCATTGTGATTGCGCCAAAAAAGGCAAGACATACGCAGGAGAGCAACAAAACAATCTTGCGAGACATTCAGTTTTTTTCCTCTTAGCGGGCCCTTGTGGAACCGGACCCGTCAATGCCGTACGAGTATACTCGACCGCGCGATCTTCAACAGTGAGCTGCGTCACAAGCATGCAGACGGCGGTCGCATTGTAGAATAGGCGTTTACCAATTGCTTTCATAGACCTTTCTATGCCACAGGAAGACAAACCCATCGCCCCGGCACGCGATGAGCGCTACGACGCTCAGCGCATTGAGCAGAAATGGGCTGCGCGCTGGCTGAGCGATCCTACGCTTTATGCCGCCGAGACTCGTCCTACGAAGCCCAAGTATTACGTTTTGGAAATGCTTCCCTACCCCTCAGGCGCGCTGCATATGGGGCACGTCCGCAATTATTCGATCGGTGATGCGCTCGCACGCTACATGTGGATGAATGGGTACAACGTGCTTCATCCCATGGGGTGGGATTCGTTTGGGCTGCCGGCGGAGAATGCGGCGATCAAGAACAACACTCCTCCAAAGGAATGGACGCTGGCAAATATTGCGGCCATGAAAGTGCAGATGACGCGGCTTGGGTTCGCCTATGACTGGTCGCGCGAGGTTACTACCTGCTTGCCGGATTACTACCGCTGGAATCAGTGGTTTTTTTTGAAGCTCTACGAGTCGGGACTGGCTTATCGCAAGAAGAGCAAGGTGAACTGGTGTCCGCAGTGCGCTACCGTGCTGGCTAACGAGCAGGTTGTCGGCGGGATGTGCTGGCGGCACGAGGACACTCCCGTCGAGCAGCGAGAGTTGGAACAGTGGTTCTTGCGGATCACTAAATACGCAGACGAGTTGCTGCGCGATCTGGAAAAGCTGCAGGGCTGGCCGGAAAAAGTCCGCATCATGCAGCAGAACTGGATTGGACGCAGCGAAGGAACTTTGGTGGATTTCGATCTGGGCGGGACGGTGGGGCCGGCGGGATCGACGATCACGGTTTTCACTACGCGCGTGGACACGATCTATGGCGCGACTTCGGTGCAGTTGGCGCCCGAGCATCCGATTGTGTGCGACATGATTGTCCGCAATGCCGAACTGCGCGTCAACGTGGAAAAGTTGATCGCTGAGCAGTGCCGGGCGAAGGAGGCGGGTGATATAGGCAACATCGAGAAGCATGGCGTGTTCACTGGACGCTACGCTAAGAATCCTTACAACGGCGAAGCGGTGCCCGTGTGGGTGGCGAACTACATCCTGATGGACTACGGCACAGGCGCGATCATGAGCGTGCCGGCGCATGATGAGCGCGATTACGAATTCGCCAAGAAGTACAAGCTGGAGATCCGGCTGGTGATTTTGCCGCAGTCAAGCGATCCGGAAGAAACCATGGCGGAACCGGCGCTGCCTTTTACGACCATGGACGGGATTCTAGTGAACTCGGGAGAGTTCAGCGGGCTGAGCTGCGAGGAAGCGATTACTAAGATGTCGGCGCGCGCCGACGAAAAAGGCTTTGGCAAGGCAACCGTAACCTTTCGGCTGAAGGATTGGGGCATCTCCCGGCAGCGCTATTGGGGCACGCCGATTCCAATGGTGTATTGCGACAAGGACGGCGTGGTGCCGGTCGCGGAAAAAGATCTGCCGGTGATTTTGCCGGATAAAGTGCCGATCACTTTGGCGGGCGGATCGCCGTTGATGAATGTGCCGTCGTTTCTGAATACGACTTGTCCCAAGTGTGGCGGGCCGGCTCGGCGGGAAACGGACACGATGGATACGTTCGTCGATTCGTCGTGGTACTTCTACCGCTATGCCGACGCGCACAATAATAAAGCGCCATTCGACAGTGAAACGATTGCTTACTGGTTTCCGATTGATCAATACATTGGCGGTGTGGAGCATGCCATTCTTCACCTTATTTATTCGCGCTTCTGGACGAAGTTCATGCGCGACATGGGGCTGGTGAAAAACGGCGAGCCCGTAGCGCGGCTGTTCACGCAAGGAATGGTGATCAAAGACGGCGCGAAGATGTCGAAGAGTTTCGGGAATGTGGTGTCTCCGGATGAAATGGTGGCGCGCTATGGGGCGGATGCTACGCGGATGTACAGCTTGTTTGCGGCGCCTCCGGATCGCGATTTGGACTGGCAGGAGTCGGGGATCGAGGGCATTCAACGGTTTTTGGGGCGGGTGTATCGCTTCTACCTTAGAAATCCAGCAAAAACGGGGCAATCCCCGTCTCTACAGACAGAGCCGTTGTCGCCCGAGGCTCGCGCGATTCAGCGTAAGCTGCATCAGACTGTCAAGCGCGTTAGCGACGATTTCCAGGGGCGCTGGCATTTCAACACCTGCATCGCGGCCATCATGGAACTGGTTAACGATATTTATGGCGCAGAGGAGGCGATTGCTGGCGGACGAGTCCCCGCTGCGCTCATTATTGAAGTGCAGCGCAACATCGCTTTGCTGCTAGCGCCCATGGCTCCGTATCTGGCGCACGAATTGTGGGAGATGACCGGCGAGACGAGCAATCTGCTGAAGGCTCCGTGGCCGAAGTATGATGCGGCGCTGGCGGCGGAGGACGAGATCGGGATTCCCGTGCAGGTCAACGGCAAACTGCGCGGCTTGGTGGTGGTACCGGCGGGCGCGAGCGACGATCAAATCAAACAGGCTGCGCTTGCGAACGAAAAAGTGAAGGCTGCAATTGCCGGTAAGCAGATGGTAAAGGTCATTGTCGTGCCGAAGAAGCTGGTGAGTATCGTCGTCAAGTAACTGCCGGACGAGATCGGGACGTCGGGTCATTGAAGACCATCCCCCCAGGTCGCGATGACCCGATGACCCGATCTTTACCCTTTGGGAACTATCGGTTCGGTGCGGTTGCAAGTGCGACAAGCAATCTGAGACACTCATCCGTGGAAACCCAATCCATCGTTGTCCTCGACTTCGGAGCGCAATATTCGCAGTTGATTGCGCGCCGCATCCGCGAACAGAAAATCTTTTCGGTTGTGCTACCGTTCAACGCCAGCCTGGAGGAAATTCGCAGCTACTGTCCGGTGGGAATTATTTTGTCGGGCGGCCCTTCGTCGGTGTATGACAAGGACGCGCCTTTGGCTGACAAAAGTGTCTTTGAGCTTGGCATCCCGGTGCTTGGCATCTGCTATGGATTGCAGTTCATGGTGTACGCGCTGGGCGGCAAAGTGCGCCCGGCCGCTAAACGCGAGTACGGCCACGCCAAAGTGGAAATCCAGCAACCCGACTCGCAACTTTTTCAGGGACTGCCTCATCTGCTTGCGGTATGGATGTCGCATGGCGACTCGGCTGAAGAGCTGCCTCCGGGTTTCCGGCTGACGGCCAAAACTCCCGATGCTGTTGCCGCCATCGAAAATCCGGAGCGCAAAATGTGGGCGGTGCAGTTTCATCCTGAGGTGCACCACACTCCGCTCGGCTCGGACATTCTGCGCAACTTTACTCTTAATATTTGTGGAGCGAAGCCTTCTTGGACACCACAGCATTTTATTGATGCGACCGTGGCCCAGGTGAAACAGCAGGTTGGCAACGGACGCGCCATCTGCGCGCTTTCCGGCGGCGTGGACTCTTCTGTTGCGGCGGTGCTGGTGGATCGGGCCATGCGCGATGTTTCCGGGAAGTCGCGTCTGACTTGCGTTTTTGTGAATAACGGCGTCCTGCGCAAGAACGAGTTCGAGAAAGTTCAGAAAAATCTGCGCGACAGTCTTGGGCTGCACCTGGTCGCGGTCGATGCCACGGAACGCTTTATGCGGAAACTGGCGGGAGTGAGCGATCCGGAGACGAAGCGCAAGATCATCGGTAACGAGTTCATCGAAGTCTTCGACGCCGAAGCGCATCGCATCGAGAAAGACGAGGGCGAAGTCGAGTGGCTGGTCCAAGGGACGCTCTATCCCGACGTCATCGAGTCGCGCTCGGTGCGCGGACCGTCGCAGGTCATCAAGTCGCATCACAACGTCGGCGGCTTGCCGGAGACGATGAAGCTCAAACTCATCGAGCCATTGAAAGACTTGTTTAAAGATGAAGTCCGACGCATCGGACGCGATCTCGGAATGCCCGAGGACATTCTGCAGCGGCAACCGTTCCCCGGGCCGGGGCTCGCGGTGCGAATTTTGGGCGAAGTCACCCAAGAGCGCGCCGACCTGCTGCGCGAGTGTGATGAGATTGTGGTGGGCGAGATCAAGAAGGCGGGACTGTATCAGAAAATCTGGCAGTCGTTTGCTGTGCTGTTGCCGGTAATGTCGGTCGGCGTGATGGGAGACCAGCGGACCTATGCTTACACTTGCGCCGTCCGCGCCGTGCATTCGGAAGACGGGATGACCGCTGACTGGGTTCCGTTGCCGTATGAAGTGCTAAAGACGATTTCGAATCGGATCGTCAACGAAGTTCGTGGGGTGAATCGCGTGGTGTATGACATCACATCGAAACCACCCGGGACGATTGAGTGGGAATGACGATCCACGATATTCAAGACGCTCAACATCGCCTTAGCCCGAACACCCTGCCTTACTGGACACCCTTACATTCCTATCTGCTCCTCAGTTTGGCCACCCTCGGCTGCCTCCTGCCTTTTTCCGGAAAGGCCTTTCATATTGACGATCCCCTATTTGTCTGGACAGCGCAACAGATCGCGCATCATCCTTTCAATCCCTATGGATTTCGTCTGGTTTGGTATGTGACCGACATGCCCATGTCCGCCATCACCAAGAACCCTCCGCTTTCCTCCTATTACGGAGCCTTGGTTGGAATCGTGGCGGGATGGTCGGAAAGAGCATGTCACCTCGGCTTCCTTCTCCCGGCACTCGCCGTGGTTTTGGGAACATATCACCTGGCTGAGCGCTTTACCAAATCTCCCATGATCGCCGCTGCGGCTACGCTTTTCGCTCCCGGCTTCCTGGCCTCCGCTACGGGTGTGATGTGCGATGTCATGATGCTCGCTTTATGGGTTTGGGCTGTCATTCTCTGGATGCGAGGAATCGATTCAGGCAAGGCGCTTCATCTCGCGGCAAGTGGTGTGCTGATTGCAGCTTGCGCTCTGACTAAATATTTTGGTGCGTCTTTGATCCTGCTGCTGCCGGCCTACTCACTCCTCAAACAGCGCCGCATGGCAGCCTGGGTCTGGTGTCTGTTAATGCCGGTAGCGGGCTTGGTCGGATACCAGTTCTGGACCAAAGCGCTCTACGGAAGAGGTTTGCTCTGGGACGCCGCTCAATATGCGCGGTCGCCAGAACACGTCGATCAAGCCTCGCGCTTAACCAGCGGACTCGTGGGCCTCAGCTTTCTCGGCGGATGCGCGCTGCCGATCTTGCTTTTTTCCTTTTTTCTCTGGAATCGCCGGCAGTTGATTCTTGGGAGTCTTGGCGGGGCACTCGCCGGGCTGGCCGTCGGTATGCGTTGGCTGCTTCCCTTGATTCACGATCCGCGACAGCATTGGGTGTGGATCGCGGCGCAGTTCGCCTTTTATGTTGCCGGTGGAATTTCTGTGCTAGGGCTGGTTGTTGCGGACTATCGAAAACGAAAAGACGCGGACTCGGCTCTATTGGCTCTCTGGATTCTTGGCACATTCTTATTCGCGGCATTCTTGAACTGGACGGTCAACGCTCGCTCGCTACTTCCACTGATTCCCGCAGCGGCAATTCTGCTGGCCCGGCGGCTGGATGAAGTCCGAATCGCCTCCCCTCGCTGGCCGACCGGAATATGGACCGGAATATTGGTTGTCCCTCTCGCCCTGTCCGCGATGATCTCGCTGTCAATTGCCTGGGGAGACACGGCCTTGGCCGACTCAGGACGCAGCGTGGCCAGCTTGATTCATGGGGAAACTCAGAACCAACCCGGCAGTGTTTTGTTCGAGGGACACTGGGGGTTCCAGTACTACATGCAACTGTTGGGAGCGCGTCCGGTGGAATATGACAAGTTCGCCTTCCAGACCGGAGACCTGGTAGTGACCCCGGAAAACACCACCAGCACGTTCCCCATCGCGCCGCAATTTGTGGCTGCACAACAGATTTTGCAGATCGATCCTCACGCCCATGCTGCCACGATGGCACTCGGCGCTGGATTTTATTCCTCGGTTTGGGGACCGCTGCCTTTCAGTTTCGGCCGGGTTCCTTCCGAGAATTATCTTGTCGTGCACTTGCAGCAACCGATCCAGAACGCACATTAAGAAAAGCCTAGATGTTTACTGGTTAATACCGGGTACCCCCCTCCCCCCTCGCTATAGGAATCATGAGGTTACGGGCAATTTTTGGACTTGGGTCTTTGAAAAATAAGGACTTATATCAAAATATTCTGGAATAAGGAGTTACGGGTTTTCGCTCTGTTTCTTGTGTTTTGACCGCCGTTTCGTCCCGATTGATTTGTCAAGCCCTGCCCGGGGAATCGAAGATGTCAAAGAGCGTTTGGCCGCCTCTGGAGGCGGGCACACGCTTCGCTTCCGCGATCTGGGAATGATTCTTGCATGGCATAGGAGTGGAGTCTGTGATGGTGGACACAGCGCGGATGTGATGAAAAAGGATGGGCGGTCGGGCGAGGGTCGTACCGCGCTTAGTACATTTGGGAGTGGTGGTCGGGATAGGAAGTCAATATCCCCGCCCTGTGTCTGCAAAGAACGCAGACACAAGAGCGGGGCACCCTCGGGAGTTGAGATGAGGGAAAGGGCGGGACGGCGCCGGTGGCTATGACATTAGATCGAAGCCTTCGGTGGCGATTGAGTAGGAATAAAATGGCTCTTATCTGTTGGTTCAATGTAGGTGGCAATGTCCGAATCCAAAAGGAAGATGGGTCGGCGGAAGAGGTTTCTTGCCGAACATCCAGACTGCTATTCCTGTGGTGGCATCGGCCGAGCTACGACAATAGATCATGTGCCGCCGCAAGCGTGCTTTCCGAAAGGATATGTACCGGAGGGATTCGAGTTCCCAGCTTGCAAGCAATGTAATGAAGGCGCCGCCAAAGTTGACCAAGCAGAAAAAGAAGCTCTTGCAGGGAATCCTCAACAACTATCCTGACGCATTACCGGATTTAACCACCGCATATCCGATTCATCAGGTTGGCTCCGTCATTACGCCCTATCCCGCGGCCATTGTGTTGGATACACCTCCGGCGCTCAAAGAAGTGTTCAAGATGATGGGGCAGAAACTCACCCATGCCATATATATGCGCGAAACAGGAAAGATTCTCAGCGCTGCCCACCGTTTTGTGAGTTCTTGCTATCAGCCGCAGCGAATGGGAACGGAAACGCTCACCTCTTACTTTAATTCGCTACAACTGCCAAATAAGAGTGTAGGAGACCGTCCCAACATCAAATCGTATGGAGATCGCTTCAGGTATATCTCTGGCGTCAAAGACGACGGAGATTTTCTATTGTATGCCTCTCAGTTTGGCAAGGGGCTTATCCTTTGGAGCATGGTGTGTGGGCAAAATATGAAAATACCTGAGGTGGGCTTTCTCGCGTCTGCAACGTGGAGCAGGGGCGCCTGCGGACCCGGGGCAAGCGGTACAACACCCCATAGACCTGAAGAGGAAAATGCCCACGGCGAGACCCGCCCGTCTTCCTGACCCTCTACCCCCGCTCTCGTCCCCCGCGCACAAGTATTTAGCGGAGGACTGCGGATCCCTCACTTCGTTCGGGATGACAAGGTGGGAGGGTGATTGATGATTCCGCACCCAACGCACTACCATATTCTTATGCCAGTCGATATCGAAACTCCCGCATCCTCCTACACCCGCATTCGCGCCCCGCGCGGCACCACGCTTTCCTGCAAAAGTTGGCAGCAGGAGGCCGCCATGCGCATGCTCATGAACAATCTTGACGAGGATGTTGCCGAGCGCCCTCAGGATCTTGTCGTCTATGGCGGCACGGGCAAGGCGGCTCGCAATTGGGATTGCTATCACGCGATCGTCCGGGCGTTAAAAGCACTTGAGAACGACGAGACGCTGATGGTGCAGTCGGGCAAGCCGGTGGGCGTGTTTAAGACGCACGAGTACGCCCCGCGTGTGCTGATTGCGAATTCTAATCTCGTCGGGCATTTTTCCAACTGGGAGAAGTTTAACGAACTCGAGCGCGCCGGGCTGATGATGTACGGCCAGATGACCGCCGGCTCGTGGATTTACATAGGCTCGCAGGGGATCGTGCAAGGAACGTACGAAACCTTCAACGCGGCGGGTGACAAGCACTTTGGTGGCGACCTCAGCGGCAAGCTGATCGTCTCGGGCGGCATGGGCGGCATGGGCGGCGCACAGCCGCTGGCGGCGACCATGACGGGCGCGGCGTTTCTTGGGATCGATGTTGATCCCGAACGCATTAAGAAGCGGCTTAAGACTGGGTATTGCGATTTTTTGGTTACCACGCTGGATGAGGCTTTGCGCATTCTTAAGAATGCCGTCCGCAAAAAAGAGAACGTTTCGGTTGGGCTGGTCGGCAATTGCGCAGACATCATTCCGGAACTTGCCGAGCGCGGCGTGGTGCCTGACATTCTCACCGATCAGACTTCGGCGCACGATCCGCTAAACGGATACGTCCCCAACGGGATGACTTTCGAAGCGGCGCTGGAACTGCGCCGGCACGATCCGCAGACTTATCAGGAACGGTCGCTGGACGCCATGGCTAAGCACGTGGAGGCCATGCTGCGGCTGCAGAAAATGGGTTCGGTCACGTTCGACTACGGCAACAACATTCGCACCTTCGCGTTCCAGCGCGGGGTGAAGAATGCTTACGATTTTCCGGGATTTGTTCCGGCTTATATTCGTCCGCTGTTCTGCGAAGGCCGCGGGCCGTTCCGTTGGGCGGCGCTGTCGGGCGAAGCTTCGGACATCGCGATCACCGACGATTTAGTGCTCGAACTTTTTCCCGAGAATCGCAGCCTGCGGCGCTGGATTGAACTCGCGCGTAAGCGCATTAAGTTTCAGGGACTGCCAGCGCGCATCTGCTGGCTCGGATACGGCGAGCGTGCGCGCTTCGGCCTGGCGATTAACGATCTGGTGAAGAAAGGTACGATCAAAGCTCCCATCGTGATCGGACGCGATCACCTGGATTGCGGGTCGGTCGCTTCTCCGTTTCGCGAAACCGAGAGCATGAAAGATGGATCGGACGCCGTGGCCGACTGGCCGCTGCTGAATGCGCTGGTGAATACGGCGGCGGGAGCGTCGTGGGTTTCGATCCACAATGGAGGTGGCGTGGGCATCGGCTACTCGCTTCATGCCGGGCAGGTCACGGTCGCCGACGGCACCGACATGATGGCCAAGCGCATCGAGCGTGTGCTGACCACCGATCCCGGGATGGGCGTGATTCGGCACGTGGACGCGGGGTATGACGAGGCCAAGGAGTTTGCCGCAAGGACAGGCGTTCGAATTCCCATGGCGCGATCGTGAACAACCACCACGGAGACACGAAGACACGGAGCTCGGCACTGCTGTTCTTCCTCCGGAGCAGGAATGCGTAGGATATCGAAACTCTTGTTGGTCAACATCGGCCAACTCCTGACGCTGCGCTCAACGACCAACGGCCCTCGGCGCGGCGCTTCACTTTCCGAACTTGGGATCATTCAAGACGCTGCTGTGCTCTGCCTTGGCGGCAAGATCGTCTCGGTGGGCACCACGAAAGACGCTCTGCGCGATCCGTGGCTCAAGAAGAATCGCAAGAAGGTCGTCGAAATCGATTGCGGCGGACGCGTCGTCCTACCCGGCTTCGTCGATTCCCATACCCACCCGGTGTTCACGCATCCGCGGCTGGTGGATTTTGAGAAGCGGATTTCTGGCGCGAACTACGAAGAAATCGCCGAGGCTGGCGGAGGAATTCGCTCCAGCATCGACGGCGTGCGGAAGGCCAGCAGAGCCGCGCTAACACAGAAGGTTTCCGCGGTGCTGGCAGACTTGGCCCGCCACGGAACCACTACCGTCGAGGCCAAGTCCGGATACGGTCTCAACCTCGAGTCCGAACTGAAGTCGCTTGAAGCCATCCGCGCGGCCGCGCGCGAGTGGCCCGGCACGGTGGTTCCTACTTTTCTGGGCGCGCATATGGTCCCACCCGAGTATCGCGGACGTTCCCAGGAATATGTTGGCCTGGTCTGCAACGAAATGATGCCAGCGATTGCTAAGGGGAAAATAGCCCAGTTCGCGGACGTATTCTGCGATCGTGGAGCCTTCAGCGCCGAAGAAACCGGGCAGATGTTCGCGGCTGCGCAAAAGCACCATCTCGCGGTCCGCGCCCATGTGGGTCAACTCAGCGAGACACGGCTCGGGCCGCTGCTGCGCTACCAGCCAGCATCGCTCGACCACATGGACCACGTGAACGATGCCGATCTGCCGGTCCTCGCCCGGAGCAACACGGTCGCGACTTTCGTCCCGGGGGCGAATTATTTTCTCGGGTTAGCAAGGTATCCGAATGCGCGGCGGTTCATTGAATCCGGTGTCGCGGTCGCGCTAGCCACGGATTACAATCCGGGCTCTTCTCCAACGCTCAGCGTACCAATGGTGATGTCGCTGGCCTGCACGCATATGAAGATGTCACCGGCGGAGGCGATCGCAGCGGCGACCATCAATGGAGCCTGGGCGCTTCGCTTGGCCGACCGCAAAGGCAACCTGGAACCCGGCAAGGATGCCGACCTGGCCGTGTTTGACGTGAGCGACTATCGCGAGATCCCGTACTGGTTCGGCGCCAATCGTTGCATTCTGACGATCATGAATGGCGTGCCGAGCAGGCCACTAGGTTCGTGAGAAAAGATGTGAGCAAGAATGCGAGAAAGAGCGTGAGCAAGAACAGGCGCCGCGAAAATCTTCTGCAACCGTTTTGAGCGAAAGGCACGCGGTTGTTATAATTCGAGAGTTCCGCACGGTTCCTGCGCATCGGTTGTTTTGCTTCGCGGCGTCCCGCCCAGTGAGAGCGCAAGTACTACGAGCAAAAGCGGCATGGCCAGTGCGGCCGCCAGTCGTTTTGTGGACAGAGCTGTGCGGGCGGGCAGTGGCCAGGTAGCTCAGGTGGTAGAGCGCAGCCCTGAAAAGGCTGGCGTCGGCGGTTCAACTCCGTCCCTGGCCACCATCATTCCAAAGGGGTTAGCCAGTTCTGGCGTTTTCTCCCCAGCCCGTCGCTAGCCCGTTTTTTCAAT
>Ga0181536_10004029_pt1 | contig 15744 bp, 14 predicted proteins | sample PEATcosm2014_Bin_41_FD_121105 | JGI IMG/M metagenome (GOLD analysis project Ga0181536, IMG submission 121105) | Peatland microbial communities from MTU Mesocosm Facility, Houghton, MI, USA - PEATcosm2014_Bin17_60_metaG | ecosystem: Environmental > Terrestrial > Soil > Wetlands > Peat | place... | reverse complement strand
CGCCGCCGGAGGATATAAATTGCGCCGGCAATCAGGAGCGGGATCGCCGCTCTGATCCATTGTTGGGTCATGGAGAGGCTTATTGTAAAACCCAGGGTAAAAGAATGTGGCTCAATACGACCCCAAGTGATTAGCGCGTAAAGTGAACAGATGGCGCATGAGGTCACCATCCACTTGAGGCTCACCGCCGACCGCCGTGCCAGCCAGCAGAAGAGAAGCGTCACCAGGGCAATCGCGACATAGTCAGCGCCGTGAAGCGCCAGGACCAGATGATGAAAGGCAACCGGGTTGTCGGCGGCAACGTGGAGTTTCTTCCAATCCCAACCGAATCCCAGCGCGAACTCCAGCGATAAGCCGAGGAACAAGAACAGAGTCCACAGCACCGGGACTGCCAAAATTGGCAGCACACCGAAACCGATGACGAAATGACGGCCCCACCAGGACGATCGTCGCAGTACCACCATCAGGTGCTCTGCCAGAACCAGCGGGTCCCCGAGTTGTGCGTTCGCACGGGCTTCCGCATCGGCCCCGGATAATGCCTCCGACATTGCGGCTTGTTTCAAGTCCTCGCGGTGGTCGGCAACTTCCTGGACCAACCGCCGCACCTGCGCCATGGGGCAGCCCAGTTCCACCAACCGGCGGCGCAAGGGTTCAATGAAATCAGTTCTAGCCATGTTGTACCCCCATCAATAGCGAGACGCCGGTCGTAACGCGTTTCCATTCGGTGGTTAATTCTTCAAGCCGTTTCCGTCCGCGGGCGGTGAGTTTGTAATAATTGCGGTTCCGGCCCTCCACCTCCCGCCGCTGGCTGCTCACCTGTTTTTCCGCTTCCAGGTAATGCAGGTAGGGATAGATGCAGCCTTCGCCAAAAGACAAAGCCTCTCCGGTCTGGGTCCGGATTTCCTCCACGATTTGGTAGCCGTACATTTCACGGCGGGCCAGCAGACGCAGCACCAGCAGCTCCGGGATGCCGTTCAAAAAACTGGGATTGGTTTTCTTCATCGCGGCGACAATACATTAAACCATGAGGTATGTCAACATCAAACTGTGATGCTACGGTGCGCCGGGGTGGAGGTCATCGGACGCGGACAAGGCCAATCGCGAATGGCGACAAAGATTCCGCTCCTCACGGGGCGAGGCGGCGGGCGGCATCGCGAACCTGCTGTCGAAGTTGTTTCATGAGTTTTGCCGCCCTTGCAGCCCGGCTTCCATGAGCAGGCGCAGAAAAGCGTCCGTGTCGGTGAAGTCAGCCACGATGTAGCGCGCGCCAACCGCTCGCAACCGCTCGGCCCGCTCCGTTCCGGCGACGCCGATAAAGCCATACGAAAGATTCTGTGACGCGCGAACATCATGCAAGCCATCGCCAACGTAAACGATGACGTCAAAATTCGCGCAGCCGTAATGCTCGGCCGCGCGACGGCACGCGGTCCGCATGATAGGATGGGGACCGCTCTCTTGAAAGGCCGCTGACAAGAGAGCATTTTTTCAAACTGAGCCACTACCTACAATCAATAATCACGCGGCAACTGACGAAATAGAATTGTATGTTCCCCTTCGTGCTGGACAACGTAACGCCAGCGCGTCGCAATTTCCTTGATGTACTTCTTCGTTGTGCCTGACTCTAATTTCAGTTCGCGGTCAACGTCTGCAAAGTGAATTACTTCGCCATTCAAATGCGCTGGCCGAGATCCCATCCAAGACGCAAGAATGGCTTTCTTGTCACCCTCGGAATACTGCACCGGTGTTGGAAGCATTTCTTTAGTTGTGCCAGCTGAATCGGTCTTCAAACGTCCTAGCTTACCAAAAGCCTTAGTAATTTTTGAACACGCCGGACCAAGCGCAGCACGTAGGTTTTCGTCTTGACGATTCGGCTCATAGAGCGCCGGTGTAACTCCAAGCAAATCTGTTGGCAGATGAAGTGATTCACCACTCCCGCGTGGCAGGATGATAAAACTCCGCTCCCTGCCGAGACGCCCGACAAACAAACCGAGTTCAAAAATCACGTTGTCCCGAACAGCAGCTTTCTCCTGCCCACGCATAATAAGCACATCATCTGGGGAGAAAACAAATACTCCAAAGTCGGTGGCTTCTACGGCATCCAACAGCGATTCAATCGAGAATTTGGACAGCTCAAATATCCCTTGCGTCCAAACGGTAACTTCCGCGTCCGTCTCAAGATTTTCCTGAATCGCATATGCGATTTTGAGACTCTCAGTAGAAGAGCCGACAAATACGCTTGGTTTCATTCAGGAAATTCCTTTTCTCGTGTTCATTGCGATTCATTTTTTCCTCTGCACCTTCGCCGCGACTTTCAGGCGTAGGGCGTTCAGGCGGATGAAGCCGGTGGCGTCGTCCTGGTTGTAGGTCCCGCTGCGTGGGATCGGGTTGGCTTTCATCGTGGCCATCATATCCGTGCTGGCGTAGAGTTCACGCCTTTTTCTTTGCCTTGCTGCCCGGCTTGTCTTCCGGCTCCACATGAAAACCAATCCGTCGTTTCGGCGGTTCGGGCGGCAGCGGCGGCGGGTCAAGAATTTCCATGACGCGCCGCAGCACATCCACAATCACGCTCTCATGCACATCCAGACGGGCAGTCAGCTTCTTTTCCAAGCCGGCCAGTTGGCGCGCGAGTTCCTTCGTGCCGCCCAGCAGGTCGCGCATCTGCACGAACGCGCGCACCACGAACACGCTCATGCGCACCGCTTCCGGGCTGTTCAGAACGTTGGCTGCCATAATCGCGCCGTTTTCGGTGAAGGCGTAAGGGAAAAGCCGCGGATTACGGTGCTTCTGTGAACCGGTCGCAATTTGCGACCGGTTGCTTGGGCGCTTTAAGGTCGCAAATTGCGATCTTAAAGAATCAGCCTCTTCTGCAGTGAGTTGGAAAAGGAAATCAGGCGGGAATCGTTTCGAATTCCGGCGAACCTGTTCATTTAATCGTTTTGTAAATACGCCGTAAATGCGCGCCAAATCAGAATCAAGAATCACGCGTTGCCCGCGGATCGTGCGAATTAGCAAGCCGATGTCGTCGTATTGAATCAAGGTGCCCATGTCTGTTATATCCCGTTCCACCCGATTTTTGACATCACAATTTGCGATGTCAAAACAGATTATCCATCGCCCCAAAACGAACCGGTCGCAAATTGCGACCGGTTCAAAACTCAACTTGAGATGCCAATTTGGCACCTCAAGTTTGAAGGTGTTACTTCTTCCGCTGAACCCTCGCCGCCATCCCGCAAAGCGGGACGCGCTTCGCGCGCCAGTTTATTTTCTCTTTTGGACTTTGGCAGCGACCTTTAACCGCAAAGCGTTGAGCCGGATGAAGCCGGTGGCGTCGTCCTGGTTGTACGCTTTTGTCGGGTCGGCTTCCATCGTGGCGATGTGCAGATTATACAGGCTCACCGGGCTCTTGCGGCCGGCGACCATGATGTTGCCCTTGTACAGTTTCACCCGCACGGTGCCAGTTACGTTTTTCTGGCTCTCGGTCACCAGCGCCTGCAATGCCAGCCGTTCGGGCGAAAACCAGTAGCCGTAGTACACCAGCTCCGCGTACCGCGGAATCAGCGAGTCCCGCAGGTGCATGACTTCCCGGTCCATGGTAAGGCTTTCCATCTGCCGATGCGCAAAGTGCAGGATGGCGCCGCCGGGCGTTTCATATACGCCCCGCGATTTCATGCCCACGTACCGGTTCTCCACCATGTCCACCCGGCCCACGCCGTGTTTGCCGCCGATTTTGTTCAGCGTCTTCATCACGCCGAGCGGGGAAAGTGCCTTTCCATTCACCGCAACTGCGTTGCCTTTCCTGAATTGAATCGTCACAAACTCCGGCTTGTTCGGCGCGTCTTCGGGGAACACGGACAGCGTGGTGAACGAGCCGCGATACTTTTTGTCGCTCGCATCCATCCACGGGTCTTCGAGGATGCCCGCTTCGTAGGAGATGTGCAGCAGGTTCCGGTCGCTCGAGAACGGCTTCTTCGCGCTGGCCTGGACGGGGATTTTCCGCTGCTCGCAATACTTGATCATTTCGGCCCGGCCGGGAAATTCGTTGCGATACCGCGCATCCCGCCACGGGGCGATGACCTGCAAGTCCGGCGCGAGCGTGGCGGCGGTCAGCTCGAATCGCACCTGGTCGTTGCCCTTGCCGGTGGCGCCGTGGGCGATGGCGTCGGCCTTTTCCCGGCGGGCGACCTCAATCATGCCCTTGGCGATGAGCGGCCGGGCGATGCTGGTGCCGAGGAAATACTGGCCTTCGTAAATCGCGCCCGCCTGCATCATCGGGTAGATGAAGTCGCGCGCGAATTCCTCCTGCAAATCGCCGATATAGATTTTGGACGCGCCGGTCCGTTTGGCCTTGGCTTCGAGACCGGTGAGTTCGTCCTCCTGGCCGATGTTGGCGCAGAAGGCGATCATCTCGGCGTCGTAGGTTTCCTTGAGCCACGAAAGCAGCACCGAGGTGTCGAGGCCGCCCGAATAAGCTAAAACAATTTTCATTGCGGGGAATTTAACCGCCAAAACGCCAAGAACGCAAAGTGGAAATGTAGTTTGAACCCACGAACCACGCGAAAGCCACGGAGCGCCGAACTCCGATTCGGCGCTCCAATCCGGCGAAAAGGAAAATGAATCACTGCCAGCCGTGCAGGGAAGCGTAACGGAAGGTCATGTCGCCAGCGTCGTAACCTTTGTACCAGTGGGAATGACCGTCGGCGAAGAGCAGGTTCTGGCCTTGGGAATGAATCTGCCAGAGTTCAAAAGGAGTGCCATTGGTCGGACCGCCGACACAATTTTGCGTGTAATCGTCCTTGTCGGCGTCCAACGGGTCAAAGATTCCGCCGCCGGTCAAACTGGCAATGCCGCCGGTGTCGCCGCCCAAAACATAAGCCGCGGGCAGGAAGATGGCCGTGCCTTTGACCGGGGCGAAATTGGTGACCGCCACATAGGCCGCGCGGGTGCCATTGAAATAATTGAAAGGCCCCTGTTCCGCCGGCGGCAATTGCACGTTGCCGGGACACTTGTAGGCGTTGGTGCTGCCAACATAGGAAAAAATCTGCTCCAGCCAACTGGGTTTCCCCGTGGTAGGGTCGATGGCGCCCCAGTAAATGATCGCGCCGGATTCGGGATAAAGCTCATTGTTATCATCCGCAAACATCCTCATGCCGAGGCCGATCTGGTGCAGGTTGGAGTTGCAACTGGTGGTCCATGCCCTTTGTTTGGCCGTGCTGAGCGCCGGCAACAACAATGCCGCCAGGATGGCGATGATGGCAATGACGACGAGCAGCTCGATGAGCGTAAATGCACGACGATGCTTCATGACAGGAATAGACAACACGAAAACAAAATTAGTTTCAAAAATTTTCCAAATATCATCACACACACGAAACCACCGTTTGAAACCGCGAACCATGCGAAGACCGGCGCATTGGCCCGGGTTTGACGGGCTACTGGCGCGCCGACGTCAGTCGGCTCAAATTTTCGTGAAATCAGAGCGGATTCATCCCGCATTGCGGGACGGCTGCGAATTTTGAGCTGGACGCTGCCGCGCCGCGATACCGAGCGGCTCGATGTGCACCAGCACGTCGCTGACGGCGGGGATGGTGTCGCGGATTTTGTCCTTCACATCGTGGGCGATTTTATGCGAGCACAGGACGGTCATCTGCGGGTCCACTTCCACATGCATGTCCACGAAATACTGGTAACCCACCTTGCGCACGATGCATTTTTCCACGCGGTCCACGCCGGGCGTGGCGGCCGCAATCTGTCGGATCTGGTCAATCACTTCCGGGCCGGGCGCGGTGTCCATGAGTTCGTTCAGCGCGGGCCGGAGCAAATGCCAGCCGTTCCAGGCGATGACCCCCGCCGCCGCAATCGCCGCCACGTCATCCGCCGCCTCAAAACCCTTGCCGCCGATGAGCGCCACACTGATGCCGATACCGGCGGCCACGGACGTGATGGCGTCACTGCGATGATGCCAGGCGTCCGTGCGCACGGCGGAACTGTCCACCGCCTTGCCTTCGCGCGAAACGAACCGGAACAAAATTTCTTTTACCACCACCACCACGACCAGCACGATGAGCGTGAACGGCGCCGGCGCCGGGTGCGGTTGCATGATTTCTCCGAACGCCTTGAGCGCAATCCACAGCGCCGCCCCCAACAACATGGCGGCAACAATGGCGGAGGCAATCGGCTCAGCCTTGCCGTGGCCGTAGGGATGGTCTTCATCCGCCGGCACCGCGGCAACGATGAGTCCGCGCCACACGATGAGCGAACTGAAAATGTCGGCGAAGGATTCGACCGCATCGGCGACGAGCGCATGCGAATGGCCGAAAATGCCCGCGGCGAGTTTCGTGCCTGAAAACACGACATTGACGGCCATGCCCGCAAAGGTGGCGCGCAAGCCGCGTTGGAGGCGGTTCAATGGCACGGCGGATTTAAGCACGGATCGGGCCGTTTCGCCAAGCTCGGAACAATGAGGTAAAACGTGCTGCCATACGTCCCGCTGGCAGAGCCAACTGAAAAATGGTTCTGCCGGCAAGATGCCGGCAGCACGTTCAAATCATGTGGCAAAACATCGCGTCGCGGAGCTTCGGCTCGAACCACGTGCTCTTGGGCGGCATGATGCCGCCGGCGTCCGCAATGGCCATCAGGTCCTCGATACCCGTCGGAAACATCGAAAACGCGCAGGCGTATTCGCCGCTGTTCACCAGTTTTTCCAGTTCCGCCGGGCCGCGAATGCCGCCGACATAATTGATTCGCTTGCTCGTGCGCGGGTCGTCGATGCCAAACACCGGTGACAGGATATGTTCTTGCAAAAGCGACACATCGAGCGAATCAACCGAGTTGCGCGGGGCGTTGAGTTTTATGCGGACGCCCAGGGTTCGCCATTTGCCCTGCAAATAAAGGCCGATCTCGTGTTTGCACGCGGGCTGGCCCGTGCCGTTCGGGTCAATGGAAAAAACAGCGCCGATAATTTCCAATAATTGCTCCGGTGTCCAGTTGTTCAAATCTTTCACCACGCGGTGATAAGGCAGGATTTGCATCTGGTTGTACGGAAAAATCACGGCGAGAAATTGTCCGCTCTGACCCGCGCCATTGCGCGATCGAAAAACCCGCGTCGCCGCCGCGCTGCGATGATGGCCATCGGCAATGTAGAGAAACGGGATGGTTGAGAATTGCGTCTCGATGAATTTGATTTCTTCCGCATCGGCGATCACCCAGGCCGCGTGCCGCACGCCATCCTTGGCGGTGAAATCCACGTCCGGTTTTTTGGAAATTTTCTTCGCGACAAATTTGTCGAGTTCGGCATTGGCGCGGTAGGTCAAAAAAACCGGACCGGTTTGCGCGTTCAGGGCTTCAATGTGCCGGGCACGGTCGTCCACCTTGTCCGGTCGCGTCAGCTCGTGCTTTTTGATGGCCCCGCTCAGGTATTCCTCGCAGCTCGCTGCGGCGACGAGGCCGACCTGTGAATGTTTGCCCATGATCTGCCGGTAAAGGTAAAAACACGGTTGCGCATCCTGCTTCAGCGCGCCGTCCTGGATGAGCTTTTGAAAGTTTTCCCTGCCTTTCGCATAGACTTCCGGCGCGTAAGGGTCCGTGCCCGGCGGCAAATCAATTTCCGGCTTGCTGACGTGCAAAAAACTGAGCGGGTTGCCGGCGGCGATTTCACGCGCTTCGTCCGACGACATCACGTCGTAGGGCAATTCGCAAATGCGCGCGGCAAGTTTGGGTTCCGGTCGCAGCGCGGCAAAAGGTTTGATCGCTGCCATAACCGTGCGAAGATACGAACAGCGCAAGCCGAAGGCACGCAGAATTTGTATCTTGAAAACCCGGCTATTTTTTCCGCGGGACAGGCTGAAGATTTGTCGGAGGAATTTCGCCAGCGTCAGCGATGAGGGCCGGACAGCGTGACGCTCTGACCGATGGCCGGAATTTTGAAGGGTTGGTAGGGCTGGTAGCCTCGCGTTTGCCAGTCGAACCGGAGCCAGTGGAAATCGGGCGAATCCAGCGAGGTGTCGAACCGGAATGCAACGCGGGACGGCAAATCCGATGCATCCGATTCCAAGACTTCCACCGTGAGGCCGTCGAGGTCATACCGGTCGCCTTTTTTGCATCTGGGTCCGCCCACGAGCAGGTCTAAAGTCCTACAGGCGTAGGCGCTATGGATCGGACCAACATTGTCACAGGAGAATATGTCCGGCGCTTTGGATTGAATCACCAGCGTTTTGTCATCGGTCCGTTGGACGTCGAAGCTCGTGCCAGCCGGCACCAGCGCCCGCAAGGTCTTGGGCAGTGGCTGGTGGTGATACGCTTTGTAAGAAGGTGCATGAACCAACGCGAGCGGCAAGGCGTTGATAATGATCACATTTTCGTTCTCGATGTTTGGCCAATCACCGACATCGCAGAGGCGGTTACCCCGGTCGAAAAGAAGAGGGACAACTTTAACTGCTGCGACTCTTCCGGCGGCCGCTCCCGGAACATGCGCCAGAATCAGCAGCACGCAGGCAATCCATGCCGGGGTTCGGTAGGCCAATCCTTCCGGCAACCGGCTTGGCTGGGTCATCAGGCCGGCAACGAAACTGGCGATCAATCCATAAGCTCCGACAGCCACAAACCCAAGGTTCTTGCTGCATGGCACTACCGTGGCCGCAGGGATGGCCGCAAGCACCATGACCGCGAACCAGAACGCGGCCGTTTTATCCCGGCGCACCCACGGGAGGAAAACCACCAAAGCCGCGACAGCCAATACGCAATAAAACGCAATGACCTTCTGCTGCAATATGGGATTAACGGTGGACAAAACCTCCGGAGCCACGCTGGTAAGCTGGCTTCCGAGCAGAACCATGGCTCTGGGGATCACTGTCCGCCCAAACTCAAGCGGCTCGTGGGCAGGGTCAATGTAAAGGCCCATATTGAACACACCGAAGCCGGAGAGGGCATAGATGGTCCGCCACAGAACGATGACCAGAATCGAAGGCAAAATCGTCAGCGCCCGTTTGCGAAGAGAACCCAGTTCGAGCACCAAGGCATACGCGAGAATGAAGGCAAACGTGGAAGCTCCGCCTTCATCCGTGAGAAGGGAAAGCGCGAGGAACAGCAGGGATAGCACGCATCCGGAACGGAACTTTGCGGAACGCCATTGATGATGTTCATAAAGACACAACAGACCGAAGAAAAGCGACAGCATGAAGCCGCGGTTGGCGACGAACGTCACCGGGAAGTAGGTGTTGACATCGAGCAGGAACAATAGCGCCGCGAATCCCGCGACCCATCCCGTACCCATCAATTTTTGATAAATGATGGTGACGAGAAACACGCTGGCCGCGAACCAAGCGATGTTGTGGGCGTGCATCAGCATGGGCGAGTCGGGAAAGAGCCGGTAATCGAGCCAGTGGGTGAAGGCGGTGACCGGCCGCCAAAGGGCAAATCTGAAATTGTCCGGCGTCCACCACGGCAGAGTGCCGTAGTTCTTCATCAACGCCGTGTTTTGCGGATCCCGGCTGAAGCCGAAAAGTTCGCAGAGGACAGTAGAGAAACTGCCGGAATCCACGGGGTTGCCCGTCTCGGGCATTCGCGGCGGCAATTGGCTGGGCTTGAGTTCGACGGCCCGCTGCATCAGATCGTCCAACACCAGGCCGGTCTTCAAGGCGGGCAACATCATCAGTATCGCCCCAATCGCAAGAACCGCGGGAAGATAACGGTGGGAAAGAAATCGCTTCAAGATATTTAACATTCTGGTTCCTATCCCATTTGTTTTCATCGTTTCCATTCGATTTGGTCAATAATCGCTGCTGACCTTCATGAATAGACACGGGAAACCACCAAATCTCACGCTTCACATCGCGTGCGACTCACTGAACGAGTCTTTGACAAGCCGCCGCTGCTTTGCTTTGGCGCGTTAAAGCCGGCTTGCGAGTACGCTCGCCCCACCCGGAATGCAAATTATTCCACTGCCTCATTTTTCAAATCCGGGTGAAGACCTGAAGCCAAATCCATCGGAAATAGTGCTTGCCACTGCGGGTTTCACTGGTAAGCTGCGCCGCTCATTATTGAATTTTTATGGCACGAATTTGTGAACTGACCGGCAAACGCCCGATGAAGGGCAGCATCATCTGGCGGAGTGGCAAGCCCAAGAAACAGGGCGGCATTGGCACGCACATCACTGCCATTACCAAGCGGAAGTTCATGCCGAATTTGCAGCGGGTGAAAGCCCTCCTGCCCAGCGGCGAAGTGCGTTACGTTCGCGTCTCGACCGGTGCCATCAAAAAAGGCCTCGTCACCAAGGCGCCAAAACGGAATTGGACGAAGCCGGAAGCGGCCAAAGCCTGATTTGCCCCGAAGAACGTTGTTTTTTTGAACCCGACGGGAACTTGCAGTGCGCGGGATGTGAGTTAACAAAGGCGTCATGGTCATGCGGTTCCTTTCATCATCGAATCTGGTTCGTGCCGCGCTGGCGGCGTTGCTGCCGGTTTCCATTTCTGCGAACGCCGGCAGCGCGCTCCCCAAACAATTCCTCGTTTATTTCGGCACCTACACCGGAATCAAAAGCAAGGGCATCTACGTTTCCCGTTTTGACACCGCGTCGGGAAGATTGAGCGCACCCACGCTGGCTGCCGAAGCCAACAATCCTGCGTATATCGCCATTGACCCGAATCACCGCTTTCTTTTTGCCGTAAACGAAACCGATCACTTTAATGGCCAGGTTGCCGGCTCGGTGACGGCATTCAGGCTGGACGCGCCCACAGGCAAACTGGAATTCCTGAACCAGCAGCCCTCCGGAGGCACAAGCCCCTGTCACGTCGCTGTGGATTCCACCGGCAAATATGTGCTCGTGGCAAATTACAGCAGCGGCAGCGTGGCGGTCTTCCCGGTGCAAACCAACGGTTTGATTGGCTTGCCGACGGCGGTGATTCAACATCATGGATCCAGCGTCAACCGGCAACGGCAGGCGGGGCCCCACGCCCATTGCATCGCCATGGACGCTGCAAATCATCAGGTGTTCGCCTGTGACCTCGGGCTGGACAAGGTGATGATTTACCGCCTCAACGAAACCAATGGCGCACTCACGGCGGACGTAAATCCGTGGGTCGAACTGAAGCCCGGCTCCGGCCCGCGCCACCTGGCTTTCAGCCCTGACGGACGGCATGCTTGCGTCATCAATGAATTGGGTTCCACCCTGACGGCTTTCACTTATGATCCGGAACACGGCACGCTGAAGGAGATGCAAACGGTTTCCACGCTGCCCGAAGATTTTCACGGAAAGAACACCTGCGCCGAGGTGGCCGTCCATCCTTCCGGCAAATTTGTTTACGGCTCAAACCGGGGTGACGACAGCATCGCCGTGTTTGCCGTGGATGAGCAAAGCGGCCGGCTTGACTTTGTCGAACGACAACCAACCCGCGGCAAAATTCCGCGCTGTTTTGCCATTGATCCAACCGGCCAATACCTGATCGCCGCCAACCAGGATTCCGACAGCATCGTGGTCTTCCGCATCAACGCCCAAACCGGCCAATTGACTTGGACCGGGCAAACCGTCGAAGTCGGAAAGCCGGTGTGCGTCGCTTTTGTTCCGATGGAGGCGGCGCCCTGACGCCGGCGTTGGCGCAACTGCCGGTCGCCGCCGGAAAAACGGCCGGATTTATTTTCCCTTGAACCGGTGCATCTGCGCTTTTTTGAGTTCACGGTCGGACTCGCGCCGTTTTAATTCCTCGCGCTTGTCGAACTGCTGCTTGCCTTTGCCGACCGCCAGCGCGACCTTCACCTTCCCGTTCTTCCAGAAAAACGCCAGCGGTACGAGCGTGTGGCCTTTCACCGATGCCAGTTCGAACAGCTTCCGGATTTCTGATCGATGCAGGAGCAGTTTGCGCGGTGCTTTGGGCTGATGATTCTGGAGATTGCCGTGCGAGTATTCGTCAATGTGCGCGTTGTAGAGCCAGACCTCGTCCTTTTCCACGCGCGCGAAGGCGTCGTTGATCTGCCCCTTGCCCGCGCGCAGCGATTTGACCTCCGTGCCATGCAACACGATGCCCGCCTCGAACGTTTCAAGGACGTGATAATCGCGCCGGGCTTTATGATTGGTCACGATGTCAGCCATGACCCACAGATTATGCGGATGGCGTGGATTAAAAAAGCCGGAAGAATCTGCTTCCGGCCAGGCAAAGTTTGTTTGAAAAGCGCCTAGCGTTTCCTGCGTTTCTTGGGCTGCGGACGGACCAATTCAACCGGTTCCGGCATTTCCCAGCCGATCTTGTCCTCCAGCAGTTCGCGCAACGCGATGTCGGCTGCCCCAAGGTTCCCCACGTCGCTGATGAGCGGACGGCTCTGACCGCCGCCCCCGGAATTCAACTGGCGCACCCGGCGGGAAATGAGGTTCACCAGGATGTTCGGGTTGCCGACCTTTTCGGCGGCTCTTTTGCAAAGTTCAGCGTTCACAATTTGTTTTGATAAACAGAGCCGAAAATTCTAATCAAGCCGGGCGTGAATGCAATAAGAATAATCGGGGCGTTTAATTCACGCGGATTTGTGTTTCGTAGCGGCTTTCGGGAGAAAGCCGCAAACTTCCCTGCCAACTTTTCCCTTCGCGTTTGTTTGAATGGCGGCGGTCTGCCGACGCGCCGCTACGCCGCCGCCGGCTTTATTCCGGCTTGAAACGCCGCGTGTTTGGCGTGCTTGCGCAGATACCATTGGTGGGCCGATTCCAGGTAAAGATAAATCACCGGCGTGATGTAGAGCGTCAGGCATTGCGAGACGACCAGCCCGCCGACGACCGCGAGGCCGAGAGACTTGCGCGATTCACCGCCCGCACCGAAGCCGAGCGCGATGGGCAGCGTGGCCATGAGCGCGCACATGGTGGTCATCATGATCGGACGGAACCGCAGCAGGCAGCCTTCGTGAATCGCTTCGGCGGCGGGCTTTCCATTGCGCTGCGCCTCAATGGCAAAGTCAATCATCATGATCGCATTTTTCTTCACGATGCCGACGAGCATGATGATGCCGACGAAGCCGTAGATGTTCAAATCGAGATGAAACATCATCAGGGTCAGGAGCGCGCCAAATCCCGCCGACGGCAGGCCGGACAAAATGGTGATGGGATGAATGAAGCTTTCGTAAAGAATTCCCAGGATGATGTAGATGACGAGAATGGCCGCGATCAGCAACAGGCCAAGTCCTTTGACGGATGATTGGAAGACTTGAGCCGAACCTTGAAAACTGCCGGAGATGGTCGCGGGCAGATGCAAACCCGTTTCAATTTTTTGCACCTGCGCGACGGCGGTGCCGAGCGAAACGCCGGGCGCGAGGTTGAAGGAAATGGTGACCGACGGCAATTGGCCGACGTGCGAGATGCTGGTTGGGCCGAGGCTGCGCGTCAGTTTGGCGACGGCGCTCAACGGAACCAGAAAGGGGGCCGTGCTATTGGTCGGGGTGAATGAACTGGTGATGTAAAGTTGCGAGAGCGCGGCGGGATCGAGTTGGAATTGGGGTTCAACTTCAAAAACGACCCAGTATTCGGCGATGTCGCTGTAAATGGTGGACGCCTGCTCTTCACCGTAAGCATAGTAAAGTGCGTTTTCAATTTGTTGCGCGGTGACGCCGAGCGCGGAGGCTTTATCACGGTCAATTTCCACGTTGACCTGCGGGTTCGCGATTTGCAAATCGGTCGTCACGTCCTGAAAGCCGGGTTCCTGCGCCATCTTGTTCATCAAAATCGGCGCCCAGTGAAAAAGCTCCTTGGTGTCGGTGTCTTGCAAGGCATATTGGTACAGCGACTTGGTCAGGTTGCCGCCGATGCGGATGGTCGGTGGTATTTGGATAAAAACATTAAAGCCCGGAATTTGCGCCAGCTTCGGTCCCAGTTCCTGTTTGATCTGGCTCGCATCTAATTTGCGTTCCGAGGTGGGCTTCAGACGCATGAACAGGCGGCCGTTGTTCAGGCTGGCAGACGAACCGCCCGCGCCAATGGCAGACATGAACCCATCCACATTCGGATCAGCGGCAACAATTTTTGCCGCCGCCTGTTGATGCGCGCTCATCGCATCGAAGGAAATGTCCTGCGCCGCCTCGGTGATCGCAAAAAGCTGGCCAGTGTCTTCATCGGGGAAAAATCCCTTGGGAATCACATAGAACAAAAACAGCGTGGCCACCAAAATTACGAACGACAGCATGAGCGTCGTGAAACGGTGGCGCATGACGATTTGCAACGTGCGGTCGTATTGGTTCCGGAACCCGTCGAAGAAGCGCTCGAAAAAATTGTAAAGCCAGCCATGTTTTTGCCCGTGCGCCGCGTGGACAAACCGGCTGCACAGCATTGGCGTCAGCGTCAGCGAAACGAAACCGGAAACCAGCACCGCGATCACAATCGTCATCGCGAATTCATGCAGCAACCGTCCGAGCAGCCCGCTCATGAACAAAATCGGAATGAACACCGCTGAAAGCGACAGCGTCATGGAAATGATGGTGAAGCCGATTTCCCTGGAGCCGTTTAAGGCCGCTGCCATCGGGGCCTCGCCCAATTCCATGTGGCGCACGATGTTTTCGAGCATGACAATCGCGTCATCCACGACGAAGCCGACGCACAAGGTCAGCGCCATGAGCGAAAGATTGTCGAGGCTGTAACCCAGCAGCGACATGGCCGCGAACGTGCCGATGATGGACATGGGCAGGGCCAGGCTCGGGATGACCGTCGCCGACAGATTTCGCAGAAAAACAAAAATGATCATGATCACGAGGCAAATGGCCAGAAACAGCGTATGTTTGACGTCCGCCACCGATTCGCGAATGGACTGCGAACGGTCAAAAAGCACTTCCAGTTTCACCGCCGCCGGAATTTGCTGGCGGAACAGCGGCAGCATTTGCTGGATGTTGTCCGCGACTTCGACCGTGTTGGCGCCCGGCTGGCGTTGCACGGCCAGCACGATGGCGCGCGTGTTGTTATACCAGCTTGCCACCTTGTTGTTCTGCACGCTGTCAAGCACGTGTCCCAATTCCTGCAGGCGCACGGGATTCCCATTGCGATAGGCGACAATCATCGGACGGAAATCCGCCGCGTCATTGAGCTGGCCGTTGGCCTGTACGGTGAACGCCTGATGCTTGCCGTAAAGCGTGCCGAGCGGCTGATTTACGTTCCCCTGTTGAACCGCCAGCTCAACCTGATCAATGCCGAGGTTGTAGGCCGCGAGTTTGTTCGGGTCCACCTGCACGCGCACGGCGTATTGCTGCGAGCCATAGACGGAAACCTGGGCGACGCCGTTGATCATCGAAATACGTTGCGCCAGCAGGTTCTCGGCGTAATTGTCCACCGTTGAAAGCGGCAGCGTCGGCGACGACATCGCCAGATAAATAATCGGCGAATCCGCCGGATTGACTTTTCGATAAGTCGGCGGGGTGGGCAGATTGGGCGGCAATTGCTTCGCCGCCAGCGTGATGGCCGCCTGCACATCCTGCGCAGCGGCGTCAATGTTCCGGTCGAGCGAAAATTGAATGGTGATTTGCGAAACCCCCTGCGCGCTGATGGACGACATGGAATCCACGCCCGCAATGGTGGAGAATTGCTTTTCCAACGGAGTGGCCACCGACGAAGCCATCGTTTCGGGACTCGCGCCGGGAAAATTTACCGAGACTTGAATCGTTGGATAATCCACGCTCGGCAGATCGCTCACCGGCAAAAGGGTGTAACCGATGATGCCGAACAACAAAATGGCCGACATGACCAGCGTGGTCATCACCGGCCGGCGGATGAACAGTTCGGGAACGCTCATGGCG
>Ga0181536_10004025_pt1 | contig 15754 bp, 9 predicted proteins | sample PEATcosm2014_Bin_41_FD_121105 | JGI IMG/M metagenome (GOLD analysis project Ga0181536, IMG submission 121105) | Peatland microbial communities from MTU Mesocosm Facility, Houghton, MI, USA - PEATcosm2014_Bin17_60_metaG | ecosystem: Environmental > Terrestrial > Soil > Wetlands > Peat | place... | reverse complement strand
GGAACGATTTTCACCGACTGAACTTCAAACGCAGCCGACTCCACACCATCCGGCGAGAATGCTTTAAGCTCAAAGCGGTGCGCCTCGGTCGAGAGAGGAGGAACGTCGGCACTGTCGTGAACATCGGGGCACCCGGGTTGCATGATTCAAGGAGGTTGTATGCGCTCGCTCGTGGGCTTTGTACCATTGCTCGTTTTCGCGTTTGCACTCGCAGCTTGCTCGTCCGGTTCACAAACAAGCCTGCCGATTCAGCCGCAAGTCGGGACGCCCTCCGGCCAAGCGGCGATGCAGTTGCCGCTGGGGCTGAACTACAAGCCGGTGTGCGACGCCCCGAGCCCCGGGGATTCGGCCGTCTGCCTGGCGCTCGTGCGGACCGACGTCGGCGGGGCTCCCGGCGGCGGCGTGTCGCCCTTAAGTCATGCCGGCACGACGGCGTCCGCGCCGGCGGGATACGGTCCCGCGCAACTCGCTGCAGCGTACGATCTGAATCAAAGCGGCGGATCGGGTCAGACCGTTGCCGTGATCGAAAGCGGCGACTATCCGACCGCCGAGGCGGATCTCGGCGTGTACCGGAGTGAGTACGGCTTGCCGGCCTGTACGACGTCAAACGGTTGTTTCGCGAAGGTCGGTCAAACCGGATCGTCCACCAGCCTGCCGCGCGAGAACGCGAGCTGGGCCGAGGAGACGGCGCTCGATGAAGACATGGTTTCGGCAATCTGCCCGAACTGTCACATCTTGATCGTCGAAGCGAACTCCGCGACGACCGCCAACCTGGACGCGGCCGTCGACGAGGCGGCGAAGCTCGGCGCGACGGAGATCAGCAACTCGTACGGCGGCAGAGAATACGCTTCGTCCGACCCTGCGTTCGACCACGCCGGTATCGTCATCACGGCGAGCGCCGGCGACAGCGGCTACGGGGAAGGATCGATGCAGCCGTGCTCGTTCGCTACGGTCGTATGCACGGGCGGAACGTCGCTGCAGCCGTCCGCCGGCGCGCGCGGGTACAGCGAGGTCGTCTGGAACGACGCGTACGGTGCGAGCGGTTCGGGCTGCAGTGCCGCGGTGGCCAAGCCGTCGTGGCAGACCGACAAGGGTTGCACGCGCCGCTCGCAGGCTGATGTTTCCTTCGATGCCGACCCGAATTACGGCGTGGCAGTCTACGACAGCACGGCGTACGAGGGCTATTCCGGCTGGCTGGTCTTCGGCGGCACGAGCGTCGCATCGCCGGCGACCGCCGCCACGTTTGCGCTTGCCGGAAACGCCAGCGCGCTCGGGCCGAATGCCGCCGAGGTCTTCTGGAAAGCAGCGGGCGGCGGTCTCTACAGCGTGACCAGCGGCAACAACCTCGCGGGTCGCGCGAAATGCTCGTCCGCGTATCCGTATATTTGCACAGCGGGAACGAACGACGACGGTGTCTACTCCGGTCCCGGCGGTTGGGGGACGCCGAAGGGCGCATCCACGTTCTAATCTAGCGCGTCGTGAACGATCCGATGTGAAGCGGAGCTCCCTCCGGACACGCCGGCGGGAGCGCCGTATTTTGAACCCAAACCGTGTAGGTCGTCATCGGCGCGAGCCGCGGAACGGTGAACGTTTGCGGTTGTCGTGCCGGGTGCAGCGGGAGCTTCAGCCCGTCGGGGGTCTTAAGAAACGCCACCTGCGCCGGCCCGCTGACGACGATCGAGCCGACGGTGCGGCTGACGCCGGTGGCTGCCGGAGCAGGTGAGACGAGCGTCCTTCGGATGAGGAACATCGGACACGGTGACGCCGCGCCGGCGTGCGTCGGCGTGCCGTACGCGATCGCCATTGCGATCGAGCCCGCGAGCGCGCCGATAAGCGAAACCCGAAGCCTGCGAGTCATCACGCTGCCTCCGCTGGCGCCGCGGCCGGCGTCGGCCGCTCTTGGGGCGAAAACCCCTCGTAAAAAAACGTGGGGAAGGTGGGACTCGAACCCACATGAGCTCACACTCGGTCGCTTTTGAGGCGACTGCGTATACCATTTCGCCACTTCCCCGCGGCCGTTAGGGCGGATTCGGATTGGCGGCGAGCCAGTCCCGCTCGCGTTGCGCAAACGCTTGCGCTGCTGGCGCATCGGCGGCATCGCCGAGCGCGTAGGTCACGCGCAGCGCATTCGTGGACCAGGTGAGCGAGAGCGTGCCGTTGCTGCCGTAGCGCGTCCAGTCGGCACCGTCCACCGCGGCCGGCGCCCAACTGACCGCGATCGCGCGTCCGCCCGACCAGGCCAGAAACGACGGGCCGTTGACGATCGCGGCTTCCGGAACGACGGCCAGCGCCGAGCGCGTCAGGGCACGTTGCTCGGGCGTGCTGCGGTCGAAGATCACGCGTTCGTCGACGACGAGCCGCTGCGCATCGGCGGCGAGCCGAACGGTCTTCACGAAGCGCGGCGTGCCCGGCAGATCGGGCGCTTGATAGGTGAAGCGGACGACTACCTCGGCGCCTGCGGCGTGCACGATCTCGGTGCGGTACGGGCGGTTGAACGCGCCGGCGGGATACGAGTGCGTGTATTGCGCGATACGATCGGTCGTCGAAGGCGGTGGTTCGAGCAGAACGTCGTCGCGCAACGCACCGGTTGCGTTGACCGCGTTGTGCGGCAAATCGCCGCGGGCCGCGAACGCAACGAGCCGCGCTCCCCCGCCGGGGACGAAGACCGCGACGACGTGCGCGTTGGCGAGCGTCACGGTACGGTCACCGCTGCCGAACGCGGCACCGGCTACGACGCGCGCCGCGCCCGCCGGAACTGACGGCACGCTGAAGGGTACGGTTTGACGTGAGTTCATGTCGATCGCTGCTGCTGGCGCGGCCGGCGGCGGCGATGGTGCGATGGATGCGACGGGTGCCGGCCGCGTGCGGCCGGCGAGCACGAAGAGACGCGCATCGCGCGCGCCGACGGTGAAGGCCGGTACGTTGAACGTGTGCGTACCGGTCCACGTGCGGCCGCCGAAGCGCCGTTTGCTGTTGGACCAGTTCACGGCCAGTCCGAATGTCGTGCGCGGGCCGGCCAACACCGTGATGCCGCTGCCGTGCTCAGCCGGAACGTGGGTCACGATCGTGAGCCGCGAGCGCGCCAGGCTGACCAGCCGCGCGGCGATGGTCGGTGTCGGCGGGCGCACGAACGGCAGCAATACCAACGTTTTGTAGCGCCGCAATCGAGCGGTGCTCGAAAAGCGCAGGTCGACGACGTCGCACGTGAGGCCGCGCGCGTTGCACTCGCGCAGTGCATCCTTGAGCCGTTCGGCGATCGCGGCGACGTCGTCGTTCGTTTGCGTCGAGGGATCCGCGGCGCTGATCTCATCGGCGATCGCGATCGTCGCCACGCGATGGGTGGCTGCGAGCTGCGAACCGTAGCGCGCGATCTCGGCGCCGAAGTGCTGCGTCGGTGCCCAGCGTGCCGATCGCGGCGCATGAGGATCGAACGGAATCGCCGCATCCCAGCTGTAGAACGCGTTCGAGAACGGGGCTTCCCAGCCGAACGGCGCGAGCGTGTCCTGCAGCGGGAAGTCGACCACGCCGTGCGCGCCCCAGCTCAGCAACTCCGCCAGCGCCAGCGTGGTGTTCGACGGCGCCGCCGCGCGCGGCAACGGATCTTCGGGCGCCGCGAGCCAACCGGCTTGGAATTCGCTCGCGGCAAACGGCGCACGTTCTTGCGCGGTCAGCGTGCCGCTCGCAAAATCCAGCTCGACGCGGTCGTGGTCGCCGATCGCATAGGCGTCGCTCTGGTACCAGTTGCCCATCGCCCACACCGGCGAACTCGCCGGCACCTTCATGTCGTAGGTGTTGATGAACGTCGGCACGACCGGGCCCGTCGTGCGGCGCACTTGCCCGTCGAGCCACTTCAGATACGTCTGCAAATGCGGCGCGGGCCAGGTCTGGTTGTCGATGTACGCGCCTTGATCGTCGTCGAGCGCCACCGCGATCACGAGGTCGGCGTACGGCCGGAATTCCGCCAGCGCGTGGCGCAGCCAGCGGGCCGCGTAGGAGCGGTGCGTCGCGTTACGCATCCACTCGGCGGCGGCGTCGTCGCTGTTGGCATTCTGCAGCGTTGCGGTGGCCGGATAGCGGCCTTCGAGCACGTCGTGGACCGGCATCCCGTAGTCCGGGCGCGTGAGCAGCCATGCCGGGTAGCCGCCGTTGCGCCACTCGTTGCGAATCACCGGTCCCGGCCGCACGATCAGATGAAAGCCGAGCTCGCGCGCCAGCGCCAGCACGCGCCGCAGGTTGCGCCGCGGGTTCGTATGGCCGTCGAAGTCGAAGCGGCCGTCGGAGACTTCGTGCCAGTTCCACGGCACGTAGAGGTCGAGCGTGTTCGCGCCCAGCGCGCGCATCGCGAGCATCGACGCGCGCCAGCGTTCGGGCGGGATGCGCTCGTAGAAGAATGCGCCGCCGAAGAAGAAGAACGGCTTGCCGTCGACCAGCAACTGCGGTCCGCCGTCGCGCTGCACGATGCGCGCGTGCGTGAACGCCGCCGCATCGGCCGCGCGCGGAACCACCGCGAACGCGAGCAGCAGCGATGCGGCGAGGGCGAAAGGCCAGGTTGCGCGGGCGCGGGCGCGGACCAGAAAGATCGCCGCGCCCGTGCCCAGCGTTGCGACGCCGAACGCCATGGCCACCAGACCCGAGCTCCAGAAGAGGAAGATCCATGCGACGAGCGCGACGAGCACGGGCAGCGGGTAGAGCGGCAAGCGATACGGCGCCGGGCCGGCCTGCCGCCGCAACACCATGACCGCGAGGTTGCCGCCGACGCCCTGCACGAGCACGAGCCCGGCCGTGAGCGCGTTGATCACCGCGTCCAGCGGAAACAGCGTCGCGGGCAACGCCAAGAGGCCGAGCGCGAGCAGCGAGATGTGGGGAAACCGTTTCGTCGCGTGCAGGCGCGCGAACGGCGCCAAAAAATCGCCGTCGCAGGCAGCGGCGTACGGCACGCGCGATGCGCCCAGCAAACCGCCGTACACCGAGGCAAAACACGTGATGAGGATCGTCAGCGTGACGATCACGGCCGCCACGTGTCCGGCGGTTCGCTCGACCGCTTGGGAGGCGACGAAGGTCGAGTGCGCGACCTCGGTCAGCGAGAGCGCGGAAAACACGCCGAGGTTGAGCGCGACGTAGGCCGCTCCGGTGAGGAGGATGGAGATCACGACGGCCGCCGGAATCGTGCGCACCGGTGCGATGACCTCGTCGCCGATCTGCGGGACGCTCTGGTAACCGGCGTAGTCATACAGCGTGTAGACCATGGCGGCACCGAGCGCGGCGACGTTCAATCCGCTCAGCGAAAACGCCGGTGCGAGCAACGTCCCGACGGGCTGCGTCGGGTGCACGAACCCGCACGCGGCGATTGCGATCAAGGTCAGCACCGCGATGCTGCTGAGCACGATGGCCGTGCGCGCGATGTGGGGAATCTTCTGGTAGAGCGCGACGAGCGTGACGACACCGACGCCGAGTGCGACGGCGTGCGCGGCGACCGGGTAGGCGAGCACGGGAACGAGGTACGACGCGTATTGCGCGAAGCCGATGTAGCCGCTGGCCAGCGACAGCGGCAGCGCGAACAGGTACTGCCAGACGAAGATGAAGGCGACGATCCGCCCCGGCCCGTACGCGCCGAAGGCCTCGCGCAGATAGGCGTACGTGCCGCCGCTGCGCGGAAAGCGCGATGCGAGCTCGGCGTAGCACAAGCCGTCGCACAGCGCGACCAGGGCGCCGGCGATCCACGGCCAGACCGTGATCGAGCCGTGCATCGCCGCGACGACCAGCGGGATCGTGATCAGCGGCCCGGCACCGACGATGGTGGCCACGTTGATCGCGACCGCGCCGCGCAGTCCGACGCCGCGGATCACGCGCGCAGCCCGAACACGTCGCGATAGAATTCCAGCTCGCGTTCGAGCACGCGCACGATCGTCTCGGCCTTGCGAAAGCCGTGACCTTCGCCGGCGAAGTCTTCGTAGATCACCGGCACGTTGCGCGCCGTCAAGGCGTCGCGCATCGCAATGGCCTGACTGGCCGGGACGATGCGGTCGTCGAGCCCTTGGAAAAGCAGCACGGGAACGTTGATCCGATCCGCGTGCGTCACCGGCGAGCGTTCGCGATACCGCTCGCGCGCCGCCGGCAGCGGGCCGACCAGGCTGTCCATATAGCGCGATTCGAATTTGTGCGTGTCGGCGGCCAGCGCTTCGAGCTCCATGACGCCGTACAAGCTCGTTGCGGCGCCGAAGACGTCCGAGCCGGCGACGGCGAGCAGCGCGGTCATGCCGCTCGCGCTACCGCCGCGAATCGCGATGCGCGCGGGATCGCAGCGGCCGCTCTCGATGAGGTACCGCGCGACGCTGATGCAGTCGAGCACGTCGACGACGCCCCATTCTCCGGCCAACCGCTTGCGATACGCGCGGCCGAAGCCCGACGAGCCGCGATAGTTCACGTGCGCCACCGCAAAGCCGCGCGAGGTCCACCACTGCAGTCCGGCGTTGAAGGCGTTGGTGTGCATCGACGTCGGCCCGCCGTGGCTCATCACGACCAGCGGCGGCCGCTCGCCGGCGGGTCCCGTGAAGCGTGCGTTGCACGGTGGATAGTAGAAGAAGTGCACGCGTTCGCCGTCGGCGGTGGGCACGCTCAGCGGTTCGCCGATGCTGACGCCGGCCGGATCGAGCGCGTTCGCGCTGGCCGTGCGCAACACCGCCGGTGTGCCGGCATCGAGCTGCGCTGCGATGCAGACGGCGGCCGGCGCGTCGGGCGGCGCGGCGATGTAGACGGCCCCGTCGCCGAACGGCAGCGGCGCCGTGTCGACCGGACCATACGGCAACTCGCGTAGCGCACCGCCGGCGATCAGGCCGGGCTGTACGATGCCGTCGCGCACGAACGCGCACAGGACGCGCTCCTCGTCGAGCGGCGCGATCGTGGGCCGGCCGAAGACCCATGGCGGTTCGCCGAACTCGAGCTCGGCCGGGGCCAACGCTGCGACGGCGTCGCCGCGCAGCGCGTACACGTTCCACCAGTTCGTGCGGTCCGAGACAAAGAGCAGCGTTCCGCCGGGCGTCCAGCGCGCCGACACGATCGCTTCGCCGCCTGCGCCTCCGGCAACGCAGCGCGTCCCGTGCAGGTCGCCGTCCGCGGCGACGCCGGCGACGAACAGCCGCGTCGCGTCCCACGGCATGTTGGGATGATCCCAGGCGATCCAGGCCAGCTGCGTGCCGTCCGGGCCGAGCTGCGGCGCCAACACGAAATCGGTGCCGCCCGCGAGGACGCGTCCGGCGTTGGCGGCCGGATCGATCCCGGCCGCGAGCGAGAAAACGACGAGCGCGTTCTCGGGCGCGGTATCCGGCCGGTCGCGATGGTCCTCGCGCACGGCGAAGACGCGCTCGCGCGCCGCGTCGATGGCAAAGCCGGCGTAGCGGCAGCCCGGCACGGTTACCAGCGGCCGCGGCGGACCGGCGCTCTCCAGCACCCAGACGCTGCCGTCGCTGCGTTCCGAATAGACGATGCGGCCGTCGCGCACGGCGTATGCTCCGCCGCCCATCTCGTGGACCCGGGTACCGACGTCGGTGCCGGCGGGCAAGACGTCCGCCGGCGCGGCGCCGGCCGACCGGCGCACGAGCGCTCGCCGCCCCTGCTCGGCGGGGCGCAACTCGAGCCAATACACCGCCTCGCCGTCGACCGCAAGCTCGGAGAAGCCGAGCGTCCCGCCCGAGGCCAGTTCCGGGGTCACCGGCGAGTCCCACATGCCGAACGGAGCGGTCGTCTTACCGTGCATGCGCTCGTCCTTGTGCGTGGAACCGCGCTGACCTCGTCTTGCGTTGAGCCATGTGTGATGTCACCGTTCCGCCGCCTCTTCGCCTGCGCTGCCGGGCTGACGCTTCTTTTTGCACCGTTGGCGGCGCAACCGCAAGAGGCATCCGGCGCGGTGCCGATGGCGCACGCCACGCTGGCCAACGGCTTGCAGGTGTACGTTCTGCAGGACCGCCTCTCGCCGGTCGTCTCGATGTACACGAACTATTTGGCGGGAGCGAACGACGAGCCGGTCACCGGCCTCGCGCACGCGCAAGAACACATGATGTTCCGCGGCAGCAAGACGATCGACGCGTCGCAGTTCTCCGATACGACCGCGATCACCGGCGGTTCGTACAACGCCGACACGCAGAACGAGATCACCCAGTTCTTCTTCGAGATGCCGGCGCAGTATCTCGACATCGCGCTCAATCTCGAGCGCTCGCGGGCGACCGGAATCCTCGACGCGCAAAGCGGTTGGAACGCCGAACGCGGCGCGATCACGCAGGAAGTCGTGCGCGACAATTCCAGCGCGTCGTACCGGCTCTACGTGAAGATGATCCACCACATTCTCGCGGGCACGCCGTACGCCGACGAGGGCCTCGGGACGGTCGAGGAATTCAAGAAGATCCAGGCGCCCGACCTCAAGCGCTTCTACGCGCGCTGGTATCACCCCAACAACGCGATCATGGTGATCGCCGGCGACGTCGACCCGCAGGCGACGATCGCGAAAGTGCGCGCCTTGTTCGGCTCGATTCCCTCGGCGCCGCTGCCGGCGCGTAAGCCGGTGCATCTCGAGCCGCTGACGCCGCTGACGTTGCGCGATAACAGCTCCGATCCGATCACGCTCGCGATGGTCGGCTACCGCGTCCCGGGCTACAACGACCGGGACTACTACGCCTCGGAGATCCTCAACGACGTCCTGAACAGCCCGCGCGGCGCGCTCTACGCGCTGCAAGCGTCGGGGAAATCGCTCGGGACGTGGGCGCAGTCGTCGACGCATCCGGCGGCCGGATTGTCGATCGTCGGTTCGGCCGTGCCGGTGACGACCAGCGGCGACACCGCGGCCGCCGACGTCAAGGCCGTGATCGAGGGCTACAAACAGACCGGCTTGCCGCCGGAGCTCGTCGCGGTGGCGAAGGCGCGCGAGCTGGCGCAGGCGCAGTCCGAGAGTAACTCGATCAACGGCCTCGCCTCGCTGTGGAGCCAAGAGCTGGCGGTCGAACACCGCACGCCGGGCGACGAGTTGGCCGGCCTCGAGAAAGTCACCGTCGACGACGTCAACCGCGTTCTGCGCACCTATTACGACAACGCGACCGCGACGGTCGCGATCGCCACGCCGAAAGCGGCGTCGGGCTCGGCGTTCGGCGGACGCGAAGGCGAGAACAACAGCGTGCCGCCGACCTCCCATACGGCGCTGCCGGCATTCGCACGCAACGTCTTGGCGCAGTTGCACGTGCCCGAGTCGTCGGTGCATCCGGTCGAGCAGACGCTGCCGAACGGCATCCACCTGATCACGGTCCAAAGCGCGATCTCGCCGACGGTCGTCGTGCGCGGTGAGATTCGGACCAACGCCGACGTGCAGGCGCCGGCCGGCAAGGACGGCATCGACGGCCTCCTCAACGGCCTCTTCGAGTACGGCACGACGACCTACGACCGGATCGCCTACCAAACCGAACTCGATAAGATCGCGGCCGACGTGAGTGCCGGCAGCGCATTCAGCCTCGATACGCTCGCGCAGAATTTCGATCGGGGCGTCACGCTGCTCGCCGATGACGAACTGCACCCCGCGCTGCCGGCCGACGCGTTCGCGATCGTGAAGCAGCAGACGATCGGCCAGCTCACCGGCGCCGTGCAAGGGCCGGAATTCAAAGCGCAGCGCGCGCTCGCCGATGCCCTCTATCCGGCGGGCGATCCGTCGCGCCGCTACGCGACGCCGCAAACGGTCGGCAGCATCACGCTCGACGACGTGAAAGCGTACTACGCGTCGACGTTCCGGCCCGACTTGACGACGATCGTGGTCGTCGGCGACGTCACCCCGCAGCATGCGCAGGCGACGATCCAGAGCGCGTTCGGCGCTTGGACGGCCACCGGGCCGGTGCCCGACGTCTACCCGCCGGCGGTTCCGCGCAACGCGCCCTCGCAGGCCGTGATCCCGGCGACCGGCCGCATCCAAGCCGACGTGACGCTGGCGCAGACGCTGCCGCTGACGTACAACGACCCGGACTACCCGGTGCTGCAGTTGGCGAACGCCGCGTTGAGCGGCGGCTTCGGCTCCATCCTCTATTACGACGTGCGCCAGATTCACGGTTACGTGTACTCGGTCGACTCGGCGGTCGCCGGCGGCCACAACCGGTCGACGTTCCGCGTGACCTACGGCGCGTTTCCGCAAAACACGATGCGCGCCCAAAACCTGATCGTGACCGACCTGACCGCGCTGCAGAAGAAGCCGCTCACGCCCGACCGGCTCATTCGCGCCAAAGCGCTGCTGCTCGGCCGGCTGCCGGTGCGCAGCGAATCCTACGACGGCGTCGCAAGCACGTTGCTGACGTACGCCGCCACCGGCCGTCCGCTCGACAGCGACCGCCGCTACGCGCGGGCCGAATTCGGCGCGAGCGCCGATGCGGTGCGCGCGGCGATGGCCAAGTGGATCCGGCCCAACGATTTCGCGAAGGTGATGCAGGTGCCGGCCGGCCGCTAGCGCAGCAGGCGCTCGTCCAACGCCGCGCGCAACGCGGAGCCGGGCGCATGGTAGCGCCGCGTGAACGCGTTGAGGATGGTGCCGGTCAAGCCCCACACGTGCATGCCGCCGTAGTCGAACTGCCAAGTGGGGATGCGCCGGTCGTCGCGGACCTCGACGCCGCGATGCACGGCGCCCGGGGCCACGATCGCGGCCAGCGGCACGCGATGGGCGGCCGAGGCTTCGTTGAGGTCGACCACGAGCGGCGTTTCCGGCGCGACGACCGCGACGAACGGCGTGACGTTGAAGATGTTGTTGGTCTGGGGAATCATCGCGAGCCGGTCGATCACCGCGACCGCCTGGGGCGGGATCCCGATCTCTTCGTAGAGCTCGCGCAGGCCGGCGCGGGCGAGGTCGCCCTCGTCTTCGTCGTCGACGGCCCCGCCGGGAAACGCGACCTGTCCGGCGTGCCGGCGCAGATGGGTCGCGCGCTCGACGAACACGACCTCGTGCGGTGCGTTCGCGAAGATGGGTATGACGACCGCAGCCGGGCGCCGCGGCGCCTCTGCGCTATCGGACATTCCTCACAGAGTGCGGCTTGCACCGCGGCGGTTCCTCACTTACACTCGGTCGGTCCGTCATTTTTACGAGGAGGCCCATGAAACTCTCGCGCGTCCTGCCGGCGCTTGCCTTAGCCCTCATCGCATCCGCCACGTTCACGTCGCACTCCCTCTCGGCCCAGGGTACGGGGGTCTACACGGCCGACCAGGCCAAGGCGGGTGCTGCGATCGTCGCAGCGCAGTGCTCGGTCTGCCACGGCGACAAGCTCCAAGGGGTCTCGGGACCGCAGTTGGTCGGTCCGGACTTCATCGCCAAGTGGACGGGCCAGACGGCCGCCGACCTGCGCGACATCATCGCTACGCAGATGCCGCTGACGACTCCCGGCAGCCTGAAGCCCGATCAGGTGAACGCGGTGGTCGCGTACATTCTTAAGGAGAACAAATACCCGGCCGGAGACGCGCCGTTGACGGCGGACAAAGCGAAGACGGTCAAGATCGTTAAGCAGAGCTGAATATAACGCCGGAAAATTCTTTCAGACTCGCGCCCGCCGGCGGGTAGCCGCTGCCAAGCTCGCGAATTTTCCGGCCATGGTAAAACTTACGGTTAACGGTACTGACCACGTCCTTGACGTTCCCGACGAGATGCCGCTCTTGTGGGCCATCCGGGACGTCGTCGGGCTGACCGGCACGAAGTTCGGCTGCGGCATCGCGGCGTGCGGCGCGTGCACGGTTCACCTCGACGGTGCCGCGGTGCGCTCGTGCGTGCTTCCCGTAAAGAACGCCGTCGGCAAGAAGATCACGACCATCGAGGGGCTCGCGCCGGTCGACAAACCGCATCCGGTGCAAGCCGCATGGGTGGCCGAGAACGTCCCGCAATGCGGTTACTGCCAGTCGGGCCAGATCATGGCGGCGGCGGCACTGATCGCGCACAAACCGCATCCGAGCGATGCCGACATCGATCTCGCGATGACCAACATCTGTCGCTGCGGCTGCTACCCGCGCATCAAGTCGGCGATCAAGTCCGCCGCGGCCGGTGTGGCATGACGATCGCACTCGAGCGCAAAGATTTTCTCCGCATCGTCGCAGCCGGCGGCGCGGGTCTCTCGCTCGGTGTTGAACTGGTGCCCGCTCTCGCCGCAGCGGCCGTGCCGGCCGCCGCCGCGCCGCCGGCCTTCGTGCCGGTCGCGTGGGTCGAGATGGGCAATGACGGTCTCACGACCGTGGTCGTCAACCAGAGCGAGCTCGGGCAAGGCATCGCGACCGCGCTGCCGATGTGCGTGGCGGAAGAACTCGACGTTCCGATGTCGAGCGTGCGCTTCCGCATCTCGCCGGCCGAGACGAAATACTACAACCCGGCGTGGCACGGCATCCAGACCGGCGGCAGCAAGAGCACGCCGTCGATGTCGCCGATCATGCGCCAGGCCGGCGCGACCGCCCGCGCGATGCTCGTCACCGCCGCCGCGACCAAATGGAACGTCGATCCGGCAACGTGCAGCACGGCTAACGCAATGGTCTACGGGCCGGCCGGGCAGAAGGCGAAGTACGTCGACCTGCTGGCCGCGGCGGCGGCGCTTCCGGTCCCCGCGACCGTGACGCTGAAGACGCCGGATAAATTCAAGATCATCGGCACGCGTCAGCCGCGGCTCGACGTGCGGCAGAAGACGAACGGCACCGCCGTCTACGGCATGGACGTCAAGGTGCCGGGGATGAAGTACGCCTCGATCGAGAAGCCGCTGCAGATCGGCGGCCGCGTCGTCTCGTTCGATGCCGGCGCCGCACTGAAAGTGCCCGGCGTGCGCAAGGTCGTGCAAGTGCCGTCCGGCGTGGCGGTGATCGCCGACAACACGTGGGCGGCGTTCCAAGGACGCAAAGCGCTCAAGGTGACGTGGGGCCCCGGTCCCAACGCGGGCGTGTCGACCGATTCGATCTACGCCTCGGCTCGCACGCTCTCGAAAACCCCCGGTGTCGTGTTGCGCACGACCGGTGACGTGACCAGCCCGCTCAGCGGCAAGGTCGTGACGGCGAGCTACGAGACGCAGTACCTGGCGCACGCGCCGATGGAACCGATGAACACCACGGCCGACGTGCGCCCCGACGGCGTCACGCTGTGGACGCCGACGCAGGCGCAGACCGATTCGCAGAAGATCGCCGCGAAAATCGCCGGCGTGCCGCTCGAGTCGGTGAAGGTCGTGACGACGTTCGTGGGCGGCGGCTTCGGCCGGCGCGGCGAGACCGACTTCGTCGAGGACGCGGTCTACACGTCCAAGGCGGCCGGCGTGCCGATCAAGCTCGTGTGGACGCGTGAAGACGACATTCGCAACGATCCGTACCGCGGCGGTTCGGTCACCGCGATGACCGCGGCGCTGACGCCGGACGGCAAGGTCACGACGCTCAAGCAGACGATGGTCAGCTCGTCGATCGTGGCGCGCGCGATTCCGTTCATGTTCAAGAACGGCGTCGATCCGCTGGCCGGCAACGGCCTGACGAACACCGCCTACACGATTCCCAATCAGCTCGTGGATTGGCACCGGCTCGACGTGCAGATCCCGGTCGGGTTCTGGCGCGCGCCGTACGCCAACGCCAACACGTTCGCGATGGAGTCGTTCGTCGACGAGCTGGCGCACGCGGCGGGACAAGACCCGGTCGCCTTCCGGCTCGCGCACCTGACGGCCGGTTCGCGCCCGCGCAACGTCCTCGAACGCGTGGCCAAGCTCGCGAATTGGGGCTCGACGCTGCCCACCGGTCACGCGCTCGGCGTGGCGATGGGTCAGTGGGACGATGCCTGGATCGCGATGGTCACCGAGGTCTCGCTGCCGAACGGCAAGATCAAGATCCATCGCGTCGTCTCGTCGGTCGACGTCGGTCAGCCGATCAACATCGACGGGCTCGAGCAGCAGATCCCGAGCGCGATCATCTACGCGCTCTCGGCTGCGCTCGGCGGCAAGATCACGTTTGCCGACGGCGGTGCGGTGCAGAAGAACTTCAACGACTTCACCGTGTTGCACATGGGGGATTCGCCGCAGTTCGTGGTCGACATCGTGCGCAGCACGGAGAAATCCACCGGTGCGGGTGAAGTCGGCGTGCCGTGCGTCGCCCCGTCGATCGCCAACGCGATCTTCACGATCACCGGCAAGCGCCTGCGCACGTTGCCGCTGAACGACGCCCTGAACGCATAGCCGTCGCACCGGCGGCGGGAGCAGCATGACGACCGCACTCGATCGTAAGGACTTCCTCCGCATCGTCGCCTTGGGCGGCGCCGGTTTGTCGTTGGGCCTCGGGCTCGCGCCGGGCACCGGCGAGACGGCGCCGGCGGCCGACTTCTCGCCCCTCGTTTGGGTGAAGATGCATCCGGACGGCCGCACGACCGTCGTGCTCAACTCGAGCGAGATGGGCCAAGGCGTCGCTACGTCACTGCCGATGATGCTGGCCGACGAGCTCGACATCCCGATGTCGACCGTGTCGTTCGAATTCTCACCGGCGTCGAAGCCGTACTACAACCCGGTGCTCAACGGTCTCGAGACCGACGGCAGCCGCACGACGCCGACGATGGGGCCGGTCATGCGCAAAGCCGGCGCGACGGCGCGCGCGATGCTCGTCGCCGCTGCGGCTCAGGGTTGGAACGTCGATCCGAAGGCCTGCGCGACAGCCGACGGCGTCGTGTACGGGCCGGCCGGCCAGCGAGCTCCGTACGCCGATCTGTTCGCGGTTGCGGCGACGCTGCCGGTGCCCGCCGACGTCGCGCTGAAGACGCCCGATCAACTGCGCATCATGGGCCGGCGTCACGCTCGGCTCGACGTGCTGCCGAAGTCCACCGGACGTGCGACCTACGGCATCGATGTCGTCGTTCCGGGCATGAAGTACGCGTCGATCGCGAAGCCACGGCAGATCGGCGCCACGGTCGGCTCGTACGACGCGAGCGCCGCGCTGAAAGTGCCCGGCGTGCGCAAGGTCGTGCAAGTGCCCCAAGGCGTGGCGGTGATTGCCGACAACACCTGGGCGGCGTTTCAAGGCCGCAAAGCGCTCACGATTACGTGGGTCGACGGTCCCAACGCCAAGGTCAACACCGCGCAGATCTACGCGACCGCGCATGAGCTGGTGAAGAAGCCGGGCGTCGTGCAACGCCAGCAAGGTGACGTCGACGCGGCACTGGCTGCCGGCAAAGCGATAACGGCGTCGTACGAATCCCCGTATCTCGCGCACGCGACGATGGAACCGTTGAACGCGACGGCCGACGTGCGCGCCGATCACGTGACGATCTGGACCGGAACCCAGAACCAGACGCTGGCGCAAAAACTGGCCTCGGGCATCACCGGCATTCCGATCGAGAACATCGACGTTCACACCGTGTTCCTCGGCGGCGGTTTCGGACGCCGCGGGTATCCGGATTTCGTGGTCGACGCGGTGGCCGTTTCGAAGGCGGCCGGGATGCCGGTCAAGGTGATCTGGGCGCGCGAGGACGACATCAACAACGACCGGTTCCGCGGCGGCTCGGCGCACGCACTGGCGGGCGCGGTTTCAGCGGACGGTAAGATCGCGGCGTTGCGCCACACGATGGCCAGCGAGTCGCACGTGCACATCGAGCTGCCGTTCATGATGACGAAGGCCGGGCTCGATCCGCTGGCCGGGTCGGGCAGCGCGAATCACCCCTATTCGGTCCCGAACCAGCTGATGAGCTGGCACGAACTCTCGGCATACCAGACCTTGCCGGTCGGTTTCTGGCGCGCGCCGTACGTGAACGTCAACGCGT
>Ga0181536_10004024_pt1 | contig 15758 bp, 14 predicted proteins | sample PEATcosm2014_Bin_41_FD_121105 | JGI IMG/M metagenome (GOLD analysis project Ga0181536, IMG submission 121105) | Peatland microbial communities from MTU Mesocosm Facility, Houghton, MI, USA - PEATcosm2014_Bin17_60_metaG | ecosystem: Environmental > Terrestrial > Soil > Wetlands > Peat | place... | reverse complement strand
CGCGGACTAGCCTACCTCGCTTCAACGCAAGGCGCCGACGGTTTCTGGAACGAGCCGCGCTATACCGCCACGGGTTTCCCGCGCGTGTTCTATCTGCGCTACCACGGCTATGCGAAGTTCTTCCCGGTATGGGCCATGGCGCGCTACCGCAACCTCAAGAGCGGCAATACCCGCGCGGTGGCGTACGGGATGTAGTTCGACCGTCATTCCGGGGCGCGGGCGTAAGCCCGCGAGCCCGGAATCCATAACCACCAAACAAGCAGTTTGGTACAGATCGAATTTCTATTGTCAGACCTGTGATTATGGATTCCGGGCTCGCCGCTGCGCGGCGCCCCGGAATGACCATCTGGTTACGCGGCCGTTGCAGCGGTTTTCACTGCTTTCGCGGCCTTCTCCCGCGGCTCGTTGGCGTGGATTTCCGACAGCCGCTGCTGCACCTGGCCGTCGAAGACGTATTGCGCGGGCCGTTGGTTCTCCATCGAGATTTCCGGGGCCATCGGGCCTTCGGTCTTCACGCCGCGCAAGCCGATCGCCAGCGCCTCAAACGGGTGCTTCATCATGGCGTCAGCGGCGGTCGCCTCGTAGCCGCAATGCGCCATGCAGTTCGCGCATTTTTCGTAGCGGCCGGTGCCGTAGGAATCCCAGTCGGTGCCGTCCATCAGCTCCTTGAAGGTCTTGGCGTAGCCTTCGCCGAGCAGATAGCACGGCTTCTGCCAGCCAAAGATGTTGCGCGTGGGCATGCCCCACGGCGTGCAGTGGAATTCCTGGTTGCCGGCGAGGAAGTCGAGAAACATGCTGGAATGCGTCAGGTTCCAGTTCTTGCCCTTGCCCAGCGCAAAGACCCTGCGGAACAGCTCCTTGGTTTTGCGCCGATTGAGGAAGTGCTGCTGATCGGGCGCCCGCTCATAGGCGTAGCCGGGCGAGATCGAGACGCCGACGCCAAGTTCCTCGGTGAGATCGAGGAACGCCGCGATGTCCTCGGCGGGGTGGCCGTCGAAGATCGTGCAGTTGACGTTGACGGCAAAGCCCTCGGCCTTGGCGGCCTTGATCGCGGCGACTGCCTTCTCGAAGCCGCCCTCCATGCAAACCGACTTGTCGTGGTGCTCCTTGAGGCCGTCGAGATGCACGGAGAAGAACAGATAGGGCGACGGCTCGAACAAATGCAGCTTCTTCTCCAAGAGCAGCGCATTGGTGCACAGCGAGACGAATTTCTTGCGCGCCACGATGCCCTTGACGATTTCGCCGATCTCCTTGTGAATCAGCGGTTCGCCGCCGGGAATGGCGACCATCGGCGCGCCGCACTCGTCGACCGCGTCGAGGCATTCCTGCACGGAGAGCCGCTTGTTCAAGATCGCGTCGGGATAATCGATCTTGCCGCAACCGAAGCACGTGAGATTGCAGCGGAACAGCGGCTCCAGCATGAGCACGAGCGGATAGCGCTGGCGCCCGGCAAGCCGCTGCCGCAGTACGTATGAGCCGACGGCTACCGTCTGTCGCAGTGATACAGCCACAATCGTTTCCTTCTTCGTTTATCTTTTTGCCGCAGACCGGCGTCCAAACTAAACCTTCGCCGCGGCCCGACCCGCGTTTATGCCGTCCGTCAATTCGGGCGGCAAACGAAACTCGATGGTTTCCTGCCGACCGGTCAGCTCGCTGACCGCCACCGGACCGAGCCGGCGCAGGGCGTCGATGACATCCTCGACCAACACTTCCGGCGCCGAAGCGCCGGCCGTGATGCCGACGGTACGCGCGCCATTGAACCACTCCGGCTCAAGCTCGCTGCCGTCGGCGATCAGATAGCATGGCGTACCGGCCTCGTTTCCGATCTCGCGCAGGCGGTTGGAATTGGAACTATTCTTGGCGCCAACCACCAAGATAACGTCCACCAGCGCTGAAAGTTCGCGCACCGCCGTCTGCCGGTTCTGCGTGGCATAACAAATGTCCCGCGTCTCCGGCCCGACGATATCGGTAAATCGGCGGTGCAGCGCTGCGATAATCCCGCGCGTGTCGTCGACGCTGAGCGTTGTTTGCGTGACATAGGCGACCGGCGTGTCGGGCGGAATATCGAGGGAGTCGACGTCGCGCTCGGTCTGCACCAGGGTCACCGGCTCGGCGATTTGGCCCATCGTGCCCTCGACCTCCGGATGGCCGGCATGGCCGATGAGAATGAGCTGGCGCCCCTGCGCCACATAGCGCTTGCCCTGATTGTGCACCTTGGTGACCAGCGGGCAGGTCGCGTTCAGCACCGGAAGCTCGCGCGCCGCCGCCTCCTCCTCGACGCTTTTGGCCACGCCGTGCGCGCTGAAGATGGTGACCGCGTTAGGGGGAACCTCGGAGAGATCCTCGACAAAATGCGCGCCCTTGGCCTTCAAGCTTTCCACCACGTGCTTGTTGTGCACGATCTCATGGCGCACATAGACCGGCGGGCCGTATTTTTGCAGGGCGCGCTCGACGATCTCGATGGCCCGGACCACGCCGGCGCAAAAACCGCGAGGCTGAGCGAGTATCACCTTCATCAATGACCTCCCGGCTGGGTGCCGGACTGCGGCGTTGCGCCGCAAGAGCATGGCAGACCGCCCGCAATGCTCCATGTCCAATACTTTATGTCCAATACTTTGGCCATAACGCCGTGACAATCAAGTTGGCCACGATGCTGTGACAATCAAGCCCGGTCTGAGTGGCTGCCGGGCAGCCGATCAATCGTGGCTCCTTGCGGCGGCACCATTGAGCGGAAATGCGCTCGTTGTCCAGCGCACGAGGCCGGCTAAACCCACGGCCCGGGCGCCGCCGCGCGGCCCTGGGGCATCTTCCGATATGTTAGGAAAATATCCATGAATTCACTTTTGCAGCATTTCAGGGCATCTAGTGTCCCGATTCCGAAGTTCGCACTCTCATGCGAACTTCGGAATCTAAGGGACACTAGCACCTCTATGATTCTAGTATGGTTTTTGGATTTGAAGTTCCTACGCGAGTTTGCTGCCCAATTGCAGGAACTGCAAATCCACCGCACTAGTGCCGCCGGTGGCCGGGAGATTCCATGAACGACCTGCGCTCGAGCTCCCGCCCGGGAGAGCAAGCCGTCACGGACGCGCGCGGCAAAGCCCCTTCCCCTGCCGTAGGCAGGTCAAACGCGCGTGCCACCATTTTGCCGTTCTCTTAACGCCTCAAACGTCGGTTTGCCCTACTTACATCTAACGCCTCAAACATCGGGTTGCCCCACTTACATCCCATGCAGACGATCACCGCTTTCGTTGTCCGCGCGATTGCCTTGTGCACGCATTACCCTCGGTGGGTCATCGCCGGAGCGATCGTCCTTGCCGTGGTGTCGGCTTGGTATGCCGGCACTCATTTTTCCATGACGACGGACATCAATCAGCTCATTTCCAGCAATAGTCCGGAGCGGCAACGGGAACTGGCATTCGAAAAGGCGTTCCCACAATTCGACATGATCATTGCGGTGGTCGACGCGCCGACGCCAGAGCTTGTGGAGGAGGCCACCGGCGCGCTGGTAACGCGGCTATCGCAGCAGAAGAATTTATTCCGTTCCATCGAGGAGCCGCTGGGCAGCTCGTTCTTTGCGCAGAACGGTCTCTTGTTCGAGCCGACCGAGCAGCTCGCGCCGCAGATGAATATGCTGTCGCAGGCGCAGCGACTCGTGCAGGTCTTGGCGGCCGACCCGAGCCTGCGCGGTGTGATCCGCGCGCTGCAGTACGGGCTCCTCGGCGTGCAGGGCGGCCAGATCAAGCTCGACGACATGACTTGGCCGATGACGCTCGCCGCCAATACGCTCGACCAGGTGAACGCGAACACGGCGGCGAGCTTTTCCTGGCGTGCGCTGGTCCAGGGCCAGGAGCCGAAACCCGCCGATCTACTGCGGTTCCTGAAAATCCAGGCGGTGCTCGATTATTCGGAGCTTGAGCCGGGACTGAAGGCGAGCGCCGCTATCCGGGCGGCTGCCGCGGACCTCAACCTTGCATCCGCTTATCAAGCGCGCGTGCGCCTGACCGGCTTCGTGCCGATGAACGACGACCAGTTCGCCACGATCAAAGACAACGCGGCGCTCAACGCCATCGTGACCATTGCCGTCGTGCTCTTCATCCTGTGGATGGCGCTGCGCTGGTGGCGAATCATTTTCGCGGTGTTCGTCAGTCTTATCGTCGGACTTTCGGTCACGGCGGCGCTGGGCTTGCTGATGGTCGGCAGGTTCAACCTGATATCGGTGTATTTCGCCGTGCTGTTCGTCGGCCTCGGAGTCGACTTCGGAATCCAGTTCAGCGTCCGCTATCGGGCCGAGCGGCACGAAGTGGACGATCTATACGCGGCCCTGCTGCATGCCGGCCGGCGCGCGGGCGCGCCGCTGACGCTCGCTGCGCTCGCCACCGCGGCGGGCTTTCTCTCGTTCCTACCGACGGCCTACAAGGGGCTGTCCGAGCTCGGATTGATCGCCGGCTTCGGCATGCTGATCGCATTCGCTACCAGCATTACCTTGTTGCCGGCCCTGCTGAGCCGGCTCAAGCCGCCGAGCGAGCCGTATCCGCTCGGCTACGCATTCCTTGCTCCGGTCGACAATTTCCTCGAGCGCCATCGCGTACCGATCCTCATCGGGACCGCACTTGTCATTCTCGGAGCATCGCCGCTGCTTTTTTGGCTGCGGTTCGATTTCAATCCGATGAACCTGCGCAATCCCAATGTCGAATCGGTCGCAACCTTCCTGCAGCTCGAGAAGGATCAGGAAAGCGGCGCTAACGATATCCAGGCGCTGGAGCCCACACTGACAGCAGCCGACCAGGCTGCCGCCAAGCTCAGGGCCCTGCCGCAAGTTGCACGCGTGGTGACGCTTTCGACGTTCATTCCGGACCAGCAGGAGCAAAAGCTGCCGCTGATCCAAAGTGCGGCAAAGGCGCTCAATCCCGCGCTCTCCCCGCGCACCGTCAGCGCGCCGCCGACGGACGCGGAAAACGTCGCCGTGATCAATTCCACCGTCGATGCGCTCAACCGTCTTGCCGGCAGCGCTCCTGGTCCCGGCGCCGACGCGGCAAAGCGCCTTGCCGCGGACATGACCGCACTTGCCAAGGCCGATCAGGCAACACGCCAACGGGCCGAGGCGGCGTTCGTCCAGCCGTTGCGAACGGCGCTCGGCGATCTGCGCAACCTGCTCGAGGCGCACGAGGTCACCCGGGACAACCTTCCAGCCGCCCTTGTGAACCAATGGGTGACACCGGACGGGCATGCCCGCTTGGACATCGCGCCGAGCAGCAATTCGAACGACAATGCGATATTGCGGACGTTCGCGCATGACGTGCAGACCGCCGAGCCCAATGCGACCGAGGGCCCGATTTCGATTCTCGAGGCGCGCCGCACGATCATCACCGCCTTTCTCGAGGCCGGCGCCTTCGCGCTGCTTTCGATCGCCGTCCTGTTGTGGATCACATTGCGGCGGCTGGGCGATGTTCTGTTGACGCTCATTCCGCTGCTGGTCGCCGGCGTGGTCACGCTGGAAATCTGCGTGGCGATCGATCTTCCACTCAATTTCGCCAACATCATCGCGCTGCCGCTGCTGCTCGGTGTCGGCGTCGCGTTCAAGATTTATTACATCATGGCCTGGCGCGAGGGGCAGACCAGATTGTTGCAGTCGGTGCTCACCCGAGCGGTGACGTTCAGCGCCTGTACAACGGCGACCGCCTTCGGCAGCCTGTATTTTTCCAGCGATCCCGGAACGTCCAGCATGGGCAAGCTGCTTGCCATCTCGCTGCTGACCACGATGACGGCGGCGGCGCTGTTCCAGCCGGTGCTCATGGGCAAGCCGCGCGAGGACGAGAAGCCGCAGTACCGCGACAACTAGAGCATTTTCAGGAAAAGTGGATACCGGTTTTCCGTAGAAAATGCGACCAAACAAAGAATCTAGAGCATGATCAGTTTCCACCGAAACTGAACATGCTCTAGCGCCGCGCGGAATTCTCCGGCGTCGGCGCGGCCTCCGATTTGTGCGCCGCTGCGCCTGTAGAGTGGTGGGGATTGAGCGAGGGATCGAGCTCGTTGTAGCCGGAATCCGGCAAACGCGTCCAATATTGATTTTGCCCCAGCAGTGAAATGCCGAGATAGCCGCGCACGACGAGTGTCTGACCGTCCGGCGCAAGCGTCATCACGGCGCTATAAAGGTGGCCATAGCGCGGATCGAGGATGGTGCCATCCCCGTAATTCAAGCCCTCCCGCTTCATGCCGCGGATGATCTCAAGGCCCAGCCACGGCTTGTCATGGCGATCGTCCGTGCACTGATCGCACACAACGTTGGGGTTTTGGCCCGGCTTCAGAAACATCTTCACGATAGTCCCATCATAGATGCCGTCATGATCGCGGATGAGAAACCAACCGGTCGGCTGCCCGGTGTCCTGATCGATCGCTTGCCAAAGCCCGGCTGCCGTCGGCTCCGCGCCCATTGCGTGACCGGCGGCGATGAACAACAGGAGCGCTGCGGCAGCCGTCATGTTTTTTGCTCGCATCTCGGTTTTCCGAAGCTCGACCTTTAATCCGTGGGGGTGCCTGACCTCGGCGGCTACGTTCACTGCGCGCACAAACTGGTCATTTGCTGCGTCAATTCATATAAGCATTCGTCGCCTGCGCTTTCATCCATTCCATGGCGGCGAATTTCTCCAATACGCAACGCTCAATCCGGGCGCAAGCGGTGCCCTGCCAAACGACGCAGCTTACCGTGCCAGACGCGCAGCGAGCGCCGTCAACAGGACGCCGACACAGATCAGGTCGAGACGGCAAAATTTTGAATTTAGTGTGAAGCCGTGTCGTCGTGCAGGCACGATTTGACCGCTTTCGCAGCTTGGCTTGCAGAAGGAGCCTGGCGCACCTGCACCAGAGGGACCCGCGCATCATTGGCAAGAGATGGAGCCGCCTCGCTGATAATGGTGGCCGTAAGCTGAAAGGCGAGATATGACACCGCCTGTGGGCAGAGGGGTCTGCAGTCGTTATCACGCCGAACCGCATCGCGCCGAGTGACGCCGATGAGCGCATCGATTTTGGCACTGGACAAGGTCTCGAAGCGTTTCGGCGCGATCGTGATCGCCGATGGCATCGACCTGGCGCTCGCCGACGGCGAGTCGCTCGGCATCATCGGGCCGAATGGCGCCGGCAAGACGACATTGTTCGGCATCGTCAGCGGCACCGTGGCGCCGGATTCCGGCCGCGTGCTCTATGCCGGCCGCGACATCACCCACGCTCCTCCCGCGCAACGCTGCACCATGGGCATCGGGAGGTCCTTCCAGATTCCGCTTCCGTTCGCCGGCATGAGTGTGTTCGAGAATCTCGTCGTTGCCGCCGCCTTCGGCAGCCGCCGGCGCGAGCGTGACGTGTACGATCGCTGCATGGAGATTCTCGATCGCTGCGGGCTTGCCGACAGAGCCAACCGTCCCTCCGGCAGCCTCACGCTCGTCGATCGCAAGCGGCTGGAGCTGGCGCGAGCGCTGGCGACGGACCCCCGTGTGCTTTTGCTCGATGAAGTTGCCGGCGGCCTGACCGAGCGCGAGTGCCAGGTGCTGGTCGATCTCATCAAAGACATTAAGCGCAGCGGCGTCTCGATCATCTGGATCGAGCACGTCGTGCACGCTTTGCTCGCGAGCATCGATCGCCTATTAGTCCTGCACAACGGCGCTTTCATCGCCGCGGGCGATCCGCAGACGGTGATCCGCAGCCCGGAGGTGTCGGAAATCTACATGGGAATCGAAACCAATGTCTGAACCGCCGCTGCTCGCCGTGCGGGACCTCGATGCTTTCTACGGCGATTTCCAGGCCCTGTTCGGTCTGTCGATGGAGGTCGCGGCGGGAGAGGCCGTAGCCGTGATCGGCGCCAACGGAGCCGGCAAGAGCACACTGCTCAAGAGCATTGCCGGGCTATTGCGGGCGCGGCCGGACGCGATCACGTTCAACGGCGCGCGGATCGGCGGCATGCCCGCCCACGCCGTCGCCGCGCAAGGCATCGCGCTGGTGCCGGAGGGGCGAGGGCTCTTTGCCTCGCTCAGCGTCGAAGAAAATCTTTTGATCGGCGGCCAGCTCAAACGTCCCGGGCCGTGGAATCTGCAGCGCGTTTATGAGCTTTTCCCCGTTCTCGGCGAACGCCGGCACCTGGCGAGCACGGCGCTGTCGGGCGGTCAGCAGCAGATGGTCGCGATCAGCCGCGGGCTGATGTCGAATCCGAAATTGCTGTTGTGCGACGAGATCAGCCTGGGCCTGGCGCCGATCGTGGTGCGCGACATCTACGCGCGCCTGCCGGCGATTCTCGGCCAGGGCATTTCACTGTTGCTGGTCGAGCAGGACGTCGTGCAGGCGCTCAAGACGACGCAGCGCGTCTATTGCCTGCAGGAGGGCCGTGTGGCGCTCGCGGGCGCCGCGAAGGATCTGACCCGGGAGGCAATCGCGGCGGCCTATTTCGGGGTGTGATCTTTTCCCCCTCGCCCACACGGGGAGGGAGAAGTGGGGGCATGATGGATTGGATCAACGTCATTCTTCAGGGTGTGCTGGTCGGCGGACTTTACGCCATGTTCGCGGCCGGGCTATCGCTGATCTTCGGCGTTATGCGGCTCGTTAACATCGCGCATGGCGATCTCATCGTGCTCGCGGCCTACGTCGCGCTGGTCATCACCGAAACGTTCGGCATCGGGCCGCTCGTCTCACTGGTCGTCGTCGTGCCGCTGATGGCGGCGATCGGTTATGCGCTGCAGCGGCTGGTGCTCAACCGCACGCTGGGAGAGGATTTGCTGCCGCCGCTCCTGGTGACGTTCGGTCTGTCGGTGATCATCCAGAATGGATTGCTGGCGCTGTTCACCGCCGACAGCCGCAAGCTGCAGGCGGGCGACATCGAGGTGGCGACGATCCGGCTCTTCGAAGGCGTCTATGTCGGCGTGCTGCCGCTCTTGCAGTTCGTCGTCGCCGTCGCGGTCATCGCGGCGCTGCAGTTCGTGTTCTATCGCACGGCGCTCGGCCGGGCCTTCCGCGCGACCGCGGATAGTCAGTCGGTTGCGCAGCTCATGGGCCTCGACAACCGTCACGTCTTCGCGCTGGCCATGGCGCTTTCGCTTGCGGTGGTGGCGATTGCCGGCGTGTTCCTGGCGGTCCGCGCCAATTTCGATCCGTCGCAAGGGCCCGCGCGCCTGATCTTCGGCTTCGAGGCTGTGATCATCGGCGGCCTCGGCAGCCTGTGGGGGACGCTGGCTGGCGGGCTTATCCTCGGCGTTGCGCAGGCGATTGGCGCGCACATCGATCCAGGCTGGCAAGTCCTTGCTGGCCACATTTGCTTCTTGGTCATTCTCGCGGTGCGCCCCGAAGGACTTTTCCCCAAGGTGCGCCTATGAGCGTTCGCGTCGTCTTTGCCAGCCGGTCGAGCCGTGTCGGCATGGCGCTCTGCGCGGTCATTCTGCTTGCGCTTGCCGCGGCGCCGTTCTGGGGCGGCCGTGGTGACCTGCAGCTCCTGTCGCAAATTTACGCCTATGTGGCGTTGGCGAGCCTATGGAACCTGCTTGCCGGCTACGCCGGTCTCGTCTCGGTCGGCCAGCAGGCTTATGTCGGTCTCGGCGGCTATCTTCTTTTCGCGCTCGCCATCCTCGCCGGCATGTCGCCGCTGTGGGCGATCCCGCTCGCAGGCGGCATCGCGGCCCTCACCGCCATCCCCGTCGCAGGTTTGGTCTTCCGCTTGCGCGGCCACTATTTTGCGATCGGGACATGGATCATCGCTGAAGTGTTCCGCCTGCTCGCCTCGCAGGTCTCGGTGTTGGGCGGCGGCTCCGGTATCAGTCTGCCCGCTTCCGTGGTCGTCGCCATCGCCTCGACGCGGCAAATGCGCGATTTCATGGTGTACTGGATCGCACTCGCGCTCGTTGTGGCGGTCCTGGCGCTGATCGTGCTGCTCCTGCGATCGCGCTATGGTCTCGCGCTGAAGGCGATCCGCGATAGCGAGCTCGCGGCGACATGCAACGGCATCGACGTGATGCGCACCAAGGTCCTGGTCTATATCGTCACCGCGTTCGGCACCGCCATGATCGGTGCGTTGATCTTTTTCCAGAAGCTGCGCATTTCGCCCGATGCCGCCTTCAGCGTCAACGACTGGACGGCGTTCGTGATCTTCATCACGGTGATCGGCGGCATCGGGCGTATCGAGGGACCCATCATCGGCACGATCGTCTTCTTCGCACTGCGGCAGACGCTCGCCGACCTTGGCACGATCTATCTGCTTATGCTCGGGGTCGTGGCGATCCTGGTCATGCTCGCGGCGCCGAAAGGCATCTGGGGGCTCATCGTCGAACGCTTCGGCTGGCAGGTTTTTCCGCTTGAACGCAGTGTCATCCTTGACGATCGTAGCGCCTGGCGAGAAAAGCCCGGGGCGGACGGCCGGTAACCGGTGAAAGGGAGAACGACCATGGCGAACAAGACCATTATCAGCTGCGCGATCACCGGCTCGATCCACACCCCCACCATGTCGGACGCCTTGCCGATCACGCCCGATCAGATCGCGACGCAAGCGATCGATGCCGCCAAGGCCGGCGCCGCGATCCTGCATCTGCACGCGCGCGATCCGAAGGATGGACGGCCGTCGCCGGACCCGAACGTCTTCATGCAGTTCCTGCCGCGCATTAAGCAAGCCTGCGACGCGGTCGTCAACATCACCACCGGCGGCGGCGTGACCATGACGGTGGAGCAGCGCATCTCGGCGGCGCAGCAGCTGTCGCCGGAAATGTGCTCGCTCAACATGGGATCGATGAACTTCGCGCTCTACCCCATGGCGCGGCGCTACAAGAACTGGAAATACGACTGGGAGGAGAGTTACCTCCTCAACTCCGACGCCTACATCTTCCCCAACACATTTCGCGACATCGAAAGAATCGACAAGACGCTCGGCGGGGGCCACGGCGTCAAATTCGAGCACGAGTGCTATGACACCGGCCATCTTTACAACCTCGCCCATTGCATCGACCGCGGCCTGTTCAAGCCGCCGGTCTTTTTGCAATTTGTCTTCGGAATTCTCGGCGGCATCGGCCCAGATCTCGACAATCTCCTGTTTATGAAGCGTACGGCCGACCGATTGTTCGGCGACCAATATCTGTGGTCGGTGCTCGCCGGCGGCCGTCACCAGATGAATTTTTGCACCAACGCCGCCATGATGGGCGGCAACGTGCGCGTCGGCCTCGAGGACTCGCTCTATATCGGGCCGGGCAAGCTCGCCGCCAGCAATGCCGAGCAGGTCGCGAAAATCCGCCGCATCATCGAAGAGCTCGGCTACGAGATCGCGACCCCGAACGAGGCGCGCGCGATGCTCGGCCTGAAGGGCGCCGACCGGGTGAACTTCTGAAAATAAAAAGCCCGTCTTCGCCCCACGGGCTACGACGTGGCAGCCTTCGCTGCTTGGCGGGAATGTGAAATGGCTTGCCGAGCCGTAGCCGCAAAGCAGCGAAGGCTGGTGGGCGGTACAGGGATTGAACCTGTGACCCCATCCATGTCAAGGATGTGCTCTCCCGCTGAGCTAACCGCCCGACCAGAAAGCTCGATGTAGCGTCGCGCCGCCCCCAGGGTCAAGGGCGGCACCGGCCGCCGCCGCTCACATTCCTTCCGCTTTCTTGCGCTTGTCGCACGCGCTCCAATATTGCGGCCACTTCATTCCCGCCGGGATCTTTCCGGCCGCCTTGTCGGCCTTCCACTCGGCGCCGCAGGCGCGCTCGCGCGCGATCATGGCCTGACGTCCGGCTGATTGCGGCTTCGCGGCGGTGGGTGTCGGGGCCGGCTTCGTTTCGGCTGCCGGCGGCGTTGCGGCCGCCGGTGCTGCCTCGCCCGACATGCATTGCTTGCTGAAATCGCGATATTTCATGCCGGCGGTCTGGTTCGCCGCTTTCATCTGCTTCCATTCGGCGGCACAATCTTTCATGCTCTTGGCCTGCGCCGGAACGGATACGGCGGTGTTGGCGATAGCTGCGAGAAATATTCCCGACGCGATCAAGAAAGCGTTTTTCATGGCGGCAATTCTCCTATGCCGAGGACGTGAATGGCGAGGTGCCGAGGATAGCTTAGCAATGCGGGCATGGGCGGCACAACCAGCAACCGAATGACAGCTAGGCCGGTCGCTTGCGCGCGACCAAACCGAAGGCCGCGATCGCCGCCAGCGCCAGCGAAATGAGCACGTTGTAGCCGGCAAGCGAGAGGCCGAGAAAGCGCCATGCCGCCTCGTCGCAGCGCACCACATGGACCGACTGCAACTGCTCGAGCAGCGGTCCCTTCGCGGTGAAATCGGTCACCGGCCCCGAGCAATCGGTCGGACCCGGCCACCAGTGCCACTCGACGCCGGCGTGATAGGCGCTGAGCCCGGCGCCGCAGAGAACGGCGACGATGATCACGAGAAAGCCGACGGCAATCAGTTTTTGCGGCGCGCGCACCACCGCCGCGATCGCCAGCAACAGCGAGAGCGGGACCGCGACGTGGTAGGGCAGGCGCTCTTCGAGACAGAGCGGACAGGGCGGCAGTTTCAGCACATGTTCGAAATACCAGGCGCCGAGCAGCGTCGCCGAGCTGAGCACGAAGATCGCCAGCGCCGCGACGGCGGCCGGGTCCCGGCAAAGCCGATCGAACCAAGTTGCCTTCATCGCCATCTCTTCATCATCGCATTCTCGCTGCGCCGTCCGCGAGCCGCAGCAATTTGCCGATCCCGGAGGCGGAAGCAAGCCCGCCGCCTCGTTTGCCGGAATAGCCGTCAGGATCTGGTTTTCTTTTGCCGAAAGCGCCGGCCGAAGATATAGGTACCGCGCTATGCCCGTGTGGCGGAACTGGTAGACGCGCACGACTCAAAATCGAAACGCGTGATTCAAAAATTCAATTTTTATGTTGATTTTTCAGTGCTTTAAGCATATTCTGGTTTGGAAATAACCCTTACACATGTCTTACACAAAATCGCGCCTTCGGGCGATTTTCGGAGGTCAGGTGCGAAATGGCCGAACATCACGAACTCATGGGAGGCAAACTCCACATCTATAAGCGCGAGAACAGCCGCTTCTGGCAGTGCTCTGCTTATCTCGCCGGCAAGAACCGGCGAATGACGACGAAGGAAGAAAGCCTCTCCCACGCGAAAGAGATCGCCGAGGATTGGTACCTCGAACTGCGAGGGAAAGCCCGGGCAGGCGGACTAACTTCCGGCCCAACATTCAAAAAGGCCGCCGACCAGTTCCTCGCGGAATACGAGACGATCACGCAGGGCCAGCGGAATCCGAACTGGGTGAAGAGTTATGAATGGATGCTCCGCGTTTATTTGACTCCCTACTTTGGAAAGATGGCCTTATCGGAGATAAGCGCCGGCAAGGTCCAGGAGTACCGAATTCACCGGAGGCAGCTTTCCGTCGACAAGAGGGATAAGCCCCCGGCCCGGAGCACAATGCACCACGAGACCGTCGCCATCCGGCAAGTGCTGAAAACGGCGCTTCGGCACGGGTGGCTGAGCGCGCTGCCGGACTTGTCCCAGCCGTACAAAACATCCGGGAAGGTCACGCACCGCGCGTGGTTCTCCCCCGAGGAATATCAGGAGCTCTTCGAGGCGACGCGCAGCAGGGCGCACGAGCCATTGCACAATCGGCATCGATGGGCGTGCGAGCAGTTGCACGACTATGTGCTCTTCATGGCCAATACCGGGCTCAGGCCTGACGAGGCCGGCCGGCTCGAATTTCGTGACGTTCGAATCGTGAACGACGCAGGCAGCAAGGAAACCATTCTGGAAATCGAAGTCCGCGGCAAGCGGGGGGTCGGCTGGTGCAAAAGCACAGCCAACGCGGTTTTGCCGTTTCAAAGGTTACGGGACAGGCTGCGTCCCGAAGTCCTGCCTGAATCGGACGACGACGACTCTGCGCCGGAAGAAATCCGCACCGAGAAGGCCAAACTCACGTTGGTCAAGACGCAGCCCACCGACCGACTCTTTCCAATGAAGCAACGCGGCCTGCTTAACACTATCCTGGACGAACTTAAGCTCAAGCGCGACCGCGACGGCAATCCCCGCACGGCCTACAGCTTGCGTCATACCTACATCTGCTTTCGTTTGATGGAGGGTGCCGACATCTACCAGATCGCCAAGAACTGCCGCACCAGCGTCGAAATGATCGAGAAATTCTACGCCGCTCACATCAAGACGATGCTCGATGCGACCGCGATCAACGTGCGAAAAGGTACGATCCGAACGGATCGAAAGACCCGCGAAGGCGGGGACCCAACCACGATCCGAACGGATCGAAAGACCCGCGAAGGCGGGAAAAACTCCACGCTCCGAAGGGAGCGAAAGAGGACGGAAAGGCCAAGCGCCGAGGCTTAAGCGCGGCAAATTTTTTTCTTGGCTCAAAACTGGGGTCGGCGCTATACCTCATCCCGGATGCCCGTGTGGCGGAACTGGTAGACGCGACGCACTCAAAATGCGTTGCCCACAAGGCGTGGGGGTTCGAGTCCCTCCACGGGCACCAATTTATCACGATGAACGGACATTGCGGTGTGTCCGACAATGCAATGATTGAGACCGATCTCTATACGCTTGTCGCCAACCATATCGGCGTTCAAAGCGTTGTCGAGATATAAGATGACCGCTCGACAGTACACCCAATAAGCCTGTCCAGTAGTCGCCACAATTTTCGCGTGCGAAAGCAGCTCAAATCATTTAGCTTTGCTGGCGTCCTTCCATTGCTGTGAAGCTCAATGCCAACCGAAGCAGATACCTGCCGAAAATTCGTGGTGCCCAAGCTCCAGGCTGCGGGTTGGGACAGCGAACTATGCTCAATTGCCGAACAGCGCAGCATTACGGATGGCCGCATTATTCCCGTCGGCAAAGGGTTCATCCGCAAGCCACCGAAGCGTGTGGACTATTTGCTGCGTTACACGCGCGATTTTCCGCTGGCCGTCGTCGAGGCTAAGGCGGCTTACAAGTCCGCTGGAGACGGACTCCAGCAGGCAAAAACCTATGCCGAAATGCTGGGCCTCAAATTTGCTTACGCGACCAACGGCCACGAGATTATCGAATATGACTATTCGACTGGCCTGGAGACTCTCAAGTCCGAGTTTCCGACGCCAGACGAATTATGGAATCGCTACCGTCGCGCGAACGGATTACGCGACGATACAGCAGCCGGACGGCTTCTGACGCCGTTCAACCACGCGGTTGATAAAGGCGAACGGTATTACCAACAAATCGCGGTCAACCGAACGGTTGAGGAAATCCTGAAGGGCCAACGCCGCCTGTTGCTGACTATGGCGACGGGCACCGGAAAAACAGCCGTTGCGTTTCAAATTTGCTGGAAATTGTGGTCAGCCCGCTGGAATCGTACTGGCGAGTATAGGCGGCCGCGCATTCTCTATCTCGCCGATCGCAACATACTGGTGGATCAACCCAAGGACGGCATCTTCGCAACCTTCGGCGACGCGCGATACAAAATCGAGTCCGGCGAGGTGGTCAAAAGCCGGGAGATGTATTTTGCCATTTATCAGGCGTTGGCCGAAGACGAGCGCCGTACCGGTCTGTTCAGAGCGTACCCGCCTGATTTTTTTGATCTTGTGATTGTCGATGAATGCCATCGCGGCAGTGCCCGCGATGATAGCGCCTGGCGCGTGATCCTCGAATACTTTGAGCCATCGGTTCAGCTCGGAATGACGGCGACGCCTCTTCGCCAAGAGAGCCGAGATACCTACCTCTATTTCGGCAATCCGATATACGAGTACAGCCTCCGGCAAGGAATCGACGACGGTTTCCT
>Ga0181536_10004023_pt1 | contig 15759 bp, 10 predicted proteins | sample PEATcosm2014_Bin_41_FD_121105 | JGI IMG/M metagenome (GOLD analysis project Ga0181536, IMG submission 121105) | Peatland microbial communities from MTU Mesocosm Facility, Houghton, MI, USA - PEATcosm2014_Bin17_60_metaG | ecosystem: Environmental > Terrestrial > Soil > Wetlands > Peat | place... | reverse complement strand
CGCATCGATGCGCGCCTGATTGAGCCGCAGCGATTTGACCTCCTGGATGATCTCTTCCTTGAGTTTTTTCGACTTGCGCTCCTGCGCGGGCGACAGCGTCTCGTTCTTGAGCTTGCCCTGGATGTCGAGGTCCTGCAGGCGGCGCAGCCGCTTGAAGGTGTCGGCGATGGTGTCGAAAGTCTCCAGCACCTTGGGCTTGAGCTCGGCCTCGATGGCCGCAAGCGACATCGAGTTTTCGAGATCGTCCTCGTCGAGGTCGGTGTCGACGAGCGGGACTTCCTCGGTCGTCTCCTCGCCATCGGCGGCGCCGTTGCCTCCTTGCGGCTTGAACGGGGTGGCGGCGGGCGGCGCTGACGGCGGCGCCACGGCCTGCGGCGGCTGCGGCACAAAACCCGGCGCCACGGCCTGCGGCGGCTGCGGCACAAAGCCCGGCGGGCCGGGAGCCAATCCGGGAGGCGCAACGGCCGAAGGATCGCCGGGCGGCGCCGCGGGCGCCACCTGCTTGGCGTCGGGGCCGGCATAGGTCGCTTCCAGGTCGATGATGTCGCGCAGGAAGACCTTTCCTTCGTTCAATTCGTCGCGCCAGATGATGACGGCCTGGAACGACAGCGGGCTCTCACAGAGGCCGGCGATCATGGCCTCGCGGCCGGCCTCGATGCGCTTGGCGATGGCGATCTCGCCTTCGCGCGAAAGAAGTTCCACAGAACCCATTTCGCGGAGATACATGCGCACCGGATCGTCGGTGCGCTCGGCGGGCTCTTTCGCTTCGGACTTGGCGGGCGTCTTCGGCGTCACCTCGACCAGTTCGCCGGACTCGGTCTCTTCCTCCTCAGGTTCTTCGCGGGGTTCCTCCTCCTCGGCCTCGGCTTCCTCGGTCTCTACGACGTTGATGCCCATCTCGTTCATGATCGCGAGCACGTCTTCGATCTTCTCGGAGGTGACTTCCTCCGACGGCATGACCGCGTTGAGCTGCTCATAGGTGACGTAGCCGCGCTTCTTGGCCTGCTTGATCATCTTCTTGACGGCGGCGTCCGACAGGTCGAGCAACGGCAGCGGGGCGTCCGGGGTCTCGGAACCTTCCTTCTCCGGCGCCTCATTATCCTTTTGCGGGGCGGCCTTGGCCTTGTTCACGACCGTCTTGGTTGCCACGCTCTTGCTTGCCATGTTTGTCTCCACGAACGCCATTGCCCCTACCCTATGGTGACTGCCACGGTGGGCAGTCGGCCCGCACGCATAGTCCCCTACCCTATGGTGAGTCGCCACACCGGGAAGGCGAACCGAACGCTGGGCCGGGCCATAGTCCTGACCGACGGCCAAAAAGGGCAGCGCCGTCCCGGCACCGCCCGAATCGAAGTCGTAACTCTTCTCGGAACTCCGTTAAGCTCCGACTAACCCTGTCAACAGCGAGAGCGACCTCGTCTTCCCTCGCCAGCGACCCGTCCAGCGCCTGCCGCCAACCGCGTCAGCGACCAAGTGCTCAAGACAATCAAGCGCTTACAGCGATCGCACGGGCCGACCCGACGACGCGCCGAACCCCTCGATCAAGGCTTCGGTTCCATCGAGCATCGACAGCCGGGCCTTCACCTCCAGCAACCGCGTGTAGTTCGCCTCGGTATTGTCCTGGCCGAGCGCCACTTCGGCATCCTTCAGTTCCCTAATTAGGGAATGCCATTGCCGATGCAAGGCAACAAGCTGCTTCCAGGTCAGCAAAACATCGGCGGGCGCCGCTTGCGACCGTGCGCCCCAGACCGAGGGGGTGGTGATGGAGCGCTCCATGCGCCCGAGCAGGCCGGCAAAGCCTCGGCGGTCCAGCTCGGCCACGAGCTCGGCAGCCTGCTCAGACCTTGCGGTTTCGCTATCGCGGCCGAAATCCTCAGCGAAATGATGGGCGAAGACGTCGATCAGCACGCTTTTGAGCTTTTGGGTATCGGCGTGGCGGAACTCGGCCTCGGCCAGCTCCTCCATATGATCGTGCAGGAGCCACGGGTGGTTGAGCGCGGCTTGCAGGATCAGCGCCTCTCGGCGCGGAATTGCCGCGCGATGGCCGCGATGCAGCGGGCCTTCGGCAAGCTGCCGGCTCGCCGCCACATAGGCTTGGTCGCGATTAAATGCGGTTCGGGGCGTACCGGGCCGGGCCGACGCGCCGCTGCGGTGTCGCTTCTCGTCGAAGCCTTTTTCGTTGAAGATTCGGCGGCGCGTTGAAATATCCGCCGGCGCGAACAACTGGCGTAGCCGGGCGGAAAAATCCTGCCGGTAATAGCGGCGCACGGCTTCGTCGGCGATGGTATTGGTCACCTCGCCGATGCGCGCTTCCAAGGCGGCGCGCCGCTCCGGCGTATCGCACGGGCCGGCCTCGCTCTCGCGCGCCCACAGCACGTGCGCCAGCGGACGCGCCGCACCGAGCACGTCCTCGATCGCCTCGCGGCCGCCGGAGCGGGCGAGGTCGTCCGGATCTTGTCCGTCCGGGAGCGCGGCAAGTTTGAGGCTTTTGCCGGGTTTTAAGAGCGGCAACGCGAGATCAAGCGCGCGGTAGGCCGCGCGCCGTCCGGCATCATCGCCGTCGAAGCAGAGGATCGGCTCGTCGTTAAGCCGCCACATCAACGCCAGCTGGTCGGCGGTCAGCGCGGTGCCGAGCGGCGCGACGGTCGCCTCGAAACCGGCCGTCACCATGGCGATGACGTCAATATAGCCCTCAACCGCGATGACGCGCGCGGAAAAATTATCGTGCGCAGACTGCGCAGACTTGCCTGCGGCGTTGTGGGCGGCCTGGCGGGCGGCGGCGATGTTGTAAAGCGTCGCGCCCTTGTGGAACAGCGGCGTCTCCGGCGAATTCAAATACTTTGCGGAGACATCTTTTTCGAGCGCGCGGCCGCCGAAGGCGATGACGCGGTCGCGCCAATCGGTGATCGGAAACATGATGCGGTCGCGGAAGCGGTCATAGGGAACGGGGATGTCTTCCCCGGCAACGATCAGTCCCGCCTCGACCATGTCCTCGACCGGTATTTTCGCCGCGCCGAGATGCTCCTTGAGCGCGTATTGCTCCGCTGGCGCATAGCCGAGCCGGAACTTGATCTGGGTCGAGGATGACAGGCCGCGGTCGGCGAGATAGCCGCGGCCGCGCGCGCCATTTCGCGACGCAAGCGTCGATTGGAAGAACCCCGCGGCGAGTTCGACGATGTCGTGCAACGTCCTGCGGCGTTCCTCGCGCGCCTCGGCCTCGCGCGACGGCATGGGCACCGCGATACCGGCCTGCGCCGCCAGCCGCTCGACGGCTTCCGGGAAGCTCACCCCTTCGGTCAGCATGACGAAATCGAAAATGTTGCCGTTCTTGCCCGAGGAGAAGTCGAACCACATCGCCTTCTGGTCATTGACAAAGAAGGACGGCGTCTTCTCCTTGTTGAAGGGCGACAGCGCCTTCCACTCCCGCCCCGCCTTGCGCAACTTGACGCGTCTGCCCACGACTTCCGAGACCGGAAGCCGCGCGCGCAGCTCGTCGAGGAATTGCGGCGAGAATCGCATGGTGATTCGGGAGCCTAGCGCGGATGCGGCGCGAAGATAGGGCAGCCGGGCGAAGCGGCAAAGCCGCGGGGGATTGTCCCGGTTATCCACAGGCTAAATCGAGACTTTTGCTTTTCCGTTGCGTTGCGACTTTTTAGCCCGCCGGCGAATGGCACCATCTTAAGTTCTGTCAGTCCCGTGGCATCATACGTGCGCCGCTTGGGCGGACGCTCGCAGCCTTCGATGTCGAATTCGTCGAAGACCGATTCAATAACCCCATAGGGAGGGCCGTTGTACCAAGCCGGATCATCGTCGTGGTTGAGCCTTATGGCAGCGATGGTTCTCTTGCCGACGTCCGTGCATCTCCATCGACCACTGCCGCTCAAGAATTCAGTGCCGATGCGAAAATCCGAATGCTTCATCGGTGCGCGATTTCCCGTCCAGCTTTGAGGGACTGACTTTCGCATGCGCCTCGTTTTCTTTGCCATCGGACGCCCTCTTGTGATCACTCCGGCTCCAGGCCGGCTTGCTTGACCACCTGTTCGGCGACTTTGCGGTCGTCGACGATCAGTTTGGCGAACTCATCCGGCGTATCGGTTGCCCCGACGAGGCTCCGTCCCTTGAGCTGCTTCGCCGCGAACTCCGGATCGGCGACGATGCCGGCGACTTCCTTGGCAAGCCGGTCGACGATCGGGCGCGGCGTGCCGTGCGGCGCGAACAGGCCGTACCAGCCGCGCGATGGCGGACCGTTGTAGCCGGTGTCTTGCAAAAGCGGGACGTCCGGGAAGTTGGGCGAACGGATATTGTTCATCATGACCAGAGGCGTCATGGCGCCCGCCCTGATCTGGCCGATGACATTGCCCTCGCCGAACAACCCGATCGGCGTCGAGCCGCCCAGGATGGCGTTCACCGCTTCGCCGCCGCCCTTGAACGGTACGCGCACCCAGTCGGCGCCGCGTTCCTTTTTCAGCGTCTCCATGTAGAGCACCATCGGCGCGCCGGGCGTGAGGTAACTGAGCGTACCGGGCTTGGCTTTCGACAGCGCGACGAGCTCGTCGACGTTCGTTACTTTCAGGTCCGAATTCACCACCAACATGTGGATCAGATCGAAAAGATCGGTGATCGGCTGCAAGCCGTTCACGGGATCGAACGGCATGCTGTTAAGCAGGAACTGATTGTAGATCATCGAATCGGCATTGATGATGCAGATGGTGTAGCCGTCCGGCGCGGAATCCTGGCAGGCCCTGGCGCCGACCATTTGCATGCCGCCGGGACGGTTCTCGACCACGATCGGCTGGCCGAGGCGCTCGCCCAATTTCTCGCCGAGCGCGCGCATAAAGACGTCGCTGATTCCGCCGGGGCTCGTGGTCGTGAGCGCGCGGATCGGGCGGGTGGGATAATCCTGCGCCGCCGCGCCGAAGGCGGACGACACAAGCGCAATAACGATGGCAAGACAGACGAGGGATGAGCGGCGCACGGACGATTTCTCCCCGAGAATGAAAGCGCCTTTTCAACGACCCTTGGCAACGAGCCCAGCACTCTTCGCGATCGGCGCGCGCTTGCGCAAGAGCGCGACGCTGCGGTGCTTTGTCCCGCGCGTTCAGAGCATGATCCCGAAAAAGCCTGCCCCGGACTTGATCCGGGGTGGATGCCGGTTTCCCGCCTTCGCGAAGCCCGCTCTCGCCACGCTATCGCGTGAGCGTAGCGGGTCGGCGGGCGAAGGAAGGTCGGAAAAGATCATGTTCAATCAAAAAGCTCTAGCTGAGCCGGTCGCCGTCGGCGGTGAAGCCGAACAGCCACTGGACGCGATAGTAGCGCGCCGAACGCGGCTGCGTGATGCCCCATTGTTCGGAGCGGCCGGGGGCGAATTTCCAGAAATCGGAGCTCCGAGGCACATAACTATCGTCGATCCGCAGCACCTCCGCCGCATATTCCAACGGCACCTCGTCGGGCCCGCAGAAATAAGCGAATACATTGTTGCCCGGCCCATGACGGCCCGGGCCCCATTCGATCGGATAACCATGATCCTTCATGCGCCCCATGCCGCGCATGACCGAGTCGAACTCGGGCATCTCGAAGGCCACATGATTGAGCGTCGCAAGATTGGTCTTCGCCATCACGATCGATGAATGATCGCTGTTGGCGCAATGCAGAAATGACAGCGGCGCGTTTTCATCGACCACCCGAAAGCCGAGCGTCTTGGTGAAGAAGCCAAGGCTCGCGTCGAAGTCGCGCGCGTTGAGATTGACGTGAACGATCTTGCGCGGCCGGTCGGGCTCGTCCTGCCGATCGGCATGATCGGCGCAGTCGCACACGAAGGCGAGATTGCGGCCATCGGGGTCCTTGCAGCCGAAACCATAACCGCCGCCGCCGACGGACAAAGGTGCGGGCGCGGTCGCGCTGCATCCCGCGGCGGTAATCGCGTGATGCAGCGCGTCGACGGCGCCCCGGTCGGCGACATCGAACACGATGCGCACGACCGCCGGCTGCGCGCCGGCATGCAGGCCGAGGACGTGGTGATAGCCACAGGTGCCGCGAAAATAGCGCGCATCGTTGCGCGTCTCGACACTTTGCAGATTCCACACGGTTTCGTAGAAGCGCGTGGCCTCGTCGATGTTCGTGGCGACGAGTTCAACGCTACGCACGCCGCGCACCAGGCATGACGGCATATTGGGCCTATCTTTTAGCGCACTGCTTCTGGCGCGGAATTGTTCATAGCTTGTTGTTCGAGGCACGGCGCGAACGGGTCTTCCACCGAGCGAGGGGACGGTGCCGGACAATTGTTGGGGGTGGGGTCGTAACTAGCCCAACCTACCAGAAGCGCAATGACCCCGACAAACGCCAACATCAGCAATAAGTCTCGCTGGTCAAGGGGCCGCTCACCACCAAGGAACTGGCCTTGGCCCTCATGAAGGCCAAGGACATGGACCTGGGGGATACCGTTCTGGCCCAACGCATCGGCAACCGGCTCATTCATTCGCTGCGGATGCAACAACAGCGGGCCGCGTGAAGCGCGACGGCAAACGGCATGGCATCTCGAATTGGAGACGACCAATCACTTGATGTATTATTATTGATGGACGGCGCGCCAATGCCGCTTCCATCCTCAATGCCGCAGGACAACAGCTTAGATGGTTGGCTTATGGAATGCGTTGCGCGGCTTGTTGCCATTGCTGCTCGCGTTCATCGTATTGGCGGGATGCAGCGACCTCGGGCTGCCGAAAGAAGACATGCCGGCCATATTGGCGATACGCTGTTCAGACTGACGCCTGCGACGTTCAAACCTATTCTCCGTTTGATCCGGCGACGGGCGTGATAAAGCCGACGGCTATTAGCGGCGAGCAGGGGCCGTTCTATTAGTTAGGTCGGTCGGTTCCAGGCTGGAAGATCGGTAAGGTGCCGTTGCCAATACCCGGTGAAATCCACTCGACCTGCCCTCCGGAATTCCCTCCAAGGCCGAGGAGCTGTGCCGACGGCACGGGATCAGCGGTTATGGCGCAAACGCCACCGGCTTTCCATTGGATTCGCGGCTATTTTGGGCCGCAGGACCATTTGATCCACGTCAAGGCAACAGTAACTAAATCCGCGTAGCGTGGTGTTCGGCTTGGAGGGGAAACCGATGAGCCGGGCGGCCTTGACCGAACCATTTGTGGCTCCGATCCTGGCCGCTTCTTGTTGGGCTCATGTCCGAAATCCGCACCATCACGACGCTGCGCCGCAGGCGCGATGAAATCTCCGCCTCGATACGGATGTACGAGAAGCGGATTGCCCAAGCCCGGTCGGACTTGGCGCACGTCACCGCCGCCCCACGAAATTGTTGAATCCAAGACCGCCCCCGTGCGCCAGCAAGCAACGAGCGCGACTACCTCATATTCGAGAGTGGTTTTGCAAGCTCACGAGCGGTTTCGATGAACAGTTGCGCGATCGGGCTAAGCGTTCGGTTCTTCAGCGATCGGCGCGGCGTCGTTCACGTTGCGCGACGCACGCCGACGTTCATGGCCTAGCCTGCGAGCAGCTTCTTCACCAGCGCGCTGGCCTTGGACAAATCCATCCGGCCGGAGAAGCGCTGTTTCAGCGCCGCCATGGTGCGGCCCATGTCTTTGAGCGTCTCGGCTTCAATCTCTCTGATCAGCTCGGAGATCGCTTCGGCGGCTTGGAGGTCCGACATGGGCTTGGGCAGGTACGCGGAGATGATCTCGATCTCTTCGCGCTCCTGGGCGGCAAGCTCCGCGCGGCCCGCCTTTTCATAGATGTCGAGCGATTCCTGACGCTGCTTGATCATTTTCTGCATGACGTCGAGGATCTCGGCGTCCGACAGCGTCACGCGTTCGGGGCCGCGGGTCTCGCGCTCCAGGATCGCGGCATTGACCATCCGCAGCGTCGATACGCGCCGCGCCTGGCCGGCCTTCATCGCCTGTTTCAACGCGTTGTTGATATCGTCGCGCAACACGGCTATGGCCTCTCGCTAAAGACGTAAAGCCAGCCCACCTTTAGGGGTCGGCGGGAAAGATCCATGAAAGTGAGAAAGATGTAGGCCCTTGCCGATGCCGACACAACCGCAGACTCAAGCGCTCCGCGACACGCTCTGGGACGACCCCAAACCGACGGCACTCCTGGTCTTGGCCGACGGCACCGTGCTCGAAGGAATAGGCTTCGGCGCCACCGGCCACGCGGTCGGCGAAGTCTGCTTCAACACGGCGATGACGGGCTACCAGGAGATTCTCACCGATCCGTCCTACGCCGGTCAGATCATCACCTTTACCTTCCCGCATATCGGCAATGTCGGCACCAACGAGGAAGACATCGAAACCGTCAACCTCGCGGCGACGCCGGGTGCGCGCGGCGTCGTGCTGCACACAGCGATCACGCAGCCGTCGAACTACCGCGCCGCGGGCCATCTCGATCTCTGGCTGAGAAACCGCGGCGTCATCGGACTTGCCGGCCTCGACACCCGCGCGCTCACCGCGCTGATCCGCGAGAAAGGCATGCCGAACGCGGTGATCGCGCATCAGCCGTCGGGCCGCTTCGATCTCGACGCGCTCAAGCGCGAGGCCAGGCAGTGGCCGGGCCTTCTCGGCATGGACCTGGTGCCGATGGTGACGACAGCGCAGCGCTTCACCTGGGACGAAACGCCGTGGCAATGGGGCGAGGGCTATGGCCGTCGCGATCATGCGGAGTTCCACGTCGTCGCCATCGACTACGGCATCAAGCGCAACATCCTGCGCCAGCTCGCCGGCAACGCCTGCAAGGTGACGGTGGTGCCGGCACAGACTTCGGCGGCCGAGATTCTGGCGCTCAAGCCCGACGGCATTTTCCTCTCCAACGGACCGGGCGACCCGGCAGCCACCGGCGAATACGCCGTGCCGGTAATCCGAACGCTGATCGAGAGGTTGCCGACCTTCGGCATCTGCCTCGGCCACCAGATGCTGGCGCTCGCGGTCGGCGCCAAGACGATGAAAATGCACCAGGGCCATCACGGCGCGAACCACCCGGTGAAAGACCTCATGACCGGCAAGGTCGAGATCACCTCCATGAACCACGGCTTTGCCGTCGACGGCGCGAGCCTGCCGGCGAACGCGGTGGAGACCCACGTCTCATTGTTCGATGGCTCCAATTGCGGCCTCGCGCTGAAAGACCGGCCGGTGTTCTCGGTCCAGTACCATCCCGAAGCGTCCCCCGGCCCGCGCGACAGCCATGGCCTGTTCGGGCGGTTCGTCGGGCTGATGCGGGAGTTCAAGCGGACGTAGAATCCATTGACACCCGTAGGGTTACACCCTACCATGCCGGATGATCCGCAGCTTCCGACACCGCGGACTAAAGCGCTTCTACGAACGCGATGACGCATCGCAGGTTCACGCCGCCTACCGAAAGAAAGTCGCACGTATTCTTGCCGATCTCGATTCCGCGCGGATGCCGCGGGACATGGACTTCCCCGGCTTGCGTCTGCATCCGCTGACGGGAGAATTCCCCCTCCCTACCCTCCCCCGCAAGCGGGGGAGGGTAGGGAGGGGGCGAGCGTGACCGTTTCCGGAAACCGGCGGGTTATCTTTCGTTTCGATGACGCCAATGTCGTCGACGTCGATCTGGTCGACTACCATTGAGGACGTGACATGCCCATGCTCAACCCGCCGCATCCCGGGGAAAACCTGCGCGAGGACGTCCTGGCGCCGCTTAAGCTCTCGGTCACAGAAACCGCGAAAGCGCTTGGCATCAGCCGCAAGACGCTCTCCGAGATCGTAAACGGCAAGTCGCCGATCACCCCGGACATTGCCGTGCGGCTGGAACGCGCCTTCGCGGCGCCGCCTGCCGAAATGTGGCTCAGGTTGCAGGCAGCCTACGATCTGCGCCGCGCCGTCCAGCGGCTCAAGAACACACCGGTGCGCCGCCTCAGGCCGCTGGCTGGCAGGAAACGCGCCGCTTGAGGCCATTTTCATTGGCTTGGCCTCTGTGCGGTCGTTCAAGCGAGTGTGAGCGCCAAACCGGCTACCGGACCCGGGGTTAGACAATTTCAACCCAATTTCCGGTAAAACTGTCGGGCCGCTCGGCGAGATCGAGAGCCATGCTGACTGCGACCCAACGCACCGCCCCTATCACCCACGCATTTGCCGATGACGGGCGGATTCCGAACAATCCCACATTGCCGCTCATCCTCTACCGTGGCGGCATCGATCTGACCGGCTCGCCCGACCCCGAAAAGCTGATCGAAAAGACCTTCGCGGCGAACAGCTGGGGCAACATGTGGCGCAACGGCATCTACCCCTACGTGCACTATCATTCGATGATCCACGAGGCCATGGGCGTTGCGCGCGGCCGCGCCAAGGTGCGCTTCGGCGGAGAACAGGGCGAAGAAATCGAAATCGCGCCCGGCGACATCGTCATTCTTCCGGCCGGCACCGGGCATCAATGCCTGAGCCACACTCCGGCACTTGTGGTGATCGGCGCTTACCCGCCAAGCGGCAAATACAATCTCTGCCGCGGCAGCAAGGCGGAGCATGCCAAGGCACCCGCATCCGTCCGCAAGGTGCCGCTGCCCGCCACCGATCCGGTGTTCGGACCGGAAGGGCCGCTGATCGCGCTGTGGCGCGCATGATCTCCGCGTGGCTCGCCTTCTGGGACAGTCCACATTCGATCTATGTCAATGCGCGCCACCGCGACGTCCACTATCGCGTGATTGCCGAAGAGATCGCGGCGCTGGTGCCTTCGCCGCAAGCGCGCGTGCTCGATTACGGCTCGGGCGAGGCGCTCCACGCCGATCTCGTCGCCGCAGCCGCGAGCGAGCTTCTGCTGTGCGAAGGCGCGCCGCGGGTCCGTGCCGGCATCGCCGCGCGCTTTGCCAAAAATCCGAAAATCCGCGCGGTCGCGCCGGACGAGGTCGAGCGTTTGCCGGATCATTCGCTTGACCTCATCGTGCTGCACTCGGTCGCGCAATACCTCACGCCGGAGGACGCGACAGCCCTGCTCGCAGTGTTCCGCCGGCTGTTGAACTCCGACGGGGTCCTGGTGGTGAGCGACGTGATCCCGCCGCATGTCGCGGCCTCAACCGACGCCGTCGCGCTGTTGCGGTTTGCCGCCGCGAATGGATTTCTGATCGCCGCCCTGGTCGGTCTCGCCCGCACGCGGCTGTCGGATTATTGGCGTTTGCGCACGCGTTTCGGACTGACCCGCTACGGCGAAGCGGCCATGATGGAAAAGCTCGCCGCGGCGGGTTTCACCGCACATCGCGCGCCGACAAATATCGGGCACAATCAGACCCGCATGGCGTTCATCGCGCGACCGCGCTGAGGTTCAATCCGGCGTGATCCCGGCGTCGCGGATGACCTTGCCGTAGCGCGCGTAGTCATGCGCGACCGTCTCGGCGAAATGCCGGCTGTCGGCGTAATTGAGCTCGTAACCGAGCAGCGCCATCTTCTGCCGCAGGTCCGGCATTTTGTCGATCTCGGCAAGCTCCCGGCTGACCCGCTCGATGATGTCGCGCGGCGTCCGCGCCGGAGCCGCAATGCCGAACCACACGCTGACATCGAAACCGGGAACGCCGCTCTCGTTGACCGTCGGCACGTCGGGAAACAGCGCGATGCGTTCGAGCGAGGCCACGGCCAGCGGTTTCAGCTTGCCGGCCTCGACATATTGGGTAACGACAATGGGCGTGGCCCAGATCAGCGGGATTTGGCCGCCCAGGAGATCATTGAGCGCGGGTGCCGTGCCCTTGTAGGGAACGTGCGTGATGTCGATACCGGCGGCAGCATTGAGCATCGCGACGGCAAGATGATGCGGTGATCCGATGCCGGGCGTGCCTACGGCGAGCTTGCCGGGATTGGCCTTGGCATAGGCAATCAGTTCCTTGAGGTTCGCCACCGGCAATGACGGGTTCGCGAACAACAACAGCGGCGTGGTCGCCATCTGCGCCACCGGCGCGAAATCGGCGACGACATCGAACGGCACGTTTTTGTGCAGCCACTTCTGCAGCACGGCGGACGTCTCGAGCACCAGCATGGTGTGTCCGTCGGGCGTAGCTTTGGCAACCGAGTCGATGCCGACCACCCCGCCGGCGCCGGGGCGGTTCACGACCACCCATGGCTGCTTGAGCCGCTCCGCGAGTTCCCCGGCAAGCACTCGACCGATGGTGTCGACGCCGCCGCCGGCGGCAATCGGCACGACGAGCGTGACCGTGCGCGTATCGCCTCCCGGCGCCTGCGCGAGCACCGCCAGTCCCGAAGCGGCGACGATGGCGGCGATCACTAACCCGGTGCGCACAAGCGCTTGGGCAATGCGCAATTTCCCCTCCCTCCCTGAATGTATTGGCTGCTGCGGCGTCGCTTCGCCCGGCAGCGGCCGTGACCGTAGCGTGCCACCAGTGGCGAGACAAATGCTTGGCGTTGCCGCCGCCCCGAATCTGGTCTAAAGACCCGCTCGCGCGGGGCCGAGCCCCCGGCGCCGGCGCGCGATCTGCGCGCCCTTTTTTGTGCCTAACATGCGGAAGCAATGCCTAGAAGGACCGACATCTCCTCGATCCTGATCATCGGCGCCGGCCCGATCGTCATCGGCCAGGCCTGTGAGTTCGATTATTCCGGCACGCAGGCCTGCAAGGCGCTGAAGGCCGAGGGCTATCGGGTCGTTCTCGTCAATTCCAATCCAGCGACTATCATGACCGATCCGGACTTGGCGGACGCGACTTATATCGAGCCGATCACGCCGGAGATCGTGGCAAAAATCATCGAGAAGGAGCGGCCGGACGCGCTGTTGCCAACCATGGGCGGGCAGACCGCGCTCAACACGGCGCTATCGCTCCGGCGCATGGGCGTCCTCGACAAATTCGGCGTCACCATGATCGGCGCCACCGGCGACGCCATTGACAAGGCCGAGGATCGCAAGCTGTTCCGCGAGGCGATGACCAAGATCGGTCTCGCCACGCCGCGCTCGCACCAGGTCAAGACGCTCATCCAGGCGCTCGAAGCGCTCGAGGATATCGGGCTGCCGGCCATCATCCGACCGTCGTTCACGCTCGGCGGCACCGGCGGCGGCATCGCCTATAACAAGGCGGAGTTCATCGACATCGTCGAACGCGGCATCGACGCCTCGCCGACCAGTGAAGTGTTGATAGAAGAATCAGTACTCGGCTGGAAAGAGTTCGAGATGGAGGTGGTGCGCGACAAGAACGACAATTGCATCATCGTGTGCTCGATCGAGAACGTCGATCCGATGGGCGTACACACCGGCGATTCGATCACCGTGGCGCCGGCGCTCACGCTGACCGACAAGGAATACCAGATCATGCGCGACGCCTCGATCGCGGTGCTGCGCGAGATCGGCGTGGAGACGGGCGGCTCCAACGTGCAGTTCGCCGTCAATCCGCAAGACGGACGCCTCGTCGTGATCGAGATGAACCCGCGCGTGTCGCGATCATCCGCACTCGCCTCGAAGGCGACCGGTTTTCCCATCGCCAAGGTCGCTGCAAAACTCGCGGTCGGCTACACGCTCGACGAGATTGCCAACGACATCACCGGCGGTGCGACGCCCGCCTCGTTCGAGCCGACGATCGACTACATCGTCACCAAGGTGCCGCGTTTTGCCTTCGAGAAATTTCCCGGCGCCGAACCGGTGCTTACCACGTCGATGAAATCGGTCGGCGAGGCGATGGCGATCGGCCGCACCTTTGCGGAAAGTTTTCAGAAGGCGCTGCGCTCGCTCGAAACCGGGCTCAGCGGTCTCGACGAGATCGCGATCCCCGGCCTCGGCCAGGGCGACGATAAGAACGCCATCCGCGCCGCGCTCGGCACGCCCTCCCCCGACGGCGTGCTCAAGGTCGCGCAGGCGATGCGGCTCGGCATGAGCGATGCGGACATCCACACCGCCTGCCGGATCGACCGGTGGTTCCTCGCGCAGATCCGCGGCATCATCGAAATGGAAGCCGAGATTCGCGCCAAGGGCCTGCCCACCACGGCGGCGGCGCTGCGCCGGCTGAAGGCAAGTGGCTTTTCCGACGCGCGGCTTGGCCGGCTTACCGGCTTAGCGGCCGAGGAGGTCTCCGAGCGCCGCCGCCGGCTCGGCGTGCGCCCGGTGTTCAAGCGTATCGACACCTGCGCCGCCGAATTCGCCTCGCCCACGGCCTACATGTATTCGACCTACGACATTCCCTTTGCCGGCCGCGCCGTCGATGAGGCGGCGCCATCGGACAAGAAGAAGGTCATCATCCTCGGCGGTGGACCAAACCGGATCGGCCAGGGCATCGAGTTCGATTATTGCTGCTGCCATGCCGCCTTCGCGCTCAAAGAAGTCGGCTATGAGACCATCATGATCAATTGCAATCCGGAGACGGTGTCGACCGATTACGACACCTCCGACCGGCTTTATTTCGAGCCGCTCACCGCCGAGGACGTGATCGAGATCATCGATACCGAACGCTTAAACGGCGTGCTGCACGGCGTCATCGTCCAGTTCGGCGGCCAGACGCCGCTCAAGCTCGCCGAGTCGCTGGAGCGGGCGCACGTGCCGATCCTCGGCACCTCGCCCGACGCTATCGATCTTGCCGAGGATCGCGACCGCTTCAAGCAGCTGCTCGATCGGCTCAAGCTGCGTCAGCCGAAGAGCGGCATCGCCACGAGCCCGGAGAAGGCGCGCGCGATCGCCGAATCGATCGGCTATCCGATCGTGATCCGACCGTCCTATGTGCTCGGCGGCCGCGCCATGGAAATCGTGCACGAGGCCAGCCAGCTCGATCGCTATGTCGCACGCCTTACTGCCGATCTCGATCGGCCGTCCGAACTCGCGGTATCGGAGAAGCGGCCGTTGCTCATCGACCGCTATCTTACCGACGCCGTCGAAGTGGACGTCGATTGTCTTGCCGACGGCAATGACACCTACATCGCCGGGATCATGGAGCACATCGAGGAGGCCGGTATCCATTCCGGCGATTCCGCCTGCTCGCTGCCGCCCCACAACCTGTCGGCCGAAGTCATCGCAGAACTCGACCGGCAGACCCGGGCGCTCGCGCTTGCTCTGAAGGTCGGCGGCCTGATGAACGCGCAATACGCCATCAAGGACGGCGACATTTATGTGCTCGAGGTCAACCCGCGCGCATCGCGCACGGTGCCCTTCGTCGCCAAGGTGACCGGCATCCCGGCCGCCAAGATCGCGGCGCGCATCATGGCGGGCGAATCCTTGGCGAGCTTCGCACTGAAGCCACAGCATTTCGAGCCCGGCGCCGCCCGGCACATCGGCGTCAAGGAGGCCGTGTTCCCCTTCGCGCGCTTTGGAGCTGCGGTCGATACCTTGCTCGGGCCTGAGATGAAGTCGACGGGGGAGGTCATGGGTATCGATCGCGACTACAACGTCGCTTTCGTCAAGAGCCAACTCGGCGGCGGCTCGCGCCTGCCAAAGACGGGGACGGTCTTCGTGTCGGTCAAGGATGCCGACAAGCCGCGCATTGTCGAGGCCACCCGCCTGCTCGCCGGACTGGGATTTCGGGTGCTGGCGACATCGGGAACGCAGCGCTACCTCGCCGAACAGGGTGTCGCCGCGGTCAAGATCAACAAGGTGGCGGAAGGGCGCCCGCATATTGTCGACGCCATCAAAAACGGCGAGGTGCAGCTCGTTTTCAACACCACGGAGGGGGCCACGGCGCTTAACGACAGTCGTTCGCTTCGGCGTGCAGCCCTCTTGCATAAAGTGCCGTACTACACCACTCTCTCAGGGGCCGTCGCCGCAGCGCAGGGCATCAAAGCCTATCTCGGGGGCGACCTCGAGGTGTGCGCGCTGCAGAGCTAT
>Ga0181536_10004021_pt1 | contig 15770 bp, 16 predicted proteins | sample PEATcosm2014_Bin_41_FD_121105 | JGI IMG/M metagenome (GOLD analysis project Ga0181536, IMG submission 121105) | Peatland microbial communities from MTU Mesocosm Facility, Houghton, MI, USA - PEATcosm2014_Bin17_60_metaG | ecosystem: Environmental > Terrestrial > Soil > Wetlands > Peat | place... | reverse complement strand
TGGTCGAAGGCAATCGGCGTCACAACTATGCGAGCCGCCCCAAAGTCCATGGTCGCATTGCATTAATCTGGAGAGGCCGGCGTCGAATTCCACGACGAAAACCGCGGTGGTCCCTGAGTGCGCCTCAGCCTGGAGGGCAGACGTTGACAAATTTGGACGACTTGAGGGGGCTTATGGTGCGATCCCGCGCGTTGAGATTGATAATATGTACGGCTTTTTCGGCTCTTTCTGCAGTCGCAAGTGCACAAGCACCTGGGGCAGTTGTCCCGGCCGGTAGAATGGTCCTTCCTCCGGCCGCTCGCGGGATCTACGTGTGGCCGTACGACTGGGCGGTCAAGAAAGGCGATTTCGACAAGGCCCTTGCCATTCCGGGCGTTGCCGGAGTCGGCGTGCACCTCACCTGGTCGGAGATCTCGCCCGCGGTCAAGAAGTATGACTTCACGGCGATGGACCGCCAGCTCGCGGTGGCGCGTTCGCGCCATCTAGCGGTAGAGCTCGCGGTCTCGGCGGGCCAGGGCATTCCGGATTGGATGTTCACGCCGCCTCCGGCCGGTCTGGGTCTCCAGCGCCACGATTTTGAAATCACCTACCACGGCGGCGTGGAGCCCTGCCACAAGGTCTCGATGCCCACGCCCTGGGATCCCAGGTACCAGGACGCGTTCGCCGACATGCTGGCGCAGCTCTCCGCGCATCTACACTCGACGGGCTACGACCGCGACGTGGCCGTGATCAAGCTCACCGGCATCAACACCCTCACCGAGGAACTCGCCCTACCCAACGAGAATCCCGCCGAGTCGCACAATCCGAACCCATGCGTGACGGACAGCCCACGCATCTGGGCGACTGCCGGGTATCGACCCTCGCTCGTTATCCGCGCCATGAGAGGGATCGCCGCGTCGTTTCAGCGCTCCTTCCCGGACAAGCTGATAACCCTCCCAATCATAGTCATGGGGGCTTTGCCGCCGATCGGCGAAGACGGGCGGCCGATCCCACGGTTCAAGGCAATCGGACTCAACAACAAGCTTCTCGACGACCTCGTGCGTACGGCGACGCAGGCGCTCCCGGGGCACTTGGTGTTGCAGGACTGCTTCCTCATCGGCGACCTGCCAGCGGACCAGCGGACCGTAAACCTCGCGCGCGCCAACAGCCTACCGATCGCGTGGCAGACCAACATTTGGTTCGGCAAGATCGGCAAGGGCGCTGCTTGCGGTGGACAAGGCAACAGCTTCTTAGAGAAGCTGCAGCACCCGATCGCGTGCAATGAGAAGTCCTTCCTTAACCTGCTCCACAACGGCATGTATCCTCAGGGCGGGTCAGGACCCAGCCAGAACGCGCTGTTCATTGAGGTGTTCCCGTCGGACGTCGTCGACTTCCCCGGCGCGATCAAGGCCGCGCACGACGAGTGGAAGCGCTGACGTCGAGTGCAGTCGCCGACGAGATTATCCGCCGCGCCGAGCTAGTCGACAGCGAGACGTTCTTGACGGCTGCTAACGACCTAGTGGTTTGGCGAGCCATTGGAAATGGCCGGCGTTGAGTTAGTCGACGAGAACGGCGGCGCGCCCGGCGTCCGCCTTCGCAAAGGCCAGCAGAAAAAGCGTTAGAATCCCTACTTCGGATTACCGGTGCAATGCTCATACGAGTATGCGCGCCACCACCACCAGCACTATGGCGAAATGGCGAAGGCGCCGATCGCGCTACCGGGTCCTTCTCAATTTTCACGCGCTTGTTTCAAGCTTGGCGCGGCGCCGCTTTATTTGCTCGACGAGCATTCGCAAGTTCGATTGCGGTCAAGTTCAATTCGTCGACGTGAACGGCGGCGGCCCGGGCCCGTCTCCGCAAGCGGCCTGCAGCGCATCCCCGACCTGGTGAAGACGTTGCGGGAAAAGATTGAGGGCCATCTAGCCGTTTAACTCCCCGAGAAGAAACGCTGCTCGTTCGTCCATTCGGCGATCTTGTTGCTCTTGATCCATTCGGCGAGTTCGTCGTGGCGCACCAGCCACACGCCAGGGAAGCCGAGAATATATTTCAGGATACGATCGACCTGCGCGGCCATCAGCGGCCGGCCGCCGAAATGGCAGTGCAAGGTGATGTTGAGATAAGACATCGCCTCGTTCGCATAGAGATAGTCGAATGTATCTTTGTAAACATCGTACCAGTCGCGTGGATTGCCGCGCAGCACGCGATGATCAGCAAAATCGGAATGCGGAAGCGCGACGAGCGTGCCCTTCTTAGTTTTGACGCAGAAGGGCAGGTCAATGTGATTGTAGTCGCCATACCATAGGAAGCCGGCCTCCGCGATTAGCTCTTCCGTATTCGAGGTGGACGCCAACACCGGGCTCAGCCAGCCTTTCGGCGGCGCACCCGTGAGCTTCTTGAACACGCCGATGCACTTGTCGATGATTGCGCGCTCCTCGTCGGGGGAAAGGTAGGCCATCAGCGCGTCCTGCGTATAGGAATGTGCAGCAATCTCGTGACCCGATTTCAACATGCATTCAACTGCCTTCGGCGCGACCTCCATGGAATGCGCATTGGCGACGAAAGTGGACGGCGTTCGGTTCTCGTTGAGTATCTTCAGTAGGCGCCACACGCCAGTGCGGCTGCCATAGGTGCCCCATGTCATCGCCGCGCGATCATGCGTGCCCGGCTTGAGTGACGTCGTCTGCACGGAAAAGGGCGGACCTTTGTCGCCCGACCAGTTCTCCATCAAACACGTCACGACAACAACGATGCGCGCTCCTCCCGGCCATGCGAATCCTGATGATGCGACACTTTCTGTGGTCACTGGCGTGCGTCCTCTTCCAGACTGATACATTGAGCCAACCCAGAGGCCGTGATATCGAGGGAGCAGACAAATATTGTCAAACGAAAAAGTGCCAACCTTTTTCGAAGCTACAAATAGTAATAACGGTGAGGAAGCTCGATGGATCGCCGTGATTGCATTCGTTTTGCTGCCGCTGCCGTCGCGGCGCGGCTTCTTCCTGTCAGTGCAGCCTTAGCGCAAGCGAAGTACCCGCAAAGCACGATCCGTCTCGTAGTACCTTATGCGCCGGGCGGCGTTGTGGATGCCGTGGCACGCCAATGGGCTAACCGAATGAAGGAGCCACTCGGCACCGTAATCGTGGAAAACCAGGGTGGCGGCGGCGGCACGATCGGCGCGGCCTCGGTTTCTCGCGCCAAGCCCGACGGCTACACGCTACTTTTTGGAGACACCTCTTCGCAGATCATTGCGCCGTCCTTGATGATTAATCCGCCTTACGACCCGGCTAAGGACTTCGCGGTGGTGTCTCTGGTGGCGACGTCATCAACTGCAATCGTCGTGCACCCGAGCGTGCCGGCGACGACCTTGGCCGAGTTCATCCCATATGCGCAGAGCCACCAAAAGCAGCTCTCCTATGCGTCCGCCGGTACTGGAACCGTGACGCATCTTGCCGGAGAGTTGTTCAAACAACTCATCAAGGCGCCGGACATTACGCATGTGCCGTATCGCGGCGCGGGTCCGGGCTTGAGCGATCTGGTCGCTGGCACGGTGCAAATGATGACGCCGAACGTCACTGGTCAGGTCCTTGGCTTTCACCGCGCTGGAAAAGTCCGCATCCTCGCGGTCTGCGCCCCGGCGCCATTAAAGACCGCACCGGATATTCCCGCCGCAATTGCGACACTGCCCGGCCTCATCGTCCAACTTACATGCGGCGTACTGGCGCCGGCGGGAACGCCGCAGTCGATCGTCGCGCAAATTTCCGAGGCGACCGCGCAGATCATCAATGATCCCGAATTCGGAAAAGTGATGGAGTCCGCCGGTCTTGAGGCGCGCGCCGACGCCAGTCCCGCGGCGGCGCAAGCCTATTTCGGGTCGGAACGAGAACGTCTGGTTCCGATCATAAAGGCCGCCGGCTTGCAACCGGTATAACCGGACGGGTTCCCATGAGCTCACTTACACTCGATCAAGCCAATCGCATTATCGGGGCGATCCTCAAGCGCGGCGCCGAAATGGGATGCAGGCCGCTCAGCGTGGTCGTCGTGGAGCCGGGCTGCATTGTAAAGGCCTTCCAGAAGGAAGACGGCTCTTCGATGATACGTTTCGAAATGGCTTACGGGAAAGCCTATGCCTCGCTGGCGCTCGGACGATCTTCACGCCTCGTCAGAATCCGCAACGAGGAGAAGCCGGCCTTTATGCGGTACCTCTTGAGCGCGACCGACGACAAGATATTTCCTGAAGGTGGCGGCATGCTCATCCGTGGGCACAATGGTGATGTCCTGGGCGCGGTCGGGGTATCAGGGGACACCGAAGATCGTGATGAGGAATTGGCGATTCACGGTATCCGTACCGTTGGCTTGAAGACAGACGACGATTGTGCCGACATGGGCCGCGGGGTGAATGTCAGGCAGACGAAGTAGAATCTCTCCTTGGGGACGTATAAGTGCGCGGAGTTCCGGGTCAGCAATCTCACTTCGTTTGCCTGACGTTCACTGTGCGACCCACATTCACCGTTCTCCGCACGGATGAGCATCCCGCCGCCTTCTGGAAATATCTTGTTGTCGGTCGCACTCAGCAGATAGCGGATGAAAGCAGGTTTTTCTTCATTGCGGGTTCTAATAAGGCGTGACGCTCGACCGAGCGCCAGCGAGGCGTGGCATCGAAGAACCGTCCTCTTTCTGAAACGCTTTCACGATGCGGCCCGGCTCCACGACGACAACGCTCAGGGGCCGGCATCCAATCTCGGCGCCGCGCTTGAGGATAGCAGCGATAATTCGGTTGGCTTGATCGAGTGTGACTGAACTCATGGGCATATGGGCGTTATGTCGGATGCAGCCCGGCGGCTTTTATGATTGGCACGAGGCGCTGTCGTTCAGACGCGAGATAAGCTTCCGCCGCGGCCGGGCTCTAAGCCGATAACTCGCTATTTTAAACCAAAGTAGGCGCGGCGCAGCGCGTCATTCTTATGTATCTCAGAGACTGTTCCAATGAATCCGATACGGCCGTTGTCCAGCGTGTACACGCGGTCGGCGAGTTCCAGGAATTTGACGTTTTGTTCGGCAATAAGGAGCGCAAGATCTTTCGCGCGGAATTGCGCGAGCACACGCACTACCTCTTTGACGAACAGCGGCGATAGGCCGGCCGAGGGCTCATCCATGACGATAAGGCGCGGGTTACCGGCGAGTGCCTTAGCAATCCCGACCATTTTTCGCTGACCACCGGATAGGCTACTGACCAGCGCGCGACGGCGCTCCGCGAGGGCTGGAAATACTGCATAGAGTTCGTCGGCCCTCCCACGTATCTGGCTCCTGGGCAGGAACTGGGCGCCGATGAGGATGTTTTCCTCGACGGTTAGACCAACAAAACCTGAAGCCTCTGACATGTAAACAATGCCGCGCCGCACCCGGTGGTCTGTGCGCAGCCGCGTTACATTCACACCATCGAAATCAACTTGGCCTCCCCAAGCTTCGATTAGACCCATAATTGTTTTCAGCAGCGTTGTCTTACCCGCGCCGTTGGCGCCCAGCAGCACAATGGACTCGTGTTCATGGACGCAAAGATCGACGCCCCACAACACCTGGATTCGTCCATAACCCGCGGTGAGGCCGGTTACTTGAAGCAAGGTTTTCGAATATCCGTCAGGCTGCATCCTCTCCTCCGAGGAATACCTCAACGACCTGCGAATTCGTAAAGGCGTTTGCCAGTGATCCTTCGAAAATTTCCTTACCCGCGTTCATGACGACGATGCGGTCGGTAATCTGTCCGATGAAGCCCATGAGGTGCTCGACGACGAGAAGTGCGATCCCGGAGCAGGCAAGTTCCTTCAGCTTGGCGGCTATATGTTCAAGTTCTGCGGGGTTTAATCCGGCCGCAAGTTCATCGATGAGTAGAAGTCGCGGGCCGGTCGCGAGCGCACGGGCCAGGTCGAGCATCTTCTGGCGCGCGCTATTGAGCTCGGAGGCGGGCTGGTCCGCGAAAGCCAAGAGGCCGAGCGAGGACAGCAACGCGTCCGTACCGGCCCGGGTATCGCGGTTGCGCCCATATGAGATCGCAATGTCCACGTTCTCGCGTACGGTGAGGGTAAGGAATGGTCTTGGGATTTGGAAAGTACGATTAATCCCGGCGTGGACGAGACGATGTGAGGGCAGGCCGGCTACGGAGCGTCCCTCGAAATGAATCGAGCCACCGTCCGGTGTATAAAGGCCAGAAACGATATTGATGCAGGTCGTTTTGCCCGATCCGTTGGGGCCGACTAGGCCAAGAATCTCGCCCGCTCCCAAACTGAAACTCAGACCGTCAAGCGCCCGGAAGCCGCCGAACTGCTTCACAAGGCCGTCAATGATCAGAAGCGGGGAATGGTCAGGGGACATTTAATCCCCAACGCCGCAGCAGTGAGACGAGGCCATTCGGCAGGAACAATACCAGACCCATGATCAATGCGCCGTAGATGAGCTGAAAGTACTGAGGCGTCGAAATCCCGACCGCATTGTAGAGGCCATAGAGAATGACGACGCCAAGGATCGGTCCGACCACCGTCGCGTTGCCGCCAAACAGGGCGAACACGATGGCGAAGATCGTGAACTCGCCGCTGAAGACCGTCTCGGGATAGAATACCGATACGTACCAGGCGAAAACGCCGCCGGCCAGGCCGGCGATCAGCGCGCTCAAGAGCCAGGCGATGATACGCTCGCGCACCACGTTAATGCCGGCCATGCCGGCGCTGATCGGGTCCTCGCGGATTGCCTGCAATGCCATGCCAAAGCGGGAATTACGCAGATAGATCACGAGGCCGAGTGTTGCCGCCAGCACAGCGAGTGCCGTCCCATAAGCGAGCGTGGGATTGAAGACGCCGCTGAGGCTGACGCCATAAGGACCCTTGGTTATGCTTTCGAGGTTGGGATTGGACACCACCTGCAGCACGGCAAGCGCGGCGGCAAGATTGGCGATCGAGAAATAAGCCCCCGATAGGCGAAAGAGTGGCGTCAAAAATAAACCAAGGGTAACGGCGGCGCCGGCCCCGACTGGCAGCGCCAAAAGTGGTGGCGCCTGCAGATGAATGACCATCAGCGAGAATCCGTAGGCACCAGCACCAAAGAAACCGACGTAGCCGAACGGCAGGTATCCTGTGAACCCGTAGATGACGTTGACGCCCTGAGCGAGCATGATGAAAATCATGAAATTGAAAAGCAGAAGATGATTGCTGTAGATACTCGGCAATATCGCGAAAGCTCCGACCACTGGCACTAGAATCAGCAGCACGTGGCGTATAAGCTTATGCACGGCGCACCTGCCGTCCCAGAAGCCCGCTCGGACGCACCAGCAGGATCGCAATCAGTAGCAGGTACGGAAGAAGATTGGCCCATGAGCTGTAGTAGCTTTGCATGAAAATGTAGGAAATGCCGTAAACCAATCCCCCGAGCACGGTACCGAGCGGATTGCCCAGAGAGCCAATGACGATCACGGTAAAGGACGTCACCGTCACCTCGACGCCCATCGCCGGCGTGATGCTGCCCAGCATGAACGGAGCGAAAACGCCAGCGATGGCCGCCAGTCCGAGGCCGATCCCGAATGCGAATGCAGAAACGCGATGGACGTTGATGCCGGTCGCGATCGCTTCCTCGCGGTTCACCATGACCGCGCGCGTCAGATAGCCGAGGCGTGTCCGGTAGAGATAAAAATAGACGAACAGAACGGCAAGCCCGCTGACGACACCGCTTGCCACCCAGGCTGCCGGAAAGGTCTGACCGAAGATCTCGATGGGACCATTGCCTACCTTATGACCCGTGAAGAAGCCTTTGATTGCAGCGATCACAATTCCGAGCTGCGCGCCTGGTATGGAACGCTCGCTGGTGCCGAATGCAATGGTTGTGATCGCCTCAATGACTTGCGAGAGACCGAAGAACAGAATGAATGACAACATTTCCGGATCGCGTGCCTTGAGCAGACGCGGCACGAGCAGATAATAGAGCGGCAGTCCGACGACCGCGAATAAGCCGAAAACGATCGGGATCGCAGAAATCGGATTGATCGCAAAAAGAGTGAATAGCCAGAATGCAAGGAATGCACCCAACATGACAAAATCACCATGCGCTAGATTCACAATGCGCATGACGCCAAACACGAGATTCAGCCCGAGCCCAATCAGACTAAAATAAAGGCCGAAGAGCAGGCCAGCCAACAGGGTATAAAGTAGCATCAGAGCGGGCGCGGGCTTGGGTTTCGATGGCTGCTAACTCTTTCTTCACGATCAGGGACGCGGATAGACCGGCTTTCCGGTTGCTACATCGTGCGGCCAAACTGTTACGAATTTCAAATGTTCGTGCTCATCAAGGATGAGTTGTCCAAGCGGGGTGATTTCTCCGATCTGCGCCCCGGTGGCGTCAAGTTCGAACGTGCCATCCAATGTTCTGAGCTTTCCCGACAGATTGAAGATCGCCTTGCGGAGCTCAAGCTGATCGAGGCTATTGGCGGCCGCGAGTGCATTCTCAAGCACGAGCCCAGTCGTGTAGCCTGCCACCGAGTTAAATCCGAACTCGACTTTCGAGCCCGCATATTTCTTGTCCCATTCGGCTTTGTAGTCCTTAAGCGGCATGCCGAAGCTAGCCTGATAGGCGATTTCGGAGGACGGAACGTAGGTAAACACGTAGTTCAGGCCGGCGCCTCCCACATTCTTCTCCAGAAGCTCGGTCTCGAGACCGGCATAGATGCAGAAAAGAAACTTCGGTTTGATGCCGCTGTCTTGGACATTGCGCAGAAAGGCGATGTCGTTGGGTGCGTAGCCAAGTTCGATGACGGCATCGGGGTTAGTCGCGCGGATATTGTTCAGCAAGACTGTATAGTTCGAGGTTTCAGTCGGAATGCCTTCATCGTAAACGATTTCGACCCCGGAATTCGATTCTTTGATGAACTTTCGGACTGCGTTCGCCTGGGTGCCGGTGAAATCGTTCGTGGAATATAGAATCGCCACTCGCTTGATTCCGAGCCCGGGGCCATCGTGAGTGATGAAATCTGCGAGCGGTTTCGGCCAAATGCTCGAAACCGGATCGGACATCAGTACGATGTAGGGATTGTCGGGGGTGAAAAAATTCGCGCCCGTGCCGGTTTGGTTGATAAGCAGCATCTTATGGTCGCGGGCGATCGGAACGGCCACCGACGTCAGCACGGATCCGGAATCCGAGACCAAAATGTTAACCTTGTCCTGGGTGATGAGCTGATTGTAGAGCGTCGCTGCTGTCGCGGTATTGCTCTGATCGTCATAGGCGATGAGCTTGAGCGGAATTTTTTTATTGAACGCTTTGACAAATACCCCGCCCTCGGCGTTTTTCTGCTCGAGCCATAGCTTGAGACCATCATGGACCGGCATGGAAATGCTGGCGAAGCGTCCGGACGAAGCATAAAGGGTACCGATCTTGATCTCGGCGGGAGCGTTAGTTTCCTGAGCGAACGCCGTAGCTGAAGTCAATGATGCAACTAACAGCGCAAATAATGTGTGGCGTGTCATGAGCGCCCTCCGTAGGATTTTTCATTGATTGCCATGACGCTAAGACAATGGCCGTAGCGGCGCAACCCCGACACACGGCCATCAGTCTGATGAGGTATCGGCCCCAGTGCGGACGTCACCATCGATGGTAGTGCCGCCTGCCAGCAGGGCGTCGATTTCATCAGCCGATAGCCCGGCCTCCCGAAAGACCGAGAGGCTGTGTTCGCCCAGACGCGGAGCGTGACGGCTTATCTTCAAGGCGGAACCGTTCCATCGACTGGGTATGCCGGTGTAGCGGATTTGGCCTTCGGTCGGATGTAATTTTGTTTCGAAAAACTTGACCGAGGCGAGATGCGGATCGTCGATCAATGCGTCGAGGTCGTTCATCGGCGCGCATGGAATATCGCACCGCCCGAGAAGATCGATCCACTCTGCGGATGTCCGCGTGCGCAGGATATCGGCCAACACGCCGTAAACCTCATTATAATGACGAACACGCGTCGCCTGGTCCGACAGGCGGGCATCCGAAGCATATTGTTCGGCCCGATCGATGGCAGTGAAGAACGATTTCCAGTGCCTGTCGGTATAAACTAGAATGCACAAATAGCCGTCGCTGGTCGCATAGGGGCGGCGATTTGCGGTCAAAAGCCGACTGTATCCGGGCTCTCCTATGGCAGGATTGAACGAGCGCCCGCCAAGATGATCGCCCAGAACGAATTGCGCCATGGTTTCGAACATCGGGAGTTCGACCGACGGCGCCTCGCCGGTTCGATCCCGATACAGAACAGCCGCCAGTGTGGCGTGAGCGGCATTTATGCCGACGATCCGATCGACCAACGTCAACGGCACATATTCCGGCGCATGCCCTCCGATTTGGGCGCTGACTGCTGGCACGGCGCATATTCCTTGAATGAGGTCGTCATAGGCGGCCTTACCGGCGTAGGGACCGTTCTCACCGTAGCCGATCAGGCTTACATAAATGAGGCGCGGATTGGCTGCCCGCACGTCCCTGTCCGTCAGTTTAAGGCGCTGCATCGCGGCCGGGCGATTATTGTGGACCAAAACGTCCGCGGTCTCACACAGCCGCAGCAGTGTCTTGCGACCGAGCTCCTGCTTCAAATCGAGGACGACGCTTCGCTTGTTGCGGTTCAGTTGCAGGTAGAGCGCACCCATGTCGGTGCTTTTCTTCGCTCCGCCCATACGCATCAAATCGCCTTGAAGCGATTCAATCTTTATAACGTCCGCACCGTAATCCGCCAAAATCTGGGTGGCATACGGGCCCAATACCATAGTGGTCAGGTCGACGATACGCAGCCCATTCAACGGAGCCTCGATATTCTGTGCTTTTGCCATTGGCGACATTGCAATCCCGACTGTATCTAATCCGTCCACCGCATCATCGGATGAAGCGGCTTGAGGCTTCCTTGTAAGGTGGCGGCCTCGATGTTCTTTGCACCCATAAGCTTCGGACCGATGAGGTGCTTATTGAATGTGCCGGTATGATTGGCAGGGTAATAGGCGGGAACATCCTGGGCTCGAACGAAATATCGATTGCTCATGGCATCCCTAATATGACTTCGGCAGCCCAAGCACCTTCTCCGCGATGAAGCAGAGAATGAGCTGCGGACTTACCGGTGCAATCCTCGGAATGATACTCTCTCGCAGATACCGTTCAACGTGATATTCCCTGGCGTAGCCATAGCCGCCATGGGTCATGACTGCAGTTTGACAGGCTTTGAATCCGGCTTCGGCTGCCAAGTATTTTGCCGCGTTGGCCGTCGGCCCGCAGGCTATGCCGTTATCGTATTGCCGCGCGGCTTTGAAAACCATGAGACTGGCTGCTTCCAGTTCCATCCAGCATTCCGCTAGCGGGTGCTGGATGGCTTGATTTTGGCCGATCGGGCGATCGAATACGACGCGCTCTTTCGCGTAAGCCGTTGCGCGCTTGAGCGCGACGCGGCCAAGGCCCACCGCTTCCGCCGCGATCAGAATCCTTTCCGGATTCATTCCGTGAAGAATATATTCGAATCCGCGACCCTCTTCGCCAATTCGATCCTCGACCGGAACCTCAAGTCCATCAATGAACAGCAGATTTGAATCGACCGCCTTGCGTCCCATCTTCTCGATCTCACGCACCTCGACGAAGCGCCGATCGAGCGCGGTGTAGAAAAGACTCAACCCGTCGGTCGGTTTTTTCCCCGCCTCAAGCGGCGCGGTGCGAACGAGAATCAACATCTTATCCGCCACTTGCGCGGTAGAAATCCAGGTCTTCGTACCACGCATTACATAGCGATCGCCGCGAAGCTCGGCACGTGTCTGCAGCTTCGCTGTTTCAAGACCGGCGTTCGGTTCGGTGACTGCGAAACAGGCTTTCTCCTTGCCTGCGATAACAGGCGACAGCATCCGGCGTTTTTGTTCCTCGCTGCCGTAGACGACCACTGGGTTGAGGCCGAAGATGTTCATGTGAACCGCAGAAGCGCCGGAAAAACCGGCACCCGAGGCTGAGATTGCCTCCATCATAATGGCAGCTTCCGTGATACCGAGACCGGATCCGCCATACGCTTCCGGAATGCAGACACCGAGCCAACCCTCGGATGCGAGCTCTTTGTGAAATTCGTGGGGAAATGTTCCATCGCGGTCGCATTGAAGCCAATAGTCGTCGTCAAAATGCGTGCAGATTTTGGTCACCGCGTCACGCAGCGATCGTTGAAGATCCGAGGGTTCAAAGTCGATCGTCATAACTTCGGCGCCCCTGATGAATGCTGTGGGTCCAACTGCTTATGTACCACGGCGATGGAGTTGTTGCAGTTCGAGAGAGTTGATTGAGGCATAGGGATGTTGGGCGCTAGTCACGTGAATCTAAAGTTCGCCGCATAATGTTTGCTGTGCTTTGTGGTAGGAGCGTCACCGGCGGCAAGGATTTGATCGGCAGATTTGCCTGAAAACAAGCCCTGGATTGCCATCTCTGACAAGTGCTTCTTGCTGCGGTTTTGGTTGAAATTGAACTGTTTCAGTACTGGCGCAAGCGCCGCACAAAGCGGCCGGCGCCAACGTGGCGAAAACACGCATAACAACACTCCCCCCATACCCTCTCCCCGATTCAAATATTTGGTATTTGATTTAGAACAGCGTAGCGTCCACACAGTATTGAAAAGTATTAAACATCAGAGGAAGTTTGCTCAAACGTATGTTCATTGCGCGCTGCAGAGGATGCTGGAATGACCACTGAATATTGGCTCACGGGAACGTCTGGCGATTGGTCGACGGCGACGAATTGGGTATCAGGCGTGGTACCCAGCGCGACGGATGACGCAGTCACCAATAATGCGCCTTCGGTCATCATCAACGGAACGACGGCCACAAATTCACTGTCTCTCGATAATTCCACACTTACGGACAGCGGCACGCTGACGCTCCTTGCGTCGCAGACAGTAAGCGATCTTCCTGGCGATGCGCCGAATGCCGGCATCGATTACCAGGTCCCCGTCACTAGCCTGCATGCAGTTGCGCCTGCGGACGGCAGTGGAGTGGAGGTAGTGGCCGCTTCGTTTGCTCCTGTGGCATCTGCACCATCGCTAACTGTTTTGGCGACCCTGGCACACCCGGCGGCGTGGTCATTCGCAGTACCTATCGCTGAGGCCAGCATCGGCTCCAACGGCGCCACCTCGGCACAAGTGCAGCAGGCCTTGGATGAGAGTGGATTGAGCGTCACCGGTGCTGGCATCAAGGTCGGCGTACTCTCCGATAGCTTCAATGATCTCGGCGGCGCGACCGCAGACGAAGCAGACGGGGCGCTGCCGCCCGCTTCCGACATACAAGTGCTCAAAGACCTCTCTTCGGGCGGCAGCGACGAGGGGCGCGCGATGATGCAAATCGTGCACGACATCGCCCCGGGCGCCAGCTTGGCGTTCTATACCGCCGACAACAGTGAGCAGGACTTCGCCAATGGTATCCTCGCCCTCGCCGCCGCCGGCTGCAAAATTATCTGCGACGACACGGGCTACGAAGACGAGCCGTTCTTTCAAAATGGCGTGATCGCGCAGGCGATTCAAACCGTGGAATCTGAAGGTGTCTGCTATCTGACGGCAGCTGGGAACGATGCCAGCGTTGCGTACCAGGCAGCTTGGATGCCCATTTCAGGCACATATGATGGCAGGACGCTCACCGACGCCGAGAGTTTCGCAAGCAGCCTCGTCCAGACCATCACGGTCACGGCCAGCCAAAGCGAACCGGTCCCGCTGCTGTTGGAGTGGAACCAAGCCTATGGCGAGGCCACCTCGGATCTCGAGATTCTCGTTTTCCACAATGGGACGCTCTACGGCACGGCTACGAACCAAACGAGCGGAGAGCCGACCAACTCGTGGGTAGAATTCAATCTCACCGCCTCGGGAACCTACCAGGTTGCCATCGAGAACCTGTCCGGACCCAACCCCGGTCTGATTAAGGAGATAGCCGATGGCGATGGCGAGCCGGTGACGATCAGTGGGGCTAATGCCGGCACGGTCTACGGCCATTCCATGACGCCCGGTGCGATCACCGTGGGGGCCGTCAACGCCGCCGATACCCCGGCCTTCGGCGTCACCCCCGCGACGAGCGAAAACTTCTCGTCGTCGGGATTAGGAACAGAGCTTCTGTTCGCCAATAACGGCACTCCGCTGTCGTCGCCTGATATGCTTAGTCCAGTCGCTGTCTCGGGCGTGGACAATATCCACACGACCGTTTCGGGTTTGAGCGACTTCGATGGCACCTCGGCCGCGACGGCGAGCGTGGCCGGCGTTGCCGCTCTCATACTGTCGGCCAATCCAAATCTCCCCCCTTCCGAAGTCGATCAGATCTTGCAGGCCTCGGCTCTCGCGATGGCAAATCCTGCGGTGAGCGGTGCAGGTCTGGTGCAAGCTGACGTCGCCGTAGCCGATGCTTTGGCATATAACTCCATCACCGAACTCTATGTCGGATATTTCGATCGAGCTCCTGATCCCAGCGGCGAGACCTACTGGGTCACTCAGCTCGAGGGCGGAATGAGCCTTAGCCAAATCGCTCAGTCTTTCTCCGTACAGACGGAATCAACCAACCTCTATTCCTTCTTAGGCAATCCGAATACCGCCAATACCGCTGCGGTCGAGGCCTTTATCGTTGCAGTCTATGCCAATCTGTTCAACCGCGCCCCTGATACGGCCGGCGAAAACTACTGGGTCGGACAGCTGCAAACCGGAGCTAGCACGGTGGGCGGCGAGATCATCAATATCATCAGCGGTGCGCAAGCCAACGATCTGCTCACGATCAACAACAAGGTGACGGTTGCTGAATATTACGACATGCAGATCATCAGCCACAATGTGCAGTTTTCACTCGCATCGGCACAGGCCGCTATGGGTGCCGTGACGTTTAACGCATCGAGCATCGCGACGGCTGAGGCCATCGTCAACACCTACGTCGCGACGGCTCCAGCTGCATCACAATCAGCCACGGCGTCACAAGCCGAAGTGAACGTGGTCGGCGTCACACCAAGCCACGATCTTGCCCTTGCCGCGTGAGCCGGCGCCGTCCTAAAACCAATTCACCGTCCTGCCCGAAACCGACCCAGAGGAGCAGGAAAAAGCCCATACAGGCGATCTCTATTTATTGAACGTCTGGATCCACTTTGCCCTCACCTGGCTGAGGTATTTCGGGTGCGTCGTTGTGAAGCAATATCTTAAGGGCAAATGCGCTTATCCAGGATCTTCGCGAGGCAAACGCGCTTTGCTTGCGAGAACTTCGGCACCTCGTGGGCCAAGAACTCGGCTACAGCTTTCGGAGAGTGCTCCAATGTTCGACCATTGCCATAATCTCCGTCTCTTACTTTTCGCCGGGCGCTTTGAGATGATACGGCGAACCGTGAGGATCGGGGACGCTTCTGACCCCCCTTGATCAAGCAGCAGCCAACACTGCCTTCTTAATGGAATCTGACAATGCGATCGAGCGGAAGAATTCTTTTGGATAAAGGTAATCATCACCCGATTCATCGATAACCCGCAGCTGACCGTGCTTCTCCGCAGTTGGGTCGCGAAGCGCTACGTAAATCTTCCGTTTCTCAAGTGATGCGGGATAGCCCTCATTCCGTACGCAAACGACGAACTGCTTAGATAGCGGATTTGACATAGCCTAACCTCAAAGGAGCCGTTTGATCTTGAATTCCTTGCGTCCGATGCCGGATGCTTCATACCAGTGTACTTCACCCAGATGGATAGAGCCATCCGGTAACCGAACGCGAGCAATTCCCTTGCGCTTCCGCCAGCGCCCGCGTCCATAGATCTTTCGCAGGCGGGCGAGTTCGCG
>Ga0181536_10004018_pt1 | contig 15779 bp, 16 predicted proteins | sample PEATcosm2014_Bin_41_FD_121105 | JGI IMG/M metagenome (GOLD analysis project Ga0181536, IMG submission 121105) | Peatland microbial communities from MTU Mesocosm Facility, Houghton, MI, USA - PEATcosm2014_Bin17_60_metaG | ecosystem: Environmental > Terrestrial > Soil > Wetlands > Peat | place... | reverse complement strand
TGCGCAGAATCTCCGGATGCACGCGAACGACCAGCACTTCCTCGTAATAGGAACGATTGAAGATGCCGATCTGCCCGCGTTCAGGGAGCCGGAACGTCGTGCGCCAGAGGAAATCGTGTTCCAGTTCGTCGGCGCTCGGCTGTTTGAAACTCCAAACCTGGCACCCTGCCGGGTTGACCCCGGACATGACGTGACGGACGGCGCCGTCCTTGCCGGCAGCGTCCATCCCCTGAAAAATCATCAGCAGGGCATAGCGATTGGACGCATAGTGAAGCTGTTGCAGCGCGCTCATCTCCTCAACGTGTTCTTCCAGCAATTTGTGATACTGCTTTTTCGACTTGCAAAAGGGCTTCACTATCGTCGGCCACTCGCTGAGTTTGACCTTTTGTTTGGGCCGCACGCGGAAATCCTTGGAATTGATTCTCATTTTCCTCCCTCCCGCCATGTCAGCCGCGTTATTCGCGTCTGTCTATTCATCGGGTTTATCTTTGCGACCCTCCCGCTCCGCCTTCTCCCAGTCCTGAACTGCTCGACCGTCCTCGCGCCCAAGCTCTTCGTACAGTTCACGGACACGTTTGATGATCTGCGGCGTCAAATCGGACGGTCTCTCGGCTTTGTCTTAAGGCTTCGGCTCGGCTGTGACTTCACGCTCCGCCTGCTCCCAGTCCTGAGCTGCTCGACCGTCCTGACGACCTCGCTTCTCGTACAGTTCATAGGCACGCTTGGCGATCTGCGGGGTCACATCAATCGGTTTCTTGGCCACGGCGTTAAGAACGCGCCATTTGATCATCGCGACCTTCACAGCGTCGTTGACGACCAGGCACGAGACCATCGCATAGGCAAAAATCACGAGCGTCTGCCTCCAAGGCAATGGCGTGAGTCCCGGGAGACCCATAAATGTCAGGACGGTGCCTGTGAGCGCATCCGCCGCGAGGGCTGACAGGAAGGTCTTGCTGGGCAGCGTCGCCCAGAACCAGCTGCGCTCCCGCGCGGACACGACTGAGAATACGGCAAAGTAGAGCAGCGTAAGAAAGCTGAAGGTGTAGAGGGCATTGTTGTTGGTTGCTAAACCGAAATGCGACCAGCCGATCCACAATAGGAGCAGCGTTTCGGCAACCATCGCGACACCAAGCACCACGGACACGGTGATGAAGCCTCCGATGTTCCATGTTTCCGGCTTCTTGGATGGCCGAACATTGTCGGTGGCGAGGGAAATCTTCGCGAAGTCCGTCATAAAGGTCAGCAGCAGCATCGCCAAGGCTGAGATGGCAAACTTCCCGGTCACCACGTATGCGATGGCCACGAAGGCCGCTTTCAGAATGGTCCGGCTGATTTTGTTGATGATCCACGTCAGGATGCGCTGGTAGATCGTTCGCCCCTGCTGAACCAGCGCCACGATGTTCGTCAACCCCGGTTCGGTTAGGACGACGCTCGCGGCGCCCTTGGCGACATCGGTTGCGGTGCTGACGGCGATGCCGACTTCGGCCTGGCGCAACGCGGGCGCATCGTTAACCCCGTCGCCCGTCATGCCGGTCACGTGTCCCGCGGCCTGCAAGTGCTTCACCACGATATATTTGTCTTCCGGAAATACCTCCGCAAGACCGTCGGCGCCTGCCAACAGGTCAACCGCCTTGTTACCGGCCTGCGTGCTCTCTGCTTTCAAGTCCGCCACGCGCCGGATTTCAGGCAACCCGACTCCTTGGCCAATCTCACGCGCCACCCGTAATGCGTCGCCGGTCAGCATCTTTACCGGAACGCCCAAGCCCTGAAGTTCGGCGATCAGTTGTTTTGCATCCGGCCGGGGCGGATCATAGAGCGACACCAATCCGAGTAATGTGGGAGTGCCCGTCTCGGGGCCGCGAGCCACTGCCAGCGTCCGATAGCCTTTTGCGGCCGACGCGCTGACGCGCGCCTCCAGTGCCTCGATTGCTGGGGGCTGAAGTCCGCAGGCCTCGGCGATCGTTCGCATGGCGCCTTTCATCACGTGCAGCCGCTGCCCATTCTGCTCGACCACGGCTTCCGTACGCCGGTTTTTCGCATCGAACGGTGCGAAAGACACGGGCGTGACCTTGGGAAGGTTATCGAAGACGTGCCGCTCCTTTGCCGCGGCCAGGAACGCGAGGTCAATCGGATCCTGGTTGGCTTCCTGCGACGCGAGCGCGCCGGCGAACAACACGTCGGCTTCCGTCGCACGCTCCAGCGGGATCACCCCGGTGACGGCCAACTGGTTCATCGTGATCGTGCCTGTCTTGTCCACGCAGAGCACGTCCATCGTCGCTGCATCCTCCGCGGCGCTAAGGCGAGTGACCAGCACTCCGCGCTTGGCCAACTCCTTCGATCCGACGGCCATGCTGACCGTGAACATGACTGGGAGGGCGACCGGCACCGCGCTCATCAGCAGCACGAGCATGAGCGGGATCATTTCGATGAGCGGCGCGCCGCGGATCACCGACAGGATGATCACCACGCCCAGCAACGAGCCGACGATGACAAAGAGCCAGCGGACGACCTTGCTCACCACCGCTTCGATGTGAAGCTTCGGCCGCGCCTGCTGTACCAGCTCCGTGGTGCGGCCAAAATAGGTCTTCGCCCCGGTCAGCATCACCACGCCGTTGCCCTCGCCCCGGCGGACTATGGACCCAGACGAAAGTACTTCGCCGGGCTTCTTGTCCGCGTCCTTCGATTCACCAGTGAGCGCCGACTGGTCCACGCTCAACGCTCCCGTGAGGAGTTTCACGTCCGCCGGGATGATGTCGCCGGGCCGCACGCGCACGATGTCTCCAGGGACCAGTTCGCGGGCGGGAATGACCTGCCAGCTCGAATCGCGCCGGACGCGCGCACTGACCTGCAACCGTTTCCGCAGGGCCTCAACAACTCCCGCGGCCCGGCGCTCCTGCACAAAGCTCAACGCCGCGTTGATCACCAGCAGCGTACTCACTACGGCGAGGTCCGAATATTTTCCCAGCACGGCTGACAGAACCATGATCAGTTCGAGCATCCATGCCGAGATTCCCCAGAATTTTCGGAGGAAATTGAGGACCGGGTGCCCTTTTATTACGGCCACTTCGTTGTAGCCGTTCTCGTTCCGGCGGACGTCCACCTCCGCGTGCGTGAGCCCCGTGTCGGGGTTCACATGGAGCGAAGCGAGCGTGTCGGGAACCGACGCGGTGGCCATGTCAGGGGGTTTTTCGTTGGCCGGCTTCGAGGGCGCCGGCTTGGCTTCGGATTTATTTAAGGTCGCTTGCACAGTGAACATCCTCTCTGGCGTTCGCCCGGTTTACCCGGCCATTAGCCGTGCGGCAGAAACGCCAAGTCGTCGCTCAGCACATAGATAGTGGTCGCCGCAAACATGAAAAACAGGCCGACCCAGACACGCCAGTCACGATGCGCGCATTTCCAGTACGGAAGACGCTGGACATGATTGACGCTGTCGCGATCCGGCCCTTCGTTCCCGTGGTGACCGTAATTATTCTCATTCATCGGTGGTACCTGCTCGAAGGCCGTCGTGATGGTTCAATGGCTTTTATGCTCGTCTCCATCTTAACGACGAGATATTGTGTCGAACTCTCAGCATCGTCGGTGAAATCATAAGCATCCGCGTTACCGGACGCCCAAGCTCGAACTTAAACATTGCTCATCGAAAAAGAAGACTTGTGTTTGGCTTCTTGCAGCCAATATGGTGGCCGGCCGTAGTGAACATAGAGCCGGTTTTCATACTCTCGAGTAAGCGGCCTCGACAGGAGGTACTCCGGACAGCTCTTAATCGCCTCTTGGGAGAGGCTGGCGTAGACTTTAGAATCCGCCCAGCTCACACGCTCAATCCACGCGGGTGAAACCAGTACCTTCTTGCCTGGCAGCCAATTCCGGGTTGCCACCTCAACGTAACGGATAGCCCAGGCTTCATCGTCGACGACAAACCCATCCACATGGCCGATTTCACCATCAGTCGCTTCCACGTGATAGCCGGTGACAGCTTCGGTACTGCGCAGATGCGAATCCGTCGACTCTTCCCGGATCCTGTCCGCCATAGCTTCCGTGGAAACAGTTGTTGGAATAGCCAAGTCTGCCGGGTAAAGCGCTGGGCCCCACAGATAGGGGCCACCCCAATAGTACGGATACCCGTAATACCCGAGGTATTCGGCTTCGTGCTGCCGGGAGACCGGCCGATGAGTATCGATGTTGGGGCTATCCTGAACCTGCTTTTTCGTCAGCGCAACATCCAATCGCTTGGCCTCCCAGTCCGTATGAATTACGGAGATTGGCGAGATCAACACTTCCCGGCCGGCAAGCCAACCACCGGTTTCCACGGTGAGGTAGCGGATGGCCCACGTTTCATCGTCGAAATAGAACTGATCAACGGTTCCAAGCTCTCCATCGGTAGCCTGGATTACGAGACCCTTCAAGAAAATGGCATTCGTTAGCATTGTCTTTGCCCTCCCGGGCAGTTTGTTGGCTTGGTTCTCGATATCAGTGGTCCGCAATCGAGGCCGCTATCTTGCGACCGCTCCCACTACTTCGGCCGTGTGCTTGCGATAATGCTTTTTCGACTTCCGTGGCCGTGCCATGCCCAATCCAATAAAACTTGTCTGTCTTGAGTAGCGTTTCATATTGCACGACGCTAATACTGGCTGAGCAAAGAATCGGGATACAGAGCGACGGGCGCTGACAGATTGGCTAACTGCTCCGAAGACGGCGCCTGCTCGGGCGGGGGCTGCGACACTTCCGCAATCATAAACGCACCAGCCGGGAGCAGAACTAGGAGGCAAACGATGCTGAGTGCCTGCCAAGATACCGCTTGGACCGTCGTATTCGTCACTTCTCGGCCTGACCACCGAGAGACCAAGGCGGCTCAAAGCACACAGAGCACTCCCGGGATCTCAAAGTTCCCTTACAGTAGCAAATGCGACGTTTGGAATCTGTTCAAACTTGCTCAAAGTCGTGGTTTAGCGTGGGCAACCAGGTCTTCAAGATGCCGCGCGCCAACGTCAACAACCGCGGCGTCATTAAAAGGTGCGAATGTACTACTTCTCACCCACCGCGTCATCGGAGTATTGCGGGGCGACGGCCAAGTTATTGTTAACACTAGCGACCTGCTTGACGTTCCTAGCAATTTCGCCGGCCTTGGCCTTGGCGCGGGCACTGTTCACTTCTCCGGTTAGCGTGACAACCCCATTTACGGACTGGACGGAGATTTCGCTGATTGTCTGCAGTTTGGCGCCGCGTTCTTCTTGACGCTCCTGTCTCGCCTCACCGAGCCCAAACTGAGCGGCCAACTTGGCTTTCACTGCCTTTGTAATGGCTGCGTCATCTACCTGCCGGCCCGAAGTTCGGCATCCATTGCAGAGACCACCGGCCAAGCCCACGATCATCAAAAGAACAAGGCGTTGCATGCGCGACGTTGACATTCAGGTCATCTCCGTGTTGATATCCTATACTATTCCTTCTGCGGCTTGTGGTTCCAGGTGGCCCGCGTAATGAAGCTGCTACTGCTCCCGCAGTTGGCGGATCGATTGTAACTCCAACCGATGCTTTGCACTAGACTTAGCCCAAACTATTTGAGGGAACCGAGAGTATCAAGAAGGTGCGCAGCATGTACGCGCCTTCCCTCAGTCCGCGCCAGAGCTTGCGATCTTCTTGCATGGCCCAGTGGAGACGAACGCCCTCGGGGGTATCCCGCAGAGCGACTTCGTAGAGATCATTCACCTGTGGATGACTGGCCTGAATGCGTCCCAGGCGCCGCTCCATTTTGTTGCGGTCTTTCAGCCGACCCGTCGCGATGGTTCTCGCCAGACGCGTCAAGGCGTCTTCCATGCGAGCCGAGAAGCGATTCCGGATGGCCTTCTCTTTCTCCTTGCGGCCCGCCGTGCGGCACAAGATATAAGTCTCCTCACCCTGAGGAATGGCTACCTTCTTCACTTCCACTTCGGGCCGTACCTGAGTCCAGTCATCTTTCAGCGTTCTTCGGCAAACTGCTTCATCTGGCTGCGCGGCGTGCCCACCAGATACTGGCCGCCGCGCTTGCGGATTGCCTGCAGATTCTCCTCGCTCACGATACCGCGATCGAACACTTAGATCCGCCGCGCCTTGCCATACTTACGTTCGACCATGCGCAGAATCGTTTCCATGGTCGAGACGTCGGCGCGGTTGCCATCAAATGTCTCATAGCTGAACGGAAAGCCTTCGCTGTTGACGATCAGCGCGATCACCATCTGCTCGCAGTCGGGACGATGATCGCGCGAGTAGCCGCGGCGCATCAGGGGATTGTTCTCCGCCGCGCCTTCCACATAGCTGCTCGTCAGATCATAGAGCAGCACATCAAACTCGGCGCCGAACAGCTCCCCGTAGCGTTGCTTGAGATGCCGCTCCAGCTTCGTCTTGTGCGGCAGAATCCGGTCTAGGCAACGGTACAGTCGCGTGTCGTTGATCTTGCCTTCTTCGATGCCCAACAGATCATCGAGCGCGGTGGAGGGATACCAACGCTGTTCGATGGCCAACTCGCTCCCCGGTGCGCATAGCCGATTGATCGCCAGCACGGCTGCCACGCGCGACCACGGCACATCGGCTGCGTGCTCATCTACGGTGTCTTCAAAGAACTGGTCCAGTTCCAGACGCCTCCAAAGTTCCAGACCCAGCCAGCTGGCTCCGAACTGCCGCGTCCGCTCCAGTCGCACCTTGTTCAGCAGCACCCGCGCCACCTGCGGATCATCCGCCGGCGGTTCCACGTGCGATGGAAAAAGCTTCAGTTGCTGTGCCTCGCCCTGCTCGTTGAAAACCTCAATCGTTTTCAGCCAGCGCGCCTGCGCGGAACTGTTCAACTCCCCGAGATAGCAGACAGTCCTTTGCCGCGGACCATCCCGAGTGCGCACTGTCTCCAACAGCGACCAGTAGGCATGGTCCTTGCCATCCTTCTCCCGGCGGTGGGACCGCAGAAACATTCTCGCCCGATCTTGTCATGAGAATCGAATCCCATCAAGACGATTGGTCTGCACTACATCCCCTTCTCAGAATCTGTTATTGCAGCCAATGGTAGTTGTCCCGTCCGAGAGGCGAAAATTGCCCAAATCGATCGGAACGTGACGAATTTCGGCTAGCGATGTAACAAGTTGCCGAAACGTCACTACACAACTATTCGCCGATCGAGTTCGTCACCGTCACCGCTGGCGGTACTCCGGCTTTCTTCAGAAAGGTCATCATCGGGCACCAGTTTGTAAACGCTGACTGAAACAGGTTCAGCCCCACAAATCCGGTGAACAGAAACCAGGCCGGATGCACCCAGTAGCCCAGCGCAAGGGTGGCCATCACAAAGGCTCCGGCGATCATGCGCAAGTAACGTTCGATGTTCATGAGGACAATCTCCTTCGATTCACGATGAAATAGACGATGGGAACGGTCATACGCGAGAGCGCGAGCGACGCGACTTCGCCCGCCATCAGCGCGATGGCCAGACCTTGGAAGATCGGATCAAACAGGATCACCGCCGCCCCGACGACGACGGCGGCAGCGGTGAGCAGCATCGGCCGGAAGCGGATCGCTCCAGCGTCGATGACCGCCTGTTCGAGGGGTACACCGTCTCGCAAGCGCAGCTCGATGAAATCAACAAGAATTATCGAGTTGCGAACCACAATGCCCGCTCCGGCGATGAAGCCGATCATGGATGTCGCGGTGAAGAATGCTCCCATGAGGCCGTGTGCCGGGAGAATACCGACCAGCGAGAAGGGGATGGCCGCCATGATCACAAGCGGCGTGACGAACGACTGGAACCAGCCAACCACCAGGCCATAGATCAGGATCAACACAACGGCGAAGGCGAAGCCGAGATCGCGAAAGACTTCGTATGTGATGTGCCATTCGCCATCCCACTTCATCGAATAGCGGTCGGCATTCGCGGGCAGTGCGGCCATGTGCTGCTCGATCTTGTAGCCCTCTGGAATGGTGATGCGGTCGATTTCCGGACCTGTCTGGAGCACCGCGTAGACAGGACTTTCAATCGATCCGGCGACATCGGCGGTGACGTAAGTGACCGGCATAAGGTTCTTGTGGTAAATGCTCTTTTCAACGATCACCGTTTCCGGACGGACGAGTTCGCTGAGCGCCACAGTCTGCCCATTGCGGGCGGTCAGCTTCAAATTTCCCAGCCGGTCCATATCCGAGCGGTTCGCACGATCCAGCCGCAGAGTCAGGGGAACATCTTCTTTCGCGGAGTCCACGTGCAGCAGGCCCGCTTGATACCCCGCCGATGCGATCGTCACCGTGCGCGACACTTCATCTTCGGAGATGCCGTTCAATGCAGCTTTCTCGTTGTCGACGATTAGCCTGTACTCGGGCTGGTCATCTTCCACATACCAATCAACGTCCACGATGCCATCGGTCCGGCGGAAGAGATCGCGGATTTGACGGGCCACGCGGGTGCGCCCATCCTGAGTGGGGCCGTAGACTTCAGCGACGAGCGTCTGTAAAACCGGCGGTCCCGGCGGCACCTCCGCAACTTTTATTCGCGCACCGTAGCGTGCCGCGACTGGCATGAGCTTCTGGCGCACTTGCTTCGCGATCTCGTGGCTTTGCAGCCGCCGATCGCTTTTGCGCAGCAAGTTGACCTGGATATCGGCGACGTTGGAGCCGCGGCGGAGATAGTAGTGGCGTACCAGGCCGTTGAAGTTGTACGGCGCGGCGGTGCCTACGTACGTCTGTACGTTGACCACCTCGGGCTGCCGTTGCGTTTCCACCGCGAGCGCTTGCGTGACCCGCGCGGTTTGTTCGAGCGTCGTGCCATTCGGCATGTCAACGATCACCTGAAATTCGCTCTTGTTATCGAACGGCAGCATCTTGACTTTGACGAACTTGAAGTACACCAGAGACATCGAGCCAAGAAGCAGGAACAGCACCATTCCGAGAAAACCCCAACGCAGAACCGGCGCGCGGAGCAGCGTTCCCATTACTCGACGGTAGAGTCGTGTGAGACGATCCTCGTGCTCTCCAGCCTCGTGTGTTGCGCCCGGTTTCAGGATGCGCACGGCGGCCCACGGCGTCACGATGAATGCCACTAGAAGCGAGAACACCATGGCCGCGCTTGCGCCGATGGGAATTGGCCGCATGTAGGGACCCATCAACCCACCGACAAACGCCATCGGAAGAATCGCCGCGACAACCGTGAGCGTGGCGAGAATAGTTGGGTTGCCGACTTCGTCGATCGCTTCGATCGCCACGTCACGTGGTGGGCGGCCCCGATTGGCCGGGATGCGCCAGTGACGCGCGATGTTCTCGACCACGACAATGGCATCGTCCACCAGAATTCCGATGGAAAAGATCAGGGCGAACAACGTGATTCGGTTGAGCGTGTATCCATAGAAGTAAAAGACCGCGAGAGTCAGGGCGAGCGTCACGGGAATCGCAAGAAAGACAATTAGAGCCTCGCGAAGGCCCAAAGCGATGGCGATCAGCAGGCTTACAGAGATCACGGCGATGAACATGTGCAGCAACAGCTCGTTCGATTTCTCAGCGGCGGTCTCGCCGTAGTGCCGTGTAATAGAGACCGTCACATCCGACGGAATCACGCTGCCCTTGAGCGGCTCGATGCGGGCGAGCACGTCTTCGGCAACCTTCACCGCGTTAGTCCCCTTGCGCTTCGATATGGCAATGGTGACGGCCGGATAAAACTCACGGCCGGAGGAGTAACGAACATATTCGCTGGGCTCCTCGCCGCCATCGGTCACCTGCGCAACATCCCGCACGAAAACGGGTTGGTCGTGAACGGCCGCTACTACGACGTTGCGCACATCATCTGCTGTACGCAGGAACTCGCCGGTCTCCAGCAGGTACTCCTGATTCGCGCTGGCGAAATGGCCGGAAGGCAGCCTACGGTTGGAAATGCCGAGCGCGCTGGCCACTTGCAAGGGTGAAAGCGAGTAAGCGGCGAGCCGGGTGGTGTCGAGAGTAATTCGGATCTCGCGCCGCTCGCCGCCAATCAGCGCGACTGCTGAAACATCGGGCGTTTGCTTGATGGTGTCATGAACCTGGGCCGCGATCTGCCGCAACTCGAAGTCGCCGTAGCGTTTGCTCCATAGCGTCAGCGCAAGAATTGGCACGTCATCGATGGAGCGCGGCTTCACCAGTGGCGGCGAGGCGCCCGGCGGAATCAGGTCCATGTTGGCGTAAAGCTTCTGATTGAGGCGGACAATGCTCTTCTCTTCGTCTTGCCCCACAAGGAACCGGACCACCGCCATGGACATGCCGGGGCTGGAGGTGGAGTAAATGTACTCCACACCGGGAATCTCCCAGAGCAGCTTTTCCATGGGTTTGGTGACGCGTTCCTCCACTTCGCGGGCGGATGCGCCTGGCATCTGGACGAATACATCGATCATCGGCACGATGATCTGTGGCTCTTCCTCGCGCGGCAGTTTCCAGACCGCCAGTGCGCCGATGAGCAGTGACGAAACGATAATAAGCGGCGTCAGTTTGGAAGAGACCCAAGTGCGCGCAAACCGGCCAGCGGGACCAAGATGCCGCCCCGTACTCACTTCCGGATCTCCACCTTGGCGCTATCGGCAAGTGTAACTGGGATTGGCGAGACCACCTGTTCCCCAGCGTTGAGCCCGGAAAGCACTTCTGCGCGATCAGCGATTTTGCGGCCAACCGTTACGATGCGCATACGGGCAGTGGCATTCTCGACCACGTACACGGATTGCACCTGGCCGCGCTCTATCACGGCTGAGCACGGCACGGCTAAAACTGGCCGGATACCTACGACGAACCGGCCGCGGCCGAAGATGCCGGGACGCAATTGCGTGATTGCCGGCAGGTCAATCTTGACCAGATAGGCGCGAGAGGCGGCGTCCACCGATGGCACCACTTCGCCGACTTTCGCCTCGAGAGTGCGGCCGAGTGCATCGATCGTGACCGTAACCTTGCTGCCGCTGCGAATGACCGCCAGGCGTGATTCTTCCACAGGGACCTCGATCCGATACGTTCCCTCACGCTCAACCGTCAATAGAGGCGTGCCCGGGGTGGCCAAGTTGCCCGGCTCCACAGACTTTGCCGTAACCACACCGGCGAACGGCGCGCGAAGTTGCGCGTAGCCGCGCTGGATCTCAGCGGAGCTGCGCTCTTGATCGGCCTGCGCGATCTTCGAGGTCAGTTGCGCGCGCTTCGATTCCGCCACGGCGTACGCGGCTTCTGCCGCTTTCAGCCGCGCGGTGGCTTCGTCGTACTCCTGGTTCGATATGGATTTACTGGCGAAGAGATCGCCCATGCGCTTGAAGGTAGCCCGGGCCAGTTCCAGATTGGCTCTTGCGGCAGCTATACCGTTCTCGGCCTCCGGGATAGCGCTACGAGCTTCTTCCCGGCCGGCATCGGCGCGACGGTAGGCGGCTTCCATATCGGCGGCATCGAGTACCACGAGCAACTGCTGCGCGGCCACATGGTCGCCGATGCTTGCATGCACCTCGCGAACGTAGCCCATGACCTTGCTGGACACCACAGCGGCCGTTCGCGCGCGAACGGTGCCCATGGCTTCGTACTCCTCCGGCCACGACTGTGCCGTGACGGTCACAACGTTGACTGGAACCGGCGCGCCATTCGCCTCAACCTTGCGCGGTGATTCGCTGCATCCAGCCAGCCAAAGGATGGTCGGGAAAACAACAAGAGACCCTTTCATCAGTTGAGTACCTCCGAGTCGGGGGAAAGAGTGCCGGCCGCCCTTTCCAGCATGGCGGCGGCAACCCGCTGATCGTTAATCGCCGCGAGATATCGCGTTTTAGCCTCCAGCACGACGGTTTCGTTGCGCAAGAGGTCCGTCACATTGTTCAGTCCGGCCGCATAGCGGTTCTGCGTGATGCGCAGGCTCTCCTGGGCCTCATCCACAGCGGCCCGCGCCACTTCAATCCGTTGATTCGACGCCCGCAACTCTGACCATGCCCGACGAACCTCCAAGCGAATCGCCGAGCCGGCGCGATTCTCCTCGGCCTCGGATCGTCGCAACAGGTGCTTCGTCTCTTCGATGTGCGCCTTGTCGCCTAATCCATTGAAGAGATTCCATCGGAGGGAGACGGATGCCAGCCAGTTGCCTCCTGAACGCCCGGCGAATTGTTGGCGGTCCTGCTCAATATCCGCGTGAACTCTAACTTGCGGCAGCAGGCTGGACCGTGCCGCAGCAGCTTGCGTTTCCGCCAGTTGCGTTGCCAGCTTGGCTTCCCGCGCTTCCGGGCGGCGCTCGAGTGCCTCGCGTTCATACTGCTCGAGAGCAAGGTCTCCAAGATCCACTTGCGTCAGCGGTGTAGTCAGAGAAGACTTAGTCTCCAACGGCTGACCTAAAACATCATTCAGCGCAGCCCGCGCTACATCCAGATCGGCGGAGCGCCGGATCTGCTGTTCCGTGACCGCGGCGAGGTGGACACGAATAGAGAGCACATCAACGTCGGTCGACATACCCGAAGCGCGAACGGCCGCAGCGCGCTTCAGATCGGCCTCGGCCGAGCGTACGGCATCCCTGGCGGCATTTAGATTCTCGCCGCTGAGAACGACCGCGTAGTAGGCGCGGACGACGCCTGCAATTACATCCTGTTCCGTGCGGCGTTTATCTTCTCCCGAGACACCCTCCATCAGGCGCGCTGAGCGTGTGGCGCTGCGAACTTGGCCCGCATCGTAGATCGTCTGGTCCAGATTGAGCTGCGATTGGAAGTTATCGAGCGCATTTGGCTGGTTCAGCGTACCGAGCGCAAAATTGTGTTCCGTGAATTGGTGCTGGGTCAGCAGCGAACTGAAGACGAACACCGGGTTATCGCTGCGCGTCCAGGTTTCCGTGTAGTTCAGCCGCGGCAGCCACCCGCTGTTCGCCTGTTTCACACGCGCCGCCGCTGCCCGTCCTTCCTCCTTCACGGCTGCCACCGAGTTATTGTGATCGAGCGCCACGCGGACAGCGTCCCGTAGCGATAACTGCTCCTGTCCGGCCAGCGGTCCCACGAGTGCGAAGTAAATGAGTTGTTTGAACATCGGCCTCTCACCTTCCCAGATGCAGTCGGCGTCGGCAGGTGACAACTGCTCACTGCATCATTGAGTAGTGTGGAAATACTACGTTTTCCCTGCAGGTAACGTCGTGCGAGTGATTGTGGGATCTACCAGCAACGCGTGCGGCGGCGTCGACGGGATATATCCGCTGCTAACGGCGATCCGTCGAAAACTCTTCTCCACTGGCCTTCGTCTTCCGATGCCGCGACCCGGCATCGCATCGCTCGGACATTCACGTGGGCACGCCCAGCCGTGGCAGCACCCATCGCATGATGGCGAAATATCCGCCAAAGACCAACAACATTGTCAGCCACTCAGGCATTCACCCTCCCCGCCCGCTGTTCCTATATGTGGAGACGCAATTCCCGTCAAAGGGTGACAAACTCTTTTCTCCCGGCGGTCACGTTTTCAGCCACGCTGCATCTTTAGTGTTGGCTGGCGGTGGTCCGCTACAATGATGGCGGCGGCATCCACCATTGGAACGAGCGGCGGAAATCGGCTTGGCGCATGACCTTCTGGCCGGCAAACCGGAGGCATTCGACCGGTTCGTCGACCACTTCCGGTCCAAGATTTTCAATTACAGCCGCTTGATGTGCGGCCATAGGGAGGATGCCGAAGAGGTGGCGCAGGAGACTCTCCTTAAGGTGTTCGAGAGCTTCGACCAGCTACGCGATCCCGAACACGTCCGCGCATGGGTATTCCGTATCGCGAAGAACGCCTGTTTGATGAAGCGACGGAAAAGCACCTACGCACCCGATCGCGAGCTCTCGCTGGATGAGTTCCTGCCGGCATGGAGCAGCGAAAAGGATGGACCAACGAAAATCGAGATTGCCGACTGGTCGAGCCTGCCCGAAGACCAGGCGCTTCGTTCCGAATTGCGGCGTGTTCTGGATGAGGCCATCGCAGAATTACCGGCGATTTATCGTACGGTCCTGCTGTTGCGTGACGTGGAGGAACTCTCCACCGAAGAGACGGCTCAGGTATTGGATTTGAATACGGATGCCGTGAAGACGAGGCTGCATCGGGCGCGTTTGTTCGCCCGCAAGAAGCTCGATCAATATCTGAGGGAAGACGGACAGGCATTGAAGAGGATCTTAGGATGAGTTCACATCAACACGACGAAAATTGCCGGAAGATGTTTACGGTGCTCTCCGAATATCTCGATTTGGAACTGCCCGCCGATGTCTGCTGCGAGATGGTGACTCACATTAGCGGCTGCGAGCCTTGCGCGGAATTTACCCAGAGTTTACGCAAAACCGTTGAGCTCTGCCGCGCCTATCACGCGCACGAAATGCCCGGACCGCTAGCGCTGGATGCGCGTCAGCGACTACTTGATGCGTATCAGAAGATGCTCGCCGCGCGAAGATACCGGTTGCCGTGAGACCTAGCTCTTTTCGTGCCCAGAACCGCTGATTGCTTCTACCAGCTTGAACCGGACAGCCCAATCAGGCGGGACGAGCGCGGGCAGCGGACGCTCGGGGATAGGCTCGGGAACCCCTTCAGACGCCTCGTGGCAGCCCGACAACCTTGTTACCCATTCCGTTTCGCCGGTGTCGCGGTCTAAGTCGCGCGTCCGGGCCGTGCTCGGTAGCAGCACTCCTTCGCCGCCGGTTGGATACTCTAAGGTTGTACTCGATTCGCAAATGGAAGTTTCCTTTTGTAGCTCGTCGGTTTCGATCTTCAACCGGTTGACCTTGAGCGACGCAGGGTCGATGGTCAGAGAGCCGTCATAGCCCATCTCGTGCCACTGGGTGCCGACCCGGATCATGTAGTTGCTGGCCTCCACCGGCACGCGAAAACCGAATTCGAGGTTTCCGCCGTTTTGATCGAGAAGCCGAAAACTCACGAGCGGGTTGGCGAATGTCGTTTGGAGATGCGCGCCCAACACGCCGCCATGGTGATCCGTAGCGATCGAAAGATCCACCACCATTTCCAGAACGGGAGCTGCAGAGTTATCTAGGAAGACCGAAAGAGTCGGCGGCTGGAAGACGATGCGTGCGGTGTGCGCTTTGCGGTCCTTCAAGCCCCGCAGAGGATCAAGGTCCGGACCATGCCCCGAGGTATACCCCCCCGCGGCGAGGAACCCGGGGCGGGAACCTATGAGAAGGCGCTGCAGATCGATCCTAAGCAGGCACACGCCGCGGATGCGTTGAGAAGTAACGCCAAAGAGGCGGCCGGTGTTCCGCGTCCTTTCGGTAAGCCTGCGCTGAAGGTCGGCGGCTTAGCCGTCGCCTTCGCCGGAATCCTCATGGGTGTACAGGCTCTCGGAACATTTTCGACGGTTTTCCGTGCGTAGCCAAACCCCGTTTCACGTCTCCGTACTGGCCGCGTGGATCGTCTCCGACCGACTCGGGGTGGCCGCGAAGACTTCTCGTTTGATCACGCCGGCACCTTCCTGAACGGTGACGAGTTGCCCGGCGGCCACCTGCGGAATGGTTTCCCGCGGGCCGTTGGGCCAGCGGATCTCCAGGTCGGCTGTGGCGGCCTGGCCCAATCCAAAGTGCAGGCGCCGGTCACTGACCGAAAGATACGCCGACTGCGCCATCACCGCCTGGGCCTGCTTTTTGCCGCTATAGCCGGCGATGACCGTAGCGCCGATAGCGCTGCGATTGGATTTCGTTCCGATCAGCTTGACTTTCAGCCAGTGATGGTTGCCGGTGACGTCGTTCCGCAGCAGGGACGGCGGCTCGTTCTGGTTCATGATCAGGATGTCGATATCTCCATCGTTATCGAAGTCACCGAAAGCCACGCCGCGGCTGGCGTGCGCCTCCGAGATGCCC
>Ga0181536_10004017_pt1 | contig 15780 bp, 12 predicted proteins | sample PEATcosm2014_Bin_41_FD_121105 | JGI IMG/M metagenome (GOLD analysis project Ga0181536, IMG submission 121105) | Peatland microbial communities from MTU Mesocosm Facility, Houghton, MI, USA - PEATcosm2014_Bin17_60_metaG | ecosystem: Environmental > Terrestrial > Soil > Wetlands > Peat | place... | reverse complement strand
TATCTACATGAAGCTCTACAACTTCGGGGCGGAAGAGGGAACCCATTTGCCGTCCGGGCAGGTGGAGTATGAAGTGCTGAAAAACGGCACCAACGAGAGGATTTTCAATTTCACCGAGGACGTGGGGCAGATTCCAGGCGCCTCCACCAGCCAGGTCACAATTGAAAAACTCCTTCCCCTGAATACCCTGGTTCCGGGCCAGTACACTCTCCGGCTGAAGGTAACCGATAAAAATCGCAACCAAACCCTCACCCCTTCGGTCCAATTTACGGTAACCTGATATGAGCGGGTGCCCCCGCTCCCCAAATGAGCGTCGCGGATGTTTAGCACGAAGACGCACAAGACGGCCGCGTTTCTGGCAATAGGGATTGCCTGTCTGGCGGCGCCTTGTGTTTCGCCGGCGGCCGGACCGATCCGGCTCTCCGGTGTCATCAGCGGAGTGGTCAGCGACTCCATGGGCATCCCGCAGATGGGCGCTATCGTCCTGCTCTACAACCGCCAGGACCGCGTCTATGGGAAGGTCCAGACCGACGACCTCGGCCAATTCAAGTTCCTGGGGCTGTTCCCCGACCTCTACTCCGTCAAAGTGACGCTCGCCACTTTTGTTCCAGCGCTCAAGAGGAACATCCTGGTGCAGCCCGGCATGCGGAGCGTGCTGAACGTCAACCTGAACACGCTGTTCAGCACCATCCAGCTCTCCTATCCATCGGTCGAAAGCGGCAGTCTCATGAGCGACGAGTGGAAGTGGGTTCTGCGCACCGCCTCAGCCACCCGGCCGGTGCTGCGATTCGCCGCCGATCCACTGGCTGGCAACCCGGCAACCAGCGCGCGCAGCTCGATGTTCTCGGACACGCGCGGCATCCTGAGAGTTTCCGCTGGAGATGGCCCGCTGGTCACGGGTATCGGCAACGAGGCGGATCTCGGCACGGCTTTTGCGCTGGCTACTTCGCTTTACGGCGCCAACCTCGTCCAGGTGAGCGGCAACGTGGGATACGGCTCGCAGACGGGCGTGCCCACCGCGGCCTTCCGCACCAGCTACAGCCGCGACATCGCCGGCGGCAGCCCCGAGGTTTCGCTCACCATGCGGCAATTGTTCCTGCCCGAGCGCCTGGGTGCGGCAGCGGCGGGAACAGATTCGGCTTTGCCCATGCTGCGCTCCATGTCCGCCGCCTTCAACGACCGTTCGCAGCTTACCGAAGACGTCGCGCTCCAGTATGGATTCACGCTCGATTCGGTCTCGTTCTTCGATCACCTGAACTATTTCAGCCCCTACGCGCGCCTGAGCTACAAGGCCGGGAACAACGCCGAAGTGGATTTCGCCTACACCTCCGGCAATGGGCGGCCCGACCTCGCCGGCGCGGTCTCCCAGGATGGGGATCTCCAGCGCGATCTCGGCACCCTCGGCCTGTTCCCGCGCATCTCTTTGCTGGGCGCGCGGCCGAAAATCCAGCGCGGCGAAGAGTACGAATTGACGTATTCTCTCAAGGCCCGCTCCCGGACCTATCAGGTTTCGGCCTACCGCGAATCCGTGACCAATGCCGCGCTCTCGCTGGTGGCGCCCGCGGGTATGTACAGCGGCGGCGACATCCTCCCCGACCTCTTCTCCGACAACTCGATTTTCGATGCCGGCGATTATCACAGCGTGGGATACACGGCCGCCGTCACGCAGAATCTGGGCGAGCATCTGAGCGCCACTCTGATGTATGGTTCCATGGGCGCGCTCACCGCGCAGAACCGCGAGCTCGTCAGCGACAGCCCCGATGAGCTGCGCTCCATGATCCGCTCGGGCCGCAAGCAGGCGGCCACCACCCGCGTCACCGCCACCTTGCCCCGGACCGGCACGCACATGATCGCCAGCTATCAGTGGACCGACAGCCACCGCTGGGCCATGCCCGGCCACCTCTACAGCACCCAGCCCGTCGCCCCCTTGCCGGGGTTGAACGTTTACATCCGGCAGCCGATTCCGGGCTTCTCCATGCTGCCCTGGCGCATGGAAGCCACCGCCGATCTGCGCAACATGCTGGCGCAGGGTTATCTGCCGCTGGCCATGGCCGATGGCCAGAGCGTGCTGCTGGTCGAGACCCCCCGCAGTTTCCGCGGCGGCCTTAGCTTCATCTTCTAGAGCAGGCTCTCAGCGATCCGCCGCGCCGCGATCACCCTTGGAATGCCGGCCAGATCTGGTTCGATGCGCACGTCCTGCCATCCGCCGAGAAGCTTGGCGACGTAGTCGCGGCTGCCGAAGCCCAGCTCCATGACGAGCCAACCGCCGGGGCCGAGGACCCGCGGAGCATCGGCCACGATGCGGCCGTAGATTTCAAACCCGGTCTCGCCGGCGAAGAGCGCTACATAGGGCTCCCAGTCCCGGACCTCCCGCTGCAAGCCCTGCCGCTGGGCGATCGGCACATAAGGCGGGTTGCAAACGATCAGGTCCATGGCGCCGGCGGCCATGGCTTCCATCAGGTCGCAGACCACCACGTTGACCGGCGCACCGAGCCTGCGGGCATTCCCGGCGGCGACGGCTGCGGCCGCCGGCGAGATGTCCGTGGCCCATGCCTGGGCGCCGGTTTCCAGTTGCAGCGTCACCGCCAGCGCGCCCGATCCGGTTCCGACATCGAGCACCCGCGCGGCCGCCGGCGCGGTCCGGAGCGCGGCCTCCACCACGTGCTCGGTCTCCGGCCGCGGAATCAGGACGTCCGGCGTCACCCGAAACTCGCGCCCGTAGAACTCCTGCCGCCCGGTGATGTACTGCGTGGGTTTACCATTGAGACGCTCATGCAGGTAGCGGCCAAAGTGCAGCCACTCCACCTCTTGCAATTCCCGCTCGGGGTGGGCGTAGAGCCAGGCCCGCTCCTGGCGAATGGCGTGCGCCAGCAGCACCTCGGCGGTCAGCCGTGGCGCCGCGATACCGGCATCCTCCAGCAGGCGAGCACCCTGGAGCAATGCCGTGTGCAGCGTCATGAGGGCTTCAGACCACCACACCCTGCTCGGTCTGCTGCTTCAGTTTTTCGGCCTGGTAATAGGTAATCAGGGCGTCGAAGATGGCGTCCATCTTCCCCTCCATCACGAAATCCAGTTGATGCAGCGTGAGGCCGATGCGGTGATCCGTCACGCGGTTCTGCGGGAAGTTGTAGGTGCGGATCTTCTCGCTGCGATCGCCGGTTCCCACCATGCTGCGCCGCTCCGCGCCCAGCGCCGCCTGCTGTTTTTCGAGCTCCAGCTCGTACAGCCGCGAGCGCAGCACGCGCTCCGCCTTGGAGCGGTTCTTGATCTGCGATTTTTCGTCCTGGCAGGAGACCACCAGGCCCGTCGGCAAGTGGGTGAGGCGCACGGCCGAGTACGTGGTGTTGACCGACTGGCCGCCGGGGCCCGAGGAACAGAAGGTATCGATACGAACGTCCTTGGGGTCGAGCTTGACCTCGACTTCGTCCGCCTCCGGCAGCACCGCCACGGTGATGGCGGAAGTGTGCACCCGCCCCTGCTGCTCGGTGACGGGCACGCGCTGCACGCGATGCACGCCGCTTTCGTACTTGAGCTTGCTGTAGACGTTGTCGCCGCTCACCAGGGCGATGACTTCCTTCAACCCGCCCACGGAAGACTCGCTGGCGGAGGTCACCTCGATCTTCCAGCCCTGCGTTTCCCCATAGCGCGAATACATGCGGAAGATCTCGGCCGCAAACAGCGTGGCTTCATCGCCGCCCGTGCCGGCGCGGATTTCGAGCACCACGTTGCGGTCGTCGTTGGGGTCCTTGGGCAGCAGGAGCACCTTGAGATGCTCTTCCAGGCGGGCCAGTTCCGGCTCCAGGCTGGTGATTTCTTCCTGCGCCATGGCGCGCAAATCGGGGTCGCCGTCCGCGAGCATGGGGCGCGCCTGCGAAAGCGCATCCTCGTTCTTCTTCCACTCCCGGTAGGCGGAAACCACCTCCGACAGTTCGCTGTGCGCCTTGGCCACTTTGCGGTACTGATCGGCGTCGCCGATCACGGCGGGGTCGGCCATCTGCCGGGTGAGAGCCTCGAAGCGTTCTTCGAGCTGATCGAGTTTGGAAACGAATTGCATGGATCGTCAGGCGATGACCAGTTGTCCGCCTTGCGCCTTTTCGAGGGCCATGGCGCCTTCGAGCGCCCGGATGGCCACCGCCGTCTGGTCGTCGGCCGGCGGTTTGGTGGTGATGCGCTGGAGCCACAAGCCCGGCGCCGCGAGCGTGGCCAGCAGCGAGCCGCGCCGCTTGGCCGCGAAGCGGATCACCTCGTAGCTCAGGCCCGCGAGGAGCGGCAGCAGCGCGATGCGCGAGAGCAGTCTCGGCAGGAACCCATCGAAGGGGATGAGCGTGTAGATGGGGATGCACAGGATCAATACGACGAACAGGAAACTGGTGCCGCACCGCGGGTGGAACGTGGTGAACCGCTGCGCGTTGGCGACCGTCACCGGCTGGCCCGATTCAAAATTGAAAACCACCTTGTGCTCCGCGCCGTGATACTCAAACACGCGCCGGATGTCCTTCAGGAGAGAAATGGCGAACATGAATCCCAGAAAGATGGCCATGCGGATCAAGCCATCGGCCACGTTGAACGCCACCCGGCCGGCCAGCTCCGGATACAGTTTCTGCAGCTTCGTCACCAGCAAGAGCGGCACGAACTTGTACATGAAAATGAACATGCCGAACGTGAAAATCAGGTTGGCTGCAATGGCCCAACCGGGGATTTCTTTTGGCGGCTGGTTGGCCGCGGCTGGTTGTGGGTCCTGGAGCGCCACGTTGCTGGAGAATCGCAGGGCCCTGATCCCCAGGGTCATGGCCTGCCACAGGGTCCCCACGCCGCGGAAGACCGGGTACTTGAAGATCTTGTATTTTTCGGACATACGGGCGAGCGGCGCCTCTTCGGTGACGATTTCGCCATCCGGCTTGCGGACCGCCACGCAGTAGCTATGGGGGGCGCGCATCATGACGCCTTCCAGCACGGCCTGCCCGCCGACGAGGATCTCCTCGCCATTTTCCATAATGGGCATCAACTGGATCTGGGTGAAAAGACGAAAATACGCACGCAACGACACAAGTCCTCTCCGTTACTTATTTATTATACGCGACTGGCCGGGGCCGCCGCGTGGTAGTGCGCAAAATGTGCGCAAAAAGTTGGTTGAAGCTTGCTGGGGCTACTCTCGCAGGCGAGCCAAATAGCAGACTGGTTCCCCATACAGAGGTCCCCGAGGGGCATCGGCTGTGGTGTGCCTTATGTCTTCTAACGGCCCCATCTTGCTAGTCCATTCTCCGGAGTCTAGCTGACGAGCGGCGTGGGTTGGAATCAGAATACCACGTGTGGTCTTCGCGAAGATCACAATCTTTTCGATTCCGGATTCCATCGTGCCATCTCCGCACTCGTGAAAGCCCACGGTCGCATAAGCGGCGATGAATGCGTCTATGGTTTCTTTGCGGGGCACTCCTCGGGGCCAGTAGCTGACGCCGCGATACGGGAACGGCCACCACCAGCGAGTCGCATCCCCGGCAGCCCATGCGATGCAATTGTATATTGCATCCTGTTCGCTGGTCTTGACGCAATTGAAGTCGGTCAAGTGCGGGTGATCGCTGGGGCTCCAACTACCACACATATCGCCATCTGGCCCATTCAAGCCAAGCTCTAGCCATCTTTCGGAAGTTGCCCTCGTCCTCTTCTTTCACCGGATCAGCTTTGGTCAGCACTTGGAGCGCCCAGAACCACTGGTCCGGATGCTCCCCTTCAGCCTCCATCTGAGCCAAGATGAGAGGAATTGCCCGTGGGCCCATCCCAATAATCGCTTGGTATGCCGCGCAGAGCACGATTTCGGTTGTCGAAGATCTCGTACCTCTCTCTATATGCCACCCTTCAACAAGTTCCTGAAATTCCTCCGATTCGACGCCATGCCGCTCAAATAGATCATACTGATAGGCGACCTCCGCAGGGGTCTCAAAAGACCAACCTACGTCTTCAGGTTCCTGCTGCTCCGGAGATTCGGACAAGTGCCATCTTTTTCCCCACTCGGCGAGCGATGGTGGTGCCATGGGGGACTGAACTACGATGGTTGTGGACATTTCATTGAACCTTTCCGGATTCGGCTCCCCGGCGCAGATGGTCTGGCGCATCGGAGGTCATCGCTTGCCCGGCGCTTACTGCGTACATCGGGTTGTCCTGTGGATCGTAACGCCCATCGATCCGAGCCACCGACAGTACGACTGGCTTGAGATGCAGCGTGGTGCCATCCGCAAGCTTGATGTCGCTCCAGCGCTCCGTGCTCTCTAGAATTTGCACTTCGGTTCCTTCCACGGGGCCGAGATTTGGTATGGTTAGCTTGACTTTTCTTTCAGGCACAAAGATCCTCCACTCATAAACCAATCATACAAGACTTTTGATCCATGCATATAAGATTTGCAACGCTATGGATCGGAAGGCTTTATAGCCTTGGCCCATCGTGCCATCACGGCGTTTCTGGCGCTTTCGGTACGCTGTTCCGGCGTCATATTGGCTGATCGTACAGCGCCCCCGATCTTGCCGCCCTTCTTGCCCATCTTCGAAAAGTACGCCCGAACTTCCTTCGATAGCCGCTTTGCCATGCTCTAATTCTATACGTAAACGGACTACGAAATCAAGGGGAAAAGTTCTTGACGATACGTAAACTGAACACGTATAATATAGCCATGGTACGTCCTGAATGACGCATTGTTCTAGGTCTCTGACCGCCTGAAAAGGTGCGATTAAACCATCCTGTATTAGTTGAGTTTCGCCCTGGGCAGTTCGTCCGCTTCTGGTCATACCGATTTGTGCGGGGAGGCTTTCGTGAACACGGTTTATGCCTCGCCGCGGTGGTTTTGGGGCACACCCCGCCCGGCCTTTGCTGCTTATGTGCCGGTTCGGGCGCCTCGCTACGGCGGTTCGGGTTTCAGCCTCGCCGGCCGGGTGAATCGTACTTGAACAACTTCCTGGCCTTCTTTCGCGTGAACCGCCAGTTGATCCTGGTCCGTTTCCGGTTGGCCTGCCGGTTCCAGGCCTTGGTTTCCCGCTTCAGCGTTTCCAGATCCGGAATCCTTCGCGTGCCCAGACATTGCCGCGAGTACAAGCTGAGTTCAATCTCTGCCTGATCGAGCCAACTTCCGTGCTTCGGCGTGTAATGCACGCTGAGCCGATCCCAGATGTCCCCACCCTTCCGTTCGCCGAAATGGTCGGTCAACGACTTCCGGCAGTGTATGTTGAGGTTGTCCATGACGAGGTGGATCGTATCGGCGCTGGGGTACTGTTTCACAACGTGCTCCACCATGCGTGCGAACTCCGCGCCGGAACGGTTGGGGGTGGCGGTGGTGAAGTGCCGGCCGCCCTTCGGTTCCACGACGCCAAATGTGTTCGCCGTGCCGCACCGTTTATACTCGTTGTCTTGCTTGGCTACCTTACCAGGCTGGGCCGGGATCGGCGCTCGCACGTCGGCATGCAGCGAGATCGGTTTCTCATCCAGGCAGAGGACGGGTTGGGCGGGATTGTAGGGCTTCTCGTAGATCGCCAGCACGTCTTCCATCTTTTGGATGTACGCCTGGTCCAACTCGGCGATGCACCACATTTTTTTCCCGCCACGGCTTCAATTCGTGGCTTTGCAGCAAAACTCGGATTGTCTCTCGGCCCACCTTGGGAACCAGCTTCCGTTTGACGGACTCTGCGGCGATCAAGCGGACGGTCCATCGAGCACGTCCTTCCGGCGGTTTGCTGCAGACCATGGCGACAATACGCTGCTTCTGTGGGCCGTCGAGAATCTCCCGGGCTCCCGGCCGCTGTTTGGCGTAGACGGCGGCATCCAAGCCGTCGCTCATGTAGCGATGGGCGATCTGGCGGACCGCCTTCGAAGTAAGGGGGAGAGCCTGAGCGACTTCAGGTGCGGTGAAACCGTCGGCAAGCTGGCGTAGCGAAAGCGCTCGCATGACGACGCCAACCTGTTGAATGCCTCCGCGCAGTATCTCGCCGATCTGCGTGAGGTCCGTAGACTTGACTTTGATCGGAATGGGGCGCCGCGACATACCACCAGTATGCCCCAAACCATTTCCTAATGGAAGTGTTTTATAGAACCTTTTCAGGCGGTCGAGGACCTAGCAGGTGGAAGTCCTGTCCGGGTAAGCGCCGGAGCGCCCGGTAGCAGACTCCAGCCGAGCGGAGAGATCCGCCCGAGCCGAGCGGAGTGTCAAAAGCCCTTGAAACAGAGGGGAGCAAACCAGCGGGCCGCAACAACCAGTGAACGCTGCAGCCTCGACACATTATCAGCCGAAAGGTGTTTGGGAGGGCCGAGCCGATCATGTCGCGGCGAAGGCAACAGACAGCATCCTGGACCGGAACGGGTGCTGGACCTCTCCGGGGTCGGGGTGCCCTCTGGGCCCGGGGGCACGTTGGGACGGAGCAAGGCGGAACAGGAGAGACCCTACCTGGCAGCCAAGTCGGGCAAAGACCGGGCGTATAAGGCCGGACGGCTGAAGTCGCACGGAGCCGGGAGGGAGTCCGAGGGGCTCGTACTACCGATGAAGGCGTGCAGCAGAACGCGCTGGAGGGAAGGGGCCCTGCTTTGGTCGAGTCGGCCGGCAGGTAAGCGTGAGGGCATGCCGGAAACGGCCAACACCCCCTCTGTAAAAGCGCGACAACTTCGAGGTCCGGCTATGGATGTGTGCCAAGTGCGCGCATCGGCGATGGACTCAGGCGCAGGTTCTTACAGGCGGAGTGACGATTCGTCGAAAGGCCTGATTCGATCTGTGCGATGGCGTCACGCACGCCACATCAAGAAGATCATCGTTAAGCCGTGTGCGGGAAAACCGCAAGCACCGTTTGAAAGGGGGTTGATGGAAACGGGTTGGCGTTAGACGCTGATACCGCGCCATAATCTACCAATGAAGCAAAACGCCCCGATAACGACGCCAATCGCTACCGGGGCCGAAATTTTAGCCGACTACCCGCCGCGTTAGCGGCGGAACAGGCTGGCAAGCGCCGGGGCCAGTTGCGGAAAACGGAAGCGGAATCCGGCGGCCTGGGCCGCGCCGGGCGCTACCCGCTGGCTCGCCAGCAGCACGTCCGCCATTTCGCCAAACAGCAACCGCAGTGCGAATCCCGGAACGGGGAACACCGCGGGCCTCCGCAGAGCGCGCGCCAGTTCACGAGTGAACTCCGAGTTGGTGACGGGATTCGGGGCCACCGCATTCAGCGGTCCGCGTACCTGGCTCTCCACCGCGAACTGGAACAACGCCGTCAGGTCCTCCAGATGGATCCACGACATCCACTGCCGGCCACTGCCCAGTCTGCCGCCCAGGCCCATGCGGAATGGCGGCAGCATGCGCACCAGCGCGCCGCCACCAGCATCCAGCACCAGGCCCGTGCGTACGCGCACCACCCGCATGCCGAACGCCTCCGCGGCCTGCGCCTCTCTCTCCCACGCCACACACACTTCCGGCAAGAATCCGCTCCCCGGCGCGGAAGATTCCGTGAGAACTTCATCGCCTCGCGAGCCGTAGTACCCGATGGCCGAGGCGCAAATCAGAGCATCCGGTCTCCGCGGGAGCGTGGCCAGCGCCGCCACCAGGTTGCGCGTCCCCGCGACGCGGCTCTCGCGAATGCGCCGCTTGGCCTCGGCCGTCCAGCGCTGCGCCAGGGGTTCGCCGGCCAGGTGGATGACGGCGTCAGCCTCGCGCAGACTCTCCGCGGGAGGCGCGTGGCGGCTCAGCGCGCGCGGCGAATGGCCGGCCTCGGCGAGGCTCTTCATGAGATGCCGCCCGATGAAACCGGAAGCGCCCGTAATGCTGATGTTCATTACCTGCCCGCCGGCGCCACCACGTACACGTATTCCAACACCTCGCCGCCCGTATTCTTGACGTTGTGGCGCGTGGCCGGAGGGACGTACACAAACCCCGGCGCCGTGAAGGATCGCCCTGGCTCGCCTTCGATCAGGGCTTCACCCTGCCCGTGCAGGATCACCAGCGACTCTTCGTTCTGCCCGGTGGTGTGCCAGCCGACCGAGTCGCCCGGCTTCAGCCGGACGAACCCGCTGCGCATCCCCGCCGTCTGCGGCGCACCGTGAAGCAGGGAGCAATCGCCACTGGCGCACTTCAGCGGCAGCGTCAGCGCGTGTGGCGGCGCCGTCTGCGCCGAAAGAGGCAACAGGCAGGCAATCGAGATCGAGAAAGCGGCCACCAGGCGGCCGGAACGCGGTTTCATCGTTGTCATACTCTCTCCGCTCACGGCGTGATCGTCAAATTCGCCGTGAGTACTTGCGTGGTGGAGGCATCCGCCGCTCCACGATAGCCGGGTTGCTTGCCTCCCACCGCGATCTCGACATCTCCCGGCGGCGAGAGCTGGCGCGGCGCCAGGATGAATTCCACGAATTTCTTCTCACCCGGCCGGAGTGCGACTCGCTCGAACCCTTCGAGCGAGCGGATGGGCACCGTGCCCCGCTCCCCGCGGCGCTTCAAGTAGAGCTGAACCACTTCCTCGCCGGCCAGCTTCCCGGCGTTTTGCACTTCCACCTGGATTCTCACCTCCCGCTTCGCCGACGCTGTTTTTGGCACGGTGAGAAGCCGGTAAGTGAACCGGGTGTAGCTCAGTCCAAATCCGAAGGGGTACAAAGGCTCGCCCTGGAAGTACCGGTAGGTGCGGCCTCTCATGTCGTAGTCCTCAAACGGCGGCAGTTGATCGGCGGACTTGTAAAACGTGACGGGTAGCCTGCCGGCCGGGTTGTAATCGCCGAACAAAACATCCGCGATGGCGGTTCCTCCGGCCTGGCCCGGGTACCACGCCTCGACGATGGCGGGGAAGCGATCGCGCGCCCACTCCACCGCCAGCGCGCTCCCGTTCAGAAGCACCAGCACCATCGGCTTATCGAGGACGGCAATCCTCCGCAGCAGTTCCTCCTGCGTGCGCGGGAGCCCGAGGTCGACGCGGTCGCCTCCCGCAAAACCGGGAACGGGCACCTTCTGCTCTTCGCCTTCCAGGCGCGGCGATAGCCCCAGGCACAGCACGATGGCGTCAGCCTTCCCGGCCGCCTCCATGGCCGCATCCTCGAGCTTCCCGCCCGGCGGCGCCCACACCAGGCGCATATCGGCATCGTTCACCATTTCGTGGAATTCCACGCGGATGGGGTACAGCTTCCCGGCCTGCAACTCCACGTCCGCGTACCGGTAGTTCGACTCGTGGATGTTGTTGGCACTCACCAGCGGCTGGCCGTCGAGCGAGATTTCGTAGGCGTTCATGCCAATGGCGCCAAGCTGATATTTGCCGGTGACCGGGGGCGCCAGGAATCCGGTCCAACGCACGCCGAAGTTATCGTCGTTCATATCGGCGCGGGGCGCGCCATCCCACCACCGGAAGGCAATTTGCGCATCGATGCGCGTGAACAGCGGCTGGGGATTGGCCGGAGTTTCTCCAGCGGGCTTGCCCGGAGCCGGGTAGGCGCGGCCGTTGAAATCGGCGGTGTTGAAGTATTCCGCCTGGAGCCCGTTCTTGCGGTCCGCTCCATCCGAGGTGAAGAGCGCGGAGGAGGGAACGGTCTCAGGCGTCGGCATATTCTCCGCCAGGTCGCTCGCCTGCGCGTAGAGCACCTGCGTGCGCGGCCCGGTTTTGCGGCGGATTCCTTCGAGCGGCGTCACCGGCGCCGTGGGATAGCCGTTGTAGTTTCCCAACAACACGTCGAGGTTGTCGGCGTCCGGCCCAATGACGGCAATCGTCTTCAGCCCCTTGCGCAGCGGCAGCATGCCCTTTTCGTTCTTCAGCAGCACGATGGATTCCCGCGCGGCTTCAAGCGCCAGCGCGCGGTGCTCCTGGCTGTCGTTGACGGAGTACGGAATCTGCGCGTAGGGAACCCTCTCCGGCGGGTCGAACATGCCCAGCCGGAACCGCGCGGTGAGCAGCCGGCGCAGCGACGTATCGATTTCCGCTTCGGTAATCAGTTTCTGGCGGACCGCCGGAACCAGCGCGGAGTACTCCGTGCCGCAATCCAGATCGGTGCCCGCTTTGAGGGCGCGCGCGGCCGCCTCCTCCAGAGTGGCGGCCACCTTGTGGCCCTGGTAAATGTCGCCCACGGCGCCGCAATCCGAGACCACATAGCCCGGGAAGCCCCATTGGCCACGCAGAATCTCGCCCAGCAGCTTCGGGCTGGCGCACGCCGGTTCGCCATTCACGCGGTTGTAAGCGCACATGACCGAAACTGCTCCGCCCTCCCGGACGGCCGCCTCGAACTGAGGCAGATACGTTTCGCGCAGCTCGGCGTCGTCCACGCGGGCGTCGAAGGAATGCCGCAACGGCTCGGGCCCGCTGTGAACCGCAAAGTGCTTGGCGGTGGCGACCACTTTAAGATACTTCGGGTTGTCGCCCTGCAATCCCTTGATGAACTGAACCGCCATCCGCCCGGTGAGGTAAGGGTCCTCGCCGTAAGTTTCCATGCCGCGTCCCCAACGGGGGTCGCGGACCAGGTTGATGTTGGGCGTCCAAAACGTGAGGCCCTGGTAAATGTTGCGCTTCCCGCGCCGCAAGAACTCATTGTGCTTGGCGCGGGCTTCGTCGGAAATGGCGGTGGCCGTGCGGAAGATCAGGTCCGCGTCCCAGGTGGCGGCCAGGCCGATCGGCTCCGGGAAGACCGTAGCGCGTCCGGCGCGCGCCACGCCATGCAGACATTCGTTCCACCAGTTATAGGCGGGCACGTCCAGCCGCTCGATGGCGGGCGCCGCATTCATCAGTTGGGAGACCTTCTCTTCCAGGGTCATGCGGGAGAGCAGGTCCTCGACGCGCTTCTCGAGCGCGGCGTCGGGATTCTTATAAAGCGGCACGCTCTGGCTCCACACGGCTGGCGCCAGGATCAGAGCGGGCCAAAAAAGTCTCATGACTCATTGTCGCCGAAAGACGACAGGGGCCGGGGCTAGGGGCCGGCACGGGGACGGGGTTTTCAGGGGGAATGGGGTCCGTTTCGCAGGGCGTGCGAGTGGATTTAGTTTGTTCGAGTTGGGCTTCGGGTTGCCTGCTTTTGTTGCTCATCACCTCGCGCCAGTTCGCCAGTACCGATACGCAAGGATCCACTCGGCACCTTCCGGAGGCGGCGAGGGCAACGGCAATTCCGAGAGCGAAATCCGCTGCTGGGTCTTGCCCTTCCGGCAAACGGCGACCAGTTGGTCGTCTTCGGTGATATCGATGCTTTCCACACTGGCCGTCACGCCGAGAATCTGCGTTTCAAAAGGCAGCCGAAGGTCGTTTTCCAGCATCGTGTAGAATCCGGCCACTTGTTCCGACTCGCCGTTCGCGTCCACCACCGCTTCTTCGATAAGCTCGTCAAGCCGAGCCTTGCTCAAGCCAAGCCCTTTAGCAGGTATGTTTTTCCCTATTCGCTTTGTGCTCATACCGTTCTCTGGTTGCTCTCCTACTTTACCCTCCCAAAAGCGAATCCTCACGACGAAGTCCGCCAAGCCGCCCGATTCGCCGAAAGCTTGGCAAGCCGGCAACCATCCGTCTCAGGAATGGGGCTTGAGAAGCCAGTCCCAATCCGGAACATGTTCTCGTACAAAATCGGGCGAAAGCCGGCGGTGTCCCTTTGCTGGCGCGCTTCCGCGATCGGACCCGCTTGTCTCGCGCCAAACCTCCAGTACACTGTCTGCCGCCTCGCCTAGAAAGTCCGGCGCCCAATTCAGGATGTCGTTTTCGCTGTTGCGAATACGATAGAGGCCGAGAAGGATTCCCTGGCAGAACTGGCAAGCCTGATCCTCAAGTCCCGCCTCCAGATAGCGCTTCATATCGTTGATGAAGGGGTCCAGCGCTTCCTCCAGTAGCTCTCCTGCGGCCTCCGACGGCTCGACATATCCCCAAGAGTGACTGCCCGCGCGGCCATTCAAGTCATCATAGTCGAATTGGAGTAAGGCATCTTCGATCTCGTCCGCGACGGAAAATGGAGAGACCCCGGTCAACATGTCCCTGGCGAGGGCTTCGGCCTCGGCGCGGAGTTCGCTATGCCGGTCCAGAAGCTTTCTGAGGACTGAGGCGGCTTCCGCATCGTCCAGTTTATCGAGGAGATTGGCGCCGGGTTTTGCGTTCTTTTCAGCCATCGGTTTTACCTTGGCCCTATCTGGATGATTGTAGCCGAACGCGCCTATGCCCGAAATGTATTCGCCTGGGAACGGGGTAAACTGACTGAGAGATGGCTGACGAGAAGGCGGTTCCGAACTCGCAATGGACGGGACACGGGAGCGGTGGATGAAGCGAAAGCCTCGCCGCGGTGCGGATCCGATCGAGGGCCAGATGGAACTGGCGCTTAACCCAGGGGCGTTCATTCCCGATCGGGAGTGCTTCTCGTTCGTGAGTGGGTTGGAAGAGGTCGCCGCCGAGGTCGCGAAGCTCATTACAACCGACTCGGCACGCGCTGCCACACTCTACGAGACTTTCCTCGCCGGCTGCTACGAGAAGGCCGAAGAGTTCCACGATTCGAGCGGATACTTGGGACAGTTCGTGGGCGATCTCATCTGCCAATGGATCAAAGCCAGGCAGGCATCCGGCGCCGACGCGGACGAGACGGCCATCCGGCTGCTTGCGTGGATGGACAATGACCCCTACGCACTTTGTTACGCGGTGGAGAAGGACGCCGCCAAGGCATTCAACGAGCCTGGGCTGGCCGCATTCGAGCGGCGGATTCGAGCGCGGTTCGAGGCTGCGGCCGCAGCCAAGGCGAGGCCGGGCGAGCCGCCAATACACGACAAGGAGTATCTTCGCCGGCGTGGGAGCGAGATACTGCGCACGATCTACCTCGCGCAGAAAAACTCCGCGGCCTATCCTTCCCACGCCAATCGGACCGGAATCACCGCCCAGGACTGCCACGCCCTGGCCGCGATGCTCCTCGCGCGCCGCAAGCCGGAAGAGGCGCTGGCATGGGTTGAACGCGGGATCGCACTCGACCGGGAAAACCCACATGGGCGGACCTCTGCCGGTTACGATCTCACCCGGCTTCACCGCGAGTTGCTGACCAGGCTGGGCCGTGGAAATGAGGCGATCGAGGCCGCCTGGCACGAGAAGGCGATGGACGCCGCCAAGGGCGACGATCTCCGCTCCCACATTGAGTTGTTCATCGAGACCAAGGAGATGAAACGTCTCGCGGAGTTGGTGCGCGGCACCACGGACCAAGCCCTCGAGCATTTGAGCCATTACGCCACCGAGCCTGCCGCGGAGAAGTTGGAGAAGGCCCATCCGGACCTCTCTGCCCGCCTCTGGCGCGCCCAGGGAATGCGCATAGTGAGCGCAGCGAAGAGCGAATACTACGATGCGGCGCTCTCTAATTTCGAGCGCGCCCGGCGCTGCTACGTGCGCGCGGGCCTCGCCGCGGAATGGGCGAATACCGTTTGCCAGATTCGCGTCAGCCACCGCCGTAAAGCCGGCTTCATGTCCGGGTTTGAGGCGCTGGCCGCGCGCCATGGCCGGGCCAGCCAGCCTTCGTTCTTGGAGCGTTCCAAGACCCGATGGGGCGTGCGGGACGGGCGAGACGATTCATGAAGAAGGGATATCAGGCTCGGACGGTGCAATCCAACCGCACACTGAAGCGGAAGGACATGACTGAACCGACGATCCTGGAAACCAACGCGAGGGGCAACTCGAGATCCCCGCTGGAGTCCTGGGCGCCGGTCCACATGCCCGGTTCCGGCTGGAACAGGAAGGGCGGACCCTGCGCTTGGTTCCCGAAGCTCACCCTCTCCGGGAGACTCTATCGCCCGATGACCGGGTTCGCGCCTTCCAGGAATGGGTGGCCCGATTACCGAAACGTAGAGGGCCTGCTTG
>Ga0181536_10004016_pt1 | contig 15780 bp, 6 predicted proteins | sample PEATcosm2014_Bin_41_FD_121105 | JGI IMG/M metagenome (GOLD analysis project Ga0181536, IMG submission 121105) | Peatland microbial communities from MTU Mesocosm Facility, Houghton, MI, USA - PEATcosm2014_Bin17_60_metaG | ecosystem: Environmental > Terrestrial > Soil > Wetlands > Peat | place... | reverse complement strand
CCGGCCAGGTAGCTGTCTCGCTGGTGCTCCTGACGATCTCTGCCTCCATGGTGCAGGGCTTTCGCGAAGAGTTCGCGCAAGGTCCCGGCTACCGCACCGATCGTCTCTTCGTCGCGACGCTCGACACCCAAATGGCTCACTATTCGGAAGACCAGACGTCGCGCTACTATCGGGACCTGTTGGACGCAACCCGCCAGGCCGCCAACGTAAAATCGGCGGCCCTCGGCGGGATACCGATGCAAGACGCGGCATTGAGCGTCGGCATCGTTCCGGAAGGCTGGCACTTGCAGCCCAACGAACAATCCATCGCCACCATATGTTTTTATATCAGCGACGGCTACTTCGAAACCATGAATATTCCCATTTTGCAGGGACGAGATTTCCGGAGATTGGATGGCGCCGGCGCCCCACTGGTGGCGGTAGTGAACGAGCAGGCGGCGAAACATTTTTGGAAAGGTGCGGCGCTCGGCAAGCGGTTCCATCTGGGCGCGGCCACGGCTCCGCCGGTCGAAATCGTGGGTATCGCCCGCATGTCGAAGTACCAATGGATTGCCGAGGGCAATATGGACTTCGTCTACCTGCCCTTCCAGCAGCACCCTCGCTCCAAAACCTCGCTCCTGGCCGAATCCGCCGCCCCCGATGCCGCCTCCCTGGCTCCTGTGCTGCGGGACGTGTTGCGCAGACTGGACCCCGATATGCCGGTCTTCGACGCCCGTCCCATGCAGGAGCTTTATAACGAGCGGGCCAACAAGATGCCGAACATGGTTGTCCAGGTAGTGGGAAGCATGGGGCTGACGGGGCCGATCCTGGCGGCGGTGGGACTGTACGGCCTGGTGGCCTATTCCGTGAGCCGACGCACCCGTGAGATCGGTATCCGCATGGCCCTTGGCGCCGACCGCGGATCGGTGGTTCGGATGGTGCTCCGGCAGGGGCTGCGGCTCGGCCTAGCCGGGGTGGCCGTCGGGATGGTAGGGGCGTTCTACGCCTGGCGGGCCCTCATCTACTCGGTCGGGTTATTCAACTTCCGCCGCGTCGATCCGCTCATCTTCATTGCCATCCCACTGGCGCTACTGTCGGTCACGGTACTGGCATCGTGGGCGCCTGCGCGGCGGGCGGCGCGCGTGGACCCGCTCATTTCGCTGCGCGACCAGTAAGGGCCGGGCGCGGCTCACGGGCGCCCGCTCCAGGGGCAAGATTAAAGAAAATGCAACACGGCGGCAACCGTACACGCACAAACGGCAGCCGCCGGCGATGAACGCGGATGTCGGACCAGAGGATGCGGGAGAGACGGCGGCGTTTGGAGGAGTATCAAGGGTGAACTGACATTCGAACCGGCGAGCCTCAGGTTGATGGGAAACGCGCTACTCGCATGTGAATCACCCGCTGCGGTGGATGGTCAGCTACTCGTACAAGGCTCGGCCGCTCCCCGGAGTGGGGCCATTCTGACATGCTCCCCTCACAGGGGGTACGCCCACCAAGCGTGAGCCTGTCAATCTCCCAGAACTTGGGGCTCGGGTCGCGGATAGATCAGCGAGTGGGGCGTGATTCGCAACTTGGCGCCGAAGGAGCGAATTCCCCAGTTGCGCCGCCGCTCAACTCGTCTTCCCCGGCGTAAAGGGGACGCCGTCCTCGCGGCAGATCTCCTTGAGGGTGGGGCGTGCGCTCAAGGGGCCGCACGGCAATCCACCCCCGGGCATCACCCACTGGCCGACCATCCGGAAGCGCCGCAGGCCGGGAAGCTTGTTGGGCAGCGGACGGAATCCGATGGCGGGCGTCAGCAGCCAGCCCTCCATGCTCCCTTTCCAGTTGCCGGTAAAGCGAAGGACCGTCGCCGGGCTGGAGACGTCGACGGTTTCGACGGCCGACCGCAGGCCGGGAACGCGCCGCTCCAGCCGCTCGATCACCGCCTCCGCCACGCGCTGTTTCTCGGCGCGGTACGCCAGCATATCGCTCTTACGCAGATCGTCCCAATACGAGTCGTTGTAGGTGGGCAGGAAGCAGATGACAGCGGTCTTGCCCGCCGGGGCGAAGGTCGGATCGAAGTGGAAAAAGCGTAAGGTGATCAGATCGACGGTCGTCTCGGGGTCGATTTGGAGCGGCGCGTCCAACAGGTAAGTCAGGAAGTGCGGCATGTGGCCGAGATCCATGCCCACACCGAGCGAGACCTGGAGGTAGGAGGGAAACAGAGCGTTCTTCTCGTACGCGGTCTTGAGCTGCGGACTGGTGTACACGCCTCCCAGCATTTCATTCAGCGTCGTATGCCCGTCCGCGGCGGAGATGACCCAATCTCCCCGCAGCGTTTCCCCGCCGGTCAGTTGGACGCCCACGGCGGTGCCGTTCTCCACCAAAATGCGCTCGACTCGCGCGCAATAGCGGATGCTGCCGCCGAGTTCCTTAAGGCGCTTCTCGATCGGGCGGATGATCGCCTGCGCGCCGCCGATGGCATAGCCGGCGTTCCGCACGCTCATCCACGCCAGCGAAAAGACCACGGCGACGGCCGAGAGCTGCGCCAGCTCGCCTCGGCCGAAGTAGGCGCGGATCAGCGGGTCCTGAAATCGCGCGCCGTACTCCTCGCACGTCATCTTGGAGACGCGACTCAATGTCGGGAAGATCGGCAGGTCGCGGAGCAGGATGCCGGCCTGGGCGGCCCAGCCCTGGTCGGGATAGGGCATTCGGAATCGCCCCAGCCGGCGCACGTCGCCGACAAAGGCGCGGATCGCCTTGGCATCGGCTGGCGAGCGCGCGAGCAGCGTAGCCTCTAGCCGGTCGGGATCTGTGGGGATAGCGAGGCTGTCGCCGCTCTCGGTCTCGATGCGCGCTACCTCCTCGGGATCGACAAAGCGCAGCGCGGAGATGTCAAATAGCTCCTCCCAGTAGTCGCGCAAATCGGCGCCCGGCTTGGAGCCGACCAGCCAGTGCAGGCAGGTCTCGAAGGTGTACTCGCCCCGTCGCCAGCTCATCGCCAGGCCGCCGGGCAAGGTATTCATCTCCAGCACTTCGGCATGGTAGCCGCATTTGCGGGCGTACACGCCCGCGCAGAGGCCCGCGATGCCTCCGCCGATGATGAGGATCTTCTTCGGTTCGCTTGCCCTGGCTTCACTTGACATAGGCTGGGGCCTTTCTCGCCTCCTCGTGCCACGCGGGCTCTCGCCGCGGCTGGTCTCCGATGGACAGGCGCTATAACGGATTCTCTACTCTGAATAGCTACGCGCGCCAGACGCCGCGGGTTCCGCGGAGTTCATCGGCGAACCAGCCGGTGTCTTAGGCATCGTGCCGGAGGACGAATAGCGCGCGTTCACCGTGCAGTTCCTGCGGCTCGTCGTGCCGTTCGACTCCGGGGGCGGCGTTCTCGGATTAGTGCTGAGATCTGCACCGGCAAGGCAGACTGTGGAAGGGTATGGCCGCAGTGGTGGCCAAGCTCCATCGCGAAAGCGATCCCTCAGACACAACCGCGGCGCCGGGATGCGGCCGATTTACTTCGACTCTCCCGATACTGCCTCCGTGAGTCAATCCGGATATCGCGGGCGAACCCTGGTGTCGTCGACTAGAAGGGGACTTCAGGTCCCTTGGCGCACTTCTATGGGACTGGCGTTTTACACGACTAAGTGACGTGCAAAAAACTACCAGAGAAACGGGATCAAGCGGTACCGTACGCGTTCCGCGTACGCCGCGTATCCCGGAAGCTCGCGCCGGAGAAGGCCTTCCTCGATGACGATGCGGAGCACGAACAGTCCGATCAAGACGATCGCCAGCAACGCGCCGGCGGAGGACTGCAGCCACAGGGGCATGCCGACGAAAAGGAGGACTGCGCCGGAGTACATCGGATGCCGCACGACGTGGTAGGGACCGGTGTCCACGACCACCTGTCCGCGCTCCTCTTGATGCCTGACGACCGCCGTGGCGAAGGCGTTCTCGCGCATGCCGACGTGCATGATCCAGAACCCCGCGATGCAGAGGGCGAGGCCCAACGACGAAACCATCACGTTCGGCTTCCCCAGCAAGTGTAGCCGGGACACATCCAACCCAATGAAGACGAACTGCCCGGCCATCGCGGGGATCAACGCGACGGCCAGGATCTTGTCGGACCGCGACCCTCTTTGGAACGGCCCCTTGAGGCGTTCGGCGACCAAGTCCTGGTTCACGCCGAGCATCATGGTCGCCGTCGCGGCGAACATCACGGCGAGGAAAACCCACCCCCGCCACCACGTCAGTGTTCCCGCGGAAAAAAACAGCAGTGCCCCCAAGACGGTGGTCCGCGCGGTGACGGCGGCGATTAGTTTGAAGATTAGCTTGGCGCGAGTTGGGTTGGCCATGGCGACCTCTCTTCAGAAAAGGGAACGGCGTCTAAAGCAGGGTGCTGAAAGTCGTCGCTCTAAACGATCTCAGTCTACTCCAGTGCACTGCGGAATAGTATCGCTCAATAGTTGCCAAATACTTGGCCGAGTGGCCATATCGTCGAAGTGCGCGCCGGACCGGAAAGCCCTCGGAACGGCGTTCGAGGAGATCGCGATGCTGCGGCATCTCCCGGTCGCGTAGGTTCCTCCCAACGCGACTTCCTGGGCTTTTAGGCTTCCACTTCCGCGCGGAATGACGTCCGTCAACTTGACCGCCTTGCAGAACTTCCGGTTGGCCCGCATTCCGACCGGAGCGATCGACGGTGCTTCGTAATCGTCGTTAAACGCTGGGCGACTAGGCAGGATCGAATCTTCGACATAAACGAAGGTATTAGTAGCCTGGTGGACGCTGGCAGCCGGCTGTGACTGATGCAATTTCATGCGTCGCATTCAAAAGGGCCATTTCCTGCCAGCGGCTTCCGATAACCTGGACACCGATTGGCAGGCCCTCGGGTGACAAACCGATGGGCATCGTCACAACCGGATGGCCTGTCATGTTGAAAATTATGGTATAAAGATTCGCTTCGAGCTGGGACAAGGAGTGATTGTCAACGTCGATCGGTGCCCTCGCGGACCGGTGAGTGAAGGCCGGCGTTGGAAAAGCCGGACAAATCCAACAATCCCACTTACCGAGAAACTTCTCCAACGTTTCTATGATCCGTATCCGTTGTTCGAGGGCACGACGCAGGCATGCCTGATCGAGGGCCAGCCCCGTAAATAGGCCACGCACCAAGGAATGTTGAGGGCCGAACCGGTGGAGAAGTGGGGAGACGGCGCGCCGGACCCAACGCATCGGCAAGGGCTGAAAGAGGGTGTTGACCGCGGCGCTGCAGATTCCCGAAATTCGCCACGCTTCGACAAAATCCACTGCACCGCCACATCGTTCGACGTGGCATCCATGCCGTGACAAGGAACCTACGAAGCTCTGCATCAGGCGCCGCGAGCCGCGGTCCAGAGGTGCTCCGCCAAAGTCGTCGGTCCAGGCAACGCGTAGCTCCGACAACGCCCTTCGCGGGGGCAGGGTGAGGGGCGGCGTACCCGGCTCGCTGATGACCGGCAGCACAAGTTCAAGATCTTCAATTGACCTTGCGATCGGGCCAAAAGACGCGAGCTCAAACAATGCTTCGCAGCCAGGTGGCGTCGGTTGGCGCCTTGCGCTCGCGACATGGACATGCCCTTTGGCCGCGATTCGACCCGCCGTTGCTTTGAGACCGTACACACCACAGAAGTGCGCCGGAATCCGAATTGAGCCGCCGATGTCACTACCCAATTCAAGAAATGACAAACCGGCAGATATAGCCGCGCCCGCCCCGCCGGAACTGCCACCTGGTGTCCTCCGCAGATCCCACGGGTTGTTCGTGCGACCGAATAGGGCGTTGTTCGTCTGGAGGCCATTTGTCAAGGTCGGCAGATTGGTCTTACCGAGAATGATTGCACCCGCTTCGCGCAGCCGAGCCACGGGTGTCGCGTCTTCGACTGGGACACGGCCACGGAACGGTCGATAGCCGCTAGTAGTACGGAGTCCTGCAGTGTCAAACGAGTCCTTGAGGGTGATGGGAACCCCGTGAAGCGGTCCCCACGTCTTCCCGGCTGCGAGGGCACGGTCAGCCTCGCGCGCGCGGCAGCGCGCGTTGTCGGCGTCGAGCGTGACGATTGCATTCAATGCCGGGTTGAACTTCTCGATGCGATCAAGTTGCGCTTCGACAATTTCAGTTGCGGACAGGTGACCTGTTCGAATAGCACGGGCCACTTCTGACGCCGTGAGTAGCGCCGAAACACCACCATTCTCCATAACTACTCCTCGTTCAGTTTGAACGACGCCCCAAGCCACAGTGAACCTCGGCGCATGCGCCTGACAGCGGCTATTCCCGTCACTACCGAGCCTTGATTGTAGCTGCCTGGGCGCGGGGCGGCCAGGCCCTTCGGCGTTTGGCCGTCCGGAGGAACGCCGGATAAGGTCCCTGCGATCTGACTTAGCCAGAGGCCGTTTTCCGCGTATTTCAGCAGGCGCCGTGCAGATGGCCGGAGAGGCCCCATGTCGGACTTGTGCCACTGGCGGATCAGAAATGGCGATCCGGGAATCCTGACCACACAGCCCACAGTGACTCGGGGACAATCGCCCGGACGATTGGGTTGGCAGGTATGGCTGAACACTCGCCTCTTCTTACATCCATCGCGGAAGCTGTCTCAAGAGGTTGTTCAGACTGTCTTCCGTAGTGGCTGCCCCATTGGCTCACCGTCTTTTACTGCACCTGCTTAAGATCGTCCAATTCAACTACTATGGTAGGTTCCCAGACCCTATGAGACGGTCCGCGATCAAGTATTTGAGCAGTCTGCCGCTTCTCTTGTATGCGCACATTGCAGCGGCCAATCAAGGCTCACGTGCCTCGTTCGTGACCGCCCCCGCACAGCCGTTGATGGATGACCGGGTCAGCATCTCAGTGTCAGGGCTACCACCGAACCGGTTGATTGCCGTCAAGGCCAAGTCGAAGGCGCAGGACCAGCTCTGGTGGCGGAGCGAGGCCATTTTCAACACCGATCCACACGGTGCGATTGACCTTCAGACGCAAGCTCCGGTATCCGGCGCCTACCGGGGCGTAGACGGAATGGGACTCTTCTGGTCGATGAAGCCCGACGCGGATGCGAAGAGCGGGGATCGTGCGTTCTTCGCGATCACGGACTGGTTCCAGCCCATCGTTGCCGAAATTGAGGTCGCCGATGCAGGCCAGCCGCTCGGGTCGCTAGTGATTGAACGCCGCTTTGCCAAGCCGGGAATTCGCTGTGGCGTAATCGCAGAGGATGGGATTGACGGCGTCTTATGCGATCCGGGAGATGGCCACCGGCATCCGGGCGTCATAGTTCTTGGCGGTTCCGAGGGAGGAGCCGGTCTGATCGACGCGACCGTGCTCTTGGCGTCCCGCGGGTTTACATCTATGTCTCTGGGATATTTCGGCGCCAAGGGCCTCCCGCCAACGCTTCAGAACATCCCGATTGATTACTTCGGAAAAGCGCTCGATTGGATGCGCACACGCCCCGAGACAGATTCGCATTTTGTTGCAGCGTTTGGTGTATCTCGGGGTGCGGAAGCGGCTCTGCAGTTCGCCGCGACGTACTCCAATGTGTCGGCCGTTGTTGCACGATCCCCAAGCTATGTTCGATGGGAAGGCGCTACAGCGAGGCAACTTCCCGGGAGACCGGTCTGGACCTGGCGAGGCAAGCCGCTGACCTACATTCCCATCCGCATCCCTTGGTGGTTTGCTATGCAGTATTTGTGGGATGCTGTAGCGGGAGATCCGGTGCGGCAGACTCCGCTGTTCCTGCATGATTTGAAAACCTTCGGCGATACGGCCAGTGCCGAGATCCCGGTCGAAAGCATTCACGGGCCTGTTTGGCTACTGTCGGGAAAAGACGATCAGATATGGCCGTCGTCCATGATGGCCACCCGGCTGATGGAAAGGCTCCGGCGGCACGGGCACCCCTACGCAGATCAACATCTGTCCTACGACGGAGCCGGTCATTGGATTCCCTGCGAGTATCTCCCAACTGCGGGAGAGAGGCAAAAGATGAAGCTCATGATTGGGGGCACATCCGAAAGTACAGCTCTGGCGCAGGCCGATAGCTGGCCGAAGATTCTGCGGTTCCTGATCAACGCCTCCGTGGAGCAGACAAAGAGTCCTTAACGCACCTGCACCAAACCAAGCCCCGCCATCCGGAAGGCATGGAATCTTGTGTTGAAGATTGCCGGTCTTTAAGGCGGGAGCATCGCTCCGGGCGAGTAGCCGGCTACTCGAAAGCTGGCCCCAAACGGCGATCTAGGAAGCGTGCACCGACTGCGGGCCGATTAGTACCGGGGAGGTGTGCGTCGTTTTGCGGATGATATTCAGAATCGCGTGCACTCGGCTGCGCCTTCGGCAAGACGCCAGCCCCGCGCGCCGTTGTTGCGTTTCGGCCGCTCTAGCAACCCAGGATGGAGTCATAGACAATGCACGCGATTCGGCGTAGTCTGATCTTGGGGTGGTTGCGAACCTAAAGGAGGCGTGCGTGCGTGCAATAGGGAGCTCATGGCGAACAGAGGGAGGCCGTCTCATCTGCCGGTGGCCCGAAGCCAAGCAGATGCAGGTTCCGTACAACCCGCCTTGGATGCAGGATGTCTCCAAAAGCAGTCCCCACAACGAAAGTGTTTCACCGTTAGTTCTTGAGTTGGATTTCAATAGGCTCAGTGTGTTTGCTGGGAGAGGATGGTTCGAGCGCTCGTTGGGAGGATTCACCTCGCGGCCAGTGGCTTCGCGAAACCGCGCCTCCACCAGCGCTTGACGCGGCGCCCGGGCCCGGAGAAGCGAGGCCGGCCGGCTGCGTGTTGAGCCGCGATCATTCGCCCGCCCGGCGGTCGGAATCATCGGACGCCTGGGCTTCCGCACGGCCCATCCTCCGCTCCAGAGCCGCAGCCGGGGTGATGCGACAACGGGCAGAGATGAACCTTTCCGCGGCGAAAGCACTACGGGCGCCCAACTGGCACTCCGCCGGGAGAGCCGCTACCCCCTCCGAAAGTAGCGGCTCACAACCCGGTGGGGTTACGGTCCGGACCCTGGTGTTGGCGAGACCGCTTGAGAAGACGGCTGAAGGCTCGGACCGATTTGCCGGAAGGAACGTGTGCGAACACATGCAGGGCGGAATTCGCACAGAGGTGTCCATGCAATGAAGATCGCACCGGCTTGGTTACGCGCCCGTGAAAACGCCATAAAGATTCGGCGCGCCGTCCGCCTGCCGGGACAGGCCGAGGAGTTGTGGCGGCACTTCTCCTGGATTTCTCCGGCAGATCCTCACCGCCGCCAGAGTTGAAGCCAAATGGGGCCTATGACATCCCGCTTCCGGTCCGCCTTCGTTGAAACCTGTGGAGAAATTGTGAATTCACGCAACTGAAGTCTGGCTCTAACGAAACCGTAAACCTGCCTTGCTATTCTGTCCCTTCTTAATTCACCCTTGGAGGTCTGCATATGCGTTTCGCGTCTAAAGCTATCTCTTTGCTGCTACTGTCTTTCGCGGTAGACGGCCCTGTGCCGTTGCGCGCTCAACAATTGCTTGGCACCATCGTCGGCACGGTGACCGATTCGAGCGGCGCGGCGGTTGTGGGCGTGCTGGTCACCGTCAAGGACCAGGACACGAACTTACAGGTCAAGGCGGTCTCATCGGCCAATGGTTCGTACCAGGCTCCCAACCTGCCGATTGGCAGCTACAGCGTGACTTTCAGCAAGGACGGATTTAAGACCGAATCCCACACGTCGATTCTGGTGCAGGGCGACCGCACCACGACGGTCGACGGGAAGATGGAAGTGGGAGCGGTGGCAACCACGGTGGAAGTTACGGCGACGCCGCTGATGAACCAGACCGACACCACTACCGGGTACGTGCTGGATTCGGAGACGATCATCAACTCGCCCCTCGGCACGGGGAGTTTTACGCAACTCGCCATTATGAGCCCGGGTCTGAGCGCCGACTTCCTGAATGGCTCCGGCAGCAATGCCGGTCTGGGCAACCAGGCCATCTGGGCCAACGGACAGCGCGATTCCAGCAATAGCTTTTCCATCAACGGAGCCAGCGCCGACAACCTGTTCAACGGGAAATCCACCAGCGGGGTAGCCTCCACCCGGTTTACGCTGAACACCGGCGAGACCTTCCAGTCCGATAACAGCGTACAGACCAGCGGTTCGGTGTACGATGCGATCGGGCAGGGCCTGCCGACTCCGGCTCCCGAGTTCATGCAGGAACTGCGCGTCAACGCGGGAGGGTATGACGTGTCGCAGGGCGGTAAGTCAGGAGCGCAGATCGAGACCATCACGCGCTCGGGAACCAACAGCCTGCACGGCCAGCTCTACGACCACCTGGAAAACACCATATTCAATGCGGCTCCGTTCTTCCGCAATGCCAGCCCGGCCTACACCGCCAACAACAAACGTCCCGCCTTGCATTACGACCGTTATGGCGCCGACCTCGGCGGGGCAGTAATTAAGAACAAGGTCTTTTACTTTGTAGGCTACCAGGGGATCCATGACAGTGATGCGCTGGCCGGCCAGAGCACCCTTACCGTGCCGCTCGGTTTGACCAGCGACCGCAGCGCAACGGGCTTGGCCGCCATGGCGCTGTCATCTTTCGGAGTTACCATAGCTCCCAGCTCCATCAGTCAGGCGGCCCTCAATTTGTTCAACGCCAAGGTAGGCGGCCAGTATATGATTCCCACTCCTTTTACCAACAGTGCGGCCACGCTGAAGAGTTTCGGTTACGATGCCAACCTAAGCGGGCCGTCGACCTTCCAGGAGAGACAGGGTGTAGGCGATGTGGATTACCTGGTGAACGACCGGGAACGGATTGCCGTCAAAGCCTTTTATCAGGACAACCCCACCTCCAGCCCATTCGGCTCCGCGGTGCTGGGTTTTCCGAAGGTGACCAAGGCCGGAGCGCCCACGCTGACAGTCTCCAGCACCACTATCCTGAGCCCGCATATGACCTGGGAAAACCGTGCCGGCGCGGTGCGCCAGTACACATACACCACAACGCAGCAGCCTTTCAATCCCGAGACCCTCGGCATCGATGCCTTCGGCAGCACGAGCTTTCCGGCAATCGAGGTCGCGCATTCCGATGAGACCGGCGGCGTGAACGGCAAGAGCCTCACCATCGGCAACAACAACAACCTGGCGAATGGAGGAACGTACCAGAACAACTTCGAAGGCTTCAGCACCTTGAGCTGGGTGATCGGCCGGCACACCATCCGCGTGGGCGCGAACTGGACGCATTCGCAACTGAACATCCTCGACAACGAGGGCAGCATCGGGTTCTTCGAGTTTCCGGATTGGCCCACTTTGATGACCAACGGGCCGGTGGAAACCGGCGGAAAGTACTTCGCCGGAACCACCAACCGGTATTACCGCGCCGACCAGGTGGGCGCCTTCATTCAGGACAACTTCAAGCTGGCATCCAACCTGAGCCTGACCTTGGGGGTACGCTACGATTTCGACGGCCCGCTTTCGGAAAAGTACGGCAACCTTACGAATTTCAACTCGAATCTGTACCAATACAACGCCTCCACCGATACTGTGGTGAACAGCGGGATTGTGGTGGCCGGGAATAACGCCGTGCTCGGCACGAAGGGCACCTCAGACTCGACCTTGACCGGACGGCAATGGAACATAGCGCCACGCATCGGCGTGGCCTGGACGCCCACGCACGTGAAGAACGTGGTGGTGCGAGCAGGGATCGGGATGTATTCCGACCGCGGCGAATACTTCTCAGAGTTTTCTCCGGCGGCCGGCAGCGGGTTCAACGGACCGTTCGGAGTGACCCTGGCGCCGCCTTTCGTGCAACAAGTCGGCACCACCGCGTCCGGCACGCTTGCCGAGCCTTTCGCCGGAACCACCCTGCCGCCCCCGGTGACCAACGTGGCCTCACTCACAGCACTGCTGCCCAACAACGCTAAACTCTCAACCGGGACGACACCGTACCTGTTTGGCGGCTACGACGCCGCCAACACGCTGCCGTACAGTGTCAACTGGACCTTCGATCTGCAATGGCAACCCACCAACACCATGACCATGAGCCTCGGCTACGTGGGCAATCACAATAGTCACCAGGTGCTGCCGATTCCCTTCAACCAGCCGGGCATCGCCACCGCTTCCAATCCCATCAATGGCCAGACGGACTCGTATGGGTTCAACGTGGTGCCGGTGGAGACGCTGAAGACCTACGACGGCGGCAACACCGATTTGCGCACCCCGTTCCTGGGCTTCTCCGATAACTCCGTACTCTACGAGGCGGAAGGCATCTCCAACTACAATGCCCTGCAAGTCGGGCTGCGCCAGCGGCTCAGCCACGGGCTGCAAATTACCGCCGCCTTTACCTACTCGCACACGCTCGACGAGCAAAGCAACCTAGGCCTGTTCTTCGAGGGAAACAACCCCCTGAATGTGCGCTCCTCTTACGGAACATCCACTTATGACCGGCCGCATGTCGCCGTGGCGCAAGTCCTTTACCAGATTCCCAACGCGGCTCCAGACAGCAGGCTGCTGGGCAAGCTGGCAAATGGATGGGCACTCAGCGGAATCACCAGCTTCCAAAGCGGACTGCCGTACGACATCTATGATTACTCCGGTTCGGTGGGCGGATTGTATTACAGCAGCTTCGTGGAGTTGGTCAACCCCGAACTGCCGCTCGGCCCGGGCGTCACGGTCAGCCAGGCCAAGCTGCAGGGCACCACCGGCATCAACCCCAGTAATCCCCTGGTGAACTCGGCGGACTTTTACGTCCCGACGATAGCCGGGGGAACCGACGGCGTGCCGGTTGGAGATAACGTGGAAACCGTCTTCGGCAACACCGCGCGCAACCTGTTCCGTTCTCCATTCCAGAAGCGGCTGGATCTTTCGGTCATCAAGGCGGTTCGCATCCACGAGCGATTTACACTCCGCTTTCAGGCCGACGCGTTCAACCTCACCAACACTCCGAGCTTCGACGCGCCCAACAACGATCTCAGCCTGTACTCGGTGAGCAAGGGTGTGCCGACGATCAAGACCATTGCTTCGCAAACCACGTTCGGCGTGATCCAGAACACCATCGGCAGCCCCCGTTTCATGCAAATGTCGCTGAGCCTGCTGTTCTGATTCCGCGAGGGGTCCACGCCATGCACGCGATGGGACTTCCTTGAGCCAGGTACTGAATCACTGGATGTCCTGGAACTATCGTGAAACGCTGTCCCGGCTCGCGACGCCCGCGGCTGCGTAATATGATGGATCCTGCATGGCCGAAAAGGATAGGTGCCGGTCCGGCTGAGTGGCATTCGAAGATGGCCGGGAAACGGGTTTCGGCTAAGACCCATCCGAGGAGCGCTTTTGGCCAGGGCTCCGGTCGGAGCAAGACTCCGCGCAACGGAAGCAAAAATGAAACCGGTGAAGTACAAGCGTATCGTCGTCACCAAACGAGGCCCACCCGAGAACCTCCAGATCACCGAGTGCGACCTGCGGGATCCAGCGGCAAAGGAAGTCCGTGTCAAAGTTCTGGCTTCGTGTGTCTGCCTGCCTGACGTGCAGGCGCGCTACGGACTCAGCCCATTCCCACCCAAGTTGCCCTTTGTGCCGGGCTACGCCATCGTCGGCATAGTCGATTCGGCCGGCCCCGGCTTTACGCAGGTTGCTCCAGGTGCCAAAGTGGCGGCGTATCTAATAGTCGGAGGCTATGCCGAGTATGTCTACCTTCGTGAAAACCAGATCATTCCGGTTCCTCCGTCGCTTAATCCGGCCGAAGCAGTCCCTCTGGTGTTGAACTACGTCGTAGCCTACCAGGCATTGCACCGATGCGCGAGAGTCAAAGCGGGTGACAAGGTGCTCATCATCGGCGCGAGCGGCGGGTGCGGGACGGCGTTCTTGCAGCTCGGCAGGCTCGCCGGCCTCACGATGTATGGGATCGCTTCCAAGAGCAAACACGCAATTCTGACCGAAAACGGGGCAACACCGATAGACTATCGCACCGAAGATTTCGTGGAAGTGATTCGTCGAGCCGAGCCGGGTGGACTCGACGCGGTCTTCGACGGCGTGGGCGGCGATTACGTCGAAAGCGCCTTCTCTTTGTTGCGTCGGGGCGGCGTGCTGGTGGGGTACGGCAATCCCTTGAGCATGCGCGGCTTGCTGCGTGCTCTCGCCAAAATACTCGTGCTCAACCTGCTACCCAACGGCAAGAAGTTCAAGCCCTACGGAGCATCAGGGTTCCTGCCCTTCAACCGAAAGGCGTTTCAGGAGGATTGGGCGGTGCTCTTCCGGCTGCTCCAGGAGGGCAAGATTCGGCCGGTCATCAGCGGCGAGTTTCCAATACTCGAAGCGGCGCGGGCCAATGTGCTCCTCGAAAGCGGCCAGGTGGTTGGCAATCTCGTCCTGGTGGCGCCGGAATTGCTGGAGGCGAGTAGGACAATATAGACCCGTTGTCAGCAGCTAGCCGTCTGCCACCCGGGCAGGCGTTAAAGACGGTGCCGCCGGACATATCAAAAGCCGAGTTTGACGCCAAATTGAATCTGCCGCGGCGGAAGCTGGTTTTGCACAATGCCGAACGTAGGGTCGTTGACGACGCGGCCGATCAGATTAAAATTCGGGTGGTTCGCCAGGTTGAAGACTTCGCCGCGAAATTGCAGCGTGGCTCGTTCGCGGATGCGGAACGTCCGCGCGATGGTGGCATCCAGGTTGGAAAGGCCCGCGCCGATCATGGTGTTGCGCCCGACGTTCCCAAACGACGCGATCGGCTGCACAAACGCCGCGGTGTTGAACCATTCCGAAGTGGAGTGCACATTGGAAGGCAGATTCGGATCCACCGGCCGTCCGTCCGCGCCCAGCACATAGTTAGGCCGCACCAAAATGCCGCCGCTGCCACCGCCGATGTTGATTGGGTCGCCCTTGTAATTGATGGTGTAGGGGTAGCCGGTCTGCAGTTGCAGAATCCCGGAAACCTGCCAGCCGCCCAGAATCGCCCGGCCAGCGCCTTGGTTGAGCATGCGGTGGCCGTGGCCGAACGGCAGATCGTAAACGGCCGTGGTCACCCAACGGAACTTGGCATTGAAATAGGCCAGGCCGCGATCCGCCGCCAGATCGAATGAGTTCTGCGGCGGAGAGTTCTCGTCGCCGGTGATGCCGCCATCGTTGCGGTATTGCGGAGCGTTCGAAATCGCCTTCGAGAACGTGAAGGCGCTCAGCAGCGAAAAACCGCGGTAGAAGCGGCGTTCCAGTCTGGCAGTGAGTGCGTGATAATTGCTCTGCGCGGAGTGAGGGAAATAGTTGATGGTGGTCACCGGAACCGTGGTGCTGGTTTCGGGGAATCCCAGCGCGGAAACCACTGCCGGCGCCAGCGTAAGCCCGAAATAGGGCCGCTTGACCGCCGTACCCGGCATCGAATTGTTGACTTGCACATTCTGCTCCAGGTGAATTCCATCGGTTCCCAGGTATCCCACTTCCAGCACCAGTTGCGGCGCCAGCGTGCGCTGAATATTGAAGCTCCATTGCGGCGAATAGGGTGTGCCCTGATGCAGATCGAGCGCCGCGGCGGTAATCGACTGGAGGCCCACAATGGCGGACGTGAACACGTTCAAACCTGGATTTTGGGGCACGTAGGCATTGAACGTCAGGGTCTGCGCGTAGGTAGTGAGCAGCGACTGCGCCAGCTTGAGCAGCGTGTTCGCGTCCTGCGTGCCGTAATAGATGCCCGCGCCCGCGCGAATCACGGTCTTCGGCCCCAACGCCCACGCCAGCCCCACGCGCGGGCTGAGATTATGCCAATTGGTATAAGCGCATCCCTGGGGATATTCATCCTTCCCGCAGACGAAGAGCTTGGGGCTGTAAACGCCCTGCTCACTGGCGGCGAAGAT
>Ga0181536_10004010_pt1 | contig 15790 bp, 12 predicted proteins | sample PEATcosm2014_Bin_41_FD_121105 | JGI IMG/M metagenome (GOLD analysis project Ga0181536, IMG submission 121105) | Peatland microbial communities from MTU Mesocosm Facility, Houghton, MI, USA - PEATcosm2014_Bin17_60_metaG | ecosystem: Environmental > Terrestrial > Soil > Wetlands > Peat | place... | reverse complement strand
GCGTATGCCCTCGCGCCGGGCGCAAAAGCGCGCGCCGCCATCGGGCCGGATCACCATGGCGTCGAGGCCGATGCGCTCGCCTTCGAGCCGCGCCAGCGCCGCAATCGGCGTGCGGCACGACCCGTCGAGCGCCGCGAGCAAGGCGCGCTCGGCCGCGGCGCAGTCGGATGTGGCGGCATCGTCGAGCGGCGCCAGCCAAGCGCGGGCGCGGGCATCCTCGGCGCGCGTCTCGACTGCGATCACGCCCTGCGCCACCGCGGGCAGCATCTCCTCGGGCGCGAGCATTGCGGCGATGCGGTCGGCGCGGCCCAGCCGCTTCAGCCCGGCGACGGCCAAGAGCGTCGCAGCGATGCCGCCCTCGGCAATCTTTCTGAGCCGCGTCTCGACATTGCCGCGTAGCGGCACGATGCGCAGATCGGGCCGCGCATAAAGCAATTGCGCCTTGCGGCGCAAGGACGAGGTGCCGATCGTCGCACCCCGCGGCAGATCGGCGAGACGCGCGATGCCGCCCGAGGCCACCAGCGCGTCGCGCGGATCCTCGCGCGGCAAGTGACAGGCGATCGCGAGGCCCACCGGCACCAAGGTCGGCATGTCCTTCATCGAATGCACGGCCAGATCGACCGCGCCGGCAAGCAGCGCTTCCTCGATCTCCTTGGTGAAGAGGCCCTTGCCCCCGGCATCGGCAAGGGATTGCGATGCCATCCGGTCGCCGCTGGTACGGATGGTCACGATTTCGATGGCGTCGGACGCGGCCAGCTCGGCATGCGCCATGCCGAGACGCGCACGCAACTCGGCTGCTTGCGCCAGCGCCAAGGCGCTGCCGCGCGTGCCAAGGCGCAGAAGAGGCGAGGCCATTCACTTTTCTTAGGCGCTAGCGGCCGCGAAGGGAAGGGTTCCCGCTTTCTAACCCCCTGCTTGCGAGGGAGGGAAGGGTGGGGCGCATTGCCGCGGCAGAGGGCGCTCGCTAGCTTCGCGCCATGCTGGTTCTGGGCATCGAGACGAGCTGCGACGAGACCGCGGTGGCGGTGGTGAGCGACGAGGACGCGCCGCGCCGCATCCGCGCCAGCCTGGTTCTCTCGCAGATGGCCGAGCACCGTCCCTATGGCGGCATCGTGCCGGAGATCGCGGCGCGCGCGCATTTGGATCATCTCGACGGGCTGATTTCACGGACGCTTGCCGCCGCGGGCGCGGGTTTCCAGGATCTTGCGGCGGTCGCGGCGACGGGCGGGCCAGGCCTCATCGGCGGCGTCATCGTCGGCGTCACCGAGGCGAAGGCCATCGCCTTGGCGCGCGGCCTGCCCTTCATCGCGGTCAATCACCTCGAAGGCCATGCGCTGAGCCCGCGGCTCACCGACGATCTGCCGTTTCCCTACCTGCTGCTGTTGGTCTCGGGCGGCCACACGCAGCTCCTCTTGGTCGAAGGGGTCGGGCGCTATCGCCGGCTCGGCACTACCCTCGACGATGCCGCCGGGGAAGCCTTCGACAAAGGGGCGAAGCTTCTGGGCTTAGGCTATCCCGGCGGGCCCGCGATCGAGCGCGCCGCCGCTTCCGGCGCTGCCGGCCGCTTCACTCTGCCGCGGCCGCTGCGCGGGCGCGCGGGCTGCGATTTCTCTTTCTCCGGCCTCAAGACGGCGCTGGTGCAGAGCGTCGATGCGATCCTGCGCGCGAAAGGCGCTCTCGCGCCGCGCGAGGTGGCCGATCTCGCGGCGGAGCTGCAGGCTTCCATCGCCGATTGCCTGGTCGACCGCACCCACCACGCGATCGACCGCTTCCGATCAGCGCATCCGCAAGGCCGCGTGCTGGTCGCGGCGGGCGGCGTCGCGGCGAATGCGGCGCTGCGCCGGCGCCTCGCGGCGCTTGCCGCCGATGCGGGTCTCGCGTTTCTGGCGCCGCCGCCCGAGCTTTGCACCGACAACGGCGCGATGATCGCCTGGGCTGGGATCGAGCGGCTTAAGCTCGGCCTCACCGATCGCCTCGACTTCGCGCCGCGGCCGCGCTGGCCGCTCGATCCCACGGCGCCGCCCGCGATCGGCGCCGGCGTCAAGGCGTGATGGCGTGGCCCGCGGCAGCCGTTTAAGATCGGCCGCCGCCCGCCATTGGGCGGGAAATCAGAGGAATCTCGGGAGGAAAATCATGCGGGTTCAGCTTTTGATGGCGGTCGCGCTCGCCACCGTCCTCGTGCTTGGCGGCGTTGCGGAAGCGCAACAGGCGCCGCCGCCCGCGGCGCCAGCGCCGCCGCCGCCCTATGGCGCTCCGATCACGCTCGCTCAGGCCAAGAGGGTTGCCGCGGCAGCCGCGGCGGAAGCGCGAAAGCTTGGGGTCACCGAAGCGATCGCCATCGTCGAACCGAGCGGCGCTCTGGTCTATTTCGAGCGCTTCGACGGGACGAGTTACGGCCCGCTCCACTTGGCCGTGCGGAAGGCGGAGACCGCCGCGCAGTTCCGGCGTCCAACCCAGACCTTCGAAGAGCGCTTGGCGGCTGGCGCCTATCCCCTGCTCGGGCTCGAAGGGGCGCTGCCCATCGGCGGCGGCGTTCCAATCGTCGTCAAGGGCAAGATCATCGGGGCAATCGGCGTGGCCGGCGGGCAGGTTTCGGCGCCCGACAACCAGGTGGCGAAGGCCGGCGCCGACGCGATCGAATAAATCGCGGCCGGGCCCCGCTCTGTGGCTGCAAATCGCCCGGTAGCGGGGCCGCGTAGAACCTGATCATGTCGGCGCGCGTGGCCGCGCTCAATGTCCGTAGCGCAGGACCAGCGTGGTCTTGTCGAGAATGTGGCCCTTGATCTCGGCCGCAAGCTCGTCGCGCGTCAGGCCCGGCTTGAGCGCATCGGGCGCGAGATCGGTTGCCATGAGAAGGAACGTATAGGGATGCGGCTTGTCGCCGGAACGCGGGCAGGGGCCGAAATAGGCATCCCTTCCCATCATGTTCTTACCGCTGACGATCGAAGCGGACGGTGCGCTTCCCTCGCCCTCCTTGAGCGACGTCTTCGACGCCGCAATGCCGTAGGCGATCCAGTGCACTAAACCCAGTGGCGGATTGCTGGCGAGGTCGATCACCTCGATCGCATAGCTCTTCGTCGCAGCGGGCGCGCCCGACCAGGCGAGCGGCGGCGAGATGTCGCCGCCGTCGCAGCCCGGGACCTGCGGATTTTTGCCGGTGTACTTCTTGGTGAGGCTGGAAAACTCCTTGAAGGCCGGGGAGCGGAGATCGAACGCGGATCTCTTATCGGCCGACACGGCCGTGCCGGACGAAGCTGCGAGCGTCACGGCGATGACAAGACCGGTGAGGCAGTGACGGGTCATAGATGCTTTCCTCTTGCTGCAAGCCGAAATTCCCCCGATGACCGCTTTGCGCGCGTCAGAATGCACCTCTTCGACCGGCTGTAGCAAGGCGGCACCGGTCGGGTTAGCCGACGCCGCCGTCTTCAACGAATAGGCGCCGGATCGGGGCGCTCACGGGCTTGCGCTACTGCCGCATCCCGTGCTTCATCGGCGGCGATGAGCGCGGGCGGAATCGATCGGATCGGCGTCATCGGCGGCGGGGCGTGGGGCACGGCGCTGGCCCAGACCTTGCGCCGCGCCGGCCGCGATGTCGTGCTTTGGGCGCGCGAGGCGGAGGTGGTCGAGGCGTTGAACCGCGACCACATGAACCCGCTGTTCCTGCCGGGCATCGCGCTCGACCCGGCGATTGCGGCGACGGCGTCGCTGGTTGATGCGGCTCGAGCCGACGCGCTGCTCCTCGCGGTTCCGGCTCAGCATCTGCGCGCGGTCGCGGGCGCGCTCGCGCCGCATATCGCTGCGCCGTTGCCCGCAATCATCTGCGCCAAGGGAATCGAGGCCGGCAGCGGCGCGCTGATGAGCGAGGTGGTGGCCGCGGCGCTGCCGCTTGCCCGGCGCGCCGTGCTCTCCGGTCCGACCTTCGCCGCCGAGGTGGCGCGCGGGCTGCCCACGGCGGTGACGCTTGCCACGGCGGACGGCGAACTCGGCCGGCTTCTCGCTGCCGCGCTCGGCAGCGCGAGCTTCCGCCCTTATCTCTCCGACGATCCCGTTGGCGCGCAAATCGGCGGCGCGGTGAAGAACGTCATGGCGATCGCCTGCGGCATCGTCATGGGGCGCGGCCTCGGCGACAACGCCCGCGCCGCGCTCATCACCCGCGGCCTCGCCGAGACGGTGCGGTTGGCACTCGCCAAGGGCGGCAAGGCCGAAACGCTCATGGGGCTGTCAGGCCTGGGCGATCTGACGCTGACCTGCACCAGCCTGCAGTCGCGCAACCACTCGCTCGGCCTGGCGCTGGGCAAGGGCCAGAATCTTGCCTCGATTCTGGCGGGCCGCCGCTCGATCGCCGAAGGGGTGAGCTCGGCCGCGGCGGTGACCGCGCTCGCCGGGCGCCTCGGCGTCGAGATGCCGATCTGCGCCGCGGTCGATGCCATTCTCAACCGCAATGCCAGCATCGACCGCGCCATCGAAGCGCTGCTGGCGCGCCCCTTCCGCGCCGAACGTGGTGACGCCTAAGGTGTAAAATCGCCCAGCTATTGTTGCAGAACCGTGACTACTACACAAGGGCTGGTGACAACGGGCTGAATTGCCGGTATCGTCACTGGGTCATTGATGGTGCTCCTTGCCGCTCCTGCCGCGCTCCCGCTTCCGCCTCGCCCGACCCGCCGACACCCGAATCGGTGTCGCGCCACGTCTTGCCTGCACTCTTATCTCCATTGCTTGTTGGCAGAGGATTTCGGTATGGCCAAACGTTCGAGCCGCGCCGCTCAAGCCCGTCCACATGATGCCAATGTCGAGCACCTGTTCGGCGGGGCCTGGAATCCGCCGGGCGAGGAGGGCGAGCCGGGGCGGGAGCAGAGTTATCTGCGCAAGGTCAAGCCGCAGAGCGACAACCAGCGCGTTCTCCTCGAGGCGATCGAGCACTACCACCTGACCCTGGCGGTCGGGCCGGCAGGCACCGGCAAGACCTATCTCGCCATTTCCGCCGCGGTCGAGGCGCTCGATGCCGGGCGCATGGGCCGCATCGTCTTGACCCGCCCGGCGGTCGAGGCGGGCGAGAGCCTGGGCTTTCTGCCCGGCGATCTGCACGAGAAGCTCGCGCCCTATCTCCGCCCGCTCTACGACGCGCTGGCCGAGCGCATCGGCGGCAAGCGGCTTCGGCAATTGATCGGCGACGGCGCCATCGAGATCGCGCCGATCGCCTATATGCGCGGCCGCACACTCAACAACGCCTTCGTCGTCATCGATGAGGCGCAGAACTGCACCTACGGCCAGATCAAGATGCTGCTCACGCGTCTGGGCTGGCATTCGACCATGGTGCTGACCGGCGATCCCGACCAGAGCGACCTGCTGGACGGGTTGTCGGGCTTCGCCGAGATCGCGCAGCGGATCGAGGGCATCTCCGGCATCGCCGTGATCCGCATGACCGAGCGCGACATCGTCCGCCACCCGCTGGTCGGCGAGATGCTGACCGTGCTGTAGAGCTGCCTTGCTCTGCATCGGATCGGCTATAGTCGGCGGCAATGCCTGCTGCCGTCGCTCTGCGCCACGTCGCCTTCGAGGATCTCGATGCCTTTGCGCCAGCGCTCGCGGCGCGCGGCTTTGCCGTGTCCTATCGCGAGGCGCCGGTCGACGATCTCGCCGCGCCTGAACTCTTCGCTGCCGATCTCTTGATCGTTCTGGGCGGGCCGATCGGCGCTTACGAGGAGGCGGCCTATCCTTTCCTCGCGCCGGAGATCGCGCTCATCGAGCGGCGGCTTCAGGCCGGGCGGCCAGTACTCGGCATCTGCCTCGGCGCGCAGCTCATGGCGCGAGCCCTGGGCGCGCGCGTCTATCCCGGGGCGAAGGAATTGGGCTGGACGCCGCTCGCTCTGAGCGACGCCGGGCGGCGGTCCTGCCTCAAGCACCTCGGCGGGACGGCGGTGCTGCATTGGCATGGCGACACTTTCGACTTGCCGGCTGGCGCAACGCATCTTGCGGCAACCGAGCGCACGGCGAACCAAGCCTTCCAATGGCAAAGCCACGGGCTCGCGCTGCAATTCCACATCGAAGCGACGGCGCGCGGGCTCGAGCGCTGGTATGTCGGCCATGCGCTGGAGATCGCGACGACGGCGGGAGCGAGCATCGCAGCGCTGCGCGAGCAGTCGGCACGTCATGCGCCCGCGCTCGCCGCTCCAGCGCGCGCCGTGCTCGAGGATTGGTTGCGCGGGCTCGAAGATCGCCGATGAGACGCCACGATCGGGTGATCATCGTCGGCGGCGGGCCGGTCGGCGCGCTTTCGGCGCTGCTGCTGGCGCAGCGCGGCATTCCCGTGACCGTGCTCGAGCGCGAGAGCGAAATCGTCCTCGATTACCGCGCTTCGACCTTCCATCCGCCGACGCTCGATTTGCTCGAGGAATGCGGCGCGGCCGCGGCGCTTTTGCGCATGGGATTGATCTGCCCGGTGATGCAGTACCGCGACCGTCGCCAGGGCAAGATCGCCGAATTCGACCTGTCGCTCTTGCGCCGGGACACGCGGCATCCGTATCGCCTGCAATGCGAGCAGTTCAAGCTGGTGGGCTGGGCCTATGAGCGCCTTGCCGCGATCCCCGGCGTCGAGGTGCTGCTCGGCCACGAGGCGATCGAGGTCGCGCAGGACGAAGACGGCGTCGCCGTCACCGCCGCCACCGCCGCGGGACCGAAGGTCTTTCGCGGCGACTATCTGATCGCCGCCGATGGCGGGCGCAGCGCGGTGCGGCGCGCGCTCGGCATCGGCTTCGAGGGCTTCACCTATCCCGAGCATTTCCTGGTTGCAGGCACGCGCTTCGATTTCAAGTCGCGTATGCTCGACATCTGCTCGGTCAACTACACCGCCGATCCCATCGAATGGTATCTGCTGCTGCAGATCCCGGATATGTGGCGCATCATCATGCCGGTCGATCCGGCGATCGAGCCCGACGCCGCCGTGCAGGAGCGCTCGATCCAGGCGAGCCTGCAGAATCTGCTGCCGCGCGCCGAGCCCTACGACATCGTCGTCAAGGCGATCTACCGAGTGAGCCAGCGGGTCGCCGCACGTTACCGGCAAGGCCGCGCCTTCCTTGCCGGCGATGCCGCGCACATCAACAATCCGCTGGGCGGCATGGGCCTGAACGGCGGCATCCACGATGCCCTCAGCCTGACCGGCCGGCTTGCGCGAATCTGGCACGGCGCCGCTGACGATCGGCTGCTCGACGGCTACGCGGCGCAGCGCCGGCCCGAGGCGATCAATGCGATCAACGCCATGACCGAGCGCAACAAGCGTCTCCTCGAGGAGCGCGATCCCGCGGTGCGCGGGCGCAATCTCGCGGAATGGGCGCGCACCGCCGCCGATCCGGCGCTCGCCTACGCGCACCTCCTGGAAACCTCGATGATCGCCTCGCTCAGGCGGTCGGGGATGCTGCCGTGAGCGGCCGTATCACTCACAGATCCGCCAGCCGAACGGCTATGTAAAGGACCGCCACGCCCAAAATCGTCATCGCAGTCGTGCCGGCGCTGGGATGATCGTGATAGCTCTCCGGCAGGAGATCGCTGGCGCCGATATAAAGGAAGAACCCGGCGAACAAGGCGAGGCAGATCCCCAACATCTCCGGGCGAAAGCGCAGCAGCAGGGTCGAAGCCGCTCCGGCGACCGGAGCAACGGCGTCGATCAGCAGCCAGCCCAGCGCCGCCCGATTGTCGCCCTTATTGCGGAGGATGATGCTGACCGTGTTGATGCCGTCCGAGAAATCGTGGGTGAGCACGGCCGCTGATACGATGGCCCCGACGGCGGCGGAGACCTGGAAGGCGAGGCCAATGGCAAAGCCGTCGAGGAAGCTGTGCACCGACAGGCTGCCCGCGCCCAACGCACCGCGCTGCCACAGCTGCGCCGTGCGGCGGCCCTTGTCGCCATGCGGGGCGATGGTGCGGTCGAGGATCATGTAGCCGAGAAATCCCGCGGCGATGACCGCGGTGACGAAGGCGGTGCCGAAGGATGCGCCGGCAAGCGCAATGGCCTCGGGCATCAAGTCGAAGAAGGCGACGCCGATGACCGCGCCGGCGCTGAAGCCGAGGATGAGATGAAGCCGGTCCTGCAAATGCAGCGCGAACAACCCGCCGAGCAGGGTGAAGAGGAAAGTGCAGAAGCTCACCGCGATCGCCATTACCGCCCACTCCCGCGCGCCATCGAACCCGTTATTCGCCGCAGGCTCGTGACCCGGGCGAGCCGTTGCGACTTAGTAGAGACCGGGGTTTACCGGTATCCGCGGCGCGTATAAACAGATTTCGCTGCATACTCGGCCGAAGCGGCGTAGGCCGCCTTGCAATGCCGGCAAGAACCTTCTCTTATCAGGCGCAATCCTCCCGCTGCCTTGTGTTCGGGGTGTTGCGATGACCCAACGCTATCTCTCAGGCTTCGGCAACGAATTCGCGAGCGAGGCGGTTGCCGGCGCGCTGCCGCAGCACGGCAACTCGCCGCAGAAGCCGCCGCTCGGGCTTTATGCCGAGCAGTTGAGCGGCACCGCCTTCACCGCGCCCCGCGCCGAGCTGCGCCGGAGCTGGCTCTACCGCATCAGGCCCTCGGCGATGCACGGGCCCTTCCGGCGAATCGACAATCGCCGGCTCAGGAGCGCGCCCTTTGCCGAGGCCGAGCCGCCGCCGAACCGGCTGCGCTGGGACAAGCTGCCGATGCCGGCTGAGCCGACGGACTTCCTCGACGGCCTCATCACCATGGCCGGCAACGGCGATGCGAGCGCGCGCCTCGGCGTCGGCATTCATCTTTATTGCGCGAACCTCGGGATGCGCGAACGCGTCTTCTCCGACGCTGATGGCGAGCTGCTGATCGTGCCGCAGGACGGGCGGCTCCTTCTCGAGACCGAATTGGGCGCGATTGAGGCGAAGCCGGGCGAGATCGCCGTCATCGGTCGCGGCATCAAATTCCGCGTTGGGCTGCCGGACGGCAAGGCGCGCGGCTATGTCTGCGAGAATTACGGCGCGCTGCTGCGGCTGCCCGAATTGGGGCCGATCGGCTCCAACGGGCTCGCCAATCCGCGCGACTTCCTCGCGCCCACCGCCGACTTCGAGGACAAGAGCGGGAAAGTGCAGGCGGTGATGAAGTTCGAGGGCAATCTCTGGGCCACCGATCTCGACCATTCGCCCTTGGATGTCGTCGCCTGGCACGGCAATTACGCGCCCTACAAATACGACCTCGCCCATTTCATGGCGATCAACACGGTGAGCTTCGACCACGCCGACCCGTCGATCTTCACCGTGCTGACCTCGCCCTCGGGGATTCCCGGCACGGCCAATGTCGATTTCGTCATCTTCCCGCCGCGTTGGATGGTGGCCGAGGACACTTTCCGGCCGCCCTGGTTCCACCGCAACGTGATGAGCGAGTATATGGGCCTCGTCCGCGGCGAATATGACGCCAAGGCCGCAGGCTTCGTGCCTGGCGGCGGCAGTTTGCACAATTGCATGGCGGCGCATGGCCCGGATGCCGCCACCTTCGCGCGCGCCTCGACGGCGGAGCTGAAGCCGCATTACCTCGCCGACACGCTTGCCTTCATGTTCGAGACCCGGCTCGTCGCGCGCCCCACGCGCTTCGCGCTCGAAACGCCGGCGCTGCAGCGCGACTATGATTCCTGCTGGGACGGGTTCCCGAAGCAGTTCCGGAGCTGAGCCATGGCCGCGCTCGATGACACGCACGACCCGAAGCGGCGAAGCTGGCTCCCTTCCGCCAACGCGCCGGGCGCGGATTTTCCGCTGCAGAATTTGCCGTTCTGCGTCTTCCGCCGGGCCGGAACCGGCGAGACGCCGCGCGGCGGCGTCGGCATTGGCGACCGCATCCTCGACATGGCCGCGGCGGCGAGCCTCTTCACGGGCGCCGCCGAAGAAGCCGCCGCCGCGACGGGCGAGCGCAGCCTCAACCGGCTGATGGCGATGGGGAAGCCGGCTTGGCTGGCGCTGCGCAAGGCGCTCTCGCAATTGCTCGGCGCGGAGTCTGAATCGCGCCGCGGCGCGGTCGAGCCGCATCTCCTGCCGATCGCACAAGCCGAATTTCTGGTGCCGGCAGAGATCGGCGACTTCAGCGATTTCTATACTTCGATCTACCACGCGACCAATGTCGGCAAATTGCTGCGGCCGGACAATCCGCTGCTGCCCAACTACAAATATCTGCCGGTCGCCTATCACGGCCGCGCCTCCTCGGTAGTGCCGAGCGGCGTAGCCGTGAAGCGGCCGAAGGGCCAGATTCGCCGCGGCAACGAGCCGCCGGTGATGGCGCCGTCCCGCGCGCTCGACTACGAGACCGAGTTGGGATTCTACATCGGCCCCGGCAATCCTTTAGGCGAGACCATCCCGATCGACGAGGCGGCCGATCGCATTTTTGGCGTCAGCATCTTGAACGACTGGTCGGCGCGGGACATCCAGGCCTGGGAATACCAGCCGCTCGGCCCTTTCCTCGCCAAGAGCTTCGCCACCACGATCTCGCCCTGGATCGTGACCATGGCGGCGCTCGAGCCCTTCCGCAGCCGCGCCTTCGCGCGCGCGCCGGACGATCCGGCGCCGCTCTCCTATCTCTCCTCGGCGCGCGACCAGGAAGACGGCGGGCTCAACATCGCCATCGACGTCCTGCTGCGTACGCGGCAGATGCGCGAGAGGGGCGAGGATGCGATGCGACTCGGCCGCTGCAATCTGCGCCACGCCTATTGGACGGTGGCGCAGATGGTGACGCATCACGCGAGCAATGGCTGCAATCTGCGCCCGGGCGATCTCTTGGGCTCGGGCACGCTCTCGGGTCCGGAGCCCGACGAGCTCGGCTGCCTCATCGAGATTACCAAGCGCGGCACTGAGCCCTTGAAGCTCGCCAATGGCGAAGAGCGCCGCTTCCTCGAGGATGGCGACGAGATCGTCATGCGCGGCCGCTGCGAGCGTACCGGTTTCGTCGGGATCGGCCTCGGCGAGGCGCGCGCGGTGATCACCCCGGCTTGAGCACGTAGCGCCCGCGCGCGTCGCGGTCGAGGCCGGGCGCGCGGCGCAGCGCGTCGAGCGCCAGCACGATCTCGCGCCCGTCGCGCGATCCCGCCGCTGCCATCAGCTCAGAGAAATATTTGGGGCCGTGTTGGAGTGCCGCTTCGAGCGAGGAGAAGCGCGCGCCCGAAAGCGCCGGCGGCTCGGGGATGCTGCGTTCCAAGCGCTCGCCCTGGCCAAAGGGCCAAGTCAGATCGAAGCCGGCCTTGGCGCCGATCCGCGCGCCATCCGGCAGCGAGGGGTCGAGCGGCAAAGTGCGTAGGCCGGTTTCGACGATGAGCCCGCGATCGGCTTGGAAGCGCGTAGCCAGCGCCCAATCCATCTGCGCGTCCGAGAAGATGTCGATGTCGGGATCGACGACGAAGACGTGCTTGACGTTGGCAAGCGAGCCCAAGGCGGCGAGAATGGCGTTCCGCGCCTCGCCCGGCACGCGCTGCCGCAGCGCGATGCGCAGATTGAACATGCCGCCCGTCGCCGTCGTCGCATAGACGGCAATAGGCTCGCGCACCGCGGTCTCGAGCGCGCGCCACACCGTCGCCTCGGTGCGCAATGCCACGAGCTGCGCCGAATCGGTCGTATCCATGTGCCGCCCGCCGATCGACACGGTCTGGAAGAGCGCGTCGCGGCGCCGGGTGATGGCGGTGACGTGGAACAGCGGATTGCGCTTGACGCCGCCGTAATAGCCCAGGAACTCGCCATAAGGTCCTTCATCCTCGACATGGCCGCGCGCATCGAGAAAGCCCTCGATGACGTATTCCGCATCGGCCGGCACGCGGATGTCGTTGGTGATGCATTTGACCACGGCGAGCGGCGCCGCGCGCAGCGAGGCGACGAGGCCCAGCTCGTTCACCGGCAGCCGCATCGTCGCCGCCACCATGTCGATGGGATTGGCGCCGATCGTGAAGCTCAGCGGCAGCGTCTGCCCGCGGGCCGCCGCTTCGAGATATATAGCGCGCAGATCGCTCGGCGACACCAGATCGATGCCGGTCTCGGCCCGCCCGCGCAGCATCAGCCGGCGCATGCCGACATTGGTCCAGCCCACTTTGGCGTCGATCGCGAAATCTATGGCGGCGGAGATATAGAGCCCGCCATCGGCCTCGTGCTGCAAATGCACGGGAAGCGCGGTCATGTCGATGGCATCGCCGGTCGCGACAATTGCTTGCGCCGGGGCGCGCTCGCGCGGCACCTCGATGATCTCGGGCGGGTTGCCGAGGCGGCGCACCACTTCGGCGAGCACAGTCTGCGGCGTCGCGCCAAAGGCGCGGGCGAGCCGCGCGCGGGAGCCAGCGACATTGCCGGCGAGCTCGGCGCGCTCCGGGCCGACGCTCTTGAACCACACCGCCTTGGGATTGGCCTCGAGCGCCGCCGCGACATCGGCGAGATCGATGGGCTGCTCGCGGATCTCGATCTCGTCGGCGCCGAGCCCAGCGAGAAAGTTTCTCAGGCGAAAACGCTCGAGATCGTCCGACAGTTGCGGATCAGGGGGCTGGGTCATATCCATGGGGCAATCCCGGCTGGTGTCGCTCAGCATACTCGATCGCTCGGCCGGTTGCCTCGACTAGCTTGCCCCGCGCTTGGCGTTGATAAGAGACCAGAGACGCTCGGGCGTCGCTGGCATCTCGACATGCTCGACACCGAGCGCATCGGCGATGGCGCCGATGATTGCGGCGGCGGCAGGCGTCGTGCCGGCCTCGCCGCCACCCTTGACGCGCAGCGGATTGCCTTGGGTCGGGTCCTCGACGCTCTCGACCACGAAGCTCGAAAAATCGTCGGCGCGCGGCATGGCGTAATCCATGAACGAGCCGCTTTGCACCTGGCCCGTCGCGTGCTCCCAAACGACCTGCTCCATCAGCGCCTGGCCAGCGCCTTGCGCGATGCCGCCGTGGATCTGGCCGTCGAGAATGAGCGGATTGATGACCTGGCCGGAATCATCAACGGCGGTGTAGCGGACGATCGCGGCGCGCCCGGTCTCGCCGTCGATCTCGACCTCGCAGACCGCGGCGCCGGTCGGATGCGCGGGAATGCGTCCGACGAACTGTGCCTCGGCGGCGAGCGGGGCCTGCAGCTCCGGCGGCAGATCGCGCCCATCCTCGAGCGCGCGCGCGACATCGAAGAGCCCGAGCGAACGGTTGCTGTCCTTGACGCGGAACAGCCCGTCCGCGAATTCGATGTCCGGCTCGGGCGCATCGAGCAGAAACGCGGCAAGGGCGCGGCCCTGGGCGATGATTTTTGCCGAGGCCTCGACCAGCAACGTGCCGGCAAGCCGCATCGAGCGGTCGGAATGCGTGCCGCCACCGATGCCGAGCCGACGCGTGTCACCGGAGACGAGGGCAATTTGCTCCGCCGCGACGCCTAATTGCTCGCCCACCACCTGGGCAAAGCTGGTCTCATGGCCTTGCCCGGTCGATTGCGTGCCAGTCAGGATTTCGATCCGATCATTGGCATGGATTGTGACAATGACTTTTTCCTGCGGCGCGCCGACCGGCGCCTCGACGTAATTCGCGAGCGCGATGCCGCGCAGCTTGCCCGTTGCCGCGCGGGCGCGGCGTAAGGCGAATCCCGCCCAATCCGCCAACTCGGCGGCGCGCGCCATATTGCCGAGGAAGTCGCCGCTGTCGAAGGTGAGGCCCAGGGCGGTGCGGTAGGGCAGATCCTCGCGCCGTACCAGATTGCGGCGGCGCAGCTCGAGCCGATCGAGGCGCAGACGCCGTGCCGCGATGTCGAGGAGACGCTCGATGACGAAGGTCGCCTCGGGCCGGCCGGCGCCGCGATAGGGTCCGGTCGGCACGGTGTTGGTGAGCACGCCCCTTATCCTCATATGCGCCGCCGGCACGCGATAAATCGTCGTTGCAATCCGATAGCCATTGGCGAGCGGCACATAGGAGACGGGGTAGGCGCCGACATTGCCGAAGAGCTCGATGTCGAGCGCCAGGATTCTGCCGTCGCGATCGAGCGCTAGCGCCGCGCGGGTCGCCGCGTCGCGGCCTTGATAGTCGCTCAAGAACGCCTCGCCGCGCTCGCTCGTCCAGCGCACCGGCCGGCCGAGGCGCCGCGCCGCCCACAGCACGAGCACCGCCTCGACATTGACCATGGTGCGCCCGCCAAAGCCGCCGCCGACATCGGGGCAGACGACCTGGACCTTGTCGGCGGGGAGCTGCAGCGCCTCGATGAGCGCCATCTTCTGGCGGTGGGCGCCCTGGCTGCCGGCGATGAGCTTGTGCTCGCCGCTTTCGGCATCGACGATTCCGATCGCCGCGCGCGGCTCCATCTGCGCATTGGCGACGCGCTGATTGACGAAGTCGTGGCGCACCACCAGCGCGGCCTCGCCCAGCGCGCGCGCCGTCGCCGCCGCATCGCCCCATTCCGCCGCCAGGCAGAGATTGCCGGGCGCGCCAGCATGGATGAGCGGCGCTTCCGGCGCGAGCGCGTCGCCGACCGATACGACCGCGGGCAGCACTGCGTACTCGACCGCGACGCACTCGGCCGCGTCCTTGGCCAAGGCAAGCGTCTCGGCGACGACGAGCGCCACCGGCTCGCCGACATAGCGCACGCGACCCTCGGCCAGCGGCAGCGGCCGCTCGTCGAAGACCACACTCGCGTTGTCGGCGCGAAACGCCGGCTTCTTCACATCGAGCGCGTCGATGGTATTGGGCAGATGCGGGATGGGCCTGAGCCCGTCGGCGCGCCACTCGGCGGCGGTGAGCACGGCGAGCACCCCTGGCATCCCAAGGGCGCTGTCGCGTCCGACCGCTTTTACCTCGGCATGCGCATGCGGCGAGCGCAGGACGACCGCATGGAGCTCGCGTGGCAGGTGGAAAGCGTCGGTGTAGCGCCCTTTGCCGCGCAGCAGGCGAAGATCCTCGAAGCGCGGTATGGGCTTGCCGATCAGTCCGGGCATCCGTTCCTCCCGCCGGCATTTGACGCCGCTTAGCGTGCGGCGACAAGGGCGGGGTTTGCGCGCCGGTTGTCGTCTCGATAGAGTCGCCGGCAATCAAGCAAGGAGGAACGCCATGGCGCACCGCACCAAGCCACCATTCCGCGCCGATCACGTCGGCAGCCTGCTCCGCCCGCCCGAGGTCAAGCGAGCGCGCGAGGATCTCGCGGCCGGCCGCATCACCACCGCCGAACTCCGCGCGGTCGAGGATGTGGCGATCCGCAGTCTCGTCAAGATGCAGGAAGAGGTCGGGCTCGAGGCGGTCACCGACGGCGAGGTCCGGCGCGGCTCTTGGCATATGGATTTCATCTACCAGATCGGCGGGGTCGCGAAATCCGACGACAAGGTTCAGGTGCATTTCCACGGCGATCAGGGCGACATCGACTTTTTGGCCGACGGCATCAAGATCACGCGGCCGCTGACGCTGGAGAAGACCATCTTCGGCGAGGATTTCGCCTATCTCAAATCAGTGGCGAAGGCGATGCCGAAACAGACCATTCCGGCGCCGAGCATGGTCCACCGCCGCAGCGGCCCCAATTTCCCGGGCAAGGCCTATCCGGACATCGCGAAATTCTGGCGCGACGTCGCCGCGGTCTATGGCGAAGAAATCGACCGGCTCGGCAAGCTCGGCTGCACTTACCTGCAGCTCGACGACACGAACTACGGCACCTTGTGCGATCCCGCCGAACGGGCCGAGATGACCAGGAATGGTGTCGATGGCGAGCGCATCCATTTGACCTACATCAGCCTCATCAACGATGCGCTCAAACGCAAGCCGGCCGGCATGACCATCTGCGCCCATAGCTGCCGCGGCAATTTCCGCTCGTCCTGGACCGCCTC
>Ga0181536_10004008_pt1 | contig 15791 bp, 14 predicted proteins | sample PEATcosm2014_Bin_41_FD_121105 | JGI IMG/M metagenome (GOLD analysis project Ga0181536, IMG submission 121105) | Peatland microbial communities from MTU Mesocosm Facility, Houghton, MI, USA - PEATcosm2014_Bin17_60_metaG | ecosystem: Environmental > Terrestrial > Soil > Wetlands > Peat | place... | reverse complement strand
TTCCGTCTAGATCCTTAAACATGGCGTAAGTACCCCATTCAGTCTTCTTCGGTTTAGTGGTGAATTCCACACCTTTGGCGTTCAATTCATTGTACGTCTTGTCAAGGTCGTCTACGTAGAAGGCGATGCCTGTATTTCCCTGTTCCAACGGCTTTGTCTCGCAAAGATGCAGAACCACGTTGGACCCCTTTGGTGCCACGGTGATCCAGTGCCCCTCGTTATCTCGGACTTCTAAGCCGAGTTTTTCCTTGTACCATTCCGCTGATTTTTTCGCGTTCGAAACTACAACGGACATATCCATAATGGACTTGATCATGAAACTAGCCTAGGTTTACTAGTGCTCGGGTTATTACTTAAAGGATTATGTACCATCCTACTGGTTGATGCGATATGGCATTCTTTCGAACTGGGAAAATTCCAACTGAGGTCCTAGTTCGCAGTGTGTTGCGCTACAAGGGCGCCAAAGATCGGTCGGTAATTCTCGGGTCGTCGGTAGGTGAAGATGCGGCCCTCGTATCGCTTGGGAAAGACGTTTTGGTTTTGACAACCGATCCAGTCACCGGCACGGCCTTCGATATTGGATGGCTCGCAGTTCACGTAAACGCCAACGACGTAGCTTGTAGGGGAGCGAGACCGAAGTGGTTCCTGTGCGACCTACTCCTTCCAGAGAGATCGACCGCAGTCCTAGTCGACAAGATCATGAAACAAATCGACAAAGCGGCGAAAGGAATCGGCGTTGCCGTCGTGGGAGGCCACTCAGAGGTTACGCCAGGCTTGAAACGCCCGATCGTGATCGGGTATATGGTTGGGGTAGTCTCGAGAAAGAAATACGTCACGTCACACACCGCACGCCCACGAGATCAGATCATTATGACAAAAACCATAGGGATCGAAGGCACAGCGGTTCTAGCCACTGACTTCGCGCATAAACTTCGGCAGACGATCGGGCCCCGATCTATGAAACGAGCCAAGGGTTTGAGGAACTTGATCAGCGTGGTGGACGACGCGTTGATAGCAGTGCGGGCTGGGGGAGTTAGAGCAATGCACGACCCCACTGAAGGGGGCCTGTTGCAGGGTGTCTGGGAGCTCGCAGAAGCATCCCAGGTTGGTTTTGTGATTCATGAATCACGCATCGCAATTCGACCGGAAACTAGGGAAATATGTTCCGCCCTCCGAGTGGACCCGTTGCGCCTGATGAGTTCAGGTTGCCTTCTTATTGTGGCGGATAGGCGGAAGAGCAGTGGAATCCTGCGCGGCCTGAGGAAGCATGGTATTCCAGCGAGAATCATTGGGACTGTAACTCGGAGGAGTCAGGGTAGAAAGTTGGTAAAGGCCGAGGGGTCGGTTAAGGAGGTTGAGCCATCTGAACGTGATGAACTTTACCGGGTAATCGAATCCTATCGAGCCGGATGAAGTGGGCGGTCCATGTGGCGGAGGGTGTACTACACCCCCTGCCTACTGTCTTACACCCTTGTATCCCTTTTCAGGTACGGTTCATCATTACCCAACCCATAATCAATCGCTAGCCAAGTTCAGACGCCGGCTTTGAATCAGCAACCAGAACCCCGTGGCTAAGGGCAAATCCTGAAAGTCGATAAGATGAGTTACCAAACAAGGAGGAAACAGAGCTGCGACGGGCTAGTTTCGGGAGTTGCCCAGCCCGATCGGCGAGGGAGTACTGTTTACCTCACGTAACAGCCCTATTTAATCCACCTTACTTCGGGTAACGTTACCTCTATGGTTGGTGCGTGTGTCTGTGAAATTTCGGTTGGCGAACTAGCGGCGTGAGCGAGAACGAACGAATGTGACAGAATTAGACTTAAGGTGATGGCGATGGTGATGGCGACAGCAAGGTCGCGTCTGTCAACTAGCCATCGTTTCTCTAGGCTATGCGGTGGATTATGTTTGCACACGATCAATCCATATAATGTTCCATCAAGCCCCTTTGCGTTTCTATAATAGTCATCGTTCCTGTCCGTGAAACCATCGGAAACCCAATCGAACCAAATTGTCTTAGCGCCCCTAGTTGGAATCTCACAGTTATGCGAATTTTGCTGTTCCGCTATTATGAAACGGTGGCAACGTGGGCATGTTTTCGTATTCTCAAGATCGTCTACCATTGCATCACGCTCGTTCAAGAGTGCTAGTCGGGTCGTCGTGTTTGTCTGGATCACCGTGGAGCAGAAGCACTAAGCTCCTAAGACGCTCAATCTCTTCTTTTGAACCTTTAAGTTCATTTTCGAGACGAAGCCGCTCTGCATTACAGCCCGTAAGTTTCTTTGCGAGTCTTTCTTCCAGATAATTGTTAGATCGCAGAAACGTAATGACGCTATGTAGTGCGTTTGCTGAAGCGTTGAACCTCGCCATCGTTTTCGTGAACTCATCCATGACTTCACGATCTGGAACCTCATTCTTGTAAAGCGAGATTAGTTTGTTTGCGAAGTCTTGACTACCTCTCTCACGCATATACTCATCCACGACTTGCCCAACAACATTTGGCAAGGTATCTTCAATGCCCGTTGACGGATGCTTTAGGTACTTCGAGCGAGCCACATCGGTAAGTGTCGTTATGTTCGGTAAGTAACCCTTACAGAATGCGTCGTTGTCTTCAAAAACTGAGTTCCCTATTGCTGTCACTGTCTCACTTACGTTTCTTAGGTTCCTTCTGGGTAGAAGGAGGAATGTTCACTTTTCGCACTATGACTATGCGTTCTCCGTTCTGGACATCCATTCGCCAAGCGAGTTTGTCTCCTTCCACGAGTTGGAGGAAAGCAACGATTCCTTCTGGGACTGTGGCTCTGAGAGATTTGGCTCCGGTTCTAGCTATGCTCATTGTTGACAATAGATCGTACGACGTAGACATAGGCAACACATGGGAAACTATTACAACGTGTAGAATATTAGGTTTACCTACGGAGCGTCATATATGTGCGCTGTATGGGGCGGTAGATACGTTTTTATACTAATGTGTGATACAACCTGTAGGTAGATGTATTGCCCATGGCTCAAGTTCTCTCCCGTGAAGAAAGAGGTCGAGCGATAGCTGAAAAATCCAACCAAGTCTTAGTTCTGTCGGACCGATTCTTCAAAGTTGCTTCCCAATCCAGCGACCAAATGTATGATGTAACCAAGAAGCGAAAGGGTGGTTGGCTTTGCACCTGCCCCGACTTCCAGTACCGAAACGTAGTCTGCAAACACATTTGGGCAGTTCAGATCAAGCTAACCGTTCGGCAAGAAACGGCTCCGACAATTATTGAGCCGATTCGGTTTAATGTATGCATATTTTGTCGCTCCTCTAGCCTAATCAAGTGGGGCATCCGTCACAATAACTATGGGGACATTCAGAGATTCGCTTGTAAGTCATGTGGCAAGTCGTTTACGGTCAACTTGGGCTTTGAACGGATGAAGCATAATCCGCAGGGCGTTACTGCCGCGATGCAACTGTACTTCTCCGGTGAAAGCCTGAGAAACACGGCTCGCTCGCTACGAATGATAGGCGTTGAAGTTAGCTACAAGACCGTTTACCTTTGGATAAAGAAGTACACGCAACTAATGGAACGCTACCTTTCAACGGTTCGACCTCAACTCTCCGATACTTGGCGGGCCGATGAAATGTTCCTCAAAATGAAAGGAAACCTCACCTACCTCTATGCGCTCATGGATGACCAAACCCGCTTTCTAATCGCCCAACAAGTCGCAAATACGAAATACACAGCCGATGTTCGACCTCTACTAGAACTTGGTAAGGCGGTTGCGGGTAAGAAGCCTAAGACATTCATCACAGACGGTGCGGCGAACTTCCACGAAGCTTACTTGAAAGAATTCCACACCATGAAACGTGAAACTGACACCGAGCATATCCGACATATCCGGTTAGCTGGAGATAGAAACAATAACCGCATGGAGCGCTTCAACGGAGAAGTAAGACAGAGAGAGAAAGTGACCCGAACCCTGAAACGGACAGATTCACCTATTCTGACAGGATATCGACTCTACCACAACTATGTTCGTCCGCACGAAGCGTTAGAGGGAAGAACGCCAGCGGAGAAAGCGGGAATAGAAATCAAAGGTACGGATAAGTGGATGACCATAATTCAAAATGCGAGGCGTGAAACTGTAAAGTCTTAAGAGCTTATGAGTTGTTTTCAATGTTGCCTTGAAAACGATTATCATTTCATCAATAGTGCTCATAGTTGTGGCTATCGCTCTTTTTGCGCCTTGGTACTCTGTGACAACAAGTCAAGTAGTACCTGAAGTCCAAAATTACACTACTCAACTTGAAGCGCCAACTACAAGTCTCCAAATGGAGACAGTTTACACTCTACCGAACCCTATTACCATCCCCGCCTATGGTGGTGCCCAGAATATCGTGTCCGCGTTGACCGCGCCATGGGTATCGAGTAGCTTCAACTTACAAGTTGGATCATCCATCTCTGCGACGGTTATTGGTCAAACTTATGTGATAGGCATTTATGAAAACTTCTCGCCCTATCATGATGTAGATTTCACATTGAACGGTAAGGTACCATCACCAGGGAACGCTGTAGTTCCTGAATCGGGTCCATATGTAGTGGAAATTGTGAACTTGAACTCTGCGCCGATCACGATTAATGCGATTTCAGTAGTTGAAAGCATGTCTCAAAGCGTTGAGGCATACCAAACGCTAACCACATACACTACAACTCCCCTAACCCAATACTCACAGACTACGGTTTCACCTTACACAATTCTCGGAGGGATAGCTTCAGCAGTGATTCTTGTTCTCCTAGCGTTAGTCCTTGTGCTATCAATTCTTCTTGATAGAGACATCATTACCCTGTCCACGAAGCGTCATCGTAAAAGACGAAAACGATAGCCTACCTAAGTTAACGGCGAGTTTACCTTTACCAACCGAAAAGTAACAACCCTAACGACCAACCACAGAGGTAACGTTACCTTACTTCGGGTAACGTTACGTTGTCGGTTGATGATAAAAATTCTTGCTGTTGTTACCGTTCGGTTGATGCCTTTAGAAGTCAGGCACATAATACTGTCATATCTTAAATGACCATTTTGGACTATGCATGTCGTGAGGTGTTAAGCATGAAAGACGGTGATGTTTGTCCTAAATGCGGAAAAGGACACCTACGTCCAACAGGTAGATCGCAACACTACTCCACCGAAAACTACCCTACTCCTAAGGGTCAAGGAGAATCGACATCGATTACATTGGAGTGCGACGAATGTGGGAACTCTGTCAATTTCGTGACCGATAAGGGACCTTGAAAGGAAACGACGACATTAGCAAGAAAACTGCCTTCTCAGCAGATGTCTTGCCTTCTAAAGCCATGTGTGGCCGAATATAGTTGTGATAAATCTCCATGCCTTTCAGTATCGGACTATCTCTCGGTGGATAGCCTCAATAGTTAACGAGACTCGCTAACACGCCAACGATTGCCAGCACGAACACTACGGCGCTCAAGCGAATTACTTTAGGTTCATTTTCTTTAATAGAAACACGAAAAATAAGCAAAGTGATAAAAAGCGCCGTAACACATGAAACGAAGAGAGTGGCGTTCATCTCCACGCACAGGAGAAAAATAGCATGGTTCTAATCTTATCCGATTTGATTGTAGGGATAGGGTTACTGATCCTAGCGTACTTGATCTATCGCACCACAAGAAGCCGTACTATTGGATTACTTGTGGGCATTTTAGGGCTCGCAGGCATCTATCTCATCACGGCAGGACTCGGCCTAGTTCCAGCCATTATCTTTAATGATTGAATCTGGCTACCAGCCATACATTCGTTTCTACTGATTAGCAGTTAGATTCGAACAAATTGTGCGAGTAGCTTAAGAGACATTCGTTCTTATTTAGAAAGTTTAGGGTTTTCTTTCTCTTTCTTGCTGGCATTCTGAATCAGCGTCAGCCACTTATCTTCGCCCTGTACTTCGATGCCTGCTGCTTCTGCGGGAGTCCTGTACTTCAAACCCTTATGCGGTCGAATGAAATTGTGGTAAATCTGCATCCCATCTAAGATTGGAGTGTCGGGTTTCTCTAAGGTTCTCATGACTCTTTCTCGGTCACGAAGTTGTCCGTTGAAGCGTTCCATCTTATTGTTGTGAACTTGACCGTCGATATGGATTTCTCGAATGTGTTCGGTTCCTGTTGGAGTCCAGAATTCTTTCTTGTATGCTTCGTGGAAGTTTGGTGCGCCGTCCGTTATGAGGGTCTTGGGTTGTTTTCCTGCAATGTGTTTTCCGTGTTGAAAGAGCGACCGAACATCAGCCGTGTATTTTGTGTCTGCTACTTCTTGGGCTATCCAGAATCGGGTTTGATCGTCCATGAGCGCATATAGATACTTCATGTTCCCCTTGACTTTCAGGAATAGTTCATCGGCTCGCCATGTGTCGCTGACATTCGGTGTGATCTGGTTAGCGTAGTTTTGCATCAATGTCGTGTATTTCTTTATCCACATGAAAACCGTCTTGTAACTCACTTGAACTCCAAGCAACCGTAGTGATCTAGCCGTATTCCGAAGGCTTTCTCCGCTAAAGTACAACTGCATCGCTGTCGTTACTCCTTGCGGACTGTGCTTCATCCGTTCAAATCCGACATTCACGCTAAAGGTCCGATCACAACTTACGCATAGGAAGCGTTGAATGTCACCGTACTTGTTATGGCGTATTCCGAACCTTTTCAGAGCCTTATCGGAGTGGCAGTAGATACAAGCAGTAATTTCGACAGGTCGAATGATTACGTTCTCTCTAACCTTTTCTCGTAACTGCTCGCGCATTTGACAGGCGATGATATGCTTACAGCGAACAATATGTCGCTGCTCTAATGCGCGGTAGTGGAAATCTAAGCAGTTACATAGCCACGAACCGCTTTCTCTATGGACTACATCATACATGCCGTCCCCGCGTTGGGAAGCAACTTTGTAGTGGCTTTCATCCATCTGCTGAATTTGGCTTGGATTCTCAGCAATCAGTCGCCCTTTTTCTTCACGGGAGAGAACCGCTTTCTGCATTGGTTTTCATCTATTACGATATAGTAACACAACCTAAATATAAGACTTGTGACTATATCGTAACATGAGGAATCTTGGTACGAAAAGAGATTCTCGGCCCGACTGAGAGGAAGACTCTAGAAGCATACCTGAAAGGTGAACGACTGAAAAACTACAATGTCTTACTTTGGCGCATTCATCAGTTAGGTTTGAAGGCGATAATTGACGGATGCGAACACGACCTAGTCTTGTTGCGGAAGCTGCTGCAGCTCGAAAAAGGCTGAGTTAACTGGTACTAGGTGATATGCGAGATACACAAGGGTGAGAATTCCTAGTAACAGAATGAAACTATCCGTTAGATTCTCACTCTCAACCCAACGAATGAAAGGTATAACGATGTAGTTTGCGATTACAAATATCGATAGTAACACGATGCTGCCGATTATTGCTCTGTGCTTGACCCCTCGCTTCAACTTCACCTCGTCGTGATACCTAATTGTTTGCCACCCTGCCCATACTGTAAAGAGAATTGAAACAAACCATGCACCACCCTCCAAGAATGTCGGGCTGTAAACTAGACCCGTTGCCTCAAGATATGCCGAAACGACGACAAAGGCGGAAATAACTACTGTATAACTTAAGGGCGGCAGATTAAGGTCGTCCCAATCTTTCTCACCCTTTATGATTAGACGCACGTATAAGATGGCCCACAGTAATCCTGCCATTCCGGTGAAAAAACCCACGCCTATTCCATCAAACAGAGGAGTAGCGTATGCCTTGTACACTTGATGAAGCTGAACATAGTGGTAGATATAGTCGCAACCTGCCGCACTAGCAAAACCTAGGAATGAACCCAAGAAGTAATCGTTAACCTCCGCAAAATTGTCTCTTGCGGTCTTACGAGAACTCCATTCTGTAAACTTCTCAAGTTGATCTGATTGTAAGGGTGCAAATGTGATCCAAGCAAGAAAAGATGTAGCACCGAAAAAACCCAGTACATCAAAGAAAGCAACAGACAACAAACAGCACCCTTAGCGAAAGGATGCTGAAGGCTATCCTATTCACTGCTAAATATGGGCTTGGTTGGAAGATCAGTCAACCAGACGAATGTGCTTTGTGGATACTCGATTGACATCGAATACGGTAAAGAGAACAAAGAAGCCTAAGGCTATCAAGAAAGTGTAGCTATACGGAGTATCCGTTACCATGATCCAAGCTATGCCAAAGCCCAACATACCGACAAAACCAAGTAATACTGCGACTCCCTCTTCGGTTAGCTGTCTCGTTCACTTTCGCGCTTCTATTTCTCCTTAGTTTAGACCGATAGAATCCCTCCATCAACCTGCAAGTATCCGTTGGTTTGTATCAACCGAACGGTAACAGTCGAATTCTATCCAGTTTTCAACCGAAGAGGTAACGTTACCTTACTTCGGGTAACGTCAAGTTCTCGGCATCTGACCTAGTTTCGGTGTGTTGGAAAAACCATCGTCTGAAGTCAGAATTTACTTACTCTTGCACCTTAGACTAAGAAGTTTAATGTGGCTCGTCAATCAGTTTCACCCTGCTCTCCTATTTTTATCGCTTTAGACAACAAACACCATAAAATGGGGGTATTGTAAACAATGCCGAGAGTAGGGGCTCTCGTTCAATTGTCTTCCGACATCGTTAAAGAGACGTTAGAGAGACCGACAGTTTTCAAGGACGAAACCCCTCTTTCGTTGGAGTTCATACCCCGCAACCTTCCTCACCGCGACGATCAGATGCGTTTTCTAACACAACTCTTCCGTTTTTCCCTTGACAGCCCCTTCTCCACAAGCCAACGAGTTCTGATCACGGGCGATGTTGGGACTGGGAAGACTGTTTTGGCTCAACGTTTCGGCACAGACCTAGTCAAGGCTGCGAGGGGGCGAAAGGTCAATCTCCATTATGTTCACGTGAACTGCCGCGAAGCGAAAGGCAGCCTCTTCATGATTCTCAAGCGGGTTCTGACGCAGTTCGAACCTGAATTTCCGAAACGCGGCTTCGCACCCGAAGAACTTCTTCACACTCTAATGGACATGCTTGACGACAAGAACATGCACCTCATACTGGCTCTAGACGAGGTTGAACACCTGATCAGGGTGGAGGAGTCAACTCCAATCTACAACCTAACTCGCATCCAAGAGGAACGGGTTGGAAAACCAATCCGCCTATCACTCATATTCATACTCCGCGAACTCGAATACCTACAAAAACTGGATAGAAGCACTATTGATACCCTGCAAAGAAACATCGTTAAACTCGACAAGTACAGTTCCCGCCAACTGATCGACATACTCCAAGACCGCGTCAGCATAGCATTCAAAGAAAACGCGGTAACCGACGAAGCCCTAGAACTCGTAGCTGACGTAGGAGGGCAGAGTGGCGATGCTCGATACGCCATCGAACTTCTCTGGCGGGCAGGAAAGTATGCGGATTCAGAACCTTCAAAGCGAGTTCTAACTGACCACGTCCGCAAGGCTGCGGGAAGCGTTTACCCCCTGCTGCGCGGCGAATACATTGCCGCACTATCATCCCACGAAAAATACATGCTACTCGCCTTAGCAAGGACTCTTGAGGGATCACAGGAAGCTTACGCTAACATGGGAACCGTTGAACGCGAATACAAAGCCGTCTGCGAAGAATACGACGACAAACCCAGAAAACACACCCAAATCTGGAAATACGCACGTGGCCTAGGCGCCATAGGCGTTATAGCGGCGTCAAAATCAGGCGAAGGCGTCCGCGGCAAGACAACCCTACTCGGCCTACAGAACATACCCGCATCCACAATGCGTGAACAATTAGAGGCTGCACTGGCAGCCACGAGCAGAAAACGCCCCCACCGGAAGTAGCCTCCCGCCAGCACAGCTACGCGCCCGCCAAGTGCGGGCGCAACAGATAACAGATAACTTACCTCCACACGTTATCTTCACCTAGGAAGTACCCTGCAATGCAAAGGTTCTCGATGGTAGACATCTCACAGAAAGACATCATTTTCAGGGAAGCATCAGCCGTTGGCGAGATCAGATTGAAGCCGAGTACGATTAAACGGCTCAAGTCGGGAGGTATAGCGAAGGGCGACGCTGTAGCTGCGGCGGAGGTCGCAGCGATTATGGCCGCGAAGAATACGCCCAACATACTTCCCTTTTGCCACTCGATCCCGTTAACGACCGTTCGCACGAAGCATTCGTTCCAAGGAAATACGTTGCGAGTTGAGTCCTACGTCAAAGGCCTAGCAAGGACTGGGGTAGAGATGGAGGCCCTTACCGCTGCTTCAACCTACCTCCTCACCATATGGGACATGGTCAAACAATACGAGAAGGACTCGAAAGGGCAATACCCAAGCACCATCATCACCAACTTGCGAGTCACCAAGAAAATTAAGCGATGAGAAATGAGCGAAACCTCAAAACTACACAAAAAATCATCTCCAGATTCAGCCACGGTTTACATCGTTACATGCAGTACGTCGAAGTTCAAACAGCTGAAAGCGAAGCAACAACCCTCCGACGAATCCGGGGACATCATTGAACAGCTCGCTGCCAGTGCGGGCCATAGAATCGCTGGTCGTAAACTAATTTCAGACTCCAAACCTATGATTCAGAAAGCTACGAGGGCTGCACTTTCTAACCGAGGTGTCGACGTAGTAATTATCACTGGAGGCACTGGCCTCTCGTCTACAGATGTTACGTTAGAGGCCATTTCTCCTCTGTTAGATCAAGAGATTCCAGGATTTGGTGAATTATTCAGAAAAATCAGTTTTGACGAAATAGGTTCAGCGGCCATGATGAGTCGGGCGTTCGCAGGCATGATAAAGCGCAGAGCCATATTCTGCCTACCCGGTTCACCGAATGCTGTGAGGACAGCTATGGAGAAGCTGATTCTTCCAGAATTGGGTCACATAATCGGTCTAGCCCAAGGCCCCTAACGCTTCTTACGGCTTGTAACCTGCTTTGGTTTTGCCGCTCTCGAAGCCTTTGGAGGCGGCCCATTCTTTGCCACGTACTTCTCGTAACCTCTTGGATCGGCCAACGTTTCATCGCACAGACAGAACTTCAATGAGGTAACTTCGTGGGTCGGGCACTTTTCAATGAACTCGCATTTATCACACACAACCTTCAGCCCATCCACGAAACATTCTTGAAAGGCACCCCCTTCACCGCGGGCTACAGCTTCCTCAGGCCGCGCAAATTTAACAGGACGAGACACAATCCCGGCTAGCCTTTCCTCGACAGCGTCCAGATTATCGAGGCGCCGAACTACGAACTTCCCGCCGTTTCGGTCGTAGCTGATTCCCGCCCTCATGAGTTGGATGAACTTGTCCTTACCCATGTAGGGAAGTTTGAACCCGGTAGGATCTAGCAACTCCTGAGGACCGCTCGGAACAGGTTGAACGTTTGACTCAGAGGCCAGGAAATCGATATCACGCTCCTCCAGTTCCAGTTGAAGCGCGACCTCCCTGCCCTGAGCCTCGTTGATCCGAAAGATTTCCATGAGGAATGGAACGAGATCCAATAGCGCCTTGTGTTTGGACAGGTGGCAGGCTCTGGCCAACCGGCCACAAAGATGGTCCAGCGCCCAGAGCCGGTATTGAAATCGATCAACGATCTTTGTTGAAACTCGGGGAGCCACCTCCAACGCGTGGTCGACATTCTCATCGGGCTCCTGCATGCCGATTGAAGCCAACTCGTTCAAAGCGACGGGTAGAAGGCTCCATTCAGGAACTCGGTCTCGACGCGGAAGGTTGAATGGAGGAGGCATCATGCCTCGCGATCTGCGGGCACCCACATTCCCGTAGCCCATGTCTGCCCTAGAAAGCGCGTCGTATGCCCTAGCCAACTTATCTGGTGAGGTGTAGATGTAGGGGAGGATGTCGTGGAGTAGTAGGAGAAGCTCATCACCATAGAGTGGAATCTCAGTCTCGTTGAGAACGCGCCGCGCGGCCGCTAAACCTTTTCCGGCAAACATCCCGCGAATTGTGTTTCTCTCACTCAGTTCTCTGGTTCGCGTTGAACGCAGGGTTGCGATACCGCTTGTTGACATAGTCTGAGCATCATTAATCGCCGACCGAATGTCCCCGTAACTCTCAGCAGCGAGCTCTTTCACAACCTTCGGTTTCAGGGACTGCCTCTCCTCGGTGAGGATGTAGTTCAGTAATGAGACGAGGAGGCGTGGCCTGACCTCGTACATGGGGAGGACGATGCACGCTTTCCTGAGGTCGTCGAATCGCTCGTCGTCGACGCTATTGGCGGTGAGTACGATTGGGAGAGGCGCGTCCTTGATCGCTGTTAGGACTGCTCCTAACCCGCCTCGGTCTTCACGGCCGAAAACGCCATCCACTTCATCCAGGAGTATTAGGTTCCCTCGACTCCCGGTTGAGAAGACGTCGAGGGTCATGGATGTGCTTGCGGGCGCCAGCACTTTCTTAATTGCCTTCTCAGTTCGAACATCACTTGCATTCATTTCCACTACCCGGAAGCCATGGTCACTAGCTGCGGCTCTAGCAAGAGTGGTCTTTCCCACGCCGGGCGGCCCGACAAGCAGGCAAGCTTTGCTTGGTTTCTTTTTCAGTGTCCACTGCTTTAACCAGGCTTTGAATTTCTCTACAGCGTCCTCATTTCCGAGAAGCATGGCAGTCGTTTGGGGGCGGTATTTTTCCGTCCAAGCCACGTTCTGTTGGAGCTGAGTCTGCACGTTATTTTCTTCCGATTTCCGCGAGTTGAGCAAGCATTGCGCTCAGTTGAATATCTTCGTTCGCTCCTTGCGTTAACCTGAAATCGCACTCACCGAGAGCGCGAACGGTCGCCACTTGCTTATCTGCGGTTACTTCAGGGATATGGGCAATTTCTCGGTTTGCCCCGCGAATAATCTCCCTTCCGCTCACACCATACTTACCCATCAACTCATACATGACGTCTCTAGCTTTGATGAAATCCCCCTTAATCGCCAGCGTTAGCATATTGCGTATGAGGGTGCTTTGTGCTTCGGGCTGAAACTTTTCCAAAGTTGAGAGCTCCAATCGCCCGTCCTTCGAGCTGCTCGCGACGACTTGGAGGTAGTTCACTGCGCGTCTAAGGTCTCCTTCTGACAGTTCCAAAATCCTCCTGAGAACCTTAGTGTCTGCTTCTATTTTTTCCGACTTGCATATTCTATTAAGATAACTGGTGGCATCAGCCTCATCGAGTTGTCTGAACCTGAAGACGGAGCATCTGCTCTGGATGGGGTCTATTATTCCGCTTTGGTAGTTGCAAATTAGTATGAAGCGGCATGTTCTGGAGGCCGTTTCCATTATTCTTCTGAGAGCGGTCTGTGCGTCTTTCGTCATTTCGTCGGATTCGTCGAGAATCACGAGCCCAAATTGGACACCGGAGGCTGTAGTTTGGATGATCTGCGAGAAGCCTTTGATGCGCTCTCGCACTACGCCAATGCCGCGTTCGTCGGACGCGTTCAGTTCCAATACAAGCCTCCTGAAATTGTCCCCCATCAAATGCCGTGCGATGCAAAGTGCGACAGTGCTCTTTCCTGTTCCCGGGGGTCCAGCAAACAATAGGTGAGGCATTGTCGAAGGTGCCTTTAGAAGAGCTCTTAATCCTTCAACGGTTTCCTTTTGATTTACCACCTCATCAAGCGTTCGCGGTCGATATTTCTCAATCCACATGAGGCCCGTTTCACTCAACATTCAGAATCACTGTATGAATTTCCTATGGATTTCCAGTGCGGCCCAAGTTCGCTTGCGTCATTCAAAAGCCTTGGCCCCACCGAAACATGAGTAAAATAATCGCATGCGAAAGCCGCGATCAGTTTCATTGATCTCTGTTGTTTGGTTTCTCCCTGCAGTGGCAATTTGTAGTATCCTATTCAAATTTGCTCGTTCGAACGATTTAAATTCAGAAACTTAGGCGAAGTGGGAAATTGGTGGTTTGTTCTTGGCGGAATCGTTGATGTCTGTAGAGGATATTGATTTCGATTTCGAAAATTCACAGACTAGAATTATATTAACACGGGAGATTCCCGAAACGTCGCCGAAGCTGTCCAGAATTCTGTCATCTAAAATGGGGCAAGAAGTTGAGGTCCCGTATTGGACAGCTCGAGAGCTGGTTCAATTAGGATATGCGAGGTTCCGAGAAGAAGACGTTCTCAATTATAACACGCTCTCCAAGGTTCACTGGCGAGAAACAATTCCCGCTTCAAGGCAGTTGCCCGCGCTTCAACCAAATTTCTACTGCCTCCTTAGACGCCATGTAACGGAACTCAAGGAATTAAGCAAACAGGACCAAGTCAAACTACGCGAACTGGAAAGAACTGAGAGCCTAGTCCGTGACATTGTCAATTGTAGAATCCGTAAAATAGTTTCACTTGCAGCATCTCCAACACCCTCCGAAGAGCTGATCCAGGTTCTAACATACGAGGAACGGATTCTATACTCGATCCTAAACAAAACCATCGTAGATTGGAAGGCTAAACTTCTCGGACGCGAGCTGAAGGCTTGACAGCGTCTCAGAACCCGGAGGAACGGTTCCAAGATTTCCTCCGCTCTTTCATTGCAGAGGGGGAATACAAATATAGAAAACGCCTTGGCCATGTTGCGCTGTCTGGTTCACACTCACTCGTAGTCGATTTCGAGGATCTGATCGCATACGATCCAGAGCTTGCGCGTTCTATTCTCGATAAACCCGATGAATTCATGGAATATCTGGATCGGAGTGGTTGGGCACAGCTCAAGATCGAAGATCCAGAGTACGCGGAGATCATTAAGAAACTCCGTGTCAGATGCAGGAAACTTCCCGAGAAACACTCCCTCCGTCTAATCGGGTCTGAGAACATCGGACGGTTGCTATGCATTGATGGGATTATTGTCCGATCGACTTCCGTCAAACCTTTACTCCTTAAGGCTGCATTCCAATGCCGCAAATGCAACGCGATGACTTACGTCGAACAAGCCGGCGTACTCATGCGCGGTCCAGGAGTCTGTGCCCATTGTCGATCTCGCGTTTTTGAGTTCCTGGAGAAACAGTCCACTTTCATGAACTCTCAGGAAATCCGTATACAAGAAAGACCGGAGGACCTACCCCCCGGCCAGCTGCCCAGAGCAATGGACATCAAGCTATCCGAGGACATGGTAGACATCGCCCGCCCAGGCGACCGAGTCTCAATAACTGGCACAGCAAGGGCCCAGCAGGAATACGTAGGTCGCAAAGTAAGGCTGCGAACATTCGACCTCCAACTCGACGCTAACTACGTAGACATCGTCGGTAAGGAAGTGGAAGTCGTCGAAATAACACCCGAGGATGAGAGACTAATCCGGGAACTAGCAAAAGATCCCTTCATTCATCGAAAACTCATCGCTTCACTCGCCCCATCAATCTACGGCTACGGCGACATCAAAGAAGCCGTGCTCTACCTACTATTCGGCGGCGTCCCCAAGAGGCTACCCGATGGAGTCCAGATCAGGAGTGAGATAAACGTCCTTCTCGTGGGAGATCCCGGAGTTGCAAAGAGCCAATTGCTACAATACGTTTCCCGAATAGCCCCACGAGGGCTTTACACCAGCGGCCGAGGAACGACGGCGGCGGGTCTTACCGCAGCTGTGGTGCGCGAGAAGTCTGGAGGAATGGTGCTAGAAGCCGGGGCTCTCGTACTCGCGGACAAAGGGATCGCCTGCATCGACGAGATGGATAAAATGCGACCAGAGGACAGAGTCGCAATACACGAAGCCCTCGAACAACACAGCTACCACCCTCAGACTGAAATCCTCCTCGCATCGGGAAAGAAAGTAAAGA
>Ga0181536_10004003_pt1 | contig 15798 bp, 14 predicted proteins | sample PEATcosm2014_Bin_41_FD_121105 | JGI IMG/M metagenome (GOLD analysis project Ga0181536, IMG submission 121105) | Peatland microbial communities from MTU Mesocosm Facility, Houghton, MI, USA - PEATcosm2014_Bin17_60_metaG | ecosystem: Environmental > Terrestrial > Soil > Wetlands > Peat | place... | reverse complement strand
GCCAGATGGGCGTTGTTGTAGACCGCCGACTCGTGCATCGCTTTGGCGAAGCGCTCCATCTCGTCGGTGTGCGCCGCGACGAACGTGGCGTCGGCGACGAATGCTTGCGCCTGAAAGCGCTCGGCGATGGAGGCCTGCGGTTTCGCGAATATCCGGACCTTGCCGGTGTCCAGCGCCTCGGTGAGGAGCGGCTCCGAGAGCGACATCGCATCGATGCGGTGCGAGGTCAGCGCCGCAACCGCCGCGACCGACGGCACTTCGATGACGTGGACGCTGGCGGCGTCGCCGCCGTTCTTGTCGATCCAGGCCCGCATTGCGACGGAGTTGAGATCTTGGAGCGACTGCGTGCCGATCGTTTTTCCGTTGAGGTCGCGCGCAACTCGCAACGGCGAATCCTTGGCGACGATCATCTCGTTCTGCGGACGCTCGCTGGTGAAGATCGTCGAGGGCGCGATGATTTGAAACGGCAGTCCGTGCGCGTGCGCCTGTAGGACCGGTACCAGATTGGTGAACGCAACGTCGTACGATCCGCCGGCGAGTCCGGCGAGCACGACCGCGCCGCCGTGCACGATGCGAGGCTGAACGTCGAGTCCGTATTTGGCGAACAATCCCGATTGTACGCCGTAATAGACGTCTTTGAACCCTTCGTCCGGCGGTCCGGCGACGATGATCGGCGTCGGAGCTTGTGCGAACGAGATCTGCGAAGTAACCGACAGTAGTGCGAAGAGCACGAGCAGAGGCTTGAGCATTTGGCTGCGCCTTCTTGATGTTCGAATCGACGCCTCTCTGCGAAAATTGCTTCGCTCGCGGCGACGTTTGCGCGGTTGAAAATGCACTCCTATGTGTTTGGAACACACCGCCCGTTCCAAGCTGCACCAATGGCCCATGACCCTGAACATTAAATTGCCTATAAGGAGTAAACTAGCTTTGTGTCGAAGGTTCCGTAAGCCTGCGTTCGCGCCGGCGTCCAAGTCCGAAAAGGAGTACTCCGTGCACGCTTTTTACCGTGTCGCGGCTGCCCTTACCGTGGCGGTCGTTTTCCTCATCGGTCCCGCAAGTGCGGCGCTCGCGCAGACCAGCGTCGCGCAGGCTTCCGGCTCGGCCACCGTATCGGGGCACGTGACTGGATCAGACGTCTCCGGCGGGCTCGCCGGTGCCGACGTCGTCCTCGACGGTCCCACGCATGCCTCGGCGACGACCGATTCGTCGGGCAACTTCTCGGTGGCCGTGCCGCCCGGCGTCTACACCGTAACGGTGAACAAGGGCGGCTATCAGAGTGGTTCGACGCAGGTCGTGGTCGGCATCGGCACTGCCGAGACCGTGAACGTCGAACTCACCGAGTCCTCGCTGAGCAACCTCCAGGTCATCGGACGCACCGCCTCGGCGACCGCGCAGAACGCGGCGAAGTTCAACATCACGTCGAGCGCAGCGGTCACGGTGCCGCAGGCCTTCATCCAGGAGCGCAGCGTGCCCGAACTGCCGCGGCTGCTGGCGACCATTCCCGGTCTCGTGGCGTCGACGAACTCGTCGACGGACAACAGCTTCCCGCGCCTCCACGGTCTCGGTCAGGAAACGCTGGTGCTGGTCGACGGCCATCCGATCTCGAGCGGCGTCTCCGGCACGTTCCTCGGGCAGTTCAGCGACACCGGGCTGCTCGGCGGCATCGACGTGCTGCAGGGCGCGGGCCTCAACGGCCCGACCGCCGGCGAGTCGGCCGTCGGCTCGATCAACCTCCGCACGCCGGACTTCACGGCCAAGGACACGGGCTATTTCCAGGCCGGCTTCGATAACTACCGCGGAAGTTTCTACACCGGCCTCGTGACCCTCAACGCCGGCAACTTCTCGTTCGTGATCGGCAAGTCGTTCAGCGGCTACGACGGCGCGTCGTACGACCAGAACGGCTACGGCATTACCGGCACGCGCCCGAGCGCCGACTTCGGCTACTACACGCCCTACCTGACGAATAACGTCGTCGGGTACAGCCAGAGCCTCTCGAGCCCGTATATCCTCGACTCACAACTCTTCAAGGCACGCTACAAGTTCTCCGACGCGACCTCGCTCGGATTCGAGTTCTTCGGCCTCCAGTCGACCTTGTCTCCGGAAGGCTCGTCGTTCGGCCAGTTCGTCGGCTTCGCGACGATCCCGGCCTGCGTCACCAAAGGCGTGGGGATCACCAATCCCGCAAACTGCGCGCTCAACTCGAGCTACAACTCGCCGTTCCTGCCGGGAATCGCCGGCCAGACCAACGTCCCGCTCTACACGTTCTTCCCGGGCGTGAACGTTTCCAACAACAACCCGAACTTCAACCTCGACTTCAAGACGACGATCGGTAACGATACGCTCTTACTGCGGCCCTACACGGCGACGATCACGCGCCTCAGCAACGGCTTGCCGGCGACGTCCATTTACGCCAACGGCGCGACGGCGCAGCCGTCGTACGAAGTCATCAGCAACGCGAACTGTCAGTTGCAGTTCGTCTCGCCGACGGCCGCCGGCGGCGCGAAAGGGCCGTGCTACCAGTACGGCTCGGCGAACGGCATGACGGGCTTCGTCAACGGGCTGGGTCCGGCGATGTTCCCGATCACCAACGTGGCCAACGGGCTGGCCTGCTCGATTGCCACGCCGTGCTTCACGACGTCGACGGCGCAGAACAACTCCGCCTTCTGGGGCTTCGGCACGCCGACCGACGCGCTCGAATACGACAAACTCGGCGGCTACACGTTCGACTACATCCACCCCGTCGGGGACAACATCTACAACCTCAGCGTCGACCACTACTACAACGACACGACCAGCTATTCGGGCGATCTCTCGGCGCTGACCCCGGGCTGCGCGTTCACGCAAGCCGGCGGTGCGCCGCCGGCCTCGGCGGCCGATCCGGGTTTCCAGCCGGGTTGCGGTTTGGTAGCGGGGTACAAAGCCACCCCGCTTGCGATCCCCGAGACGTTCAACTCGGTGACCTCGTTCGCGCTCACGGCCCAGTTCCAACTGACTCCCAAGCTCGAGTTCGACTTCGGCAACTACTACACGGTCTACAAGATCCTCGGCCAGCAGGAGAACCCGGACTTCCTCGCCTCCTTCGGCGCGCAGCAGATCGCGGCGGGCGATCCGATCAACCTCGGGCTCGCGCCGATCGTGCTCTCGCCGTTCATCAACGGCGCGGAACACTACGACCCGCACTTCGGCTTCGTGTGGCGGCCGGAGGCCAATCTGGCGATCCGCCTGACCGGTGGTTCGTCGATCTCGGTTCCGTACGCGAGCCTCGTCTCGGGGCTCGTGAGCCAGACGACCGCGACGAACGGCTACGCGTTCACGGTCCCCGACCCGAACATCTTGCCGGAGGAGATCGTGGCGGAAGATCTCGGCGGCGACTACCGCCTGAAGAACGGCACCGTCTTCTCGCTCGACATCTTCAGCGACTTCGTGCACAACACGTGGCTGCAGACGCAGACCGCGATCCCGCCGCCGCCCGGCTACCCCACCAACGTTTCCTACTTCGATGAGATCAACCTCAACGGTTCGGGCCGCTGGTCGAGCGGCTTCGATATCTACGTCGCCAACTTGCCGACCGTGGGCTTCGGCTACAACGTCACGGCCACGATGAACCGGCTCTACTACGTGAATCTGCCCTTGTCGTTCGAACAGCTCGGCACGTACACGTCGGACGGCGAACAAGACTACGGGTATCCGTACACCAAGGGGTACGCGAACTTCCAGTACGCGTTCAAGCACGACACGCTATTGCGCTTGGGCGTCGACTACGAAGGCTACGGCAACTCCTACAACGCCCCGGCCTACGTGCTGCTCGACGGCGGCGGGAAGCTCGGCTTGGGCAACGGCTGGGCGCTGCAAGTCGACGTCGAAAACCTCACCAACCAAAACTGGGGCGCGCAGCTGGCCCACGCGGTCTACAACCAGGGCAACGTCCCCGTCCAGCAGACGATCAACCCCAACGGTACCATCAGCTACAGCAACGGTCCGGGCCGCGGCCTCTCCGCGCCGTTCGGGCGGACGATCCGCGTCAGCGCGATCAAGAAGCTCTAGCAAGCGCTTCGCGGTACAACCCTGCCAGCCGCCGGAGCGATCCGGCGGCTGGCGCGCATTCTGTTTCACGAGGAGATATCGGATGCGGTTTGCCGTACTGACCGGCGTCCTCGCCGCCGTTGTCGCTTTCTCGACCATGCCCGCGAGCATGGCCCAGACGTCGGCGCCGTACCGGGTGCTCGTCACGAAGAAGGTCGGCGGCGACCAAGGCCGGTTCGACTACGTGTACGCCGATCCGGTCGCGCGCCGTCTGTACGTCGCGCGCATCGGTCCGCAGGGCCAGATGACCGTCTACGATCTGGACACGCTGGCGCCGGTCGGCGCGATCGCGGAGACGACGGCGCACGGTGCCGTCGTCGACCAGGCGACGCATCACGGCTTCGCCGGCAGCAAGCCGGTCGCGATGTGGGATTCGCGCTCGCTCCAACCGATCAAGACGATCGACGTGCAGGGCGACCCCGACCCGATCGCCGGCGACCCGTTCAACCACCGCGTGTATATCTTGAGCCATAGCGCGCCGAACGTCACCGTCATCGACGCCGCGAACGGCACCGTGCTCGGCACGATCGACCTGGGCGGCGAACCGGAACAAGCGGTCAGCGACGGCAAGGGCAAGCTCTACGTCGATCTCGAGGACAAGGCTTCGATCGCGGTCGTCGACACGCGGACGATGACGGTGACCGGGCGCTACGCTCTCGCCGGCACGGCCGCCGAGTGCGCCGGGCTCGCCATCGACGCCAAGAACGGCATTCTCTTCGCCTCGTGTCGCAATCCGCAAACGATGGTCGTCTTGAACGCCGCCGGCGGCAAGATTCTCGCGACGTTCCCGATCGGCGACGACAGCGACGGCGCGGTGTTCAACCCGAATACGATGGAAGCGTTCAGCGCGCAAATCGACGGAACGCTGTCCATCGTTAAAGAGGAGAGCCCGACGAAGTTCTCGCTCGAGCAAACCCTGCAAACGAAGGCCGGCGCCAAGACGCTGACGCTCGACACCAAAACCAATCGCGTGTTGCTGGTCACCGCGGACTTCACGCCGCCGTCCCCCGGCGGCCGCCCCCAGATGGTTCCCGGTTCGTTCTCGATTCTGGTGGTGGGCAAGTAGCAGCCCGCCGGCGCTCGCCGCTAGGCGCTCTGCCGGGCGATGGTGTGATACTTGCCGCGATAAAAGATCAACGGTTCTTCGTCGCGTTCCGCGCGCACCGCGCGCACGACCTCACAGACGAAGATGACGTGGTCACCGCCCTCGTATTGCGCGTACGGCTTGCACTCGAAGTGGGCCAAAACGTCGGCCAGTACGGGAGCGCCGCCGAAACCGGGCGAGTGCGTTACGTCGATCCATTTGTCGGCCTGCGAACGGGCGAAGCGGGTGGAAAGATGCTCCTGCGGTCGCCCGAGAACGTTGACGGCGTAGCCGCGAGCGGCGCACATGCCGGGAAAACTCAGCGCACGCCGGTCGACGCTGAAGAGCACGAGCGGCGGATCGATCGACACCGAGTTGAACGAGCTCATCGTCATGCCGATCGGTTCGGACTCGGCGTTGCACGCGGTGACGATTGCGACGCCGGTGGCGAAGCAGCCGAGGGCATCCCGGAACGCGCCGGCCGTCAGGGGCTCGGTGGACACCATAGCCCCTTTATAATTTAGCTTTGTAACAAAGTCAATATGTCTATGCGTGCAGCGCGGCCGGATCGATGATTTGTGCGGCCGGGAAGGCCGCCGGAATCGACTTGATGCGCGCGGCGAAGTCGATCACGGCCTGCAGCGGGGCCGGCTCGATGCCGACGCCGATGTCGAGCGGCATTTTCTCGACCAGCGCCCGGTCCAGCTTGGTGTAGTCGACGACGACCGGGACCACGTCCCGTAGGTGTGCGAGCGCATAGGTGGTCGCTTCGGCGAGGCCGCGCCGGAAGCGTGCGAGGATGTCGGCGTTCGCCTGGGCGTACGGCTTGGCGCAGAAGTAATACGTTACGCCGAAGCGACGCGCGATGATGTTGAACGGGTAGCCGAGGGTGCGGCAGCCGCCGTCGGTCGCCTCCTGAAAGTACGGATCGGTCAGCATCGCGCCGTCGACGCGTCCGGCCACGATCGCGTTTGCGATCAACGGGATCGGAAGTTCGATGAAGTTGCACGTTTTGGAATTGCCGCCGTTCGCGTCGATCCAGGCGGCGCTGACCGTCGCGAACAGGTCGCCGAGCGCGGGGCTCGCGATCGTCTTCCCATTCAAGTCCCGCGGCCCGCCGATCGAGCTGGTTTTCGCTACGACGAAGGCCGTATTGGGCGCGTTCGCGTCGTAGACGTCGCCCTCGGCTTCGAGCACCAGCGGCACGCCTTTGTTGTACGCCGAGAGCAAGCCGAAGATGCTCGATTTGCCGATCTCGATCGACCCGCCGATAACCCCCGCCACGGTTGCGGCGCCGCTGTTCAGCCGCTGTACTTGCACGTTCAACCCGGCGCGCTGGAACGCTCCGGAGTGCACGCCCCAGAGGGTACCGGTGATGTCGGTATCGGGGGTCCCGGCGACGTGCACGGTCGGCAGATCGGCGGCGAGCGCGGGCGCAGTGCACGCTGCCAAAGCGCCGGCCAAGAATGCGGGTCTCTTCATACCCCTACCAGCCCGCGGTGGTCGCCGCGCGCCGGTAATCGGCGATCCCGGTGAGCCCGGTGAGCCCGTTGAGCCCGGCCGGCGTGAGCGTGGCCGCTTTGATCGAACCGAAGCTGATCCAACCGGTGCGCATGACGTGCGCGTCGGGCGTGGCCGCGATCACCGCGTCGCGCACCGCCGGATCCATCCCGTCCTCGACGACGAGCTTGCCGGCGAAGTCGACCGACCAGCGCGGCGCGTCGACGGCCGGCGCGAGCTCCTGGCCGCAGGCGAAAACGCGCGCCAGAAATTGCGCCAGCGTGCACGTCTGACCGACGGTGCCCGGCGTGCCGAGACTCATCACGAGGCGTCCTTCGTGCGTGACCATGCAGGGTGCGAGCGTGTTCGCCGGACGCTTCGCCGGCCCTATGCCGTTGGGGTGCGCGCGGCCGGCGTTGAAACCGGCCATGCGATTGTTGAGCAAGATGCCGGTTCGTTCCAAGACGACGCCCGAACCGTACGGCGCCGAGATGCTCTCGATCAACGAGACGGCCATCCCGTTGCCGTCGATGACGATCGCGTTGGTCGTGCAGCCGGGATCGGCGATGGTCGGCGCCGCTTGCGCGTACGCGCGGCGCCGGGCCGCAAACCCGCGGGTGATGAATTCCACGCCGCCGGGATCGAGCGCGTCGATGCGTCCGGATTCGAGCTCCGCGAGCTGCAGCATGAGCGTCGGTCCGTACGAGTTGGGCGGCATCGTCCACACGTCGTGCCCGTAGAACGGGACGGAGACCGGCGATTGCCACAGCGATGCGTGCGCGTGGAAGTCGTCGAGCGCGAACGTTCCGCCGGCAGCTTGCGCGTCGGCGACGATGAGCGCCGGGACGTCGCCGGCGTAGAACGCGCCCGGGCCGTCCGCCGCCAGCGTGCGCAAGACGGCCGCCAGCCGCGGCTGCGTAAATAGCGTGCCGACGGCCAACGGTTCGCCGCCGGGCAAGAACAACGCGCCGGCACCGGGATCGCGCGCCAGCATCTCGGCCCGCTCGCGCGTGTTCGCGGCCAGCGTCGGGTGCACGGCGAAGCCGTCTTGGGCCAAGGTGATGGCCGGTTGTAACAACGCGCCGAACGTGCGGCTCCCGAATCGCTCGAGCAGGTTCGCGAGCCCGCGCACGACACCGGGAATCGTGGCCGACAGAATGCCGAGGCGCAGGTCGTCGGCCGAGACGTCGGCGGGGGTCGCGCGCGGCGAACGGCCCGTTGCGTTCAGGCCCGCGACCTCCATCGTCGCCGGATCGTACACGACCGCGAACATGTCGCCGCCGAGCGTGCAGGCGTACGGGCACACGACGCACAGCACGAGCGCGGCGCAGACCGCGGCATCGACGGCGTTGCCGCCCGCGCGCAGTACGTCGAGCGCGGCGTCGGTGGCGAGCGCGTGCCCGCTCGCGACCATGCCGCGCGAGCCCGCGGCGACCTGCGTGCTTCGGTCCGCGGGACCGGGGCGCTCAGTCACGGCGGTCGTAGAACTCCGACTGCGGATCGGACGCGACCATGTCGCGGATCCGTTCCCATAGGTAGTGCCGCAGCCGAACGAACTCGGGATCCGCGTGGACGTCGTACTCCCAACGCGGATGCGGCAGCTTGACGTCGATGACCTCCGCGACTTGACCCGGCCGCGGCCGCAGCAGCACGATCCGGTCTGAAAGATACACCGCCTCATCGACGCTGTGGGTGACGAACACCACGATGCTCTTGTGATGCCACCAGATCTTGGACAACTCGATCTGCATGAACTCGCGCGTCTGCGCGTCGAGGGCGGCGAACGGTTCGTCCATCAGCAGGTAGCGCGGGTGGCCGATCAGCGCGCGCGCCAAGGCGGCGCGCTGCTTCATGCCGCCCGAAAGCTCGACCGGATACGAATCCGCAAACCGGCGTAGGCCGACCAGCTCGAGATATTCGTCGGCGCGCTCGCGCCGCTCGCGTGCGTCCATCCCCTCGAGCTCGATCGGGAAGGCCACGTTTTCGCGGATCGTGCGCCACGGCAACAGCCGAAACGACTGGAAGACGAAGCCCATGTGCGGGCCCGGAGCGGGCGCGGCGCCGCCGACGAGGATCTGCCCCTGATCGGGTGCGATCAGCCCGTTGAGCATGCGCAGGAGCGTCGTCTTGCCGCACCCCGACGGCCCGACCAGCGAAACGAACGTGTTCGGTTCGATGTCGAGCGAGACGTCGCGCAACGCCTCGACGGACGCCGTCGAGCGTGGGCGCCGAAACGTCTTGCCCACGCCGCGCAGGCTGATCGACGAGGGCGCGGCGGCGGCCGTACCCGGCGTCCCGCTCACGCCGTGGGATCGTCGGCGCGGTCGACCCCGACCGTTCGCAGCGCGTTCTTGATGTAACTCAGATCGATCCATTCCGACGGCGGGACGGGCCGCAGGTCCTTGAAGTCGGGGCCTTGGTAGAGGGTGTCGGTCGTGAACTTCACCGTGTTGAGGTTCAGGCCGCCGTTCACGCTCCAACTGTGCGCGTACGACTCGGCCAGCGCCGTAAGCTCGGCGCGCGTCACGTCGGGCCGCGCGGCCGCAACCGCATCGACCCAGATCTTCGGATGCGCCGCGAAATCGCGCGAGGCTGCAATGTATCCGCGAACCACCGCGGCGACGTCCTCCGGCCGGCTCTTCGCGACGTCGGCGGTGACGACGTTGAGCTTGCTGACGAACGGCGCGTTCTTGAAATAATCGGCCTGAGAGACGAGCACCTTGATGCTGCTCTTGTCGGGCAGCGTCGTGAAGATGCCGATCGAGAACGTGGTGGCATCGATTTGGCCGGCGAGCAGCGACTGCGCGCGCACGTCGGGCTGACCGATCGCCAGGTACTGCACGGAGTCGGGATTGACGCCGAGCTTGGCCAGCACGACGCGCGTCATCTCGTAGTCCACGCTGCCGACGCGCGCGACGCCGAACGTCTTGCCGGCGAGATCGGCGATCTTGCCGATCGTTTTTTTGGCGGCGATGACGAACGGCAGCGCGCGGTCCGGGGAGACGACCCCGCGCAGGACCATCTGGTTGCGGCCGATCAGCTGCAGGGCCGTGTCGGTGCTGATGTTCGCCATCTCGCCGCCGCCCGAGCGCAGCGCCGCCACCGCCGACGGCGTTTGTCCGACCTCCACGAGCTGGACGTCGACCCCCGCGCGCTTGAAGTAGCCGAGCGAAAGGGCGAGCCACGTCACCGAATTCGGGACGAGCGGGATCTGCGTCTCGGTGATGATGATGCGAAACGGACCGGCCGCCCGGGCGCGCCGGGGTAACGCCAGTGTTCCGAGCGCCGCGCTGCCCGCCGCGATGAATCCTCGGCGACCGGTGTTCATGCGTTTCCTCTCGCGATCACGCGGTCCAGAAAGCGATCGGACACGTACCGACGCCTTTGACCGGCTTGTGTTGGATGAATTCGGGCAAACGGTTTTCGACCACGCCGAGCGCGGTGACGTAGTTGAGAAACTCGGTCGTGGAATTGCCCGCTCGGATCAAACGCTCCACGGTGCACTCTTCCAGAATCTGGTCCCGCTTGCCCGCGCCCATCAGCTCGAGCAGATGCCGCGAGAAGGCGGCGTCGAAGTTGCCCATCAGCGGCCCGCCGACTTCGACGGTCATGTTGAACGAGCAGATCAAAGCCACGCGCTCGCTGCCGGGCCACGCTTCGATCACGCGCTTGAGGAAGTGCCCGAGTTCGTACCAGCGCCGGTTGTTGGCCAGCGGGTAACCGAAGGCGTTCGTCACGATCGGCACGACCGGAAGGTCGCCGCCGGGCCGCAGGAACGAAAGCGGAAGGGTGAAGGCGTGATCGAGGTGCAGCTCGCGGGCTTGCGAGAACTGAATGCCGGTCTCTACGCCGTCGCGCAAGACGTACTCCGCGAACGGCTGGTTGATGGCGAATTTGTAGCTCGGCAACGACATGATGTCGCTCTCATACCAGAACGGCCCCTCGGCGCTCGTTCCGGTACCGACCGAGAACGTCGGCAGGTTGTCGAAGAAGAAGTTGTCGAGGTGGTCGTTCGCGACCGTTACGATGAAGTCGGGCTTGGTGGCGGCGAGCAAGTCGCGGACGTGCGCGAACGTCGCGTAGAGCTCGTCCATGTCGGCCGGCGCCGCTTGGTCGCGGTTCCAGAAGATGCGCGGGTTGTGGGTCGAAGCGACGACCGAAACGATCTGAGCCACGTTGTCCGTTCCTTAGGATTGATTGCCGTTATAACGCCAGTGGTCGGCATTGCGTTCGAGCAGCTTGAGCGACTGCATTACGATCACGCCGAGTGCACCGAGCACGAAGACGACGACGAAGTAGGGTGCCATGCGAAAACTGTTTCCGTACACGGAGAGCAGGCCGCCGAGCCCTTGCACCGCCGTGTAGAGCTCGGCCACGACGGTGTTGATGAGCGCGAGCGACGCGCCTACGCGCAGTCCGGCCGTGATGTAGGGAAACGCGCCCGGTAACATGATCTTGCGAAAGATCTGCGGACCGTTGGCGCCGGCCGAGCGCGCCATCTCCACCAGCTCGCCGTCGCAGTTCAGTACGCCGGCGTAGGTGTTGATCAGGATCGGCATCGCGGCGCCGAGGAACACGATGACGATCTTGGCCGGAAAACCCAAGCCGAGAAAGACGATGATCAGCGGGATGAACGCGACGCGGGGCATCGCGCTCAGGGCGTCGACGTACGGTTCGAAGGCCGCGCCGACGATGCGTATGCCGCCCATGACGAGCCCGCACGGAATGGCGATCACGGCCGCCAGCAGGTAACCGCTGACGAATACGAGTGCCGTGCTGAGCGTGGCCTGCGCCAGCGTGCCGTTGCCGCCGATTTGGATCGCCGCAGCAATCGTCTGCGGCGGCGTGGGGATGAAGTTGCCCCCCGCGACAATGGCGATCACCCACCACGCGGCGATCCCGGCCACGAGGATCGTGAAACGCCACACGTTGATCATCGCGCTCAGCCGGCCTCGTTCCGCTTGCTGTAAAAGTCGTAATATTTGTTCGGGACGCCGGCGATCTTCGGAACGACGTTGGCGAGGTACCATTCGCGCGGGTAGAGCACCGCCGAGAGATGGAACAGCAGCACCGGATGCACGTGCAGCGACCACAACTTGGGGAAGTCGTGCCCTTCGAGCGCGGTGCGCTCTTCGGTCGTGAGATCGAACGCATCGAGCGCGTGGAAATCCCCGCCGCGGAACGCAGCCGTCCGATCGCGGTCGGTGTAAACGTGGTGGATGCTCCGGTTGAGCTCGTACTCCGACACTAGATGTACCTTTTTAGTCCCGAGCTTGACGAAGGGTACCTTGGCAAACTAGTTATCTTGCGCCTGCCGCGGCGGTCGTCGGGATGGCCAGCGTGTAGTCGCGTTCGTGCCCCACATGTCGGGTACTGCGCGGCTATTTCAGTAGCTCGCCGCCGGGCTGACTGAGCGGGATGCCGATTTCCTTGGCCGGGTCCCAGCGCAAGACGACCACCGAATCGATACCGATGCCGCGCTGCGGATAGGTGTGGTAGTTGTAGAGCCCGTTGATGCCGGTCCAGCCTTGCAGGTTGTTCACGTAGTCACGCACTTGCGCGGCACCGGCGTCGAAGCCGAGCTTCTGCACCGCGCTCACCATGATCAAGATCTGATCCCACACTTGGCCTTCACCGCTGGGATGGAGCCCGGCCGCTTTGAACGCGTCGTAGTAGCGCACGAGCGCGGCCTTCGCGGGTCCGTTCGGCATCTGGTCCGGTTGCAGGAACGAGCGCAAGTTCGGAAAGAGCAATTCTTGCGGCATGATGCTGGTGTACTGCCGCAACTGGACGGCGAGCATGTTGCCGGGCGTCGACATCACCGGCACGTCGAGGCCTTCGTCGCGCACGCCGCGCAAGATCGTCCCGAACGGGGCACCGGTCGCCCAGCCGATGACGACGTTCGCGCCCGAGGCTTTGAAGCGCGCCATTTGCGCTGCGACGTTGACGTCGGCCGGGTTGAAGTGTTCGCGATCGGCAACCGTGAGGCTGTGATTTTCCGGCGCCGCGAGCAGCGCGTCGAGCGCGCGATCGGCGTCCTGACCGGTGGCGTCGGTGGAGGTGATGACTGCCAGCCGCGTCAAGCCGCGTTCGCGCAGGTAGCGTAAGCCCGCGCCGAGCAGCGTCGCCGCGTCGACGCCGGCAGAGTAGACGTAGCTGCCCGCCGCCGGGCGAATGCCGGGCGAGAAGCAGTACTGGAGCGGACCGTCCTTGAGCAGCGCGGCGGTGGCGTTGCACGTCGCCGACAAACTCGAGCCGAGAAAGAACGGCGCACCGCCGGCGACGATCTTGTTGTAGAGCTGCACGGCCACGGCGGGATCGGACTGATCGTCCAGCACGTCGAACTTGATCGGCCGCCCGCGCACGCCGCCGGCTTTGTTGATCACCTGTTCGGCGACCGTCAGCGCGTTGACCTCGACCTTCGCCACGAACGCTCCGGCGCCGGTTTCCGGCAGGATCACGCTGACGACGTAGGGATCGGCGGCGCGCCCGGCGAGCGGCAGCAAACACGTCGCGAGCGCGACGGCACATGCCGCAACGATGCGCACGCTACGCAAGGTGGCCGGCTTCGCGGTAGTAGCGCTCGGCGCCGGGATGCAGCGGGATGGGCGTTTGCGCCGCCAGCACCGGGTCGATCGGATACGAGATCGGACTGCGCTCGGGCGGGATATGCCGGTACATGATCTCGAGCGACGCGAAACGCTCGATCGACGCCCACGCCAAAGCGTAGGCGATGTCGTCGGGCATGTCCGTCGTCGTCGTCAGCACGAAGTGCGAGAAGTCCATGAACTCCATCTCGCGGTCGAGTCCGCGCAGGTAGTCCTTGCGCAGCGTCGCCGACTCCCAGCCGAGCTCGCTCTTCAGTTTGTCGCGCACGTCGGGCTCGATCGGGATGAACGTCAGGTCGACCTTGTTGGCGAGGTCTTCCCAATAGTAGGTCATCACCGCTTCCTGAATGATGGCGTCAGCCTCGCCGTGCAGCACCAAGTCGGTGCATTGGCGCGGTTCCTCGCGTTCGACGTACGTTCCGCCCCAGGCTTCGAACGTCTTCCGCGGGATGCCGGCCGCCGCCATCATCTGCTGCGCGGCATAACCCATGTAGGTGATGCCGTCGTCGACCCCGGTCGTGATGCGCAGCTTCGGCTTCTTGCGCCGGATGTCGTCGAACGAGGTGATGCCGGTGTCGCGGCGGACGGCCATGATCATGCGGTCGTGCTGCGGATAGTGACCGAGCGCGCGCAGGTGCGGGAACGCCTCGCCTTTGGAGAGTCCGCGGCCTTCCATCGCCGCCGCGATGAAGTTCTGCGGCACGACGAGCGCCAGATCGACCTCGCCGCGACCGACGGCCTGGATGTTGTCGAGCGCGCCGCGCCCGTTCCAGATGCCGATCTTCGAGTATGGTCCGGCCAGCTTGTTGAACTCGTAGCACAGCACGCCCAGCGCGCGGTGCAGATTCGCTCGTCCCCAGTCGCCCATCCAGTTCATGGTGACGGAGCGATCGATCTTCGGTGCAGGTACGCGACTCATGCCCGGCGGTTCGCTGCTCGCTCCCGCTTCTCTTTGCCCGGGAGGGGCGCTGGTGCCGGCGCCAAAAGCATTCCTGCTATGCTTTCGCGCCGCTCGTTGCTCGCCGCCGGCGCCGCTCTGACGCTGGCGCCGGCCGTGCCGCAGCGAGCGCTCGCGCAAACGGAAAACTTGCCGTTGCCCTGCGGCACCGCGCCGAACGATTCCGCCGGGCCGACGTTCTACGCCGAGGCCCTGGGTTATTACAAGAGCGCGGGGTTGAACGTCACCCTGAACTTCATGAACAACGCTGCCACGGCTTTGGCGAGCGGCGCCCTCGTGATCGCGGCGATGCCGACGACGCTGGTCGCGATCGCGCACGACAAGGGCGTTCCGTTCGTGATGATCGCGCCGCTCTCGCTCTACGTGAGCACGACGCCCGACCACGCGCTCGTCGTGCTCAAGGACGCGCCCTACCACACTGCCGCCGACTTGAACGGCAAGACGATCGGCACGCGCGACTTGGGCAACATGAGCTATTTCGCGGCCCGTTCGTGGATCGACAAGAACGGCGGGGATTCCAAATCCATCCACTGGTACGAGCTCTCCGACCCGCTCGACGTGGCGGCGATGAAGTCCGGCCGCCTCGACGCCGCCTCGATCAGCGAGCCGGCACTCACGCCGGCGCTGCGCGGCGGCGACGTGCGCGTCCTGGCGCCGGTGTTCGACGCGATCGCGCCGCGTTTTCTGGTGGCGGCGTGCGTCACGACCGACGCCTTCGCCAAAGCGCACCCCGACGTCGTTCGCAAGTACGCCGACGCGATCGCGAAAGCATCGAAGTGGGCGAACGCCAACCCGGCGCAGTCCGGCGTCATGCTCGAAAAATACACCCAGACCCCGGTGCCGCCCGGCGCGGCGCGCGCGCTCTACGGCGACCGTCTACGGGTCGCTGAAGTCCAACCCGTGCTCGACCTGATGCTCGCGACCGGCCAAATCAAAACCGCGGCGCGGGCCGGCGATCTCTTCTCATCCGTCGTCGCGACAAGCTAAGGAGAACCCATCATGGCCAAGATCCGCCACATCGCCCTGTCGGTCGAGGACTCCGAAGCGACCGCCGAGTTCTACACCTCGGCGTTCGGTTTAAAGGAAGTGTTTCGCCAACGCAACGACGAGACGAGCCCGCAATGGGCCATCTACCTGACCGACGGGTACATCAATCTTGCGCTGTTGCCCGTGAAGCGTCCGATCGGCGTCGATCACATCGGCTTTGCGGTCGACGACGTGGGCGCCGCGCTGCAAACTGCGGTCGCCGCCGGAGCCGCGCCGCCGACCCGCGTCAACCCGAAGGACGGCCGTCAAGCCGAAACGTTCGTGACCGATCCGCTGCTGGGCATCAAGCTCGACCTCTCGCGCGGCTGGCTCACCGCCGTCCCGGACGGTCCGGCGTCGATCGATACCTCCACCGCCGCCGCCGCGACGCGCTAGGAGTCGCCGGTGCACGCTTCCGCCCGTCTTTCGCGCGCTCGGGCGTTGGCCGCCGGCGCCGGCACGCTCGCGCTCTGGCCGAACATCATCCGCGCGCAAACGCTCGACAAGGTGCGCCTCGCCGGCGTCGCCACCGACGATCT
>Ga0181536_10004001_pt1 | contig 15804 bp, 11 predicted proteins | sample PEATcosm2014_Bin_41_FD_121105 | JGI IMG/M metagenome (GOLD analysis project Ga0181536, IMG submission 121105) | Peatland microbial communities from MTU Mesocosm Facility, Houghton, MI, USA - PEATcosm2014_Bin17_60_metaG | ecosystem: Environmental > Terrestrial > Soil > Wetlands > Peat | place... | reverse complement strand
TAACGTCCCGCAGGGCGAACTGAAGTTCGCCCCTGCACGCTAAAGCGTGCGCCACGTACCGGAGTCAAGTTCTCTGACATTGGTGACGGCCCGCAGGGTCGTTCACGCTGAAGCGTGCGCCACGAGGGCAGTTATGCGGTAGCTGCAATTTTGACCTTTGTCTGCGGATAGACCGTCGTTTTGTATGTCCTCCGAAGCTGCTTCGACTTGTACATGCGCCTGTCTGCTTCGGCCAGCAACTCCTCCGCATCGGAACCGTCTTCCGGATAATAAGCTTCCCCTAAGCTCATCGAAACGCCGCCTGCAGCCGGCATCCCCGTCCCGATAGCAATCTGCCGGATCTCGGCGATACGCCCCTGGATCGACTTGTGGTCGCTGCCGGGAAGCAAGAGCACGAACTCGTCGCCGCCCATGCGCGCCACGTAATCGTACTCCCGGCAACGGCTGCGCAACGCCTCCGCCACCATCCGCAACACTTTGTTCCCTTCCATGTGGCCAAACCGGTCGTTGACCTGCTTGAAGCCATCCAGGTCGCATACCACCACGCACAGCGGTTCACTGTTTCGCTTGCAGCGGGCCACTTCGCTGTCCAGCCGCAGAAACAGGGAACGCGCGTTGGGCAATCCGGAGAGATAGTCGGTGGTCGCCGAGTCCTCCACCTGGCGGAAGATCAACGCGTTCTCCACTGCCAGTGACACCTTGCTGCTGACGGCCAGCAGGATGCGCAGGTGGTCGCGGGAAAACGCGTCGCGGTCCGCGCGGTAAAGCGTCATCACCCCGATCGCTCCGCTCAGACCCTCCAGCGGCACCGCCAGCGCCGATCTCAGGCTGCTGTGCTTCTTAGCCGGATCCGATAGATACCGGAACTCCATGGACGGATTGCCATTCAAGATAGGCTTGCGGTTCTCGGCCACCCAGCCGGACAGACCTTCTCCCATGAGTATCTTGAGCGAGGAGAACAACCGGAAATCTTCTCCGTTGACATAATGAGGAATCAGTTTCCCGCCCAGCCGCACATAGATGGCGATGGCGTCATAGGGCACGATTTTCTTCAAGCGCGCCGCCACCACGGAAAGCGTTTCATCCAGACTCAAGGAGTTGCCGAGATCCTGCACCAACTCTAACAACAATTGCACTTCCTGCCGGGCCGCGGCGATCGAGCACAGAAAGTCGTAGTCATTGCCCGGGGCCGTGCGCGGCGCCGCGGATTGGTACCCGGCGTCCGGCGCCGAGGCCTTTGCGGCACTCACGTCTGTCGACAGTTTGGCAGGGATCTCCGGGGTAGCCTGCGCCAGCCGCTCCAACTCGACATAGTGCTGTTTCAGGACGCGCACCACATTCGGATCGAAACTCTTGCCGGCCAGTTCGACCACCTGGTCCATGGCCTCGTCGAGCCCAATGGCGCGCCGGTATTGGCGGTCGGAAGCCAGCGCGTCCAGGCAGTCGACCGCCGACAGGATCCGCGCCCCGAGCGGTATCTCCTCGCCCTTTAAGCCGTAAGGGTACCCGCTGCCATCCCATTTCTCGTGATGCGCTCTCACAATCGGAGCCACCGGATACGGAAAAGATACTCGCTCCAGAATCTCGGCGCCCACCACGGGGTGGATCTTCATCTTCTCGAACTCTTCCGGAGTCAGACGGCCAGGCTTGGATATGATGTGCTCGGGCACTGCCAGCTTTCCGATATCGTGCAGCAGCGCCGCCGCCTTGAGGGCCTCCAGTTCCTGCCCGGATAGTCCCAGTTGCTTGCCCACTTCGACCGCATACACGCGGACGCGCCGCAGGTGCTGGTGGGTCGTATGGTCTTTGGCGTCAATCGCCAGGGCCAGAGCCTCGATCGTCCGCATATGCAGCCCTCCGATGGACTCCACGTGCCGCTTCTCGTCCTCCAGGCGCGCCAGATAAAGCTCGTACGAGCGGTTAATCAAAAAGACGACCGGCAACAGCGCAATCGAAGCTTGCCAGTGCATCTGCCTGGTGAAGAGACTAATCATCCACGCCACCGAAGCGCCGACCAGATAGAATGGAAACGACCAGAAGAAACAGTTATGCCAGGTCTCGCCGAACCGCTTCCCCTCGGAAAGAGAGACGGCCCCGGCGATGGGCACGGTGTTCAGAAGATAATAGGCCACCCCGGTCGCGATCAGTAACAAGGGACCGAACTTGTCGAATCGCTGCAGAACGGCGGAATGGTAGAAGGAGTATGCCAGCGCAACCGCGATTCCCGTGGTCGCAATGCTGAAGACCACCTGGGATGCCTTGGGCTGCTGCATTGGCTTCCAAAGGCAGTACAACGCCGTGCCGACACAGCCGATAATCATGGCCTCGGGCGCACTCAAGTCCGCGATGCCGATAAACACAAATAGAAAGCAGACGGACATGGCCCCCCGGAGACCCGGCAGATTCACCTTCAATCCGGCGGCCAAACCTGAAAGGACGAGATAGAAGCAAAAGCGGTACAAGTCGTCTGAATGAAACGGTTTCACGGTCGCCGCTATGACGCCCACGCCGGTGAGACTGACTATCGTAACGTACAGCTTCGCCTTGATATTCATATCGATAGCACCGGGGAAACGCGCACGCCCGCGTTGGCGCGCATCTTATACTCCTGCAGTCCCCTGAGCGCCGTGCGGCGCGGGATTCCCAGCAGCCCCGCGTCCCGACTCCCTCCGGATTCCTCGAGTGCCTCCCGGATCACTTGCTCTTCCACTCCGCCCAATTGGCGCTTCGACTCGGGGCTCTCCACGGGTCCCGGCGCGGAGAGTTTCAGGTTCAGATCCGCCGCGCAAATCTCCCACCCCTCGGCCAGCACCGCGGCGCGCGTGACCACATTGCGCAACTCCCGCACATTGCCGGGCCACCAGTAGCCTTCGAGCGCTTCCACAGCGTCGTCGCCCAGATCCAAGCGCGGGTCTACTTCGTGCAGGAAGCGGCAGGCCAGGGGCGCGATGTCTTCCACCCGCTCGCGCAGGGGCGGCACTTGGATACTCACCTGGTTCAACCGGTGAAAGAGGTCGCCGCGGAAGGTCTCTGCCTCGACGGCCTGCTCCAGATTCTTGTTGGTGGCGGCCACGATGCGCGCGTCCACAGCAACTTTGCGCGTGCTCCCTAACCGGCAGTACGGCACGCCGTCCAGCACGCGCAGGAGTTTCACCTGCATCTTGGCGTCGAGTTCCCCGATTTCGTCCAGGAACAAAGTTCCGCCGTGGGCGAGCTCGAACATACCCGCCTTCTGCCCTTCCGCACCGCTGAACGCGCCCTTCTCGTACCCGAACAGTTCGCTCTCTACCAGGTGGTCCGGCAGAGCGCCGCAGTCGATATCCACCCAGGGCCGCCCGCACCGCGGAGACAACTCGTGCACCGCGCGCGCCACAACCTTTTTGCCCGCTCCGCTCTCCCCGCCAATCAGCACCGTGGCGTTGCTGCGCGCGATTTTCTCCACCAGGCGAAACACGGCCTTCATCCGCTCGCTTCTCACCACCGCGCCGCCCACCATGTGGCTCTGATCCTGGGCTTGCGCCGCCTTGAGATGGTCCTGCGGGTACCGCTGGTCCGGCCCCAGGTTCTCCCGGTTGTAGCGCAGTGCGGCGCGATGGAAATTGTAACGGTCCGCGGCACAGCTTCGTAGTGTGTGTATCTTCGCGGACATGGGCATAACCGTAATATACGTTCTATTAGCGCTATATTCAAATCAATTATCGTTTTTGAAGGTACCTCTCGTACCAAGATAGCGAGAATGTTATGGCACCGGTAATATCCTTTGGGATGGATTGGCCACGGTTAACCCATAAGTAAGTAGGAGAGTGTTAACTTTAGATAACCTACTGCACCATCGCCCTCGCCATCATGCGGCTGCTCCACCAAGCGAAATCGTGGAATCGCTCCCGTGGAGCGTATTTTCCAGCGCCCGCACACCGCTACACGCGCCGCCTTATCGACGCCATCCCCGCTTCGCAGACTGTCCGGCCGGCCGCGGGTCTTCGCTTGAGATTATCGGAGATCGGGCGCGATTTCGCGGAGCATCGCCATCGCCACCGTACGGACCTCGGGGGCGACGCGGCGCAGGTAGTCGGGAGTACCGGCTTCCACTGCTCGAAGAGCCTCGTAGAGTGGGCGGCAGCGCTGGTCGGCTCCGGTTCGCTCGAGGATCGCCCGCGCTTCGCTGACGTGGCCAGTTTTGACGATTGCCTGGAAGAGCCCGGTTGAGAACGTTTCTCCCGCGGTGAGTTGCTGCAGCAGCGGAATCGCTTCGGGCCACCGCCCGGCAAGCGTCAGCAGTTGAGCCAGAGCGGATTGGGCGTTCCGATCATCGGGCACCAGTTCGTGCGCTTGCCGCAGCAGGTTGATAGCGGTCGGCAGATCCTTGGGAGATTCACTCAGGCGCTCGCAAGTCCGAACCAGCGAATCCAGGTCCCGGGATCGCTTCGGATCGATTTGCAGCGCGCGCATATAGGCCTCTGCAGTCTCCAGAGACCGGCCAAGATCATCCTCCAATAGTCTGCCTAGGTTACTCCAGGGATAGACGGACTGAGGTTCCAGTTCGATGGCCCGGCGGTAGGCCTGCTCCGCTTCCACACGCCGCTCCAAGGGACCTGCCAGAAGAATACCCAGGCCAGTCCATGGATCTGCACCCTCAGGCTTCAGTTCGATGGCCCGACGGTAGGCTTGCTCGGCCTCGTCATAGCGTTCAAGGTCCGCCAGCACGACGCCCAGCATCAGCCAAGGATGGTCGGCCCCTCGGTCCAGCTCGATGGCGCGACGATAAGCGGCTTCGGCCTCCTGTTTGCGTTCCAAGCGATACATGACCTTGCCCAGGTCGCACCAGGGATCCGCGTCCTGCGGGTCTAAATCGATGGCCCGGCGATAAGCTTGCTCGGCCTCTTCGTAGCGTTTCAGGTGGTACTGCAGCAAGTCGCCAAGGCTTTCCCAGGGATCCGCGTCGTGCGGGCCCAGGTCGATGGCCCGGCGATAAGCTTGTTCAGCCGCGTCGTACTGTTGCAGGTTGAATTGCAGTAGGCTGCCAAGGTTATACCACCAGGTAGCATACTCAGGGTCTAACTCGATGGCCTTACGAAAAGCTTGTTCAGCGTCCTCATACCGCTTCAAGTCACCTTGAAACAGCCAGCCTAGGGCGTTCCATGGATTGGGGCACCGCGCGTCAAGCTCGATGGCTCTACGATAGGCCCCTTCCGCCTCGGCGAAGCGCTTCGTCTTACCGCCCAGCAGGTGCCCTAGGCAGGTCCAAGCGAGGACCTCAAAGCCCGGCTCAGACGTCATCGCCCGCAGCGCCGACTCTGCCTTCTCCAATTCGCCCGCCGAGAGCTTTTCCCGATTGGCCCGGCGATCCATCCTGCTGTCGATCGCGACAAATGGCAGCCGCCGCAGGCCGCACCGTTCAGCCACCGCCACCGCCATCTCCCAATCGTAGACGTCGGCCATTTCACCGTCTGCTAAGACCTCATAAAGCTTCGCCACCGCTTCTGGCTCCCGGGTAGCCCGCGCGAGGTCTTGCTTGGCGCGCCGTAACTTCTCATACAGTTCGCGCAGTTCTTCTTTCTTTAGGGATGGCAACTGTTCCACAACCCGCGCCCTTTCCGCGAGCGAGTAGTGCGGAGATCCGCCAAGCAGCCGCCAGAACTCCCCAGGTTCGATCCCGTCCCAATCGATCCGCATGCCGCACACCTTCGCCCTTAGTTCCCGAAGCTGCTGCATGCGCTCCTTCTTGTCCCGCAGTTCGGGCGACAGATCGCTAAAGTCGATCGGCCGGCTCACGGCATCGTCCATCACCGCGCGCAGCCCGGCGGATTCCAGATTCCGGCGCAGCCGTCTGTCCCCCACCGTCTGCGAATACGCGAACGCCATCTCCGCGTAACGCTCCCGTCCCATTGCCTCCGGGTCCCGCACCAGGAACCCGCGGGCGCGCGCACCAAGTTCCTCTCGGTTGAACCAGGCTTCCAGGAACTTTACCAGCCACAGAAGCTTCTGGCGGACGCGGCGGCTGGCGCGCATCAGATACCAGATGTTGAAGAAACGCTCGGCAATCTGGAACGCGGTCTTCTTCTCGCCGTACCAGGGCGCCTTCTCCACTACGCCGAGGTCTTCCAGACGCTTCAGTTGCGCGGAAACCAGGTTCACCGACAACGGCCGGAGCAGACCGGTCAGGTCGGCCGCAGTCAGCGGGTCCCAGTGAATCGCCATGGCGTCCACAAGCTGCTGGGCCTGCGCCGGCAGCTCTTCGAAGCGCGCTTTGTAGAGCGGCGTGTAAAGGTCCAGAAGTTGCTCCACGTCGCGCTGCACGTCGCTGTCGCCGCCCTCGGCCAGCGCTTTGAAGAGCAGGACCAGCGTGCGCGGATTGCCGCCGGTGAGCAGGCGCACGGTCCGTATGCGCCCAGGTTGCTCGCGCAGCAGCTTTTCCACAGCGGGCTTTCCGGCCTGCTCGGCCAGCTTGCACAGCAGCGTGAAGGTCTCGGCATCGTCAAGGCCCTTCAGCTCGTGGATCTGGAAGAAGTCATAGAACGCCCGGCCATGTTCGTAAAAGGCCTCCAGCACACGGCTGGACGCCCCGATGAAATGCAGCCTGTGCTCTTCCGAGATGACCCGCCGGAATTCCCATTCCTGGTCGAGATCGAGGCGTTCGAGAAGAATATCGAGGTTGTCGACCAGCAGGAGAAGCCGGCGTTGGAGGCGGTCCGCCTCGGCGATGAGGATCTCCAGAGCCGCCGCGGATCGCGCGGTGCGATCGGCCGGCACGCCACGCACGCGCGCGTCGAGGGCTTCCGAGGCGGCCCGCTCGCCCTGGCGGTCCAAGGCATCGCTTAGGGCATCGGCGCAGTTCAGCCAGAAATCGCCCAGGCTGGCCACGTTGTATTGCTCCTCGGGAAAGACCAGCGGCATCCAGGCGGCCGCCAACTCCGGATCGTCCTCCATGGCGTAGGCCAAGCGCCGCAGCAGCGTGGTCTTGCCGAGACCGCGCTGGCCAATCAGGAGATGATGCTGCGGAGCCGTCGCCGGCCCCTCACGGCGCATGTCGTCGAGCAGCCTGTCGAGCAACGCCTGGCGCGCTACGAATCCCCGGATCAGATCCTCCTTCTTCAGGAGGGCCGGGTTGTAGACCGTCATCGTCAGAGACGGGGCGGCTGCTTGCTCAGGCATGGCCGCCATCCGGCGCCACGCGGCGCAGCCAATATTCGCGGAGCAGCGGGGAACGGAAACGCCAACGGCGATTCCCTTCCACCAGGTAGCCGTCGTTCTGTAGTACATCCAGCAAATAGCGCAGCTTATCCCCGCGTATGCCGGGATCGCTAATCGCGGACGCCAGCGCCTGGCCCAGGATCGCTCGCGTAACACCGTCCAGCGCGTGACAGGCCGCGTTCAGCATATCTATCGCGTACTCCGCATCCGGCCGTCCCAATTCTTCAAACAGACGCTGGCGCCAGTAATCAAAGTAGTTGCGGTGTTGTGGGCCCAGCAGATCTTCAATGGCGCGATCCACGTCCGCCGGTGTGATCGCACCCCTTTTATTACGCAGTTCGTGAAAGACAAGCTGCAGATAATACGGAGCCGGCCAGCCCACCTTATTGACGACATGTCCGCGCACCACATCGCTCAGAGCGATTCGATACTCCGCGGCGAGTGCCGCCAGCAGTGCGTCGGCCGTGGGACCATCGAAAGCGCCCAGCGTTTGAATGCGCAAATCATTGATGGAATCCGCCATGTTGAGGCGCGTGGTAATCGTGTCCAGGCCGATGGACCCGGCCAGGAACCAGCGAACTTCGCCAAACTCCAGGCGTAGACGGCGCAGCCAGTACAGGAATTCGCGGACGCGGTCGCGCGCCGCCGGTTCGTCGTGATTCAACAGCTTCAGCAGGAACACCGGCAACTCGTCTATCTGAATCAGCCAGCGGCCCTCCAGCCTGCACAGAGCGCCGGTGAGTTCCTCACCCAGCCGGCTCCACGCTGCTTCAACGGGCCGGAATTCCACGCTGAACCCGGCGCCACCAGCCTTCTGAACGCGCTGGATAGCCTTTCCAAGCCAACTCTCTTTGATGTGGTTCCAGAGCAGATCGCCCGAATTGTTGGCCAGCACCGCTGCATAAAGCCGCTCGACGAAACGCAGTTCATCGGCGCAATCTGACACGTCCACAAATACCGGGTTCATGCCATGGTCGCCTGCGTCTTCCTCCATCTTCCGCATCACTGAGGTTTTTCCGACGCGACGCGGGGCGAGAAGGAGAATGTTGTCGGTTTCCAGATCGCGCCAGAATGTGGCCATCTCATTGGCCCTATTGAAGAAGTCGGATCCCTGGGCGACTGCTCCCGTGACATTTCGCATAGGTTAATTATACAACAGTTCTACTGTACAGCAGAAACGTTGTACAATCGACGCGCTCAACAGACGTTTGGCCGAAACGGTTTTTTGTCCACTCCGCATTTTTTGCTTGACTGTATCGATTAACTAGTACACTATATGTATAGATGACAAAAACAGACGCCTTCGGCTTCCGCCTGGACCTTCACAGCGGCGTTCCCGTCTACCGCCAGATCATCGACCAAGTCCTGGCTGGTATGGCGTCCGGCAAGCTGACCGTGGGCGACCAAATCCCCACCGTCCGCCAGGTGGCCGTAGACCTCGCCATTAACCCCAACACCGTCGTGCGGGCCTATCGCGAGCTCGAAATCCGGGGCGTGCTCGAAACCCAGCAGGGCACCGGCACCTTCATCGCCCAGCGCGAAGTGCAGCGGGACGATGTCGAGCGCCGCCGCCGGCTGGCGCAGCTAGTCTCCGAATTTGTGGCGCGGGCCGGCAGCGCCGGATTCACAGTCGACGAACTAAAGGAGCAACTCAATGATCTATAAGATGCTGAAGTCGGGAAGACAGGAAGGGTTCGAAAAGGGCGCGAAAATGCCCATCAGCAGCGTCGGCGCCGCGCTCGGCGTCATTTGCATCGCGGCCGGAGTTGTCGCGAGCTCGGCCACCAACAACCGCATACCCGCGCTGGTGGCCACCGCCATCGGCGTCTACCTGATGTTCGCCATCCGGGTGGCCGACCAATGGGAGAAAGTCGCCGTGCTGCGCCTGGGCCGCTATGTCGGCCTGCGCGGCCCGGGCATATTCCACATCATTCCCATCGTGGATTCGCTCAGCCGCTTCGTGGATCAGCGCGTGCGTGTAGCCAGCGTGACGGCCGAGTCGGCCCTCACGCGCGACACCGTGCCGGTCAATGTGGATGCCATCGTGTTTTGGGTGGTGTGGAACGCCGAGAAATCCATCCTCGAAGTGGAGGACTTCATTGGCGCCATCACCCTCAGCGCGCAAACGGCGCTGCGGGAATCGATCGGACGCCACCAGCTTGCGCAGATGATCACCGAGCGCGAAACGCTGGGTCACGAACTGCAGCGCATCCTGGACGAGAAGACCAATCCGTGGGGCATCACCGTGCAATCGGTGGAGATCCGCGACGTGCGCATACCCCACGAATTGGAGGACGCCATGTCGCGCCAGGCGCAGGCCGAGCGCGAGCGGCAGGCGCGCATCATCCTGGGCCAGGCGGAGACCGAGATCGCGGACAACTTCTCGAAAGCCGCCTTGACTTACCAGGACAACCCGGTGGTGCTGCACCTGCGGGCGATGAACATGCTCTACGAAGCCATCAAGGAGAAAGGCTCCATGGTGATTGTGCCGTCGTCGGCGGTGGAAACGATGGGCCTGGGCGGCACGCTGGCTACCGCAGCGCTCGCCGGCAACCGTCCGCAAGTGTGATCTGCCCTGGAGATTGGCGGCTTCAATTGGGGCAGATGTCGGGCGGAATTGGCTTTCCATCTTAGCTTTTGTTGAAAACAAAGGGCAAATTGGGTTCGTTTCGTAATCTGGTTTGGGTTCGTCCTGGGAAACTGAGGGGGCGCGCCGCACAAATATTCGAATTTCAAAGATCGAGGGCAGGTGCGCGGACGTGTGCCGAGCGACGCCCTTCCCGATGTGAGCGTAGCACGGCGGAGATGGGAATCAGGTTGACGGATTGCCGTTGGGCGTGTGTTTTCAGCGTGGACCGGGGAGCAGGAGATGCGTCACCGTAGGCTACCATGAGACCGGCCCGGTTGTGGATGCTGGGGACGTTGACACCCTGGCAGGCGACCACCGTAACTGTGAAGGCGCCGCTCGAAGCGGGGCTGAAGCCCCGCGCCGGCTAAAGCCCGCCCTCCAACCAGCGGTGGAAGACAAGCGGATTCAGTTCACTTGCCGCGAGATCGCCGGGCTTCAAGCCCGGCATCCATCTTTCCAGATCGCGCTTCCGGTTGAAGTTGTCGGGCTCTGTCACCCTGGCCCCATCGGCGTACCAGATCACGGTCATCACTTCCCGCGTGCGATCCGTGTCGTTGGCGGGCGCGCCGTGCAGAGTCCATCCGTAGTGGAAGGTGGCATCGCCTGCCTTCATCGCCACTCCGAGGGCGATCTTATAGCCGCGACTTTGAATGTACTCCTCGAACTTTCGCTCTGAGTAGTCGCTGATGGGAATGTCGCCGAGGTAACCGTCTAAGTGCGATCCCGAGGCAAACCGCATGGCGCCCATTTCGGGAGTCACATTTACCAGCGGCATCCACATGGTGATGGTGTTGTCCGTGTCCAACGGCCAGTAGTGCTGGTCCTGGTGCCACGGTGTGATTCCGCCGCCCGGCTCCTTGAGCAAAGCCTGATCATGATAGACGCGGACGCCCTCCACGCCAAGCAGATCGGCCGCGATCCTGGCAAATCGGCCGGCCAGGACGAACCGGCGCACGCCTTCGTCCTTGGGCCACAGGTTCATCCCCTTCAAAAACGCTTTGCCGTATGTGTCGCGATTCTCCAGGGGAGTCCGTTCGGCGCCGAACTGCTCGCGGGCCGCGAGGACAACACTCCGGTAGGCCGCCACCTCTTCCTGAGAGGCAACGCCTCGCAGCAGGATGTGGCCCTTGCGCTGGAACTCCGTTATCTGCTCCAGCAGGACCTCGTAACCGGCCGCAAGATCCGGCAGTATCTCAACGTTCATCTGGTCATCTCCTCTATGTTGAACAGCTCCGCTCCGGGCGCGGCCTCCACCGGATAGATTTCGGGACGCACCCGCGTCGCACGGCGATAGGCGTCCAGAACGGCAGCGCCGAAGGCGTCCGTCGAGGCGGCATCCACCAGGGCGACCATGCAACCTCCGAATCCGGCGCCCGCCTGCCGTGCACCGATCACTCCCGGCGCGCCGAGCATCGCCTCCATCATGGCCTCCATCGGCGGAGAGCAGATTTCGTAGAGATCCCGCGCGCCTGCAAACGACTCCGCACAGAGCCGGGCCACGGCCGGCCGGTCGCTTGCTGCCAGCGCGCCGGCCAGCGACTCCGCCCGCGCGCTTTCGGCGACGATGAATGCGCACCGCCGCGCGGTCCGCTCCGGAAGTTCGGACCGTCTCGCCGCCAGCATCTCCGGCGTCACATCCCGCAGAGCGCTCACGCCCAATGCGGCGGCGCCCTGCTCGCACTCGGCTCTGCGCTGCGCGTATTCGCCACCCGACAGCCTGCGTGGACTCATGGTGTTGCACACCACGACGCGAATGCCATCGGCAATCCGCACCGCGCGCGTCGAGAGGTCGCGGCAGTCGAGCAGCAACGCACACCCCTGGCGACCCAGGCACGATGAAAACTGATCCAGAATGCCGCACTTCACTCCGACAAACTCGTTCTCGGCCTTCTGGCACAGCAGCGCCTTCCGCTCCCCGGTCAGGCTCCAGCCGCCTAAGCCCGAGAACGCCGTGGCCAGCGCGCACTCCAGCGCCGCCGACGAACTTAGCCCGGCCTCCAGCGGGACGGTGCTGTGGATTATGGCGTCGCAGCCCGTGAGCGCGAACCCTTCATCTTGCAGGGTCGCGGCGACGCCACGCACGTAGTTGCACCAGCGGGATTCGGCGACCGCATGGATCGCATCCAGCCGGAATTCGTCCGAAGCATCGAGGTTCATCGAATGCACGCGCACGATCCCGTCGTCCCTGCGCCGCGCGGCGATCCACGTATCCCTGCCGATCGGCAGCGTCAGCACGAAGCCCAGGTTGTAGTCCGTGTGGCTGCCCATCAAATCCACGCGGCCCGGCGCGCGCGCCCAAAGTTCGGGCTCGCTCGCGAATTTCTCGCGGAAACAGGCCGCTACGCCTGCGGCGCGCGCGTGCGAATCCACAGCCCAGTCAGCAGCCGGTTTGGTCGAAAGCATCGAGCATCGCCTCCACGTTTCGCGCGGGAATATCGGATTGCATGCGGTGCGAAGCCCCCAGCACGAGGCCGGTCCCGTCCGGGGCGAGGGCACGGGCGCACGCAATGGTGGCGGCGCGCACATCGTCGGTGGTGCCGTTCGGCAGCACTCCCTGCGTCGAAACTCCGCCGTAGAAACTCACCTTCGCGCCATACTCTCTGCGGAGCCAGGTGTGGTCCAGCACCTCCGGCTGCACTGGATTCAGGGTGGTCATCCCGATCTCAACCAAGTCGGGCAGAATCGCCCGGATATCGCCATCGGAATGCAGAATCACCGGAAGGCGGGCGTCCACAAAAACCGCAAACAGCTTCGCGAGCCGCGGCTTGATCAGCCTTCGCCACAGGCGTGGGGAGAACAGCATGGCGCGCTGGGCTCCGTAGTCGTCGCCGAAATACCCGCCGGCCACGCCGGCCGCGACGAATCTTTTCGCCAGGATCGCCTGAATCTCCGTGATGCGGTCCAGAAGTTCTTCCACCCACTCGGTACGTTCCAGCATATCCATGAGCAGGGCATCGAATCCACGCAGCGACCAGGCCCGTTCAAAGAGACAGATGCCGAGATTGGGCGCAATGAAGTAGCTTTCGCCATCGCGGCGAATCGCGCGCTCGGCCGTGCCGAGAATCGCCGCATCGTGCGGGTCGGGCCATGGATAGCGATCCAGGTCGAGCGAATCTTTCAGCGGGGAGAAAGCATGCCAGTAACCTTCGGTGCGAGTGTCCCACCCGGCGCCCCACCAATCGAATTCGATCGAGCCATCCGCATTGGTGCGGCGGGGGTGGTCGATGTCCACGCGCAGCAGGTGATTCCCCAGGCGCTGGGGCAGTTCTGCCTCGGCGATTCCGAAATGCGCGGACAGCAATCGTCCCATTTTCCCTGTGTAGTTGGATTGGGTAGGGAGGCGGTCGACCGGCTCGCGACGGAGCGCGCGGAGCATGCGTTCCTTCTTGCTCATGCGAGTTACCAGAAGACCCAATTCAACCAGACTAAGATAGCGGCCACCACCGCCGCCGCGAAGATGGGCCGGCGATAAAAGGGGACGGCTTCGTCGGATGGCAGCACGGACAAGCCGTATACCAGGCCCTGGAGTTCCGAAGCCGGCTTGGGCTTGGTCACCAGACTGACCAGAATCGTCACGATCACGCACACCAGCCAGGACCAGATGAACCGGTACAGGTTCTCGGCCATCGGCTTGGCGGCAGCGGACAAGGCTAGAATCGCCAGCGCCTGTGGATGCAATTTCACCAACAGAAAGAGCAAGATGGACGACAGCGTTCCGCAAAACAATCCCCAGAATCCTGCGGCGGGAGTGGCGCGCTTCCACAGCATCCCGATGATCACCGTGCCGAACAGGGGAATGATCACGCAGCCGAACACTGCCTGGACGTAATCCATGATGCTGGCGAATTGCATGACCAGATACGCAGCGCCAATGCTCGCCGCTAGGCCGATGACCGTACACCAGCGCCCGATGCTGAGGCACTTCGCGTCACCGGCCAGGCGGTTTAACACCGGGCGGTAAATGTCGTAGGTCCACACCGTGGCGAAGGCGCTGATGTTGCCCGCCATTCCGGACATAAAGCCGGCGATGAGAGCGGTTACGCCGATACCCAGGAAACCGGGACCGAGATAGCGCGCCATCATGAGCGGCATCACTTCGTTGAAGCTGTGGCCGCCGGTTGCGAGAGCCTCCGTCTCCCCGGTCAGCTTCATCGGAAGCACGGCCAGGCCCAGCAGGCCGGGCAGGATGACGATGGCAGGCAAGAACATCTTGAATGCGGCGCCAATCGTGGTGGCGATCTTCGCCGACCTCAAATCCCGCGCAGCCATCACCCGCTGGACAACCAGGAAGTCGGTGGTCCAGTAGCCGAAGGCGCCGATGAAGCCGAGGCCGAAGACAATGCCGGTCCAGTGGACGCCCATCGGGTTGTTCGCGGCAGAACCCATGTTCCGCCACATGTGCGTATAGTCCCCGGAGGGTGCGCGCGCGGCGATACGCGCCAGCATGCCATGCCATCCGCCTGTTTCGATCAGGCCCAGAATGGGGATGGACACGGTTCCAACCCAGATCAAAACGAATTGAACGACTTCGTTGACGATGGCGGAAAGCAGGCCTCCGAGCGCGACATAAACCCCTACGGTGACGGTGGAAACCAGGATACTGAAATTGATATCCCAGCCGACGATGACCTTCATCACCACGGCCATGGAATACATGTTGATCCCGCTCATCAGAATCGTCATGGCGGCGAAAGATAAAGCGGAAAGCAGCCGCGCGCCCTCGCCGTAGCGCAGCTTGAGATATCCGGGCACGGAGTGCGCCTTGGATACGTAATAGAACGGGATCATCACCATGCCGAGAAACAGCATGGCGGGGACCGCTCCGATCCAATACCAATGCGCGGCCAGCATGCCGTACTGATAAGCCGAGGCCGACCAGCCCAGCAGTTCCAGCGTGCCCAGGTTCGCCGCGACGAAGCTCAGGCCGGCTACCCACGAACCCACGCCCTTGCCCGCAAAAAAGAAGTCGTGGCTGGCGCGGACCCGGCGCTTCAAGTACACGCCAATCGCTAACACGAGCGCGAAGTATAGACAGACGACCAGCACATCGGCTGGGGCCAAGGTCAGCAGCCGCGATGGCCTGTGCGTTTGAGCGGCAGTCAGATCGGCATGCGCGGCAGCGCCGATGGCGAGCGCGCGGACGGTCTTCCATGCGATCGCCCGGCGGAGGGTTTGGGAGGGGTTCAAAGCTGCTCTCCCGTTATGAGGAAAACGTCTTCCAATGAAAACGCTATCATCCTTTGCGTCCGCTAGCCAAACCGCCCAGCAGGCGGGCGTATAGCTCTTCGACTTCGGTTTGCGAGCGAGCCTGCGTGGGGGGGCTGCGGCCGTATCGCGCTTCGGATAACGAGAGCTGCTTTCGCAGTTGCAGTTGCTCGTTCCAGACAACCAGGGACGCGCCTTCACTACCCTACAACTGCGCGTTGGCGTTTTCGATCTCATAAACGGTGCCATCAGGCGCGAGATCGATCTTCAGTTCGTCGCCGATGCGAAGGGTTTCTGCCTCGGCGCTGTTCTCCCGCAGCCGGATGCACGCGATGTTGTGGCGGGGATCGTAAGTAAGCTGCATGGGTCGCACCAGGCCCGATGACCAGCCAGCAGTCGTCTTCCTCGACGGCGTAGGACTCCAGTTGCTTGTTGGCGTCGGCGTACATGGTCCAGCCATTGCTGCATGGGCGCGAAGGGATACTTCTCCTCGAACTGCCCCACGGGCGGATTATCGAATGTCCACAGGCCCTCATCGGCGCACAGCGGCAGGCAGGCTGCGAGCAGCCCGCAAGACGCAAGAGCCGCGGCATGGCGGCGAATCTTGGGTGTCTGCATGGGACACTCCGAAATGGGTTCGAAGCTTTGTTATAGAAGGGTGCTTAACCGTTTTGGGGAAACCGCTCCCTGACGGTCGCGGCTCGGTAACAGTCGCGTTGATTTCGCAAGGATTACTGAGCCACGACCGTCAGGGAGCGGTTTTCATCAGTCAGCAATCC